>Ga0073936_10008386_pt1 | contig 13140 bp, 13 predicted proteins | sample AliMusrvi5mmetaG_FD_87041 | JGI IMG/M metagenome (GOLD analysis project Ga0073936, IMG submission 87041) | Freshwater lake bacterial and archeal communities from Alinen Mustajarvi, Finland, to study Microbial Dark Matter (Phase II) - Alinen... | ecosystem: Environmental > Aquatic > Freshwater >... | reverse complement strand
TTTAGTTTTTCGTTAGTGCCTTGGGGTTGATTTTAATCTTCTCTACTGCTTCGAAATCCCAGCATACGGTTTGAGGGGCGATCTGTAAAACAGGCAGTATAATATTTATTAACATCATTTAATCAGGAGAATGCATTATGGCTAAATATGTGGGTGTGTTAACTGCGGGGGGAGACAGCCCGGGGTTAAACGCTGCAATCCGCGGTATGGGCAAGGCGGCCATTGAATCTTATGGCATGCAGATCATTGGCTTTCGCGATGGTTTTCGCGGATTGATGCAGGACCGGATTATGTACCTTGACGGGTCTAACCTCTCAGGCATTTTGACCCTGGGCGGCACCATTCTTGGCACCAGCCGGGATAAGCCTAATGCGATGCCGGTTGGCGGCAAGGTGATGGATATGAGCGATGCCATGGTGGATATCTACAGCAAACACCACCTGGATGTGCTGGTCTGCCTGGGTGGGGGTGGAACCCAAAAAAGCGCCTTGAAGTTGATGCAAAAAGGAATTAACGTGATCACCATGCCCAAAACCATCGACAACGATGTGGCGCGCACGGATGTCACTTTTGGGTTTGATACAGCCCTGGGGATTGCCACGGAGGCCATCGACCGCCTGCACAGCACCGCCCACAGCCATCACCGGATTATCCTGGTGGAAGTCATGGGTCACCGCGCCGGATGGCTGGCGCTGGGCGCGGGAATTGCCGGCGGGGCGGATGTGATCCTCATCCCTGAAATTGCTTATGATATGAACCGGGTGGCTGAAGCGATCCTCAACCGCAGCCGGGGCGGCAAACATTTCAGCATCGTGGCTGTATCTGAAGGCGCGATGAGCATTGAAGATGCCCGCCTGGAAGCTGAAAAAGCAATCCTGGCTGTGAGCGAAAAACAGAAAAAGAAAGACCACGAGAAACTGGAACCTGAAAAAAAGGAGAAAAAAGAGAAGAAAGCCAGGTCCAGGGCAGAAGATTCCGACGCCGAGGATATGGACGTATACACAACCAGCAGAACCTTAAAACTGGCGCGCCACCTCGAATCCCTGACCGGGCTGGAATCACGCGTTACCATTTTGGGTTACCTGCAGCGCGGCGGCACGCCTTCAGCCGCTGACCGTCTCCTGGCAACACGCCTGGGCACAGCCTGCGCCGGTTTCATTGAGGCTGGAAAATATGGTGTTATGGTTGCATCACGCGGCGACGGAATTGAGGCCGTGCCGCTGGAAGAGGTGGCCGGGCAGCGCAAGATTGTGCCCCTGGACCACCCCTGGTTGGAAAGTGCCCGCCGGGTGGGCACATGTCTGGGAGATTAAATTATTGATGTCTAAAAAAAGGAGAAAATGATATGCCATTATTTACATGGAATGAAAAATACAGTGTCCTCGTCGGGGCGATGGACGAACAGCATAAAAAGTTATTTGCCCTGATCAACCAGCTGCATGAAGCCATGGGGGCTGGCAAAGGAAAGGCCGTAATCGGCACTGTTTTAACCGAACTGCTTGATTACACGCGCACGCACTTCACTGCTGAAGAAAAGGTGCTGGAAAAATTTGGATACACTGGCCTGGCCGAACAGAAAAAAGAACACGGCATTTTCATCGCCAAAATTGTTGAAATGCAGCAGAAGGCCGCTGCGGGCAGCCTGACGGTTTCGATGGAAGCCAGCCAGTTCCTGCGCGATTGGTTAACCAACCATATCATGGTGGTGGATAAAAAATACGGCAGTTTCTTGATTGAAAAGGGTGAGAAGTAGGCCTGAACGCCCCCCGGCCTGCCAATTGGAGCCGGAAAAATCAGTTTAACCAACCGACAGGAGTTGACTTATGCCAAGAATCAAATGGGATGATTCATACAGCGTGGGGGTTCATTCACTGGATGAACAACATAAAAAATTGGTCGCCATGGCCAACCAGCTGCATGAAGCCATGAGTGCAGGCAAAGGCAAAGAGGTGATCGAGCCGATATTAAATGATATGCTCGATTACACCCGGCAGCACTTCAGCGCTGAAGAAAAACTGCTGGAAAAATATAATTATCCTGGTTTGGGGGACCAAAAACGCGAGCATGAAGCTTTCTTTAAAAAGGTCACCGAAATGCAGCTGGAATTAAAAGCCAAAAACCTGACCCTTTCCATTGAAGTCAGCCAGTTCTTGCGCAGTTGGATCACCGGCCATATCCTGGGAATTGATAAACAATACACCCATTTCCTGAACAGCAAGGGTGAAAAATAGACGCCGGATGAATTGCCCGGGACGTTAACGCCAGTTGCGCAGGAGTTCTGGCAGGTCGTCCAACCTGGCGATGGTGGCATCTGGTTCGATTATGGGCCCCTGTTGACCCAATCCAGGCTTCTCTGCCCGCCGTGTAATCCAAACGGCGGGCATTTTTATTTTATGCGCTCCCAGAATGTCGGCATTCAGCGTGTCGCCCACCATAACCGTTTCTTCGGGCCGGGCCTGCCAGAAGGTGAGTGCTTTATGAAATATCTTGGGGTGCGGTTTGCGCAGCCCGAATTCCGCAGAAATGATCACCTGGTCAAAGTAACCCCCAATTTTTCCCTTGTTGATCAAAAAATGGGCATCCTGGGCATCAGCCGCATTGGAGATGACTCCCAGGCGGTAGCCCTCTGCCTTAAGCTTTTCGAGGCACGAAATGGTGTCGTGCTCGATTTCCCAGTGTTGTTCGGAAATATAGTAAAGCGCGTTAATGGCGGAACGCAAATCATCGGGGGGAATAACACGGGGCGTAAATTCCTGCAGGGTACGGCGCAGGACCGCCAGCGAAGTTTGCTCGATATAGGTGGCCTCGCGTTCGCGCATGTAGGCTTCCATATGGTGATTAAAGCGCTGTAAAAAAACAGCCGGATTGTCGATGTGCCCCATGTGGTTAAGGGTTTGCGCGACGGCCTGGTAGCCTTCTTTAAGGGCTTCATAAGATGAACCCTGATAATAAAACAGGGTATTCCCCAGGTCAAAAATGATATAGTGGAAACGCCGCGGGGTGGAATTGGGATCCATATAGGATGAAAACACCACTTCAGTACCCGAGTTCCGCTTTATATTTGTTGAGCAGGTTTCCCCCGGATAAATAACGCTTGATGTTTTCAGCCACCAGGTCGAAGGCGCGCTGGTCATAAAACGGGCTGGCTCCTGAAATATGGGGGGTGATGACCACGTTATTAAGCCGCCAGAAGGCGCTGTTGGCTGGCAGTGGTTCCTCGGTGAACACATCCAGGGCAGCCCCGGCGATTTTCTTTTCCTGCAGGGCGTTTAAAAGGGCGCTCTGGTTGATGACATGACCTCGGCAGGCATCGATCAAAAAAGCGCCCGGCTTCATCACTGCCAGTTCTTCACTGCCGATGATGCCGCGGGTCTGGGGGGAAAGCGGCAGGGTCACGATCACAAAATCGCATTCCTTCAGCACGGAACGGATGGCCTGGATGGGATATAGACGGGTAAAAAGGTTGCCGTCGGGGTCGCCCAGGCCTTCAGCAAAATATCCGCCGTCGCGCGGGTTCATCACATCGCGCTTGATCGCCAGGATTTGGGTGTTATAAGGCTGCAGCAGGCGCGCCACTTCGCGGCCAATACTGCCGTAACCGACAATGCCCACCGTACTGCCGCGCACTTCCAGCGGTTCAAACCGTTCCCAGCGGTCGCGCGGCCAATCGGCTTTGACCTGGTTGGCGAACAGGTCGGGCAGCCGGTGGCCCAGGGATAACATCATCATGACCACGTACTCGGCCATTTGCGGTGCCGCGGCCCCACTGAGCGTGGTCAGCACCAGGCCGGGTTTCTGGGCGAGGGGCGCATCGAAGAGAAATTCCACCCCGGCCCAGTGGAACTGGACCCAGCGCAGGTTGGGCGCATTGGCCGCGGCTGGCAGGACCATATCCGTATAGAGGACTTCCGTCTTTAACCACACCTCCGCCGGAATTTCTTCCGCCTTGCGGGTGATAAGCTGGCTGATGTTAAGTCGCGGCGATAAAAGCTGGAATTTCTCCAGTAACCCATCCTTAAGCGGGATGGTGATCAGCATTTCGACGGGTTGTTTTTCCATGGTATCGCTTTATATTACCCCTTTTTATGATAAATAAACAGGAACATTGGGGCTGCCGTGGTGGGTAGAGGGGTGCAGAATGCCCCGTTCGTTTTCACCGGGATGAAGCGACCAGGCGCGTGAACCCGGCAGCTTTAAGGCAGCCGCCGGCGTGAATCAAGCGGGTTTCAGATTTTGAAAGCAGGATGCGTCTGGACATTAAAACAGCATCAGGCTTTTTGAATCAGGGTGTGAATCTGCTCGCGCATGTAAAGCTGCAGGTAGTGCGGTCCCCCGGCGTTTTTGCCGGTGGCGCCGGAACCTTTCCAGCCGCCAAAAGGCTGGAAACCAGGCCATGCGCCGGTGGTGGCGCCCTGCGGGCGGTTGACATAAGCGACACCGGCCTCAATTTTGTCGAAGAACCAGTCGGCTTCATCGACTGCGCCGTAGAAACCGGCTGTCAGGCCGTAATCCACATTGTTGGCCAGCAGCATGGCCTCATCCAGGTTGTTGACCGGGGCAATGGTGGTGATGGGCAGGAACATTTCCTGCTTCCACAGCCTGTGTTCAAGGGGCAGGCCGGTCACAATTGTGGGGGCGCAGAAGTAACCTTTGGCCAGGGGGCCGTCGGTGAGCACCTTGCCCCCGGTGAGAATTTCGCCGTTTTTGGCCAGGTCTTCGGCAAAGGACTGGAAATCGCGGTAGGAACCCTTGTTGATCACCGGGCCGAGGGTGACGGCGCGCTCGGTGGGGTCGCCCAGGGTGAGTTTGCTGGTCAGGTCGCAAATGCGGTCGAGCAGGTCCTGGTAGACCGGCGCCTCGACGTAAATGCGCGAACAGGCCGAGCATTTTTGACCCTGCAGGCCAAATGCCGAGCGCACGATGCCGGTGGCGGCGGTGTCGAGGTCGGCGCGGCGCGAAACGATGGCCGGGTTTTTCCCACCCAGTTCGAGGATGATCGGGCGCACCCAGCGTCCCCTGGCGTAGTCGCGGTAAATGCCCATGCCGACATCAAACGAGCCGGTGAAAGTGATGCCGGCCACGTCGGGGTTGTCGATGAGCGCCTGGCCCAGGGTGCTGCCGGGGCCGGTGACGTAGTTATATACCCCGCCAGGGATGCCGGCATCGCGCAGGCATTCTGCAAAGAGGCGCGGAACCCAGGGGGTGTCGGTTGCGGGTTTAAATACCACGCTGTTGCCGGTGACCAGGGCGGCGCCCACCGGGCCGCCGGTGAGCGCGGCGGGGAAGTTGAAGGGGCTGATGACCACCCAGACGCCGTGGGGGCGCAGGACGGAGAAATTGGAGGCCCTGTACCCGGCCAGGGGGTCGTGCCCCATTTCAAAACAAAAGCCGTTGCTGGCTTCCATCTGGTCGCAGGCGTAACGCAGCAGGTCGGCTGTTTCGGCGACATCGCCCAGCGATTCCATGCGGTTCTTGCCCACTTCCATGGACATCACTGCGCTTATTTCGTAGATGCGCTGGTCAATCAGGTCCGCGGCCTTGCGCACCAGGGTGATGCGCTCCTGCCAGGGGGTGTGGCTCCACACCGGGAAGGCCTGTTTGGCGGCAGCGATGGCATCATTGGCATCCTGGGCCGTGCCTTTTTGGAAAACCCCCAGCACCACATCGGTATTGATCGGGGTGCGGTCTTCAAATTTATCTGCCGCATAACGCTCCTGGCCGTTGATGATCATGCCGTGATCCAGGCCGAGATTGCTTTTTAGTTTTGCCAGGGCGGCTTCAAACCGGGTGTGCAGGGATTCGGGCGGGTTAAACATGGTCGCATAAGTCAGTTTAAACGAATCATTCGCGGACATAATATTCTCCTTGTGGGTTAAAAGGTGACTATTTAAGTATAGCCTTTGGCGGGCTTTTCGTCAAAGCTGTGCACCCGCAAGCTGTGTGCGGTCGTATAATAAATTAATCATCCTATTAATCGGGAGGTTTTAATGCAAGATATGGGTCTTGAGTTCTGGTTGAATTCGGTGGGCACGCGCCTGCCTGTCCTGCTGGTTTTGCTGGTTGGCTTCATTATTGCACTGCTTCGATGGAAGAAGCATCCGGCGTTGTCGGTTCTGGTGGTGGTGATGTTTGGGTTGGAAGCCCTGGTCGTTTTTCCACTCAGCCTGTTTGTCGCCCTGGGACCGATCACATTCTTTCGCCAGCTGGCGATCGGAACGATGCCCTGGATTGCGCGGTTTGTTTCAGCTCTCTCCACGGCGGCTACAACCGCCATGTGGGTGCTGGTGCTGGTCGGGTTATTTGGCTGGCGCCAGACGCCTGAAAAAGTAAAACCCGCCCCGGGAGAGGACGGCATATCACGATAGGAGATGAAGTATGACTTCACTGAAAAACAAGGCGTTATTGGCCGCGGCGGTGCTGGTATTATCGGCCTGCCAGGTGACACAGGTACAGCCGACGCGGCAGCCCACCCAGCCTGCCCAACAGGCTGCCACGCTTCCACCCCCACATCCGGCCGGAGCCCAGCTGGCCCCCACGGTGGAAGAACAGCCCGGCGTGGTGCCCACTTTTCCCCCCAGCGCTGCGCCCGCCACGGCCACCCCGGCCGCGGAACAACCTAAGATTGGGGCTAAAAATGCGGCTGCGTTGAAGCAGGTTGGCCAGGTGAGCTTTGACAACCCGGCGCGCCTGGTCTGGTCGCCGGACGGCAGCATTCTTTCCGTGATCAGCAATGATAAAATGGTGCGCCTGGATTCAAAAACGCTTGAAAACAAGGGCAGTGTCGTGTTCAAGTCGCCGATTGTGCTGCTCGATTTTTCGGCGGATGGGCGCACCATGGCAAGCACATCTGACCAGGCGACAGTGGAACTGCGCGATGTCACCACCGGGCAAACCCTGTCGAGCCTGAAACCCACGGCGCCTTTCAGCAGCCTGGCTTTTTCGCCCGACGGTAAAAGTATGGCTTTGACTTCGGTGGATGAAATTGCAGCCACGCTGTGGAACGTGGACAGCGGGAAACAAACCGGCACACTCAACGGTTTCCAGACGGCTGCGCCGGTTTATGACGTGTCCTTCACGCCGGACGGCAAATCGATGGTGTGGCACGCGCGCGCGCTGGTGCAGATCATGGATATTGCCAGCCAGAAATTAGGGCCCGCTTTTGAGCATGAAGATTTTGTCCAGGCCTTTGCGGTATCGGCTGACGGAAAACTGCTGGCCACTTCCGCGGGGGGCACCCTGGACGGCAATTTTATCCCCCTCGTGTTTTTGTGGGACAGCGCCAGCGGTAAGAACCTGGCCAAATTAAAAACGCCCGAAAACGTCACGGCGCTTAAATTTGCGCCCGACGGACACCTGCTGGCAGGCGGGGCGGGCAACCAGGTGATGATCTGGGATGCCGATTCGCAGCAGCAGTCTGCAGTGCTGCCGGGCCATACCGACCGCATCAGCGCCGTGGCTTTTTCTCCGGACGGGAAATTCCTGGCGACCGCTGCCGCGGATAACACGGTGCGCCTGTGGCAGGTGAAACCCTGAGCAGGGATTAAACCATCCAGGCGGCAAAGGCCCCCGGTTGGGGCTTTTGCCGCCTGGATGGTTTAATTAAAAAATGGATATCAGGACTGGGGGGTGAGAAACCCGGTTTCCTGCAGGAAACTGCCCACCAAGCGGTCGTATTCCGCGCGGTTTTTTACCAGCGCTTCGGCGTGGCGCGCATTGGGGGCCAGGTAGAGGCGGCGCATGCCGCGGGTTTTGTTGTCATACATGGCGATGCTCATGTCGGGGGGGATGAAACGGTCATCGACGCCGTGGGCGAAGAAGACGGGCGTCTCCAGGGCTTCCAGCCCGCGGATGGGCGAGACATCTTCAAAACGCATGCCGGTGATGCGCTTTGCGAACCAGCTGGCCAGGGGAATGAAGGGCCAGGCGGGCATAAAAGGCATTTCCTCAGCCCTGCGGTAGGCCAGCAGGTCGTTCAGGTCGGAATAAGCGCAGTCGGCCATGGCAAAGCTCAGGCGCGGGTCGTCCTTGGCTTCTTCGAGGGTGATGGCACCGCCCATCGATTCGCCCATGGTGCCCACTTTGCCGCCCGGGCCGAGGCGGCTGAAGGCCCAATCCACCACCTGGCGCAGGTCGTGTTTTTCGTAAAAGCCGAAGGTGGTGTTCAAGCGCGGGTTGCGCCCGTGGTTGCGCAGTTCGTAAAGCAGCAGGTTGCAGCCGCGCGAGCGGAAGAGGGCCGCGTACTTGATCGAGCCGTAGAGGCTGTAGGTGATGCCGTGCGAGAGGACCACCGTGCGCCGGCTGCCGGGCTGGGGCAGGTAAATGGCGTATAGATCGTAACCCCGGTCGGAGTGAATGTGCACTTCTTCTTTTTCCCAGCTGTCAAAATCAGCCGGGTCCAGGTTTTTGGCTTCGATTTCAAGGCGGCGGGTTTCCTCCACCGGGTAGACTTTGGGGTAAATGACCCTGATGCAGAGGATATATCCTCCCAGCAGGACCAGCAGGGCCAGAATGAGGAAAACAGATAAAAGGACGCCGAGAATCATGTTTATTATTTTATCGCAGTTTTGTTCCGGTTTATGTTTATAATGATAGATCTCGCGCCAATCCCCGTGAAACTTCCTGCAACCTGCGCGGGCGCGGCGCGTATATCCTGGTGGAGACATATATATGAAACGATATCAGAAAAATATTCAGGCGGCTGTCTGGTCAATTGGTCTTATCGTCCTGGCATTAACCCACCACTGGTGGCCGGGCATCATGATTTTGGTGGGAATCAGCATGCTGGCGGGCGCGCTGACGCGCGGCGAGGAACAGCCCGCCCTCCCGGCAGAGCCCGCCGCGGATTCCCGGCCGCCGGAACCAACGGCCCCACCCGCGCCATTTTCGCCGGAAATTGACCCGCAGGCGGCGCAGGCCCCGGCTTACAACCTGAACTGGGTGCCTAACCGCTGCATCTCCTGCGGCGGGCCGTTAAATGTGAGCGGGTTAAAAGCTCTTGACAGCGAGACGGTGGTGTGCCCCTTCTGCGGGACAAAAATCAGCCGGGCTTCATAGTTTATGTTATAATTTTTGAACGCCTCAGAGAGGCCGTAGTATGACTCGGGCCCGCAGCTCAGCGGCAGCACCCCAAGGGTGTCATGAAGCGCGGGACCCGATTAACAGCTACAACCATATACTCCTCACGGGCCCGTAGCTCAGCGGCAGAGCGCGGGGCTCATAACCTCTTGGTCGCTGGTTCAAATCCAGCCGGGCCCACTTTTTAGCAAATCCGTTTTGTTTTGGCCGCTGGCCCCGCAAGGGGGTAGGTATTAATATGAGAACTTTTACGGCTGTCGTTGAAAAATGTGCCGATACCGGGTTATATACGGGCTATATCCCAGGGTTCCCCGGCGCACATTCCCAGGCTGAAACGCTCGACGAACTCCAGGTTAATTTACGTGAGGTTGTTACCATGCTTTTCGAGGACGGCGAACCGGTCCTTGAAGGACAGTTTATCGGCACGCAGGCCGTGGTTATTGAATGACTGCCGGGGTGCCCGTTTAAAGCCGCGCGAGGTGATTGCCATCCTCAAGAAGTTGGGGTTTAGAGGTCCGGCAGCGCGGGTCGCATAAACAGTTTCGCCATCCGGATGGACGTTGTACCACGGTGCCGGACCATGCCGGAAGGGATATTTCTCCAATTCTCTTGCGCCAGATTGCCAGCGACATCGGATTAACCGTTGAAGCCTTGTTGGAAAATCGTTAATCCCGTGTAAACTGCTTTCCACTGGCTCGTTCTGGGGCGCGCTCCCGGTGGGAAACTTGCGTTCCGGGTTGCTTTTCAGCCGGGCCCATACCATTGGTATCGAAAACAAGCGGTTAAGTTAATGTTGGTACATTTTTTGCACCGTTAATAACAGGTTAAAAATTATCTTTTACGAACTTAAAAGATTGCAATCGAAAGCGAATAAAACGATAATCATCAACAGGGGATGATGGGTAAAAAAATTTTTTTGGAGCAAGTCCATGCCGGCTCATTCCCAAACGTATCTCTCAAAAGATTTTCTGAATACCCCTGATTTGCCGCCCGATGAATTGCTTTCGCAGGCAATTGATAAATTAAATACCATCCCGAAAACATCCCAGGAATATAAAAATGCATTTCACTGCATTAATGTGATGATATCGCTGATGCTTGATTCAGACCCGCGCAAGGGGATATTAATTAAAAAGCTGTATTTAACGGGGCGAAAACAGTCTCCAGCCATCACCCGACCCTTCAATAATTCCACAAAACCACTCAATCCAGGGTGATAAAGACCACGCCTTCTCATTTTTTATATTTCAGCACCAGAAAACACACCCAGTTACGTGAATTTGTCCTATAATTTATATATCTTCAAACATGACCTACATCATCATAGTGTTTTATGATAATTCCAGTGCAGGCCTGGTGGATGGTCTATTATGCCGCAATTTAAAAATCTCAAAATCGGCGCCAAGCTGTCGCTGCTGATCGGAATTTTCCTGGCCGGATTTATCGTTTTTGGCTATTTTGCGCTGAGCGGCCTGCACCAGGTTGAAATCAACGGCCCGCTTTATGTATCCATCGCCCTGGGAAAGGACCTGGTTGCGGATATCCTGCCCCCGCCCGAATACATCATCGAAACCTACCTGACGACCTACCAGATGGTGGCCAGTGTTGAAAACGGGAAACAGGCGGACGAACTCCCGGCATTGATCGCAAAGGTGGACCAGTTCCGCCAGGATTACCAGGACCGCAATGCGTATTGGAAAAAGACGCTTCCCGATGGAGACCTTAAGCACGAACTGGTGGTCACTTCCAGCCAATCGGCCGAAAAGTTTTACCAGATTTTATATGACCAGTACATCCCCGCGTTGAAGGCAGGGGATGTGGCCAGCGCCAAAAAAATATTAAACGATTCGTTAACGCCGGTTTATACCCAGCACCGCCAGTCGATTGACCGGGTGGCTTCCATTGCGGATCAACAGAACAGCCAGTACGAAACATCGGCGGCAAACGATACCAACCGGATGGACCTGGTGTTGGTTGTAATCGGATTAATCGCGGCGGGGGGCAGCGTCCTTGTCGGTCTTATCATCAGCCGCGGGATCGTAAAACCGGTGACTGTCATGGTCGGGGTGGCGCGCCAGATCGCAGCTGGAGATGTTTCCCAGAAAATCGAGCTGCACTCCACGGATGAAATTGGCCAGCTGGCGGATGCCTTCCGCACCATGATTGTTTATTTGCAAAACATTGCCGGGACGGCGAAGAAGATGGCTGCCAGGGATTTGACCCAGGAGGTCAACCCGCAGTCGGGCCAGGATGTGTTGGGCGTGGCCTTTAAAGATATGAGCAGTAATTTACGCGACACGGTGGGGCAGGTGCTGAACAGCGCCGAAAACCTGGCTGCTGCATCCCAGGTGTTGGAAGTAAAAGCCAACTCTGTTGCAGCCGCGGCAGAAGATATGTCCTCAAACACGATATCCGTCGCGGCCTCGATGGAACAGGCCTCCACCAATCTCCGTTCCGTGGCGAGCGCCACCGAGGAAATGACCTCGACCATCGGTGAAATTGCGCGCAATTCTGAAAAGGCCCACCAGGTCACAGGCCAGGCCGTGGTACAGGCGGCAAGGATCACTTCTGTTTTTAATGAACTTGCCCGTTCAACCCGGGAGATTGACGCGGTTAACGAACTGATTACAGCCATTTCCCGGCAAACCAACCTGCTGGCCCTGAATGCCACGATTGAGGCCGCGCGCGCCGGTGTTTCGGGCAAGGGATTTGCCGTTGTGGCTTCCGAGATCAAAGACCTCGCCAACCAGACTTCCGCCGCCACCGGGGATATTAAAAACAAAATCGAGCGCGTGCAGCAGTTTTCCGGCCAGGCGGTGGAGGATATCGGAAATATATCCGGGGTGATCGGAGAGATCAGCGATATCGTGGCTTCGATTGCCGGCGCGATCGAAGAACAGTCGATTGTCACCCGTGACATCGCCCTCAATATTTCACAGGCCACCCAGGGCGTGGACCATACCAACGAACGCGTGGCCAGCACGGCGGTGATCGTGCAATCCGTCACCCGGGATATCAGGGGAAAATCCGGCGGCGATTCCTCAGGGGAGAAAAATATCCTTTCCAGCGTGAGGGAGCTGGCAGACCTCGCTTTAAAGCTGAATGTCGTCGTTGCCCAATTTGAAATTTGACGTACAGCTTTATTTATAAAGGCCAACACCTTATTAATAATAATCTCCTCCATTTTTAATAAAAAAATGGAGGAGATTAAAGTTGGTCTGAAAAGGGAGCCTGCGGGGCTTTATTGATAACAGGCCGTCGGGTTTATTCCCCCGGCAGCAGCCTGGATTACAGCAGCAAATAAGGGTTTTCGATGGATGACTTGAGGTCGCCCAGGAAGCGCGCCACGCGCACGCCGTCGTTGACGCGGTGATCGGCGGCAAGCGTCACCTTCATCATCGGGCGCGAAACAATCTGCCCGTTGAGCGACACGGCTGTCTCGGCAATTTTCCCGACTGCCAGGATGGCGGATTCGGGCGGGTTGATGATGGCGGTAAAATCTTCAATGCCGTACATGCCCAGGTTGCTGATGGTGAACGTGCTGCCGGTCATTTCGCCCGGCTCCAGTTTTCTGGCGCGGGCTTTTTCCAGCAGGCGCGCCATTTCCTCAACGATTCCGCGCAGGTCGCGGTTCTGGGCTTCACGCACCACCGGGACAATCAGGTAGTCCTCGAGGTTGGTGGCAATGCCGATATGCACGTCCTCCCAGAGGTAAATTTCGTTGTTGGCAAAGGCGCTGTTGAGGTAGGGGTGCCGTTTTAAGAGGCGCGCCACGGCGTAAACCAGGATGGCGGTGTAAGACACTTTCAAGCCGGTCTGCTCCTTGATGGCGGGGGCGATGTGGGCGTGCATGCGCAGCATTTCGCTCATATCGATGCTGATGGTTTCATGGATGTGCGGGATGGTCGCGGAACTGTAGGACAGGCGCTGGGCAATGATGGCCCGCGCCCCTTTGAGGCTGATGCGCTCGCGCAGGCGCGCGTTGGGCAGGGGGATCTCCCCGGCGTGGGGCTGGGGCAGTTGGACGGGTTGGGCGGGGGCAGGCTCCTGCGGCCTGGTTTTTAA
>Ga0073936_10008385_pt1 | contig 13142 bp, 8 predicted proteins | sample AliMusrvi5mmetaG_FD_87041 | JGI IMG/M metagenome (GOLD analysis project Ga0073936, IMG submission 87041) | Freshwater lake bacterial and archeal communities from Alinen Mustajarvi, Finland, to study Microbial Dark Matter (Phase II) - Alinen... | ecosystem: Environmental > Aquatic > Freshwater >... | reverse complement strand
GTTAACGACTTCGGTGAGTCGTAGGTGACGGCATAACCATGCGGCAGCCAGAAGGCCGCGATCTGCGAGCCATCCAACCCCTCCCAGATAAACTCGGCGGGCACATCCCAACTCGCCACGCCGCGGAAGAACCAGAACGAGTTAAAGCCGGCCAGCTTCATCAACTGCGGCATCTGCGCGTGGTGCCCGAACGTATCGAGCGGCCAGCCCGTAGTGACATCTACGCCGAGGGCTTCGCGGAAGTAGCGCTTGCCATACAGCGCCTGGCGCGCAAATGTTTCACCGCCCGGCATATTTACATCCGGCATAACATCAAGACCGCCCGTGATCGCCAGCCGCCCTTCGTCAACGAACTTCTTGAACGCCGCGCGCTCATCGGGATAGCGCTCCAGGAATGGCTTGATGTACGCCACCTGGTCGAGCACAAAGCGATAGTCTGGATATTGCTTGAGCAACCTGAGCGCTCGCAGGATGTTGGGCAAGCCCATGACCAGGTATTCTTCACGGGTTTTGAAAACCGCTCCTTCCCAGTGGGTGTGCGGTATGAAGAAAAACGTATCGCGCGCATCGTTCGTATCCGTCTGCATGGTTGATCCCTCTTTAGCTGGAATGGTTGCTATCGTACTCGCGAATCAGAAAAACCGGCGCGCGCGAGTAGCAGTGCAACTGCTGCTCGACATGCTCGAACAGGACGCATCACTGCGTCGCACACACCGCGAAGCTCACGTCGTCGACGTACAGACTCGATGGCAGGTTGCTGTCCGTTGCGGCCTTGAACGACAGCCACAGGCGCTGAGCCGAGTAGGCCGAGGGGTTTGGCAGGTCAATTGTCTCCTGCACCCACGCGCCGCGTCCGCTGCTGGTGTTGTCGATCTGCTGCGGCGCGACGATCTGGATTCCCTGCTCGGTCTCGATTCCGACGCTGAAGCGGTCGTACACCGTGGTCAGGCTGGTCTCGGTCGTGTCCAGATAATGCCAATAGGTAAGCGTTGCGCTGACCACGCCCGCCGGCATCTGCACGGTCTGGATCATCTCGTTCCACACGTTGTTCAGCGACGAGGAACCGACCCGCCCGCTCTTCGCTCCGCCATGCGCGCGCGCGGTGCTGATGAACGGTTCCACGTACACCGAGGCGGTTGTGTTTGCAACGCCCGTCCACGGATGTCCTGGCGCAACGCCTTCGAAGTCCCCATTTGCGACGATGTTTGAGCACTGCACCGCAGGCGGCAGCGGCCCCATGATGTCGGGCAGGAAGGCGGTGTATGTGAGCGTTTGCGGTCGGTTCGTCTTTGTGTCGAGGGGCGCCGGCGGGGGTGGGACAAGCGGGCGCGCGCTGTGATCCGCTGACGATAACGACGTGGCGAATAATGTCACGGCGCCAACCATGATCAATGCGGGAACTACAAACCCGAACAGCTTGCGCATCATCACATCCTATCGCACCGCGCACACCGACAGTTGCACATCATCGATATACACCGTTGCGGGACGGCTTGCGCCAGTGCGACCCTTTAAGGTGACCCAGATGCGCTTGCCCGCATACACGCCCGCATTTGGCAATGTCAGCGTGCTCTTCACCCAGACGCCACGGCCCGCAGTTGTGACATCAATTTTCTGCGGCGTGATGATCTGGATGCCCTGTTCGTTCTCGATCCCGACAGTGAAGGCGTCGGCTGCGCGCGCGCCGCTGGCTGCCGGCATGTCGAGATAGCGCCAATACGTTAGCGTCACGCTGGTCGTTCGCCTGGGCAGTTCCACCGTCTGGATGAGCTCGCTCCAGTAATTGACAAGCGTGGAGGAACCAATGCGCGCGCTCTGCTTGCCGGCGTGTGCGCGCGCGGTTGAGATGAATGGTTCGGCGGTGCGGCGATACGCCTGGTTGGCGACGCCAGTCCATGGCCGCCCAGGCAGCGCGGCCTCAAAATCGCCATTCTGGATTGTTTCGGCACAGGTAGCCACAGCCTTTAACTGTGTCGCGGCCTGGCTCGTGGCGCCGGATGCCACAACCATCGGCAGGAGTAGTGTATCGGTAAGCGGGCGGCCGGATGCCGAACGTTTGGGCGTGTTATTCTGCTGGGTGACCTGCGGCAGGACGAGCTTATGCTTGGCGGTCTCGTCTATGGAGCTACGCACCGATGGCAGGACCAGCGTGTGCGTCGGTGGCGCGCCTGCGCTGGACACGAACGGCAGAACCAGTGTCTGGCTGAATGTCCTGTCCGCGCGCATCGCTGGCGGCTGGATAGTCCGCCCGACGGCGTCGGATGCAAACGCCTGCCCGTCCAGAAAGAGCGCCAGTCCGAAGCCAGCCGCGAGTGCGCCAAAGCCGGCAAGTGCAATGAGCGCTAATCTGTTTCCCTTTTGCATGTGCACCTCACAGTAAAAACCATTGCGGATAGTTTACGGACACTGGGTTAACAACGACACGTCATCGATATAGAAGCTGCTCTTGTTGGCGCCGTCGTTATAGCCCGTAAAGCTCAACGTCGCCTGCTGACCAGCATATGCCGAGACGTCAAAGATCATCATCAGCTTCACCCACGTATCGCGCGTCACGGCGGTAGTCACATTCGCCGCCGTCCCGATGGTCTGCCCCTGCGCTGATTTCAGGGTGGCGACCATGTGGTCGTTTGCGCCGCCGACCGGCTCGGCGCTGCTCACATTCAGCCAGAAGGTCATCGTCACGGTGCGCGCGCTCTGTGGAATGTTCACCGCCTGCGCCAGCGTGTCAGTGTAGTTAAGCACATTGCCCAGCCAGCCGCCCCATAACCCTGTATGTGGAAGCTTGGTATAGATCAGTGGATCGTTTATGTTTTGCGAATTCGTCGCCGTCCATGGCGCGCCGGGCGCGCCGTTCTCGAAGCCGCCATTGACGATCAACTCAGATGACGCACAAGTCTGAGGTTGACCGAGATGCGCGTTAATAAAGGCGGTCGGCGCCACGTAGCCCAGGCCGGGGTAGGGGTAATTGTCGGGGTGAATGATGTAGGTATAGCCGCGCCCGGGATACCCACCGGGGAGCCATGTGCAGCCCGGGTAGTTATACCCGTAGGCGTTTGTGGCAGGCGCATAGATGTTCGAGCCGTCGAGAAACCAGCGCATCTCAAAGTGCAGGTGCGAGTCCCACGTCGGGTGTTGCGTCGGGGTGCGCCCGGTGTAGTTCTGGGGAAGCACTGTGGCGATCTGCTGGCCGCGTTGCACGATCTGCCCTTCAACCACGCTGACGTTGTTCACATGCCCATACATTGAGTAAATGTCGCGCCCATCGGGCAGGCGATGGCGGATCAACACCACGTTGCCGGGGTAGCTGATGCCTGGATCCTGTCTCGCCACGACGCCGTCCGCGATGGCATACACCGGCGTGCCCACAGTGTTCGCGCCATCCAACCGGTACCAATCCTCGCCCGTGTGGATCATGCGCGCCCAGTCTACCCCATAGCACTTGATCCCATACTGATCAAGGTTGCGGATGCCATAGCCAAGCCACTCCAGGTGCGTGTTGTCGACCACAATCCCGGTCGGAACACCGAAATTGGCAACGCCGTCGAAACGCAGCGGATAAGTAAACACAGTTGCCACCGGCGGATCAGCCGCTAACGCGGGCGCGCGCGCGATGAGAGGTGTCTTCGGCAGCAGCGCCTGCTTCAGCACGCGGAACGATTTCACCACGTGGTCGAAAATAGCCTCGGTTTCGGCAGGCGGTTCGACCGGCCCGCCCACGCCGCCGCCGTACAGGTTGACGCGATACATCACCCCATTGCCGGGGACGAGCACCGTGTACTTATCGCTGTTGCCGATCACCGCGTCGCGTTGCAGCTTGATCGCCTGCCGGTCGGCCAGCCGCATTGCCACACCCCTTTGCGCCTGCGCGGTCGGGCGCAACCCGCGCGATTGATACTGATTGGCGATGAACTGTTGCGCCGTCAGGTTCTTCGGGTTCTCGAACACCATCACCGAGATGCCCTGGTACTCCGTCGTGGTCGTGACGGTGAACTCGACATATACCATGCGATATCGGAGAGAGGCATCATCGCTAGTCGTGACAGTCGCGCCGGTCGGATACTCAAACCCGAATGCCGCGTCGTCGCTCGTATACGTTTCCCACCCTGAGGTCTGCGCGGACGCCATCGACAGCAGTGCCAGGAACGCGAGTAGACCAAAGCACGCGCCAATGGAAGCGATCACCCAATGCAGTTTGTTTTTCATAGTCACGGTTGTACAACCCCAAAGAATGAAGGAGATTATAGGGCGTTCACAGGGGAAAGTATCCACAAATTCAGCGCTGACCTTGACCGCTCCAGGCTCTCGCGCGGTAACTGTAGCGCGCCGATCGATACACTCTCGGCGGCTGTGTCCAACTGGCTGACTACATGCCCGCGCAATCCAAGGCGCGCTAGGAACGCATCCAGTTGTGCGTCGTTGTCGAATGCGTTGTTGTACATCGGGCGATCCGTAGCCGTGGCAACGATGGCGCGGAAACGCTGTTGCCGCTCGGACACGTTCCTCACGTCCGCCTTGATTGAGAAGTCTGGCGTGATCCACACCCCGCCAAATTCGACGAGCAACGCGCGGACATTGCGCGCGACAGTCTCCATTTCGCCGGCGCTCAGATACTGAAACAGCCCCTCGTTCACGACGGCGATCTGTCTAAAGGGCAGATTACGCCTGAAGGAATGAACAGCGACGTGCAGATCGGCGGGGTCAAGTGCGTTTGCAGCGACCAGGTGGTGATTCTCGTAGTCCGGCAGGGTGTGACGACGACGCAACTCGGCCACCAGCCCGACTTTCTCCGCCGTGATCTCCGCCAGGTCGGTCTCGACGTATGACATCGCGGGGTCCTGTGCCATGGCCAGCCCACGCAACGAGACGCCGCTGGCCATCTCCACGACCTGCCTGACGCGGGATGCGCGAATCGCCGCGGCGATGCTCTTATAGCGCACCTCGAAGATCGGCGCATACCACAGCAGGTCGTCCGGCTGCAACCCGCTACCGGCGAGCAACGCGTCGAATGCCTCGCGCGCCTGCAACACCTCAGCCACATCCTCGGCAAACGGAATATCCGAGAACCGGCGCATGTAGGCTGCCAGCTTCGCGGTCACGCTTATTTTTGCGTAGGTCGTCATTCGCGCGCTAAACCGCGAGCCATCGCCCGCTGGGCGGCCCAATCCCCCAATGTCTCAGGGACTGGTTTCACTTCCTCGTTCGGGCGGCGGACAAGACCGAGCGCCTCAGTGGGGCAAGCAGGGACGCATACCCCGCAGCCGACACAACTGACGGCGTTGACATGCGCCACGCCATCCACGGTCAGCGCGTTGAACTGGCAGTACTTCGCGCATTCTTCGCAACCGGCGCACAACGCCTCGTCCACCTGGTTGACAAAGGCCGAGCTGGCGACGACGTTGGCCTTGCCCAGCTTGGCCATGCCGCGCAGGATGGCGCACGAACAGGTGCAGCAGTTACAAATGTAATAGATATCCTTCTGGTTATTGCTCACCGAGTGCACCAGCCCGGCATCGGACGCGCGGCGCAGGGTGGCGAGTGCGCCCTCATGCGTCAGGGCGCGGAGGGTGGGGCTGCCGTCGAATGCGCCAGGGCGGGAACTCAGCACCATACAGATGTCGACGGGATGTTCGCACGGGTCGCCGATCAGCGCTTTCTGCTTGCGACAGATGCAGTCCTGCACCGCCCAGGCCTGCGCGGCGTTGACCAGATCAGCGGCCGTCTCAAATGGGCGAACTTCCATCGTGCTGCGGATGCTTTTTCCCACCGGGACGATGCGGTGAAACTGCGGCTTGATCGCCAGTGCGATGCTGAACGCTTCCTGGAAATAATTCTCAAACAGGCGCGCCAGTTCCGCGTCCATATTGTTCAACTGCATCTCGCAGATACCAACCACAAACGGCATCAGACCATATTCAAGGGCGCGTGCTGCGCGATAGACCATGATCAACCCGCGCCGGGCCATCTCCTTGAGCTGCCGGCGCAGTTGGGCCGCGTCGCCGCCGATCCGCGCGGCAATGGCATCCGGGCTCTCCGCTTCGGGGCTAAGCTGAGCAGCAAGGGCAGCCTCTTCAGGTGAAAATATCCGCGCCAGCAGGCGCAGTTCAGCGCCATCCTTTGTCGGTGGGAACCCATTGGGCAGTGCGTCCAGGCGTTCCGCCAGTAACTTGTAAGGGGTGATATCCATCATAAAGCCTCCGCGCGCTTAAGAATACATCAGGCTTCGATTAACTCAATACACTCGCGAATGTGCTCCAGATAAAGCGTATCGTCAGGCACTCTCATATGGGAATTGCTTCCCTGATCACACGATCGCGAATGAGCTTATGCACTGCCGCGGTCTCCACTACATCGACTTTACGATGTAACAAGGCTTCAAGGTCCATGATCAGTCCACCAGGAAAAAACGGCGTGACATACAGCCCGGCATCGACCAAGAAGTCGACATCGCTATTCGGTTGCTGATCACCGCGCGCATAGGAACCAAACAGGCGCACGTTTATAGCACCGTGCTTGACCGCCAGGCGCAAGATGTATTCACGTTTTACACCAAGGCGTTGTTCTAACACATCGATCGTGCTTACGATACTCATTACATTTGGCATTATAGATATAAATCTTCCCTGCCGTCATGGCTGCCCCTCCGCAATCCGCATAGACGTAGGGGTTGACCCGTGTGTCAACCCTCTTATCGGGCGAACACGTGGGTTCGCCCGTACGTGAGATGCGACATCCGCTCGTTTGACCATCCGCCGAAGTGTGCAAGAAAAACAAGGCGATACAGACGTAGGGGTTGACCTGTGTGTCAACCCTCTTGCTTGTCTTATTGGCCTTCAGCCTGAATCAGCGACTCGCAGGCTTGTGCTGAACTGGTTAGAAAGTAAAGATATAATAGCCATCGGAGAACAAGTCGCTGCGCACAGGTGTTGCGGCGCGAATATAGTACGGGCATTAACTTCATCGCGATCACCATGAAAACAATCAATGTGCTGCTAATATCGCAGTCACTAGGGGTGCGAGATATCATTCAGCAGGGCGGCGTGTCATGGGGTTACACTGTCGCCCTCAAGATTGTCTGGCAACGCGCATCCGTTCGCGCGGCGTTCGCCGAACAAGCGCCATCTGTCGCTGTTATCTATCTGGGAACAAGCGCCGAAGAAAGCCTGGCGATGCTCACGCACCTGCGCCTGATCAGCCTGAACACCAAGGTGATCGTAGTGTTCGAAGCAGTGTCACCCGCGCTCTATAAACAAGCCAGCGCCGCCGGCGCATCGGACGTGCTGACGGTCGCGGAGTTCGACGCCCTGCCACGCGCCATCTACCGCATCTTGAACCTGCAGCAGTTTGAAGCGGACTTGAGCGCAGGCATGACCACACCGACAGGCGCGTCAGCAACACCACTGACAAGCCAGACCGCGACGCAACTGGACGCCCAGGTCCTGTACGAACAGGGCATCTCGCGCTCGCTCTTCGTTGCCAACCTGTTGCCGATGATGATCGTTGACGTTGACACGCTATATATTCTGGAAGTCAACGACGCTGCAGTGGCGAAGTATGGGTTTGCGCGCAATGAATTTCATCGCATGACCATGTATGACGTAAGTCCGCCCGAAGAGGCGAAACTGCTGCGCGCGTATGCCATGGAACTAAAAGGCCGCGGACTCGGCTTTCGTATTTTCGGCGAGCAACGCCAGCGGTTGAAGAACCGCACAATCATCGATACGGAAATCACGTCACACACCATCGAGTTTCAGGGGCGCCTGGCCGCGCACATTACCATCTTCGACGTCACTGACAGTAAAAAGGCAAAAAGCGATGTTGCGCTGACGGAACAGCGTTATCGCGCCATTGTCGAGACGCAGACGGACCTGATCGGACGGATCACTCCGGATGGCGCGCTGACTTTCGCCAACGAAGCACTGTGCCGTTTCATCGGTAAACCGATCGAGGAACTGAGTGGGTTTGAGATCAATCAACGCATTCACCCCGATGACCACGCGGCGGTGGCTATGCACTTGCGCAGTCTATCGCCCGATCAACCAACCGGGCGCATCTCAGTTCGCATGTTCCGTGCCGATGGGCAGGTGAGTTGGTATCAATGGGTCAACCAGGCGATCTACGACGAACAGGGCAACCTGCAGGATATCCAGGGGATTGGTCGCGACATCACCGAAGCCATCCGCCTGGAATACGAGCTGCGCGCCAGTGAAGAGAAGTATCGCGGCATTGTCGAGACCGCGCAGGAAGGGCTGTGGTCCGTTGACCAGAACGTGATCACCACACACGTCAACCAGAAAATGACCGACATGCTGGGCTACGAATCAGATGAGATGTTGCGCAAGCCTTTTATGGCGTTCGTGCATCCTGATGACCAGTCTGATGGCGCGAGCGATCACGCCGGCTTCGCTGCGATTCGCGAGGACCGTGATGTGCGACTCCTGCGCAAAGACGGCAAGATCGTCTGGGCTATCGTATCCACGCTACTCAACAGCGATGCCAACGGCGCCTTCACCGGCGGCCTGGCCATGGTGACCGACATCACCGCGCGCAAACAGGCGCTGGAGGCGGCGCAACAGTCGGCCCGGCGCATCGAGATACTGCGCCAACTCGATCTGGCAATCATGCGCGCGGACTCTGTGCAAATCGTTGCACAGATCGCGCTGGATGCGTTACACGATCTGATTCCATGTCGCTCCGCGATTGTCGCCAGCATCGACAGTCAGGCGCGGACTGGCACATGCCTGGCAGCCTGGTATGCTGTCCGCCCGGTTCTCCTCCCGGGTCAATCAATCCTTATACAGCCGGGCGAGTATGAACGGCTGTTGAATGTCGACTACCATATGTCGCGGATTGATGGCGACCAGATCGGAGGAGAGCTTGGCCAGGCGACCAAGGCCAATAACATCCATGCCGTCCTGTTCATCCCGTTGAAGGTCGACAGTATTGTCGTCGGCACACTCCAACTGACGGAAGTGCATGCCGACTTTTTCGACGCCGAGTACATCGCCATTGCCCAGGAGATCGCCCGCCCCATTGCAATCGCGATGCGCCAGGCCGAATTGAACCAGCAGGTGCGCGCGCGGACGCATGAACTGGAGCAAAGGGTTGAAGAGCGCACACAGGCGTTGCGCGTGGTCAATGATCGTCTCGAGATCGCGTTGCGCCAGCAGCAGGAGTTGAGCGAAATGAAGTCGCGCTTTGTCAGCATGGTGTCGCAGGAGTATCGCACCCCGCTGGCGACTATCTTGATGATCACTGAATCGCTTTCAGCCTATCGCGCGCGCATGACCACAGCGCAGATCGACGCTCGGCTGCAGAAAGTAATCAACGAGATCAGCCATATGACCGAGATCATCGACCGGGTGTTGCAACTGTCACGCATCCAGGCCGGGCGCGTTGAATTCAAACCAGTGCTGGGCGACCTGGGACAACTGTGCAGCGACATTATCGAAACCTTCATGGACAACCCAGCCCTGAAGCATAAACTCGCCTTCACCTACACACGGGGATTGGCGCCGCACGATCCGCGTTTGATGTGGCAAGTGATCACCAACCTGATCTCGAACGCGCTGAAATATACGCCGGAAGGCAAGGGCATCTTTGTCGACGTGACGGAGGATAGCGACCAGGTAGTCTTAAGTGTGCGGGACGAGGGCATCGGCATACCCGCCGCAGACCTGCCGCGGCTCTTCGAGCCGTTTTATCGCGCCAGTAACACTGGCCAGATTCCGGGCGCCGGGCTTGGGTTGAGCATCACGAAGAACGCGGTCGAATTGCACGGCGGCACGATTACGGTTGCGAGCGAAGTCGGTAAGGGAACGACCTTTACCGTCTCGCTGCCCGGGCGAGTGTGACTTGTGACTATGGATAAAAACACCCTCGCTCAATTCGCTGAGTTACGTCGCCTGGCGGAAAAACGATTGGCATCATCGCCCCCCCCCGTGGGAGGGGACGACATAGGCATGCGCCGGCTCCTGCAGGAACTGCAAATGCACCAGATTGAACTGGAAATGCAGAATGAAGACCTGCACCGGACGCGGCTGCAGGTCGAGGCCGGCCTGGAAAGATATGCCGACCTCTTTGATTTTGCGCCGATCGGTTATGTGGCGTTGAATCGGGGCGGGGACATCCTGCAGGTGAACCTGACCGGCGCGCGCATACTCGGCGCCCATCGCGCCGATCTGGTCGGGCGGCGTCTGGGTTTGTTTATTGCCCAGTCTGATCTTGTCGTGTACAACACCTTTATCGAACAGGCGTTCGCCACTCACACAAAACAGGTTTGCGAGGTGGCGCTGGAGCAGCCGGAGGGTCCAGTAAAAAGCAATTGCCTGTTTGTGCGGTTGGAAAGCGCCTTGTCTGCGGATGACCAGGAATGCCGGCTGGCGTTGATCGATATCACAGAGCACAAACACGCCGTTGACGCCTTGCGCGCCAGCCAACAAGAATTGCGCCGCTCGGCGCAACGCCTTGCGACGCTGCATGCGCTGGATCAGGCCATCCTGTCGGCACAGGCTGTCGAGGAGATCGCAGATATGGCGCTACGCCACCTGCGGCAATTGATCCCCTATTCAGCAGCCAGTGTGATGGAATACGATAAGTCCAGCGCGCAGTGGTCTTCACTCGCTGTCCGAGCGGATACGCCCGCCATCAGCGCCCGGTTTGCTTCTGCCGAACTGCCGCCGGCGCTTATCCCGGCGCTTGAACAACGCGAGTACTTTCTTGACAATGATCTGACGCTCGCGTCCGGCGCATCTTTACTGGAACTGAAGCCGTTGCCGCTTGGCTTGCGCTCGCACCTGGTGGTTCCGCTGCATGATCAGGAGACGCTGATTGGTTGCCTGTACCTCAGCGCGAAAACGCCCGACTTCATGACAGACGACTATATCGAGATCGCGCGCGAAGTGGCCGCACAGATCGCCGCCATGATCCGAAAGACGCGCTCGAACATCCAACTACGCCAGCACGCTGCGGAGCTTGAACGCCGCGTGAGCGAGCGCACGACGGAGTTACAGGCAACGGTCAACGCGCTGCGCGCGCAGGAAGCGCGCGACAAGCAGAACCAGGCGCAATTGCAGCTTCAGGCTGATCTGTTGAACGCCGTGGGACAATCGGTGCTGGCCTTGCGACTTGATAACACGTTGATCTATTGGAACAGCTATGCCGAGCAACTCTATGGGTGGAAGGCGGAAGAAGTCATCGGTCGCCATATTAACGACGTGCTTGGCACAACTACTGAGGAACGTGATATCGAGGTTGACAGAGCGTTGCGCGCCGGTCAAGTGTTCACCGCTGAGTTTATCGACCGGCGCAAAGATGGCACGCGCTTCCCGGCGTTAGCAAGCATCTCACCGTATTATGATCCGGCGGGGCAACTGATTGGGAAGATTTCGGTGACGATCGACATCAGTGAGCGCAAACGGATGGAAGAACAGCTGCATACGACCATCGTGGAGCTACACGAACGCGAAGCCCAGAAGCGCCAGGCGGAAGAGCGCTTGCTGCTGGCATTGCGCGCTGGAAAAGTGACAACCTGGGAAGTCGATCTGGCGACAGGCAACACCAGTCTGATGTCGGGCGGAAATGAGTCGTCCTTATCGCTGCAACCCGTTGTCTTAACGCATGAACAGGTTATTGCCGGCATTCATCCAGATGACCGCGAACATGTCGATGCCATGACGCAACAAGCCGTCGCCGCTGACGAGGAGCAATCCAGAATCTACCGCGCAGTGAATCTGGATGGAACCATGCACTGGGTATTATCGAGCGGACGGCGCGTCGTTGGCGCGGCTGGCGCGTCCGTGAAACTGGTTGGCGCCGCAATCGATATCACGGAACAGAAATACATGCAGGATCGTCTGCACATCCTGTTCCAGCACGCGCCCGATCCGATTGTGCTTTTCGACAAAACCTGGGTATTGCGCGACGTGAACCACGCTTATGAAGCCATGACTGGCTACACGCGCGCGGAGTTGATCGGCATGAGTCCACACGATCGGGGCATTACTACCAGCGATGACCCGGAAATCACACCAGCGCAGCGCGAAGCGCTGTTGCAGGGACACACGATTCCAGCTTACGAGGTCGTGTTGCGATCCAGGAGCGGCGAACAGATTGTGGTGGAGAAGAATATCCACGCCGTGACTATTGATGGCGAGTCGATGTATATGGCCGCGTTGCGCGATATAAGCGCGCGCATACGGAGCGAAGCCGCATTGCGTGAGTCGATGCGCGCGTTAGAGGAAATGAACGAATTGAAGTCGCGCTTTGTCAGCACGGCCTCGCACCAGTTCCGCACCCCGCTCGCAACGATATTGATTACAACGGATAACCTGCGCGCTTATCGCCACCGCATGGACGATGCCAGGATTGACGGCCGCCTGCAGAAGATTCAAGCCGAAGTGGGCCATATGCAAAAACTCGTCGATGATCTGTTGCATTTGACGCGCATGCAGGCGTCGGGTCAGGCGCTCAAGCCGATAATGCTCGATCTGGACACCGCGTGCCGCGACATTGTGGAACAGTTCCAGGAGGATCCCGCCCTTGCGCACACGCTGCAGTATACGAGCAGCGAACAGCCGATCAATGCGTTGCTGGATCCAAAGCTGCTGAAAGATGCCATCGCCAACCTGATCTCGAACGCGCTCAAATACTCATCAACAGGGACGACTGTGGGCATCGATCTGACGGCGAGTGACGCCCGGATCGTGTTGCGGGTGAGTGACCAGGGCATTGGCATCCCGGCGGATGACCTGCCGCGCCTGTTCGAACCCTTCCACCGCGCCGGCAATGTCGGTCAGATCGAAGGCACGGGGCTGGGGCTGAGCATCACGAAGAACGCGGTCGAATTGCACGGCGGCACGATAACGGCTGCGAGTGAAGTCGGCAGGGGCACGACGTTTACCATCACGCTGCCGCGCAACGTCTCGGAACCATTGGGATGACTTGAAGAGATTGTAAGAACGATGGGTAAAAACACGCTCACACAGACTGCGGAAATACGCCGGCTGGCAGAAGAACGAATGGCATTGCTCCTGCCTCCCGCGACACTGCCTGAGGTCGATGCGCAACGTCTCATTCATGAGTTGCAGGTGCACCAGATCGAGTTGGAGATGCAGAATGAAGAACTCCAACGGACGCGGGCGGAG
>Ga0073936_10008384_pt1 | contig 13143 bp, 13 predicted proteins | sample AliMusrvi5mmetaG_FD_87041 | JGI IMG/M metagenome (GOLD analysis project Ga0073936, IMG submission 87041) | Freshwater lake bacterial and archeal communities from Alinen Mustajarvi, Finland, to study Microbial Dark Matter (Phase II) - Alinen... | ecosystem: Environmental > Aquatic > Freshwater >... | reverse complement strand
GGAATAGGGGTTGGGAGGTTCAGGGTTTGGGGTTCAGGGTTGATGCGCATTGTCCTTCGTACTCGTCCTCGTCCATCGTCCTCGAAAAAATGGAATCGAGGACGAGGACGACGGACGAGGACGATTACGAGTGTCGCCATCCGCCCGCCACCGTCCCTACAACTTCTTCTCCGGTTCGCCGGGTTCCACCTGGAAACTCACCTGCTCCACGCCGGCGTTGATCACCGCGTTCCAGACCTGCACGATGCGTTCGTACTTCGCCGCGCCGTCTCCCACGATTACGACGGTGGGCTTCTTCTTCGACGCCTCGCAGGTCTTGAGATAAGCCTTCAAGTCCGTGACGAGTTCCGGGATTTGGCGGTAGCGATCCTCCTTGGTGCCGGCCTTGTTCTTCAGGACGTACCCCTCCTCGGTGACGGTGATCAGGTGTGCGTCCTCGATATTGATGGACTGCGTGGCGGTCGCGCGCGGGATATCCACCGCGAGCCCTTCCTTCAGCGTCGGCGCGGTGATCATGAAGATCACCAGCAGCACGAGCATCACGTCCACCATTGGTGTGACATTAATTTCCGAATTGGACCGGTGGCGTCCGGAGGCACTCTTGCCGACTCCTAGTGACATGCCCATGGGTCATTCTCCGATGCGATCTTGCAGTCTCATGGTTTGGCCACACCCTTGTCCGGTGCCGACGTCAACCCGCCACTGGCCTGCAGCAGAAGGAACGACTTCTCCGTAAAGGCGTTGGTCTTTTCGCGCAAGTCATCCATGCGCGCCATGATCCAGTTGTACGCCACCACGGCCGGGATGGCTACAAACAGGCCCATGGCCGTGGCGATCAGCGCCGACGCGATCCCCGGCGCCACCACCTGCAGGCTGGCGGACTTGGCGCCGCTCAAGGCCTGGAAAGTCGCCATGATTCCCCAGACCGTGCCGAGCAGGCCGATGAACGGCGAGGAACTGCCAATCGACGCCAGCACATCCAGGCCGTTGAACATGCGCGAGAACTCCTCCTGCGAAGTGTGCTGCATGGACTGCAGGACCTTTTCATCAATGCTCTTCGGCGTCCGCAACACGAGATCCTCCGCACTCGGGCGGTCATCCACAGGAACGGTGGCGGAGCGGTCGTCGCGCCACCGCTCGATGCCGGCCTGGAACACGGTGAACATCAGCGCGTTCGGGTAGTTCACGCCCTCGCGCAGCACGAAACCGGTGTGGTTGGCCTGCGCGAACATCTCCAGGAAACGGGCGTTGTCCACTGCCGTGCGCTTCACCAGCCGAACCTTGTAGAGGATGAGCGCCCAGGACAGCACCGAGAGCGCCGCCAGGACTAGCAAAACGGCCTTTTCTACACCGCCCGAAATCTGAACGGAATGGGACACCAGTTGCCAAAGAGAATCTGTTGCTTGCGGCATTGCATCCATAGTCAGTTCGCTTCCTTTTGTGGTCTCTGTCTGCTCGGTGTGCCCGGTGTCCTTGATTTGTGCATTTGTTGGGTTGCGGGCTGCCGGCCGGCGGCACTTACTCGTTGACGTCCACCTCGAGGTAGATCGGCTCCTTCTCCGCAACGAAGCAACCAACGGCATAGCCGTCGTCAATGGCCCGGTCCGGCACCAACCGTAGTGCGAACCCCTTGACCTTCGAAGAATCGCCCGCGATGCCCTTGACTTCGGACGTGAGGTCAATCGAAAGGACCTCCGGAGGTTCGAACCGGTCCTTGTCCTCCGGCAGTTTCGGGAGCACGCCGGTGCCCTTGATGTCCACCAGACCCGTAACATCCAAGGCCTTGCCGGCCTCCACCGGCGTGGTCAGCAGCACCACGCCCACCTTGCATTGTGCCATCATCGATGCCTTGACGAACGGCACGACCAGGCGGGCGGCGGCCAGGTTCTTGGACGGGATTTCTGTAAAACTGCCCGTGAGCAGAACGGCTCCGGCCGTCTTGCCCGCGGCGTCCGCATCGTTCTTGGGCCATTGCAGCCGACCCGTGGGCGCCACCGTGCCCTTGACGCTGACATACTGGACATACTTCAGGGGAATCCGCAGGGTCTTGGCCGTGCCGGCCGGCTTCTGTGCGGTGTCCGGATTCCCCGCGACGCTGGCGATCGTCAGCGCCTTTATGTTGTCCGGGTTCCACGCCCCGCCGGCAATCGTCAGCGTTTTCATACGCGGGAACGTACCGCCGCCCACGTTGATCTTCCATTCGCTGGAGGCGGCATCCTTCACCGCGTGGACATCCTTCTTCACCGGGTTTTGGTCCCACGCCGGGCCTTCCTGCCAGGCGTACTCCACGGTGACGGGATTCGCGGCCAAGAGTTCTGGATTCTTCGCGCTGAACTTGACGGTATTTTCTCCTGCCACCAGATACGGGCGGGCATATTTGTTGTGCATGAAGACCAGTTCAAGTCTGCAGGCGGAGATCGCGGCCTTGGCGTCGGGCAGGGTGAGTTTGACGCCGAAATCATAGTTGAAGCCCGCCACCACCGCCGGGGTCAGGTCCAGGACGCCCTGCCCGTCAGGCTTTCCGGTGACCGGCGCGAACGTCTTGCCGTCCTTTGTCGTGGCAATCTCGACGCTGCTCAAATCGGCCCCAGCCGCCGGCACCAAGGTGAGCGAGCCGCTGACGAGCACGTACGGACTGTGGATGTTGATCACGGCAATGCCCGGTTTGCCCGGTTCCACCGGCACGAGCCCCGGACCGGCAAGGTTCGTCAACTCCGTGAATGCCGGGGGCAGTGCCTTCCGGCTCAGGTCCGGTTCGAGGACGATCGCGCCGTTGGCATACATGCGGCGCTTGTTCTGCTCGGGGGCGCAGCCGGGGGTGTCGTAGAAGTAGGGCGCCCAGAAGGGATAGTTGACGGGGTTCTGCTTGTCCGTCCCGATGGCGCAAGAGTGGGCAAAACCCTGCCCGTTTTTCACATTCGGATGAATCTTGTTGATGTTATACCAGTACCAGGTGATGCGCTCGCCGGGAACCAGACTCAGGTTCGCCAGCCCAGGGATGGCCGTCGGCTGATAATCCAGCGTCCTGTGCTTGCTGCTGACAAACCCCATGGGATCGTCCCCGTGAAAACACATGCCGGGGCAGGCGCGGTTCTCTTTCACGGCGTCTTTGACAAGACTCGGGTCCTTATCGATCGCGGCAAAAGAAGCGACCTGGCGCGGTTCGCCGCGCGTGTACACGTAGAACCGATCCATCGTGTCGAAGCCATGCCACGCATCGCCGTACTTGACCTCGAAGTAGGTGTGCCCGCCGCCGGCGTCGCAGACTACGCGGGCTTCGAAACCCGCCGCACGGCACAGGTCCGCCATCTGGCAGCCCTGCGTGCCGCACACCACGCCGCCGTAGACATTGATGATTTTGTGCTGATTCTGATTGACGTCGCCGGGGGTTGGACGGTGGTACACGCTGCGCTCGAACCAGTTGAACAGCGCCAGGACCTTCTGCTCGTCGGTCATGCCCGGCTTGCAGAGATCCCGGACAATGGTCTCGCGTGAACTGGTGTCGACGCTCTTGTCAGTCGTTACCTTGACCTCCGTCAGCGCGTTGTCGGCGGCAAGGCCATGCGACAGGCAACAGCCTGCCGCCAGAACCATCAACATGACTCTCTTCATCTCGTTTCCCTTTCCTGCTGTTTTGTTTTCCTCGTAATATACGGTCGCCGTGAATAGGTCTCACTACCAGTCATCTGTCCGGAACGGCGACGCCGGCAGCCCTTCCCGGTTGTACAGGTTGGCTCCCTCCGGATTCTGCGAGTAGGCGTAACGCACCGCCACCGGCGCTTTCACCTCGGGAGACGAAACCACCACCGTGGGGCCGTCGATGACCGCCGTCGCCCAGGCCCATTTCCTGTCCTCGCCGGCCACGGCAAAACGCTGCAGCGCGCCGCCCTTCATTTCCACCGAGGGCGAGCGCCCCTCTTTCTTGCCGACCATCAACCCGGTCCCTGCATGATCGAACGCAATTCGCACCTTCTCCCCTTCCACCTTCATGGACTTGTACAGCGGACCGGATACCTCAAGGTTCGTCTGCCCATAGTCGCGCGCCAGGGCCCAGCGCGACAACCGCATGCCCACGTCGTATTTGTTCCTCGGATGAATGTCATTCCTGTCCCCGATATCGATGGTCACGGCTAACCCCGTGTTGGTGACTGCCAGCGTCTTCAACTGAGCATCGCAGATGAACGTCCATCCGTCATTTCCGGCCGGGTCAGGCTTCGGTGCCCCCCAACCGGCAAGTTGCACAATATAGAAGGGGAAATCCCCCATGCCCCAGAGTTTGCGGCAATCGGCAATGAATGCCTTCAGCTTCGGTTCATAGGCCGAATACGCGGGGTTGTCATCGTGACGTCCCGAGAGCCCGTTGGATTCGCCCTGATACCACAGCATGCCCTTGATCGGAAAGCAGGTAGCCCTCCAGCCAACCCTCGCACTGGTGCTCGCTGAGCATCGAGTCCAGCACGCGTCCGGCGGGCGCCAGAAACTCGTCGTTCGGCAGGGTCGCGGCGTCCCATTGGCGCTGGGTCACTTGGAAGAGGGCTTCCAAACCATTGGAGAGCGTTTCGTCCGGGCCAAAGACCCGGAAATTCCGCTGCTCGCCATTCAGTCTCGCCACATCGCGGAGAAAAGGCCCGATCACATGCATGTCGCCGATCCCGCGCACCCCTGGCGCGGGCACATCCTCCGCGTAGTCGCGGAAATCCGGCATCCGCAGGTCGCGCAACAACATGCCGCCGTTGGCATGGGGATTCGCGCCCATGCGTCGTTCGCCCTTGGGCGCCAGTTCGGCCAACTCCGGTTTCAGGCACCCTTGGTCATCGAAGAGTTCCTCAGGCCGATAACTCCTCAACCAGTCTTCCAGCAGTTTCAGGTGTTCGGGATGGGCGGCTGGATCGGATAGCGGCACCTGATGCGCTCGGAAGGTGCCTTCAACCTGCAGGCCATCGACCATCTTTGGTCCTGTCCAGCCCTTGGGCGACACAAGGACGATCATCGGCCAGCGCGGGCGGGTGAGGTCGCCGTGGACGCGGGCGTTCTCCTGAATGTGTTTGATCTGCTCCACCGCCGCATCAAGCGCCGCGGCCATGGCCTCGTGCATCAGCGCAGGTTCGTGGCCTTCAACGAAGATGGGCGTCCACCCATAACCCCGGAGCAACTGTTCCAATTCCTCGCGTGTGATGCGAGCGAGGACTGTCGGGTTGGATATCTTGTAGCCATTCAAGTGCAGGATCGGCAGCACCGCGCCATCCGTAGCCGGATTCAGAAACTTGTTCGAATGCCACGCAGTGGCGAGCGGCCCGGTCTCCGCCTCGCCGTCGCCCACGACGCAGGCGACGATGAGATCGGGATTGTCGAACACGGCCCCGAAGGAATGGCTGAGCGAATACCCCAGTTCGCCACCCTCGTGGATTGAGCCTGGGCATTCCGGCGATGCGTGGCTGGGAATGCCTCCGGGAAACGAAAACTGAAGAAAGAGTTTCCTCAACCCGGCCTCATCCTGGCTGATGTTCGGATAGATTTCGCTGTACGTGCCTTCCAGGTAGGTGTTGCCGACGACGGCCGGACCGCCGTGCCCAGGTCCGGAGACGTAGATCATGTCGAGGTCGTATTTTTTGATGACGCGGTTCAAGTGTACGTAAATGAAGTTCTGCCCAGGGGTCGTGCCCCAGTGGCCGAGCAGCATGTGCTTCACATCCGCGAGTGTCAGGGACCGTTTCAGGAGCGGATTGTCGTACAGATAGATCTGGCCGACTGACAGATAGTTGGCGGCGCGCCAGTAGGCGTCCATCTTGTGGAGCAGTTGCGGTGTGAGTGTATTGATTTTCATTGGCCCACCAATATGAGGCGTTTCAAGGTAGAGACCCTTTGACACCAATTAAATGAGATGAAGATTGGACGCCTTTTGCATTAACGCCATCCGGACCATTTGGCACCATAATGAGACCCACACGCCAATTGTCGCCGCCAAGTTTCGGTAGCACTGACAATATGGCCGCGTCGGTCTTCAACAGGCGCAATTTAGCTTGCGTCTTCTCGCCATTTGCGCCACTTGAGCGCTCTTGGATATATTGCTCGTAATCAGAATGCCAATCTACGTCCATCGCTTTCTTGAAAAGCAGTGGGGAAAGAAGACCCTGAAAGTCGGCGTCGTGGATCGCTTTTATGGGGCTGGCTGCGGGAAGCGTATTGGTCGCCACGGGAGGTCGGCTCGTGAGAACTGCAAGTACCTCGTTCATCCGAGACTGTTCCCTCTTCACCGCTGCCAACTGGGCAACATTGTCGCGTTGGAACGCAGACAACGCCTGCCATCGTGCGGTTTCGATATCGGCGGCTTTGTTTACGGTCACGTTTCTAGACCGGGAGTCGAGACTTCTGAGGTAAAGCAAACCTGCATTCAGGCTCAACGACAAGACGCCAACGCCGAAGGCCACGCCAATTGCCCACCAGGTCTGATGCCGCTGGCGTCTGACCTTGCTGTCTTCTTTCCTCTGGAAGTTGCTCGCTACCAATGGGCTTCCACTCATCCGGAAACCCCCAATCCGAACGCTGCCAATTGCGCGCACGTGGACCGGTAATCGGTGTGAAGAATGCTGCGGATCCCCAAACCTTCCGCAATCTGGGCGAACATCGGGGTGTTTTCGATGTAAACGATCTGCCGTGCCGGCACATGGGCGATGTCCAGCGCCAGCCGAAAGATATCCGCGTCTGGTTTTCGGAGGTGCACAAAGCAGGAGGAAATAAACGCATCCACGAACCGGTCCAGTTTGAACCTGTGAATCCGGTACGCATTCAGTTCCCGGGCTTCGTTGCTGACCACGGCGATCTTCAATCCGTACTTCACCTTGATTGCACAAACCAATTCGATCATCGCGGGGCAAGGTTTCGATTGCGCGAACATGAATTGCCGAAACTGAGACCGGGTGAAGGATCGCTTCTCATGGAAGACCACCCGATCCAGATATTCTTCCAGCGTGAGCTTTCCTTCCTCGTAGGTGTCGAAGTTCAAACTGTGCCGTTGCTCCATCTCGGCCCACTTCAGTTTGAAATGCTTTGCCGCTCGCATGCGGGCATGATGATCCCAACCGTCGGAAAGCAAAACGCCGCCGATATCCAGAAACATGCACGCGATTGCGGTCGTCTTCATCGATGGCCATCTTTCAAACTCACGCGCGGGGCGTTTCCGGTCAGGTTGATCGTCGTTTGGCTGGCCATGACGCTGTTGGGAACCACCACTCGGCGATTGTCATCCGTTTTCAGCAGGGTGTATGGTGTTTTGGGGTTGCCGTTTTCATCATTCATCCTCTTTCAGCGAAGCCATATCAATGACAAAGCGGTATTTCACGTCGTCCTTCACCACGCGGTCATAGGCTTCGTTGATTTTTTGGATGGGGATCAGTTCGATTTCGGCGGTGATATCATGCTGGCCGCAGAAATCCAGCATCTCCTGGGTTTCTTTGATGCCGCCGATAAGCGAACCGTTGAGATTGCGCCGGACATGGATGAGGTTGCTGACCTGAACGGCGAGCGGCTTGGGGGGCAAGCCGACTTGTGTAAGGGTGCCGTCGCGTTTCAAGAGAATGAGATACGCATTGATGTCGTGTTGCGCGGCGACCGCGTCGAGGATGAAATGGAAACTTTTGAGATGTTCCTTCATCTCAACGGGATTATTGGAATTGACGACCTCGTCAGCGCCCAGCCGGCAGGCATCCTTGATTTTTGCCGGCGTGTGCGTGAAGACCACGACATGCGCGCCCATTGCCTTGGCAAGTTTCACGCCCATGTGGCCAAGTCCGCCGAGCCCCACGATGCCGACTTTCTGGCCTTTGACAACTTGGTGGTGTCGCAACGGAGAATATGTCGTGATGCCAGCGCACAGGAGTGGCGCGGCAGCCGCGCGATTTAAATTTTTCGGGACGTGCAGCACAAAGGACTCATCCACGACGATGTTTTCGGAATATCCGCCATAGGTCACGCCGCCGCTGTGTTTATCCGGGCCGTTGAATGTAAAGATCGGGCCTTGGTCGCAGAATTGTTCGAGGTCTTCCTTGCAGCTTTCACAAACGCGGCAGGAATCCACCAGGCAACCTACGCCGACGATGTCGCCTTCCTTGAACTTCTTGGCGTGGGCACCGGTTTTCGTGACCCGTCCGATGATTTCATGGCCGGGCACACACGGATAAGAGGTTCCTTGCCATTCGTTGCGAACGGTGTGCACGTCCGAGTGACAGACGCCGCAATAGAGAATTTCTATTTGCACGTCATGCTCGCCAGGATCACGGCGTTGCAAAGTGAATGGTGCAAGGGGCAACTGGGCATTTTGTGCTGCGTAAGAATTGGTTGTCATAAATGGATTCTTTCGGGTGGGGTGCCGGCAATCTGTGCGTCATGTTCGGTTGTGAAAACCGTGAACGCGTGTGCGATTACGTTCTGCGATCAATTCTGCCTCTGCATCCAGCCAATGCTGCACCTCATGCCCGGGCTGCGACCCCTGGTTCACATACGTGAAGTTTTTGTTTCATACCGTAAGCTTAAACTGTGCAGTGGCGCATCCGTTATGGGGTGTTACCCTACCGATTGTCCGGACCACCCAGCCAATGATCGGATCATTGCTGCCAAAAGATTCGTGCGTCTTCCAACGGGATCGCAACACCGTCGCAGTGCGGTATCACGCGGGCGGTGTAGTCCGTGGCCGGTCGCACCGCAGACACAGCCGCGCTGTAGACGTGGCCGCCTGACGCGCCGTCCAGTTGACGAACGCGTTTCATCTCCTGCCGCACCGGGCTGCCGCCGTTGACGCCATCGGCATAAAGTTCGACCAGCACGGCATTGGGGTCAAGGTCGCCGAGAAAGACCTGGACCTCAAACGCATGCTGATCGCCGCGAGGTTGAACCTTCATTTCGCCAAAGTGCAGTGAGGACCATTTGCTTTCCAGACTGTGCTGCCAAGCGGCCATTTGCCTGCCAATTGCGCTTTTATCGGCACTGCGCCGACGGTAGGCGGTAGCGGCCGGGAGGTAATGTTGCTCGGTGTAAAGGGCTTGTTGCGCACCGTACTTGTCGATCACCTGGCGAAAATAGCCTTGCTGGTAGAGCAATCCGACGCCGACCACCGGCACGCCCAGATCGCTGGCGGCCTTGAGTTGATCGCCGGCCACATTGCCAAGTCCGCCCGAGTAGATGGGCAGGGCTTCGCTCAACATAAACTCCATGCTGAAATATGCCACGCAGGTCAGCGGCGCCTGTGCGTGCGTTTGTTGAAACCATGCGGGCGCTTCAGCGGCTTGTTTCTTGGACTGCACGAGAGCATCGATCTTCTGGCGGAAGGTCGGGTCAGCCAATACGGCATCAACCTTTTCCCGGGAGACGGCCTGCAGGACATCACACGGGTGATGCGTCAGATCCCATAACACTGGATCCAGTTGCCGCCATATTTCGTCGGTGGCATGATTCCATGACCAGCGCATATCCAGGGCAAGTTCGGTCAGGCGTTCGAATCCTTCAATGTCCTTGGGCGGGTTGCCGGCGTGTGAAAGCGTGTTCATGTTTCCGTCTCCACTCGTTTCAAAAAGGCAAGTGCTGCTACGGCCGTGGCTTCCGGAACCGTTTTGGATTCCAATGCCTTGAGCAAAGCTGCAAGCACATCGTTGAAGCGATTCCCCTCCTGCTTGTTCAGAACGTGGTGCGCTCCTTGGCGCAAAGGCACAGAATTCGTACCTCGTTCGACCAAGGCTTGTAACAACGGCACCCAAGCGACCTGGTTGAAATGGTGCAAGGCTTCGGCAGCCAACCAGGCCACACCAGATTCACGATCTTCGAGAGTATCCACCAATGCGGGTATGGATCTGACATCGCCGATCGCACTGAGCGCTTTGGCGGCTTCCCATCTAACTTGATCCGGTTGGGAAGGTTTCAGCGCCTGGATAAGGGACGGTACTGCGGGTTTCCCAAGTTTCACCAAGGCTTCCCTTGCTTTCTGGCGAAGCATGCCGTCCTTGCTTGCCAGCATGTCCATCCAGGCGGTTGAGTCTTTACCGTTATCTTTTGCCTTTTTCATGCCGGTTCCTTTGCCGTTATCCTCTTCATGCCCTTGCCGCGTGGCGCCGGCGACAAAGCAGCGTCGACCATCATCTGGGCTTCTTTCAGGATGAGGTGCAGATGATCCACTCCGCGGAAGCTCTCCGCATAGATCTTGTAGATGTTTTCGGTTCCTGACGGGCGAGCCGCGAACCAACCGCTTTCGGCCACCACTTTCACGCCGCCGATGGGTGCGCCGTTACCGGGGGCGTGCGAGAGAACCGTCTGGATCCTCTCGCCTGCTAGTTCGGTGATTGTGACCTGTTGGGGAGAAAGTTTGGCCAACCGTTCTTTTTGGTCCAGTGTGGCGGGTGCTTCGACGCGGTCATACAGCGGATCGCCGAATTCATGCGTGAGATCGCGGTAGATTTTGCCGGGATCACGTCCCATTCGGGCCGTAATCTCCGCCGCCAATAAAGCCGGGACAATTCCGTCTTTGTCCGTTGTCCAAACAGTGCCATCCAGGCGAGCAAAGGAGGCTCCTGCGCTCTCTTCGCCACCAAAGCCAAGTGAACCGTCGAGCAAGCCGTCCACGAACCACTTGAAGCCTACCGGCACCTCGTAGAGCTTCCTGCCGAGTTTCGCTGTGACGCGATCGATCATCTGGCTGCTGACAACCGTTTTGCCGACCGACGCTGCCTTGCGCCACCTAGGCCTGTGTTGGAACAGGTAGAAGATCGCGACGGAAAGGTAATGGTTCGGCGGCAGTAAGCCTGCGCTTCGGGTCACGATTCCATGCCGGTCATGATCGGTATCGCAAGCGAAGGCAATATCGAAGCGATCCTTCCAATCGACCAACCGCTGCATCGCATAAGGGGAGGACGGGTCCATGCGAATCTGGCCGTCCCAATCCACGGTCATGAAACGAAAGGTCGGATCGACAGCTTCGTTGACCACCGTCAGATTCAACCCATAGCGTTCGGCAATCGGCCCCCAGTAATGGACGCCTGCACCCCCGAGCGGATCAACCCCAATTCCAATCTGCGCATTGCGAATGACGTCCATGTCGAGCACGTTGGCGAGATCGGCAATGTAAGTATTGAGGTAGTCGTGCCGATGCGTCGTGGGGGCGCGAAGCGCTTTCTCGAAAGGCATCCTTTTCACACCTTGCAGCCCGGTTTCGAGGACTTCATTTGCCTTTGCCTCGATCCAGTCGGTGACGGCGGAATCCGCGGGCCCGCCATTCGGCGGGTTATATTTGAGGCCGCCGTCCTGTGGCGGATTGTGTGACGGCGTGATGACGATGCCGTCCGCCTGTCCGGTCTTGCGCCCGCGATTGTATGCCAGGATCGCATGTGAAACGACCGGAGTCGGCGTATATTCATCCCCCTGCGCAAGCATGACGTCCACTCCGTTTGCCGCCAGCACTTCGAGCGCACTGGCCAGCGCCGGCTCGGAAAGGGCATGCGTGTCCATGCCGAGAAACAGAGGGCCGTCGATCTTCTGCCTCTTCCGGTAGAGGCAAATGGCCTGACTGATGGCGAGGATGTGGCGTTCATTGAAGGCCTTGTCGAACGCCGAGCCACGATGCCCCGAGGTCCCGAAGGCAACCCGCTGTGCCGGCACGGAAGGGTCCGGCACCTCTGTATAGTAGGCCGTCACGAGTCTGGGGACGTTCACCAGCATGGTTGGCGCAGCCGGTTTACCTGCTAGGGGACTTATTCTCATGCTGCGCGGTTTCTTTGGCGGCCTGGAGCATCTGGTCGTGTTCTGCCTCGGCTACGCCTTCTTCGACGAGCTGCGCGCTTTCGCTTCGTCCCTCGTCATCTTCGTCTTCGCTTGGGGATTCCGGTGCTTGGCGTCCGGTGGAACCGGGCGCCGGATCCCACCGTTCGGATTCTGGCGCCGATTCAAGAACGGTTTCTTTCGGATCCGCGTCGGAGTCACCAGTCAATTCCCGTTTGGCCTGTTCCCTCTCGGCTTTCGACACGCGTTGCCCGGCATGGCCGTTGATGAGCGCCAGTTCAACCGAACGCTCCCGCACCATCTTGCGGGTTACCGTGCCAATGCCGATGAAATTCTCGGCTAAAATGCCTTTATTGAGCGGATTCTTGTTCATGTTCTTTATCACGGACTGGGCAATGGCGTCTTCGCCATGGGGTTACAACTTGATCAGGAACACGCCTTCCTGGTGCGTTCTGTATCTGTTTACGTGTGGCGCGCTGGCATGCCTTCCGGCTATTTTCCGGCAAGCCAGTTCCGCGCCTCGGCGGCTTGGGTGTGATCGAAGTAGCGGACTTTCGCGGTGGTGAACGGCTTGCAGAAAAACGCCATACCCTTTTCCCACTTGGCCTCGCCGGTGATCGCCAGACGTTCGATATCGGTGAAGTGCTTGATGTCGAACTTGATATCTTCCCACAATGCACCTGCCTTCCAGCCGTGGAAGTCTTGCAACTCCACCAACATGCGAATCTTTCCATGCTGTTTGACCAGACGCTCCACCGCAGGCACGAACATCTCGTAGTCCGCCTTGACGAGTTTACCGGTTAGATGGACTTCGAGCAGTTGGCCATTGTCGAGCTCTTTGAGTTCTGCTGGCATTGCGCACCTTCTTTCTTTGGGGTAAGTCTTAACTGCTGTTATGGTATGGCGCATCGGCAATTTCTCGCTATGGGGTGTAACCCTACTTCGCGGTTCGAAATGGGTTGTGATAGTCTCCCCATGTGCCGTGGGACGCCTTTGCATTCGGTGGCGTGGGGTCGCTGCGGTTCGTGGATCAGTGTTACTTGTGCAACCTGTTGTGAAGCAGCCAGTTCAGGCGCGTAGGCGTCGTACATGTGATTCCAGCAGAGGCAGTCCGGCACGACCCCCTGACCGTCGAAATGGATGTCGCCGAAACAGTCGGTACGCCACCCCAGCGGACGATCCGAAACGCGCTGGCCATGGGCGCATCCTTCGGTTCCGAGCAGCGAGAGCAGCGGCGTCCTTCGGAAACTGGCGAGGTAACGGGATCGAAAGCGCGTAACAGTTTAGCCCATTCCGCGGAACCCGTTTGCCGGCGCGTGGCGGGTAGCGCGGAAGTCAGCAGCGCGGATCAGTTTTTTGTGACCCGGGCATTTCGGTTCATGAGGT
>Ga0073936_10008377_pt1 | contig 13154 bp, 6 predicted proteins | sample AliMusrvi5mmetaG_FD_87041 | JGI IMG/M metagenome (GOLD analysis project Ga0073936, IMG submission 87041) | Freshwater lake bacterial and archeal communities from Alinen Mustajarvi, Finland, to study Microbial Dark Matter (Phase II) - Alinen... | ecosystem: Environmental > Aquatic > Freshwater >... | reverse complement strand
TCCAAGGGCTGGCTGAGGGCAAAGTGGATATCGTAATCGGCACCCATGCCTTGATCCAGCCGACGATTGCGTTCAAGGATCTCGGGCTGGTGATCATCGATGAAGAACAGAAGTTCGGCGTCCTTCACAAGGAACGCTTCAAACACATCCGCCGGTTGGTGGATGTCCTCACCCTCACCGCCACGCCGATTCCCCGCACACTGTACATGAGTATGACGGGAGCCCGGGACCTGAGCACCATCCAGACGCCTCCCCAGGAGCGGTTGGCGGTTGAAACTATTGTCACGCCCGACTCCGACACCGTGATTCGCGAGGCCATCCTGCGTGAGTTGAACCGGGAGGGCCAGGTCTTCTTCCTGCATAACCGCGTCCACAGCATTGAGCGGTTGCGTGAACGGATTCAGCGCCTGGTTCCCGAAGCCCGGATCGGTGTCGGCCACGGCCAGATGGCGGCAGGCGCTCTGGAAGAGGTGATGCGTGAATTTGCCCAGGGCGAATTTGATGTCCTGCTCTGCACCACGATCATTGAAAGCGGGTTGGACATCCCCAACGCCAATACCATTCTGATTGACCGTGCGGATCGCTTCGGGCTGGCGGAACTTTATCAGTTAAGGGGCCGCGTGGGGCGTTCCAAACATAAGGCCTATGCCTATATGCTGTTGCCAACCCAGGCCCATGTCGATCCCACGGCCCGGAAACGCATCCAGGCCATCAAGCAATACTCCGGTGCCGGCACCGGCTTCCGGCTGGCCATGCGCGACCTGGAGATCCGGGGCGCCGGAAACCTGCTCGGAGCCAGCCAGAGCGGGCACATTGCCGCCGTCGGCTTTGGACTCTACTGCCAACTCCTGCGCCACACCATTGCCCAAAAGAAAGGCGAGCCCCTGCCGCCGGTCATCGATGTGGATCTCATCCTCGATTTCCTGAGCCTCTCGCCTTCCGACACCGGCGCCAGCCACTCCGCCATCATCCCGGCCACCTATATCGAGGATGAGCGGTTACGGGTGGGAATGTACCGCCGGATTGCCGAGACCGGATTTGTCAAAGAAGTGCGCGCCCTGCGCAACAGCTTCCGTGATCGCTTCGGCCCGATCCCGGCTGAATGCGAGCGACTCCTCAAACTTGCTGAAATCCGCATTCTGGCGGCGGGTAAAAAAATCAAATCCATCGAAATCGAGGATGCCAAAATCATGCTCAAGCGGCAGACCGACTACGTGATGCTACCAGGTGGTCGTTTCCCCCGCCTGAAATCAACCTCTCCAGATGAACGGCTGGACGAAATCCGCAGCTATCTGAGGAAGTTTGAAGGATGAATTCGACCTTTCCCATCATCTGATAACTCGGACGCGGTAGAAGTTCGGATTATTGGTTCCTGGTATATTGGTTATCGTGATCGAGACGGACGTTGGCGGCAGGTTTGTGAAAACGCTCTGCCAAACCGTCTGCGTACCAGTCAGGATGGCCGCCTTTTCAAGAATCTGAGTGGCCAGAACCCCGCCATGCCAGATCAGTTCCAATCCCGATGTCATAGGATTAATTTTGGAAAAGCCCAGAAATGAAAGAGCGTTGGTGGGATTGGTGTCGGCCACGAATTCCTTCCAAGTGAGCACTCCATCCCCATCTTGATCACTAAGAGCTTCGGCATCCCAGCTTTGATTCGTCAGATTGTATGACGCCAACCACCATTCCGGGGTCGAGTTGGTGGCCAGGTTCGGATCGAACAGGGCAACAATGTTTTGCGGAATATTCATCAATACTGGCAGCGGATTGGTTGCCGACGATACGGTACCGGTCCACATATTGAAGTGAAAGTGAATGTCCGGTGTCGCCGTCGCCGTCGCCGTCGTCCCGACATCCCACCAGATATTTGACGCTGACGCAACCCCATGTACCCCGGAGGTGACCATCAGACTGTATTGGGTTTTCCAGAGCCAAGTGAGCACCGCGTTATTGGTATGGGTCATGATCATCGAGTTGGTGTTGCCGGAGGCAGGCGCATTTCCAGTGAGGGTCCAGCCAGTACATACAAACTGGGTTTGCACCATCAAAACCGGCGAGTTCACAAGATTGGTCAGCACTGAACCTGACGCGTTCGTATAAGTTCCCACGGCTGGTGTCGGTGAACCATAAGCCGATGCCACCTGGAGGGTCACAAACACAATTCCGCCACTTTGAATACCAAATATTTCCACGCGATTGTTGTCCATGGATGCCACCATCAGGCGCAGATCAGCCCCCCATGCCACCGAACCGGGTGATCGAAACTGACCGATCCACTCACCAAATCCCCCAATTGTCGTCAGGTAGGCGCCCACCGTATCGAAAACTTTGATTTCACCCTGGAAGGCATCCGTCACATAGACACGTCCGGCGTTGTCGCCGGTGATTCCCTGGGCTCGGCCGTAAATATTGGTAGTTACCAGGTCAGAGGGAGTTCTGAGAGAAAAGACTCGCTGAAAAACGCCTGTGCGATTGAACACCTGTATACGGTCATTGTTCTGGTCCACCACGTACACTTCCTGAGTGGGACTGACATACAATCCCGCAGGGAAATCAAATTGCCCGTTGCCCGTACCCTTTGTTCCAAACGTTTTTACCAGCGTCGCGTTGGTATAGCACCGGATCTGGTTCGCCCTGCTGTCGCAAACGTAGACCCAACCATTACTCTGATTCGTATCAACCGCGATATGGTTGGCCAATTGGAATTCGTTGCTGCCGATCCCCAGCGAATAGAGTGAATTAGTCAGAGCCGAATTAAAAACCAGCACCCGGCCAGTTCCTTCCTCGCCAACATAGACCAGCCCCTGATTCCCCGCAGCAACGGCCAACGGCTTTGAGAGGTTGCTTTTCACAACCAATACCGCGCCATTGGTATTGAGCTTGATCACCTGACCTGCACGGGAATCGGTGACATAAAGGTTCCCCGTTGCATCAAGCGCTATCCGCGTTGGCGAGCGGAAAAGCCCTTGATAAGGACTTTGAGGGTTAGCAGCAGGCACCGAAGCACCAAGTCCGGATGGAACCGTACCGAGAAAAACCACCCCGCACAGCAGCACGGCCAGCATCATCTTTGAGGATTTGTTTTCGATATTTAGTTGCGTCTTCATATCGTGTTCTCCTTCGTTGATTCACCACTCACGTCAAAACGGTCTTCTTTGCCGCATCCATTGAAATTCCCGCGGGTTCGCCCGCCATCGCAGGATGCCCCATTCCTTTCATCTGATCCTTAAGATACGAATGCTCCATGAGAAGTTTCATCAATATCTTCATGAAGTCCTGCTTCCATGGCGGCATGGTTTTAATTCGCTTCATCTTGTCCATGTAAAACTCACGGAAGCCACGGAAAAGCTGCTCATGAACCTGATCGAGAGTCATAGCCACCGACCTGATAACAGGTTCCACCAGGTTGTATTTGCGGTAGTCATGTACGGCGATGTAATCCTTCACATCCTTGTATAGATCGGCATACGGCCAGGGGGTGATGGCCAGGAAAAAAGCCATGTCCGGGTCATAAAATTTGGCCAACTCAATAGTTTTCTGCATGTCCTCAAGGGTTTCGTCCGGCATCCCCATCACAAAGGAGGTCTCGGACACCATTTGATGGATATTGATCAATTCAATCGCCCGGCGCCCCTGCTCAACCTTGGCATCCTTCTTGAACAAGTCGAGCGTCCGTTGGTTCGTCGATTCCACACCGACATAGATATGCTCCACGCCCGCCTGACGGTAGATTGGCAGGATATCGGCATCACGCAGAATATCATCCACCCGGGTCTCAAGCAGCAGGGAAGTACCCAGATTGCGTTCAATCAGCAGATCCAGAATTTTCCGCCATCGCAAGGGATCAAGCGTGGGAATCTCGTCGGCGAGCATGACGACATTTACCCCGTAGCGATCCCTCAGCATCTCCAGTTCGTCCACGAAACATTTCGGGGAATGCGCCCGCCACGACTCCTGCCAGAAGAGCCGCTGCGAGCAGAAGGAACAATGCTGTTTGCAGCCCCGCGAGGAGGAGACGACAGCCAATGTCGAACCGGGCTTGGCACGGTAACTATATTCCTTCCACGGCACCAGGTTCCATGCAGGCAAGAGCGGATCCAAGTCAGCAATAAACGGACGCGGAGGTGTAGCCACAATCTGGTTCCCATCCCGGAAGGCAAGACCCGGAACGTGTCGAAGGTCCGTTCCTGCCATCCATGCATCCATCAGTTCCACTGATGTCAGCTCACCTTCCCCGCGCACGATGATATCGATTTCAGGATGATTCCTCAGAATCTCATCGTACATGAAAGTGGGGTGCGTATTGCCCAGGACAGTCAGCGTCTCAGGCCACTCTTCCTTTGCCACGCGGCAGACTTCGATACCGTCCACAACCGTCGCAGTAATGCAGGAAACGAACACGGCACCGGGTCTTTCACGGCGCAACCTCTCGCGAACCTGGTCCAAGGTATCGAACCGCGTCATGGCGTCATAGAGCGTCACCCCATAACCGGCGCGCTGCAAGGCTCCACCCACATAAAGCAGACCTAAAGGCAACCAGGAGCCGGCTGATTCCACCACTCCCGAATGATAGGGAGGGGTCACGAGCATGATTTCTGGGCGTTGTGTTTTCATGATTGGAAATAGGCAGAGTGCATGGATGGAAAAACGAACGGAAACACCAAAATAGTTAAAATTGAAACCACGAAACAGGCGATGGTTGCCCATGCTGTGGCCCTGGCTTTCAAGCGGAAAAAGAGCCTCGCATGCAACAGGATCGCATAGCAGAGCCAGGTGACCAGCGACCAGGTTTCAATCGGGTCCCAGCCCCAGTAGCGGCCCCAGGATTGATTGGCCCAAATGGCTCCGGCCACAATGGTCGTCGTCCAGAACACCATGCCAAAGCCGATGAAGCGCACCATGTAGGTTTCCACAGTGCCAACGTCAGGCATTCGATCCAGCAGTCGACTGGAGGAACCTGCCAATTTCCGCAGGAGAATCACGGCGGCCGCAACTGAAAGCAGGAATGCACCCACGGCCAGCTTGTTAAACAACACATGGAAAACCAGCCACATTGAGCGGAGGGTCGGGGGAAGATCCCTCGCCTCCGGATTGGTAAAAAGTCCGAACCCCAACATCAGAACGGAAACAGGCAGTACCACCAAGGCCAGTGGCGACCACCCCGGGCGGCGCCACAGGAATAGTAGCAAGAGGACCACGGCGATCCAGGCATTGGACGACAACACCTCGTATTTCATCATGTAAGGCCCATGCCCCACATGAATATATCGCAACACCAGCGCCGTGGTGTGAGGCAGCAAACCTGCGGCGGCCAACCAGAGGGCCACCACGCGCTTGGTGGGACGGTCAAAAATCAGCGCATAAGCAATGCCGACAATTCCCGCAATGTACAACGCCACAGCGCTCCAATGAAAAGTGGTTTCCCAGGCAAATGGACTCATGGCGCAGTGATCTCCTTTGTTTTCGATTGATCAGCAACGTGTCCCGACACGTTCCCGTGGGAAACCTCCCATATTTTGGATGGATGTTCAAACTTCGGCGGTGTCGCGAATTCAATCCGGTCGACCAACCAGTTCTGCTCAAACCGCTTGAAAAAATATTGCATCTCGTAAGTGTCTTCCGATTTTTCCCCTACCTGTTGACCTGTGCCGATGCGCCGTTCACAATAACTCCAATGCTCGCGTGTTCTCACCTGCAACTCGTCCTTTGACGTCCTGGCATCCAGCACCTCCAATGAAATGAGTTTTGAATCAAGCGTGAGCCCCATATCAAGGCGAACTCCGATCAGGCCGGTAAGTTTGCGGCCTTCGTTCGGCCCTACCACTGAATCCACGAGCTTCACGTCTCCCCGCCGGTAGGCCTCCGAAACCACCGTATTGTAGCGCTCAACGAGTTGCCGCGCCTTGGGACGGGAATAACCATTACAAGAGGTCAATCCGGCCACGCACACCAGAATCATCAGCATGAGCGGCAATGGCAAACGCTCACTTTCATACCGCACCGGATGAGGAACGATGACAATGGAGGTTCCAGACGGAGAGTCAGGAGGCAGAGTGAAACGCACTGTAACGCCTAGGAGCACCAAGGAAAAACCCAGGTATATGAGCCATAAGGCCGGGTCGCGGTTGGCGTGCAGACGCACCCAAAACGGTATACCATGCATCACCAAGGTCCCCCCTGAAGGCAAAGTGACCGTCTCGCCAGCCCGTACGGTTCCGGTAAACAGGAGGGAGGTATCACGCATCACACGGACTTCAACCTTGGTCGGCCGTATACCTGAAGGGTTCACCTCGGCCCGCAGATAGGCACGTTCACCACCAGCCCCCACCCATTCCCCTTCAAACCGATGGCCACGTTCGTGTTTGAGTAAAACGGCGGTACGACAAGTCGTGCCCGACGCCTCCCGCCATTCCATCAGAGCGGCTGGACCATAATCGGAACTGGCAAATATTCGTATGCCGGACGAATCCACGCTCTGGTTCAGGGCCATTCCGACTTCGCGTGGCGCTGTCGCATCCAAACCCGCGAGACTAAGCCCCACCGCAAGACTCTTCAAATCACCTTCGGGGTAACGCCGGGCTTCGACCGATTCGAGTGTGATGGGATTTGCAACCCTGAGCGGACTGACCAACAACCCCGTTTTATGCACGGCCCAGGCCGTGGAAGTGGGTGGGAGTGTTTCCCCCTCCATAACATCGACGACTGCTTCAACCCCGAAAAGGGCTTTCAGCGCTGCCGCCAGAATGACCATCAACAATCCCATATGGATCAGCAGCCCACCCAGCGGAGCCAACTTGAGGGGCCGTGTCCGGCCCAGGCGTCTGCCCTGATCGAGGCTCACAACAAGAAGAGAGACAAACGCCAACCCGACAGTTCCAAGGAACCACCAACTCCGGAATACCCGCTCAGAAGCCAACTCCTGAGAAAGCAAAGTTCCCACAACACCTGCCAACGTGATCACGGCGATTTCACCCACAATAACGGCAGGGGATCGAAGGAATCGCTTCAGACTATGGAAGGCAGTCGGTTGCATGGTTTGGATTACCAGTTTTCCCCGGGTGACGCAGTGTGTTGCCCACAGGAGGTATTGCACTGGCTATCACCGTTATAGAACTAGCCTTGGTAAATTCAAGAATCTCCACGTTGTTTTTGTCATTGTTGAAAGCATAGCGGGCAGGCATAACCCCATCCCTATCCGCGATCAGTCGCGACATCTTGCCGCCATGGGGAATCACAATGTGGCAGGTGTAGCAACGGAAACCATCATGCAGTCCAACCGTATGAATTGTGGCACTCGGATTGTGACAATTCACACACCAGGCCGTACTGATATTTGCGGGATCAACATCGGGCCAATTGGCAGAGTTCGGGCCACGCAGCATGAACTGGGCGGCAGATCCATGCGGTCCCTGGGCCATATTGCCATCGGTGTTGTGGCAATCTGTACATAACATGGTCTGCGCACCGACATTCACGTTCCACGGGGCCTTCAAGACTGCCGCCGTCAGGCCTTTCTTCGCCGGTGATCCGACTGCAATCGAGTTGGTATAGTTGTTAAGACCGGTCACAATCGGATGGCCTGATTTATTACCGGGGCTGAACCCTTGTGCAACATCAGTCTCAATCGGATTGGCCACTGATCCATTAGCCGACAGCCCTGTCGGTGGGGAATTCGTGCCCCACCAGTAAGCCGAATGACATTTGAAGCATATCTGGTATTCGTAAACCACACTATTGGTCAGGGTATAAAGGTTCGTGCCGGGCGCCACGAAGTTGCCCAAGCCTGTGTAATTGACGGCAACACCCGAGACACCAATATTCGGATTCGCGACCAGATTGCGGCTGGCGGTAGCGGTGTTGGTGTAGATGGTGCGTCCGACTTGAGCCCGATGAGGATTGTGACAGTCTGTACATTCCACAGAACGCCCCGGATGGCGCTGGCTATCGGTGTTCACGACCGGATGGCGGGTCACCTTCACCACGTTGGTGAAGTCATCGATGACGCTGTTCGTCGCGGACGCGGGGGAACCATCATGACAGGTGAAGCATAGCTTTTCCTCAACATCGACGAGGAGATTCGTGTAGTCCACGGCCGAGGTCAGGTTGGTTGGCCATCCATGCGGCTGGTGGCAGTTGTTACACATCCCGCGCTGAGCGGTATCGGTTTCCTGGGGATAGGATGATCCATACTGGCCGCCCGGCCACAAAACACCGTTGGTTGGATTCAGATGCGCAGCCGAATTCGTATCCGCCAGCGTGTGACAGTCGACACAGAGCGCCGTACGATTGACGAGTCTGAGCAGGTTGCCATCCGATGTCGCGGAATTGTGGATGTTATGGCAGGTCAAACAGCGTACATGAGAGGTCTTATCAAGTGGCAGGGTTGACGGGGCTTTGAAAAAGCCGCTATTTGGAATCAATACGCCAACCGGATGGGAACCAGCAGCCGCCGTGGCGACATTGCGAGCCGCATGGCAATCCACACATAATTGGCACGTATCATTGTTTATCCGCTGGAAATGACGTCCTATCGCTCCAACATTTGTCGGGGCATTGACATCAAAAGGAGTATTGGTTTCACTATGTTGATCATGACAGGTCGAGCAGGCCAGCAGCCCCCCGATCACATTGCTCAGCAGAAGCGAATTGGTCGGCTGACTGATGTCGGTCCGAACATACAAATTCCACTGATCTCCAACCCGGAACGAGGGGTTGATGGATCCGTTGGAAAAGGTGACCGAGATTCCCTGGTCCAGCACCACGAGACTGTTGACCAGGATATTGGTGGCGCCACCCCCACCCGGCTGGGTACCGTACCAACTGAAACCCGCAGTTCCTACCTGACCGTTCGTGGTGATAGTCATAACATAGGTCTTGGCGACACGTCCGGTGTAGTCGCCAACAGGCCACACTGTGCCGCGTGAATTCGTCTGTGCGCCACCTACATACTCGGCATGCCCAGCAAGACCGGAATCCCATCGATGCGACGTCCCCGAGGCGATCACATTGGTCGGCAGACATGGCCCTACTAACGCCTGGTCGCTTTCCACGAGCGCATAACGGGATGCCAAACCGCCCGGCGTGTGGCAGCTGTGGCATAAATTAACGTTCCCAACCGCGTTTGAGCGGGTCATGCCCGCCGTATGGTGGGTCAAATGACAGGAGATACAGTCCATCGAATTGGTCGCATTGTGCGGCGCATCGGCAGCCAATGCCGACCCGGCCGACCACAGCCCAACCCAAAATATCACCAACATCACGCGGGGAAACGCTTGAAGCCTACAATCAGATGAACTCATGGCACCCTCCAAATATGTTTTTCCATCTAGCCGGCCAGTATCCGCTCAATGACCTGTAACCGAACGGCTTTGGAACAACCATCCGGCAATCCCTGAGAACAGGGGTGGAAATCCCTGAACGGGGCAATTCGAGTGTTTTTTCAGGCCAAGCAGCAGCAGCGGATTAAGGCCACCATTAAGGCTTAACAGTCCCGGGAAGGTTACCCACCTTGTTGGTGAGAGAACCGGCGTCTTTCGCGTTATTCTTGGAATCCAACAGCGCTATTTGCCTGTTGATCAGAGCTAAATCATTGGTGGAAAGTTCTTTCCCTGCCAGAGTCGTCAGGATCGACTTTACCTGAGGGACACTGTCTGCATCCCCCTGCTCCAAAACAGCGACAACGTCTGGTACCAACGAGGGGACGATCTGATCCTTGAGTTGATCTATGTCGGCAAGTAACGCCGCAAAAACGACCTTATCTTTACAGGTTTTCATCCGGCTGACTACCAATGGAATGACCTCGGGGTCATTCATCGAAATCAGGATCGCCGCGGCATTAACCATGATGGAACCATCCCGTTCCCGCAGCACACGGCGCAGCAGCAACGTACTTACCTCGGGTTCCTTGACCAATTCCCGCTCCGCCACATCGCGGTGCGCTTCCAATGATTCGATGGCAAACGCAAGGTCCAGTGCGGTCTTTTTTTCCTGTTTCAACCTGGCAAGAATACTCCGGATCTCTTCAGTCGTAATCGCATCATTACCTTGGGCGAGAAAAGCCGTGCCCAGGACGACGGCCTTACCGAAATCAGCGTCCTGTTCCAACTTTAGAATCTGGCTCAACGTCGCGGAAAAATTGGCAGTGGAATCCGCCCAAGCCACACCATACTCGTTGGATGCAAAACAACGATAGTGATAGGCGGCATCATTATTCAGACCGGTCAGAGGCACCGTAAAGAGCCCCTCCTCAACTAATCCCAGACGGATTGCATTCGTCATATTAGTCAGATTGGTACCCCAGTAAATCGTGGCGTAGGCAGTGCGTCCGCCCAATAATTTTCCCCTCAAGATTACTTTGGAATCATTCATGATGGTGGGACCGTCAGCATTATCGACCAACGGGGGGCCCATGGTCTTGAAATTCAGGGACGGCTGCGCCCACGCCACACCCGCCGAGTTGGAGGTGCAATAGGTGAAGAAGTAGTATTGGTTCGGGACAAGACCACTCACCGCCTTGCTGAGTTTTCCGGGGGCTTGCGGACCATTGAATGCACTCGCGAATTGCCAGTCTTTGATTTCCGTTCCGGCATTGTTCGTTCCCCAATAGGCCATCACATAGATCGACGACATCCGGTTGGAACCGAGTAACCCATTCAAAATCGCAGAGTTGGCAGTGACACCAGAGGCTGAATCATTCCGGATGTAGGGAACACCCACCGTCGTCGTCTCAAACACTGAATTGGAGGCCTGATTCATCCAGGAAGCCCAAATCCAATTGGCAGAGCGCGCCGTACTGGAGATCCGACCTTCATCGATCTGACCTGTAAAAAAGTTGGCACCCCCATGTGATCCGAAGTAGGCAATTTCATCCGGACTGGGCGGAATTTTTCCGGTAGCGACAGCCACCTGCTCACCGTTGCGATAGAGGGTCAGTTGCCCGGAATTTACCGCCGAATCATACGTCACGGCCACATGTTGCCAAACACCCATGGGAAATGGCGACGGATCCGTGACTGCTCCCCAGTCGCCATTGTGTCCTGATTGCAGGGTCCCCCCCGGTATCCAGAAGGCATGCGAATTCGCGCTGGACATCAGATTCCCGAAGGCCGTCACCTTAACCCATGCCTCCTTGGTATAAGCATTCATGGTCATGACCGCACCCAAGGTAATCTTGTCGTTACCATCGAAATCCTGGGCCGAGCCGATCACACCCGGAACCGGATGATTCCCATCCTGATGTCCGTTAAAGTGATTGGTTGTTGAATCGAAGTGAACACCTATCGTGGCTTCATCAATCACCGGCTCATCCAAATGCCATACGCCACGGAAAGAAGAATCCCACGGGGAACCACTGGCAACCGAGACAGGCACGCTTTGGCTGGTTTTACCCCAGTAAGCCCAGATCGTGGTGTTCGTGTTGACCAGCTTGGGCACCTGCACCCACACCAGGGAGATACCGTTGGTATCCCACTGCTCAATCTCATAGTTAAGATCGTTGGTCTGAGTGGAATCAGAGAATCGGAGATCCGCGTTAGACCCGGAAAGGAATTGCGAATAGGCAAACCCCGGTCGATTACTGAACGTGACCAACACCGGAAAATGCTCCAGCGTCTCCGGCTTGGTATAACCTGTGAATTCAATTTTCATCTGGTTCGCCCAGGTACTGAAGTCCGCAGCCATGGCAGACAACGGGGTAACGGATAAGCTCCCGCAGACTACCATCAATCCGGCCACGTGCCGCGCCGCTGCAAATAGGATCGAAGATTGATTATTGGTTTTTTTCATGTCCGGCACTTTAGCAACATACTTATAATCTGCAAGAACGCTTCATTAATCGGCCACAAATTCCCAGGGCAAACGCATCTAAATGATGCAAAAAAAAGAGTTTTTAACCACTAATTTGGGAAATGGAAGAAATCAGAAGGGTTCACTTCATGTGCATCCAGCAAGGCGAAAGAAATGTTTGGCGATTTGTCATGTCTGGCGGGGTGCTCTATTGGCACGGTAGGCTCCCCTTGCAAATAGCCAGCCACGAAAAATCGCCAAACGGATTTTTCCCGGCACATCAGGGAAAATGAGGAAGCGCAGGGTCTTCATTCTCTTAATTATTCTTCAATGTCCCCCGGCAAACCGTTGCGGGATTTTTCATTCGGGGTAGACCATAAACCGTTCCTGCGTAGCCCAATAGACCAAGCACCCCGAATTAAAAATACCGCAACATTTTGCCTGTCATGAGGTTCCTCGAAGGAGTTTCTTCGTCTGAATCTTAATTTCTTTATTTCCCACTTAGCATGCCAAGCCATAGCATTACAGCCGCCTACGCCCCGAGTAAGGGGGCTACGGCGTGTCAGCCATCGCTCTTCGTTGCACTACGTGCGAAGGCTGGTGGTGAAGTCTTCCTCTCAACTTGTAGGTAATAGAAAGCGAGTGGCCTATTCCAATATTTATCGGGAATTTAGATGCGTCTGCCCTGCACAAATTCCGCTGTGCAGTTCAGCCGCAATCATGTTACGTTAAATAATTAACAAAAAGAAAAGGATAACCATGACCCTTATAGAACTGTTACAGATGAAACCCATTGCACGGCGTCCTCTTCCGGAATTCATGCTGCTTATCCTCCTTCTTATGACGAGTTCCGCCCGTTCTGAGGGGATCAACTCGTTGCGCTATGGTGCCGATGAACGCGCGCGGTGGGAGTATTTCGACCACATTCCCAGCAAAGTCGATGTACCAGACTATAGCCGGAATGGGGAAAATGATTATTTCAGGTTCCGGACCCGAATCTGGTCTGAATTCGATCTCCTCCCGTCGGTCACGGCCAGAGCCCGCATAGTTAATGAAAGCCGGTCTTGGCTCTATCCCGACATGTCCCAGAAGCCCCAGAAATCCAGCTCGGAATGGCCGGATGAGTGGATCTTCGATAACCTCTATCTGGAAGCCCGCGACCTGCTTGATAAGACGGTGGATATCCGCGCCGGACGCCAGGATCTTCAGTATGGAAATGGGCGAGTCATTCTCGACGGCACTCCGGGTGACGGATCGCGCACGCTTTATTTCAACGCTGTCAAGGCAACCGTCAAGGCGATTCCCGACTCCAAATTGGATATCTTCGGAATCTATAATCCACCTGAGGACCAGTGGGCCATCAACGGGGC
>Ga0073936_10008375_pt1 | contig 13156 bp, 5 predicted proteins | sample AliMusrvi5mmetaG_FD_87041 | JGI IMG/M metagenome (GOLD analysis project Ga0073936, IMG submission 87041) | Freshwater lake bacterial and archeal communities from Alinen Mustajarvi, Finland, to study Microbial Dark Matter (Phase II) - Alinen... | ecosystem: Environmental > Aquatic > Freshwater >... | reverse complement strand
GGCACCAGGCTGTCGGAATCGGCCGCGACCATCTCCGTGAACACGCCGTCGCAGCGCACCGAGACTGCTGCGCCCAAGGCCTGGATCTCGCGGGTCGTAAGCCGTGTGCGGCAGCGGATCTTACGCTGCGAAGCGCGCTGTTTGATTTCGGATGGCGTGCCTTCGGCCACGACCCGTCCGTGATTCAACACAACGATCCGGTCGGCCAGCGCGTCGGCTTCTTCCAGGTAATGCGTGGTCAGCAGCACGCCTCCGCCGTTCGCGATGAACAGCCGGATGTGCCGCCACAAACCCCGCCGGCTGTCCACGTCCAGGCCGGCCGTGGGCTCGTCCAGAATCAGCAGTTCCGGGTTGCCGCAGATGGCCAGCGCGAACAGCACCCGCTGGCGCTGCCCGCCGGACAGTGCGCCGAACAGCCGGTTTTCCAATCCCTCCAACCCGGCGGCGCGCACCGTTTCCTTCAATGGCAGCGGATGGGGATAGTAGCTCGAGAAGAGTTCGATGTGCTCCCTCACCCGCAGCGTCTCCGGCACCTTGCCCACCTGCAGCATTGACCCTATCCGGACCCGCGCGATGCGTTCCCGCGGGTCGCGTCCAAACAGGCGGACCTGGCCCGCGTCGGGCTTGGACAAGCCCAGCAGCAGGCGCACCGCCGTCGTCTTGCCCGCGCCGTTCGGTCCCAGCAGTGCGAGCAATTGCCCGCTGCAGATGTCCAGGTTGATGCCGTCGAGCGCGGTCACCGCGCCATATCGTTTCGTCACGCCGCGTAGTTCTGCGATCACCATGTTTCGCCTCCACACACAGAGTGCTGCGGATGCGGACCGCGAACCAGTGCGGAATGTCACCAACTGACGGTGACAAATGTCATGTGGCGACAGAGCGTGCGGTTTCGGACACAATAGTCTGAAAGGGCTATTGTCCCGGGGCGGAGCGCCGCGTCTAAATCGGGGAGGAGAATTGGAGTATGCGGTTTTTCACGATTCTGCTGATTGCGAATCTGGCTGCCATGGCTCAGCCGCCCGCCAATCCAACGCCGGAACCGGCCCGCGGAGACGTCGTATTCAGCGTGACTTCGACGCTGGTGCAGATCGACGCAGTCGTGCTCGACGGCAAAGGCCGCCAGGTGACGAACCTGGGACCGTCCGACTTCGAGGTGCTGATCGACGGCAAGCCCCAGACCATCACGCATTTTTCTTATGTGCGCGTGACGCCGGACGCGGTTCTGCCGCCCGTATCGAAGCTCCCGAAGCAGGAAGGCGCGCTGGCCGCCGGGCAGTTGCCGCCCCGCACCGAGGTCAAACGCGACGACGTGCGGCGGACCATCGTGCTGATGGTGGACGACCTGGGGTTGAGCTTCGAGGACATGGCGTTCACCCGCCGTGCGCTGCGCCGGTTCGTTGAACTGCAGATGCAGCTGGGCGACCTGGTGGCGGTGTGCCGGACGGCGGCCGGGTCGGGCGCGCTGCAGACGTTCACCACCGACAAACGCATTCTCACCTCAGTCATCGACCATCTGCGTTGGGACCCCGAAGGTCGCGGCGGTATCGGGTTGTACTCCAGTCTGGGGCTGACGCCACCTGGCGTGCAAAGCGACGCGAAGAGTGTGATCGGCTCTGCGCCGGATGCTCCCCGGCAGGGCTTCGAGAGAATGCGGGATTCCTACTCGCAGGTGGGCACCCTGGTGGCGGTGCAGCACGTGGTCAGCGCCTTGCAGGAGTTGCCGGGGCGCAAGTCGGTGGTGCTGTTCTCGGACGGCATCAGCCTGTTCGTTCCACCTTCGGCGGCCCACATGGACCGGCTCCCGGAGATGGCGACCGACGTCCTCGACGCGCTGAAGGCTTTGACCGACAAGGCCAATCGCAGCGGAACGGTGCTCTACACGATGGACGTGCGGGGGCTTCAGCCGCTTGTGCTCGATGCGTCCTATAACCTGCCGGTGGCGAAGCTATCCCTGGACAACGCGGGTTCCAAGACGATATCCGAGCGGTTGAGCGAGGACACCGCGAACCTGAGTCAGCAATTCAACAGTACGCAGCAGGGATTGGAGACGGTGGCGCTGTTGACGGGCGGGCTGGCCTATCAGAATGGCAACGATCTGAACTATGGACTGGATCGCGTCTTGGAGGACCAGAAGGGCTACTACCTGTTGGGATTCCGCCCCGACGACAACGTCTTCGCGCTGGTGCGCGGCCAGACGCGCTACAACCACGTGAAGGTGAAGGTACACGGGGCGGGGCTGCACGTCCGATCGCGGACCGGCTTCTTTGGCGAGACGGATCAGCAGGCTATGCCGAAGCACCAGACGCCCCTGGATCTGCTGCGCGCGTCCATGATGAGCCCGTTCCGCAGTTCGGACATCCACGTCCGCGCAACGCCGATCTACTCGGAAATGACGAAGCACGGGCCGCTAGTCCGGAACCTGCTGCATATCGATACCCGCGACCTCGAATTCGAGCCCCAGTTGGACGGGTCGAACAAGGCGCATATCGATCTGCTGGCGGTGGCTGTGGGCGCGGGTGACCTTCCGATCGCGGCCATGGCGAAGCCGTTCGTGGTGACGGTGCCGCCTGGCCAGATGGAGCGCGCAAGGCGCAACGGCGTCGTATATTCGCTGGACTTGTCGATGGCGCGGCCCGGGCCATACCAATTCCGCATGGCGGTGCGCGACCAGAAGACCGGGAAGATGGGCTCGGCCAGCCGGTACATGGAAATCCCCGACCTCAAGCGCACGCGCCTCGCGCTGACCAGCGTGGTGCTGGGTAAGGGGGATACCGCGGACGGCGGCCGCCAAATGGTGGGACTGACTCCGGCGCGGCGGCAGTTCCAGCAGGGCGAGGTGCTGCAGTACTTCTGTCTGCTCGAGAGCGGCAACAAGCAGCATATGGCGCCCAAAGGCGAACTTGACGCGCGTATACGGATCTTCCACGACGACAAACAGGTCTACGCCGGCCCCGCACCGATGGGGAAGACCGAGGACGGGCAGCCGGCGGTCTTGGGCAAACTGAAGCTGACCGGTGCTATCGCGGCAGGCGAGTACTACCTGCAGGTCACGGCGCATTCGCGCGACGGCAAGAAGGATACCGTCGCGGCTCAGTGGACCGACTTCGAAGTGGTCGATTGACCGGCTCAGCGCGCCTATCCGCTTGATATTCGCGTGGCTATCGATGCCACCCGAATCCGCGGCGAGCGCAATAATGCTGTAACGAACAGGCGCGATTGCGCGCTAATTCCATGGGCTGATGCCGGAATTGCGCCCGCAATTGGAGGTTGGCGCGATGCTCCAGCCGGCCCAGACCGTAGATGATTAAAGTACTAGTACCATTGCGCAGAGTGAGTTAGGATTGCAGCTAGATTGCCCAGGGTTGAGAGCTGGAGGAGCTTGCAACGACGTTGGGCCGAGGCGTGGCGTCGATAGACTACCCTCGCTACCGCCGTAAGCCCATCTGAATCCTGGCTCAGACGACAGTCCGCGCTCGGCCAAAGAGGAGATATTCAGATGCGTAAATCTGATAAATGTGCGTCAATTCTTTTCTGTTCGGTGCTCGCCATTGCGGGCAACGCGGCAGCACAAAGCATCACGATCACACCGAATTACCCCCCGGTTGTGGTGGGTCACAGTGCTCAATTCTCGGCCCAGGTCACGGGCTTATCCAGCACCGCCGTCGTGTGGTCGGTGTCGGGCATCAAAGGCGGTAACTCCACACTGGGCACCATCACCCAGACCGGCCTGTACACCGCTCCCGCGACCGTGCCCCAGGCTTCGGCACTGGTGATCGCGACAAGCGCTGTCAACAGCGCCGTCCAGGGGGTCATGTACCCGAACATCCTGGCTCTGGGACCGACCATCACGGCGGTGTCGCCGAACCCGTTTCCGGTCGGCACGAATACCGTCACGATCACGGGCAGCGGCTTCAAGTCCGGCGCCATGATGTACGTGAGTTACGGCAGCAACTCGCTGGTCCAGATACCGACCGCGACGCTCACCGCGACCACCATTACGGCCAGCGTCTATCTGGGCGGGGCCAGCACGGCGGCGTTCTGTGTCAAGAACCCCGGCACGGACTACAGCAACTCCATCACGGTCCCTTTGGGTTACAAATTGACGGTCGCGAACGGCGCCGGCAGCGGTGTCTACCCGGTCGGAACGGTAGTGACGATTACTGCGAATGCTCCGCCCGCCGGCAAGGTGTTCAGCAAGTGGACCGGAGCAACGGTGGCCGGTCCGGCCGCGGCGACCACAACCCTCACGATGCCCGCCGCCGCCACGACGGTTACGGCTAACCACGCCGCAGCGGCCTACGCGCTGACCGTGGTTAACGGGACCGGCAGCGGCACGTACCCCGCCGGGAAAGTAGTCACGATCGTGGCGCACCCGCCGCCCGCCGGCCAGGTGTTCCTGAATTGGTCGGGCGCCGCGGTGGCCAACCCGGCTGCCGCGACGACGACCCTCACGATGCCCGCGGCGAATACGACCGTGACGGCGAATTACACGGCGGTTCCCACCTACACATTGACGGTCGTCAACGGCGCCGGGAGCGGGAATTACGCCGCCGGGACCGTGGTGCCGATCACGGCGAACGCGCCGCCCACGGGGCAGTCTTTCGTCAACTGGACCGGAGCCGCGGTGGCCAACGCAAACGCGGCCACGACGACCCTGACCATGCCCGCGTCCAACGCGACGGTGACCGCGAATTTCGCCGCGGTGCCGACCTACACATTGACGGTAGTCAACGGGACCGGGAGCGGGAATTACGCGGCCGGGACCGTGGTGCCGATCACGGCGAACGCGCCGCCCGCCGGGCAGTCTTTCGTCAATTGGACCGGCGCCGCGGTGGCTAACGCGAGCGCCGCCTCGACAACCATTACAATGCCCGCCGCGAACACGGCCGTCACCGCGAACTTCTCGGCGGCCACCACGAATTACACCCTGACGGTGGTCAACGGAACGGGCAGTGGATCATATGCCTCCGGCACGGTGGTTCCCATCGCAGCCAATGCGCCGCCCGCCGGGCAGTCGTTCTTAAATTGGACGGGCGCCGTCGTGGCGAATCCCACCGCGGCCTCGACCACCATCACCATGCCGGCCGCGAACACGACCGTGACAGCGAATTACTCGACCAGCACCGGGACCGTCATCCCCTATCCGGTCAGCACCCATCCCCGACTGTGGATCACGGTGAGCGATTTGCCGCGCCTGCGCGGATGGGCCACCGCGGCCAACCCCGTTTATCAGAACGGACTGCTGCCGGTATTGCAGACTGCGGTCAATGTCTACAACACCCAATTCGTGCCCAACGGCGTGACCGGCGAGCCGCCTGCGACGCCCAACCCGAACTACCCCGACCCGGGGGATACGCAGGGCTACACCGGCTATCTCACCGAAGAATACGGCGCGATTCTGGCCCTGAACTCACTGGTCGATCCCAACCAGGCGAATCGGATTCAGTACGCGCAGATGGCGCGCAACATGCTGATGTACGCCATGAAACAAGCCGCGCGTGGCGTCAGCGCGGGCTTGCCGTTCCGCGATCCCGCGTTTGCCGTCTACAATCGCGCAAATGGTTCCGGAGAGCTGTGGCCGCTGCTGGTCGATTGGCTCTACAGCGCCGTCGATGCGAACAACCAGCCGATCCTCACGGCGAGCGACAAGCTGATCATCCGCAACGCGTTTATGCTCTGGGCCAATCTCTGCCTCACGGCCAGCACCACCGGTGGCGACAGTCCCCAGGTGCTTGGCGTCTACAACAGCTTCCAACTGCTCCCAGGCAACCTGCCCTATCGCATGGCCGCCAATAACTACTACACCGGCCACGCGCGCCTGCTGCTGATGATGGCGCTGGCCATCGATCCCAGTGACGATCCGCCCGTCAATACAGGGCTGGCCGCGTCTGCTCCCGGCAATTCCCTGCGCAGTTATCTGAGCGACGCGCTCGGCGCCTGGATGTACCAGCAGTACGCCATGTACCAGGACGGCGCGACCGTCGCATCGCAGTACGGCATACCTGGCGGCGGCGCTGGCTTCGGCCTCGCCAGCGGCGGGTTGCCGCCCGAAGGCATGCTCTACGGCGTATCCTACGGGAACCTGCTGGGTGGATTGCTGGCGCTGCAAACGGCGGGCTTCAACAACCCCGCCTACGCCAGCTACACCGGTCCGCAGATCGGCCTGCTCAACGCGCCGATGTGGGATCGTTTCGTGAAGGGCATCTTCGCTTCTTTGACCCCCGCCCCTTTCATCGCGACCGGCAGCGAGAGCTATCTGGGCCAGGAGTACCAGTTCGCCAGCTACGGCGACCTGCTGCGGTTCTACGTCACGCCCGACTACATGGGACCGTTCGCTCTGCTCGCGCTGCTCGAACAGCAGCAGGGCCAGACCACGCATTTGAATGACGCGCGCTGGTTCAGCTACAACGTCGTGCAGGGCGGCCCGCCCGCCTTCTACACCCGCATGATCGATCCCTACAGCTTCGAGGACACTATCCTGTACTTCCTGCTGTATGATCCGGCAGTCAGTCCGGCAGCGGCGACCGACCCGCGCCCTGGCTACCCAAGCATCTTCCTGGATCCAGGTGCGAGCCGCCTGGTAGCGCACTCCGACTGGACCGCGAGCGGCACCATGTTCGACTACCGCGCCAGCTGGCTTTCGATCAACCATCAGGACGGCAACGCCGGTCAGTTCGAGCTGTACCGCAAGGGCGAGTGGCTGACGAAAGAGCTGAGCAACTACGACAACAACGGGCTCGGCATGACTACGTACTACCACAACTCGCTGGGGCTGCAGAACACGTGCCCGAACGGCAATCCGCAGTCCGTCATCGATTGGTACGAGGCAGGCGAACTCGCCAACGGGAGCCAGTGGATGCTCGGCATGAATGCCGGCGATCCTACCACCAGCTTTAGCAACGGCGCGGGCTACATCTATGCCAACACCGACATGACGAAGCTCTACAACCGGCCCGATATCTGGGACACGAGCAAGAGCATGATGAACATCACTCAGGCTACGCGCTCGATTGTGTGGCTCAACAAGGACTACATCGTGGTCTACGACCGCGCCACGTCGCAAAGCGCCGGTCTGTTCAAGCGTTGGTATCTCACGCTGATCACGAACCCGGTGATCAACGGCCACGTAGCCACGGAGACTCTTCCCAGCGGCCAGAAGCTCTTTGTCCAGAGCCTGCTGCCCGCTGCGGGCACGCTCACGGCGCGCAACGTGGTCGCCGATCTCACCACCATCGCGGAACTCGAGCCGGCGCAGTACGTGATGACCATTCAGGACACGTCGAATCCGATCGACGTGCGCTTCCTGCACGTACTGCAAGGCGCGGACGCAGGCGCGGCGATGGTACCCGCGGCCTATCTGCAGAGCACGGCAGGCACACCCATGGACGGGGCGGTATTCGGCGGCGCCGCGGTCTACTTCCCGGTCAGCGGCGTCACGCCGTTCGCGGGAACCACCGTGTCCGCACCGGCCGGAGTCCACACGCTGGTGGTGACCGGCCTGGCGCCCAACGCCTCGGTCGGCTACAGCCTGCAACCCAACGGCGGCGGCAACACGGTCGTCATCACGGCGGGAGGCTCCGGCGCGACGGCCGATAGCGCGGGGCTCTTGAAGCTGACCTTCTGAGCCGGGGTCGACCGCAGTCCATTCCTGGGTCTGGCGTAAACAGGCCGCTTCCTCGGGTCCCTCCGAGGTTCTATGCAGGCGCCGGGTAACTACCGGGCGCCTGCATTTTCTGTTGCGGGCCGGCTCGCGCTGCCGTTGCTCTGTAAACACACCGGAACGGAGCGGCGGCCGTGCAGGAGTTGTGCCTGTATGTGGACTTGACAGCTCTCTGCCGTTTGCGGCTCCGTGCGGGGCCGATCCGCATTGGTGGAACCTGGTCGGTAGTTCTCCGCTCTCGACGAGCCAATCAGACTCTGTTGCTGCAGTTTTCCTCAGAATTCGTTAGATGCAACTTGCACCTAGGTGTCATTTGCCGATATTCTGGCCCGAGAAGGTTAATATCGCGTGACTCACCGCGCATGCTTCCGGCACCCCAAGGATTATCCATGCACCTGTGCGATGGGCAACCTTTACCGCTTCGTTGAGCCCGTTCTGTTGTTTCTTCTGAAGCGCAAGGGGCATTCCTATGGCTACGAGCTGTCGGGTCAACTGACCGAATTTGCCTTGACGGACGCCGAGATCGAGGCGGCCGCGCTCTATCGCACTTTGCGACAGCTTGAAAAGAATGGATTTGTTCGCTCCGAATGGGACTCCGGTCACGGTGGACCGGCACGCAGGCTGTATATGCTGACTGAGCAAGGCGAAGAACATCTGGATGAATGGCTGGCCGTTCTGGACCATATGTCAAAGTCCATGGCGCACTTCGTCGACGTTGCCCGGGTAGCTCTTGTTGAGCCTGAGACCCACGAAGAAGTGGTTGCAGTTACCGGTGGGTTAGGTTAAGTATGGCAAGATCGGTCCAAAGGCCCGTAAATGGCCCTGTTCATGTAAGGGTGCGATTTGGTATAGAATGCTCAAAAGGGTAGAATTGGAGTAACGGGTCTGTTGTGCCGGTTAGGTCGCGTCGAGCGAGCAAGCGCCCGCCTTGAGCGAACCGGTTAAGGGGTTGTTGATGAACAACGTCGTTCATGCGGTGGGCTGCATAGGAATCGCCGGTCTGCTGGCCTTGGCTGCGCCAGATGCGGCGCGTCCGCCGATCGTGTTCACGCAAACCGTTCCCGGCCCCATGGCACAAGCGGCTACGGGCTGGGTGGATGTCTTTCTGGGGGCGCATATTGCCAGCCTGAGTCCGTCAGGCGTCACTAAGGATCTGACCGCCACTTTCCACAGCGCGGCAGATCCGGACGTTTCCTGGGATGGCAAGAAGATTCTGTTCGCGGCAAAAAAGACCGCCGCGGATCTCTGGCAAGTCTACGAAATGAACGCCGATGGCACTGGCGTCCGCCTGATCGTCACCACCTCCTTCAACTGCAGGCAACCCGTTTACCAATCGATGATTTTCTACCTGGACGACCCCGGCCCGGTCCCGCAGATCAGTTTTGCGGGTTCGAATGGGCTCGCGGCTGAGGGCGATCTGGGCTTGATTTGGAATCTCTACTCAGTGCGGTTCGACGGCAGCGGGCTGCGGCAACTCACCTACAATCCCGGAGCCGATCTTGACCCGGTGATGAACGAGGACGGGCGGCTGCTCTACTCCTCAGCACAGCGCCACTCGCTTTCCTGGGGGCCGGCTGGCAGGTCGGTCCTGCTTGGCGTGAACCTCGATGGCTCCGACGGGGCGATGTTTTCCGGCGACGAGGGTCGCAAATTCAAACGCATGCCCGCGGTGGTCCCATCGCGACAGGTGGTCTTCGTGGAATCGGACAAGCCGTCCCGCGATGGGGCAGGGAACCTGGCGAGCGTTAGCCTACGGCGTAACCTGCATAGCTACAATGAGTTAACGAAGCCAGCCGATGGCCTCTACATCACACCTTCTCTGCTTGGCGACAACGAGATCCTGGTTTCCAGGCGGTCTGCGACTGGCCTGGGGCTTTACGCGATTTACCGCTTCGATTTGAGGACCAACCGGGGCGTGCAACTGTACAGTGACCCTGTACACCACGCCGTGCAGGCGCGGCTACTGACCGCGCATCCGATGCCGGTTGGCCGGTCTTCCGTGGTCGACGAGAAGGAGCCATCCGGCAAACTGTTCAACCTGAGCGTCTTCACCACGGACCTGCCCGCGAGCGCAGGCTACGACGGCAAACTCGTGAAGCGCGTGCGAATTCTGGAGGGCGTTGCACGCACGGCGGGAGAGCCGGCTCCGGAGGGCGAGAGATCCCCCTACCTGGTCAAGCGCGCGCTCGGCGAGTTCGACATCGAAGCCGACGGTTCTTTCCACGCGCAAATCCCGGCCAATATTCCGATTCAGATACAGACGCTCGACGCCAACGGGCTGGCGCTCCGGACCTGTGCCTGGATCTGGGTCAAGAACAAGGCCAAGCGCGGCTGCATCGGCTGCCACGAAGACGGCGAGTTGTCACCCGAAAACGTCTTTTCGGACGCGGTCGGCAAGCCTCCGCATGAACTCAACATCCCCGTCGCGCAGCGGCGCGAGATCCGCTTCGACCGGGACGTTCAGCCCATCCTCCAGAACAAGTGCCTGACCGGCGGGTGTCACGCCGGGCCGCCCGCGCCATCTCTGAGTTATGAGGATCTGCTGGCGAAGGGCTATGTGGACCCATCGGCCGCGCGTCTGAGCCCGATTGTCTGGTACATCCACGGACGCGTGACGGCGCAGTCCTGGGACAAAGCGAGCGGGACGGGACCGCCGAAAAAGATCAAACCGGAAGGCGTCACCAGCCTGACGAGTGAACAGAAGAGGACGATCGTCGAATGGATCGACACCGGAGCTCATCGATGAAACTCATCAAGAAAGTGACGTTGGGAGCCACTTTCCTGCTCCTATTTGCCGCGTTTTGCGTGACCGTGATCGCGTGGCAGGAGAAGGCGACTCCAACGGGTGGCGGCATCTTCTTTACGGACGTCACTGAGAAGTCGGGCCTCAATTTCAAGCAGAGCTTCGGCGACCATCACATGGACAACATCGTGAAGGGCACCGGCACCGGCGTCTGCGTTTTCGACTATAACAACGATGGGTTGATGGACGTCTACTTCCCGAACGGCAAGTGGACCAAGGGCGTAAACGACAACGAAGGCCGCGACCTGCGCGGCAAGCTCTCGAACCACCTGTTCAAGAACAACGGCGACGGCACTTTCACCGACGTCACAGTGCAGGCGGGGCTCGCGGGAAAGAATTACTCGCTGGGATGCTCCGCAGCCGACTATGACAACGACGGGTTTGTCGACTTGCTGGTATTGAACTACGGCCAGAACGAACTGTTCCACAACAACGGCAATGGGACCTTCACGGATGTGGCCGACAAGGCTGGTCTGGCCGACAAGCGCTTCAGCCTGTCGGGGGTTTGGTACGACTACAACAACGACGGCTACCTGGACGTCTACGTCGCCAATTACCTGCACTACGACGACGGCAAGTTCCGCGATTTCTTCCCAGCGGCGGGCTATCCCGGGCCACTGAGTTACAACGGCCTGCCCAATGCGCTGTACCGCAACAACGGCGACGGGACGTTCACCGACGTCACCAAAGAAATGGGCATGTGGAAGCCCGACGGGCGCTCGATGAGCGTGACCGCGGCCGACTTCAACAACGACGGCAAACTCGAAGTCTTCTCCACCAACGACGCCATGGAGAACTACTACTTCGAGCTGAACTCAAAGGGGGGCTACGAAGAGAAGGCCATCGAGTTGAACGTTGCCTACAGCGAAAACGGGCAGGGCGTGGCCCACATGGGACCCGTGGTCGGCGACCTGAATCGCGACGGGCTACTGGACATCTTCATTCCCGATCTCAGCTATTGCAGCCTGCTGATCCAGCGTCCCGACGGCAAGGGCTTCGACTACAAGACCAACAGGAGCGGGCTCGCGGTCACCATGGGCCAGTACGCCGGGTGGGCCGCGATGATGTTCGACTACGACCACGACGGCTGGCTCGACATCTTCACGACACACGGCAACGCGCATCACGAGTACGCCCAGGAAAACACGATTGTCCGCAACAAGGGCGACGGGACGTTCGAGGACGTCTCGGTCAGTGCCGGAGCCCATTTTAAGGAGAAGCACGTCGGGCGCGGCGGCACGGGCGTCGATTTCAACAACGACGGGAGGATGGATCTGGTGGTCGTCAACGTCAACGCCAATGCGGTTCTGCTGCGCAACGACACGCCGGGGCCGAACCACTGGCTGACGGTGACGCCGCGGCTGAAGTTTTCGACTGGAACTCGCGATGCCTACGGCGCACGCGTGATCGTCGAAGCCAACGGAATCAAAATGATCGAGGACATGATTCCGACGCGCGGTTACCTTTCAGCGCAGGATCCCCGCTTGAACTTCGGGCTTGGCAAAGCAGACAAAGCCAACCTGGAGATTCGCTGGCCGGACGGCAAAGTGGAGCAGTTCAAGGACGTGAAAGCGGATCGATTCGTGGTCTACACGCATGAGGCGAGCGCGACGAAATTCGCCGCTGCAAGGGTCGAGAAATGAGTTTGAGGGTTTCCACGATCGGTCTCGTTGCGGCGGTTGTGGCGCTGTCGATTCCGGCTGTTCAGGCGGCGGTGAGGCCGGTCTACATCGGCTCGCGCGCCTGCGCGCAATGCCATGAAGGCGCGGAGATGGGCCGGCAGTATGCGAAGTGGATGAGCACCAAACATGCGAAAGCATGGGCTACGCTGTCGATGAAAGAGTCTGCCGAAATCTCGCGCATTAGCGGACTGCGCGAGCCGCCGCAGAAGTCGCCGGTCTGTCTGGGCTGCCACGCCGTAGCGTCTGACACCGAGGCGTGGGAGCGCGATGACCTGTTCCACATCGAGGACGGCGTGCAGTGCGAAGCCTGCCACGGACCGGGCAGCGAGTATGCGAATCAACTGACGATGCGCGACAAGGTGGCGGCGGCGAAGGCTGGTCTGCGCATGCCGAACGAGCGGTTCTGCATGGTCTGCCATATCGAGAAGGGCTCGCACACTGCGGTTCTGAAGAGCGAGAAATTCGAGTACCGGAAATACCTCGCACAGATCGAACACTCAATCACGGCCTATGGTTCGAACTCTGGCGGTCCGCCGGAGCCGAAGCTTGTCGGGCCGGAGAAAGCGCGCCGCCTGATTGGGTCCCTGGCCTGCGGCAAGTGCCACGAACCGGCCGAGAAGGGCGCCCAGTATTCGGTCTGGCGGATGGGTCCGCATGCCCAGGCCTGGAGCATCTTATCCAGCAATAAAGGGCGCGAGATGGCGCGTCAGGCGGGCGTGCCCGGAGAGCCGGGAGAGAGTCCGAAGTGCCTGGCTTGCCACTCGCCGGGAGCGTTGCTGCCCGCGGCGGAAACGTACATCCCCGACGAGGGCGTAGGCTGCGAAGCTTGTCATGGCGCGGGCAGCGACTACGCTCCCGAAGCCATCATGAAGGACCGCAAGGCCGCCGTCGCCGCCGGTCTGCAAATGCCCAAGCTCGAGGGCTGCAACCACTGTCACCTGAACGCCCACGGCAGGCCCTTCGACGCGCAGTCGGCCTTCGCTAAAATCGCGCATCCGGCCAAGACGACTC
>Ga0073936_10008374_pt1 | contig 13156 bp, 8 predicted proteins | sample AliMusrvi5mmetaG_FD_87041 | JGI IMG/M metagenome (GOLD analysis project Ga0073936, IMG submission 87041) | Freshwater lake bacterial and archeal communities from Alinen Mustajarvi, Finland, to study Microbial Dark Matter (Phase II) - Alinen... | ecosystem: Environmental > Aquatic > Freshwater >... | reverse complement strand
TATTAATACCTTAAAAATAATGCTATGTTAAAAGTTAAAAAATTTCAGAACCCAGAAGAATTAGCAGAATTTGTAAATGCCTCTATGACTTTGTCAGAAGAAGAAGTTCTTCAAAAATTAATGGGTTCACCATACCAGAAAAAAGAAATGCCCAAGCAAATAACTTACACTATTCAGCAAATAATTTTTGATGCGAGACGCGAAGAATTTGTTCTTTTTTATTACATAATTGAATAAGCTTAATCTCTATAGATTTTGAGTAACAGTAACCTTTAAACATTGAATAAAATTATTAAACATATCTTTAGAAGCTGTAAAGATGAATCCGGTTATTATAATAATCTTTTAAAATATTACCGCTTTTTTGGGGGAGTTAAAAAACGACTAAAAACATTTGAATATTTATAATTTGTACGTTTATTTATCCGCAACAAAAAACAAAACCGTTGTAAATAGCTTATATACAACGGTTTGTAATTTTTCTTTGTAGCCTCACCAAGAATCGAACTTGGATCTAAAGTTTAGGAAACTTCTATTCTATCCATTGAACTATGAGGCCATTAATAATTGTGCAAAATTAATATTTTTTTACGTTTTTTTAATCCTTTTCCTTATTTTTGTATTAAATAATAAATACTAAAATCTATGTCTAAATTGTTGTCTGTGTTTTATAATTCAAAAAAGGATATTATTTATTTTGCCCTATTTTTTTTCCTTTTCATAGTTCTCTTTTTTTCTATTAGTGCCTGCACAAAAGACAGCAACTGTAAGCAATGCCGCATTCAGACTTATGATCAAAGTGGAGCGCTGATATCTTCCGCTGACTGGGTTGAATACTGCGATCAGCAGCTTAAAGACGTAGAAGGACAAACCTCTACAGTAGGTGACAGGACCACCAAGATGGTTTGTAAGTAATGATTACTTCTAAAGTCGTTAATCGGTGTTCGCTATTCGATATTTTGAAGTGAAGTGTTAATAAATATCAACGTTCTTACTTCATCAGGTATTCCACTATTAACTTTGCTTTGGCTTTCCCCACGCATTTTTCAATTTCCTCAAGAGGGGCTTCTTTGATGGCATTTACAGACTTGAATTTGACAAATAGCTTCTCTGTGACTTTCGGTCCGATGCCTTTAATAGTAAAAAACTCTGATTTTATGACACGTTTTTCCGCTTTCTTCCGGTAATGTTTTATGCCAAATCGGTGAGCTTCGTTACGCAGGTTTTGAATCAGCTTAAGAGATTCGGAGCGTTTGTCAAGATATAAGGGAATGCTGTCGTTGGGGAAAAATATTTCTTCCAGTTTTTTGGCAATGCCTATTATTGAAATCTTACTGTCAAGGTTTAGTTTTATGAGGCTTTTCATGGCAGAGCTGAGCTGTCCTTTTCCCCCATCAATAATGATAAGTTGGGGCAAAGCGCCTTTCTCTTCCATAATGCGCTTATATCTTCTGTAAACCACTTCTTCAATAGAAGCAAAATCGTTGGGACCCTCAACGCTTTTAATATTGAAAATGCGGTAGTCTCTTTTGCTTGGCTTTGCATTTTTAAAAACCACCATTGAAGCTACCGAATCTATACCTTGCATGTTTGAAATATCGAAGCACTCTATTTGCGTTGCTGTTTCATTCATGCGAAGGTCTTTTTTCAATGTATTGAGAATTCTTTCGGCAGGCGTTTCTTTCTTTAAGTTCATCATCTGCTTTTTCTTCTCCAGCATGTAATATCTCACATTGCGCTCTGAAAGAGACAGCAGGTTTTTTTTATCGCCAATCTGAGGTACCAGAAATTTTACAGATGGTATAGCTAACTCTGGCTTAAAAGGAACTATTATTTCTTTGGCGTCACTATTGAATCTCAGGCGTATTTCGGTAATGGCCATAGACAGGAGTTCATCTTCAGTTTCTTCGAGTTTCTTTTTCAGCTCAAGGGTATGGGACTGCACGATAGATCCGTTTATAACCTTGAAATAATTCACGAAAGCCGATTCACTGTCTGATATAATAGAAAAAACATCAACATTGTTTATGGTGGCATTCACAACGGTTGATTTGCTTTGGTAATTGGCTATAAGGTCTATTTTTTCTTTTACCAGTTGTGCCTTTTCATACGCAGTGGAAGCAGCATACTTCTTCATAAGTTCTTTTAGCTCCTGAACAACAGACGAGATGTTGCCTTTGACAAGATTTTTAATCTGCTTTATAGTTTCGTTGTAATCTTCTTTTGTCTGGAGGCTTATGCAAGGCGCCTTACAATTGCCGATATGATATTCGAGGCACACTTTGAACTTGCACTGTTCAATATTTTCGAGACTTAAATTATGAACGCAATTCCGTAAAGGATATATTTGTTTGACAAGCTCCAGCAGCACATTCATCATTTTCACATTGGCATAAGGGCCAAAATATTCAGAGCCATCTTTAATGATATTTCGTGTTGAGAAAACGCGTGGAAAAGGTTCATTTTTAATACAAATCCAGGGAAATGTCTTATCGTCCTTCAACAAAACATTATAGCGGGGCTGGTGCTTTTTTATAAGCGTGTTTTCAAGCAGAAATGCATCGAACTCGGTATCTACAATAATAAACTTAATATTCTGGATTTTGCTGACAAGCATCATAAGCTTGGCATTATCGGGTGTTTTATTAAAATAACTTGATACTCTTTTCTTGAGATTTTTGGCTTTACCGATATAAATAATTTTCTCTGAAGCATCGAAAAACTGGTAAACACCGGGCTTGTCGGGTAAAGATATTATTATTGGTTTTAGAATTTGCTGATAAACTGCATTATTTTCTTTAACCATAAAAACCAGCTTTAGCTCTTTTTAATAATAATTCCGATGGACATCAGGTCTGGCATTTCAACAAGATGCATTTTATTTTCCAGCGTAAATTTATATTTTCCGGGATATTTGAAGAGCATTTTTTTAAAAACAGGAATGGAAATATCATAGATATCACCAAGACCATCGCCTAAAAATTTGCCATCGGCACTTCTGATTATTAAACTATGCTGCATGGTGCGCTTCTCTCCTGCCGGTGTTTCTATGGTAAGGTCCACAATAACATTGGCAAATGCATAAGCTGTTGTATGGCGGACTGCTACAAAAATATCGTACTCCTGATCTACCTTATCTATATCGGCGTCAAAAGTTACAATATCTGTTTTGCCCCATTTGTTACCATCGAAATCATGATGCTTATCAAAAACTTTATTCTTGTTGCAGGATAACAATAGTAAAGGCAACAACACAAAAAATATAGTACTACGTTTCATACTGATGTTTTATTTGTTTTTACAAAATTATAATTAATCAAGCTTCGTTTTCAAAATAAATTTTATAAAACTTCCTTCCGTCTTTTTCTACGCCATGTTCTATCAGTTCTGTGTTGCCATGAATGTAAATATGAAAATTCTTGTCGAGTTTCAAAACGCTTTTAAAAACTCTTGTTTGTTTTTTAACTGCCTGAGGTGAAATTTCAAAACTATCGTTAATATCAATGTCATTTTCATCCCTATATACTTCATCGTAGTTGCGGAAAGCATTTATGACTTCCTTATTCTGAAAAACGTCATCTTCAAAATCTTTCTTATCAAAAGTTTCATGCGCTTTGAAATATTTTACTGAACGGTTAAGCAAATCTATCTGGTCGGCCTTGCTTACATCAAAATCTTCTGTGAGTTTTTGGGTCACAAAGTTCTTGGTGATAGTCATGAACTCTTTTGTATGATGGTATTCGTCGCTGCAAGGCTTAAGCTGCAAAAAACTGTCTTTCCAGTATTGGGCTTCAGCTGCTTTGCTGGACTTGTCGATGATGCACACCTTATATCCCGATTCTTTGCCAGTGTTCAGAATTAAACATCCTTTATCGAGTTTATCCACGTTAATGCCTTCTTCATGCTGTATTGAAAAGTCGTCTCTGTTATTATCAAGTTTCAAAAAAGCTTGTCTGTTTTCCGATTTAAACAGTCCGATGGCATCTGTCGTTTCTCCACTAACCTTAAGGTCAGAAAAGTAAACAACAAACAAGTCGCCCGATTTTATTTGAGGATGTACGGAAAGTTCATAAAGGTGCTTCGCTACATTCACCGAATTATCGTGTAATGTTTCTGGATTCTCAAAAATATGCGAAGCAAAAATGTATAAAGGATTCAGCAAAAAATCTTCATTAGAAAAAGTAAAGGTGTAAAACTCGGGATTTGTAAAAGGCGACAGAAAATATCTGAAGAGGAGTTCTCTTACTTTTTCACTGGAAGTGTCGAGTAATGATTTTGAAAGGGTAAGTTCCTGGTCGTTTTTTTTGTTGCCAACGCTGTGTACAGCTGCTGCTTCAAGGGTGCTATTTGTATAATCTATCATGGTAATTTTTATCTAACGTTTCTTCGTCAAACTTACAAAATAATTAAACAATTGTCAGATTAAGTTTCAGACAGCTCTTATTACACTGCTCTGCAGCTTTTAAGAATACGTTCAATTAATAAACTACAAATATTTTGCTACGCTATATAAACTTTTCAGTATTAATCCAACTTGCATTGTGGCATGTTTTTCATAAAGTCTTCACGAACTTCATCTGTTAGCATTTTTTGATCAATGCTCAGCCATTCCAGCGATTTAAGCCCGTAAAGCGGCTTAAGACTTTCAAAGGGTGTTTTATCCAAAAACAAATTGCGTAATTTTTTCATTTTTGAAAGCGGTTCCAATGAAATGGTATTGCCATGAGCAGGTATAAGGTTTTGAATCCACAAATAATCCATGTTCCTCATTTCTGCTAAGCCATCTAAAGAAATGACCTTGCATTTTTTATTCATATTAAGATCAAACTGAACCAGGTTGACAAGGTTTTTTAATTCCATAGTATCAATTGTTCCGCTAGGTGAAATGGTAAGGGCTTTAAGGTTAACCATGTTTTTCAATGCTTCAACAGATACTATCGGATTATTCCATAAATTAAGATATTTCAGTTGTATTAAGCCGGATATAGAGCTAATATCCTTTATCAGATGACCAGAGAGCTTAATATTTATAAGCTTGCTTAGCTTACCCAACGAAGATATGTCAGTAAATTGTGTCCCCCCCAGATATTGGTCTTTCTCACATTCAAAGACTTCAAGGCTGGTAAGGGTTGACAATACATCGAGGGTTGAGGCCTTACACTCAACAAGTCTTAATTCTTTTAAATGTTTTAATCCTGTCAGATAATCAAGGCTCTTATCTCCTTGTGAATATATTTGAAAGTCCTTGGCTGTAATTATTTCAAGGACATCTTTTGCCGTTTCGGGTTCTTTCCAGAAAACACTCTGTTTTACTTCTTCCGGAATCTTATTATACCAGTCCATAGGGTTGGCTTCAGGGTTGTCAGAAAAAATACTTTTGCTTATCAAAGCCACAAAATCTTTATCTTTCAAATAGGCAGCAAAATCTTTATCGGCTTTAAAACGCTCTCTCTCATGACCGTTTTCAATGGCCAGGGCTGCATATTTCAAGAGTTTGGGTTTGTCTTTTATTCTGGCATAATAACAAGCCAGATTAAACGCCAGGACCGGGTGTTTAATAGTATCGGGAATAAAATGGGTTAAGAATTCCTGTACGGAGGCTTCATCCAGATCGCCATTCACAACAGTAACGAGAGTGTTGGAGGCTAAATTTTCGTGTAATGACTGGGGTAGTTTTTCATTTTTCAACACCCGCATATAGGCTTTGATGAGTCTGGAAGCCTGTGTTTTAGCTTCTTTTCCTTTAATGATACTTATTAGCGTGTTGTTGACTCTGATAAGCAGGGCATCAAGAACGTTCCCTACAGGAAAATCAATAGCTTCGACAGATTTAATAAGTATTTCATTATCATAAGTATCATTATAGTCACTGTAAACATCCACTAAGCCCATAAATTCATCAACACCTTTAGTTTTAGGCTGAATAAATTCAAGTATGACTTTAAAGGAAATTTTAAGGCCTTTGCAAACTAAATGATGGATCTGAGGGCATTTATCAAGGGGCTTCAGATTTGTCACTTTCGTGTGAGATATGTTCAGCATACTTAATTTCTTAAGTGTCGCTAAAGCAGAAATATCCTTAACATCAGTATTCGGAATATCTAAGTTCCTTAATTTACTAAGCCCTTTTAAAGGTGAAATATCTTTAAGCCTGGTATTGCCAAGATCCAAACGTTCCAATTTACTGAACAGCGTCAGAAAACTAATATCTTCAATAGAAGTATAGGCCAGTTCGAGAGTTTCCATTCTGGTCAAATCTTTCAATGGACTGAAATCTTTAATTTGTTTTCCGGTAAGCTCTAAGCGGCTTAGTTTTTTTATATGCTGTAGAGGTGAAATATCTGTAATTCCCTGTGAGTTGCAATTTAATTCCTCAAGCTTTGGCATATATTGCAATGGTTCCAAAGATGTTACCGCGCTTTTTTCATCAATATAAATACTTGTAATTTTTTTCACCTTATGTGCATCTTCAGCGCTTTCTATATTCTCATCACTATTTTTGAGAATTTCTTTCCAGCCCTCATCAAGCCCTAGCCACCACGCTTTATAATCCACTGCATCTTCAGTATTAATTTTTATTTCCGGCAGTTCAATTTTTAAACTTAGTGATCGTGCAAATCGCTTTAAAAATAATGACCCTATATTACAGTACTGTTCGTCGTAAATATCTCCGCCTTCATGAGAGAGGTAATAGATCACAGGCTCACCCTGGGGATTTTTTTCTACCGGGTGGTATAACCACAAGTCGGAATAGTCGTACATAGGACTTATTATTTTACTCAGAGGGCCATGCTCCAGAAGTTCTGATTCCTCATCTTCAAGTCCCTCGAACCAGCCATCATCTTCATTGAACAGGCCATGTTCCCCAATACCACGCTGGGCATGCCTTAAGCTTAAATGACTGTGCATGGCTAAAACAGCATTATAACTTAGAGGAAATTTTTTATTTTCTTTTGTGGCCGGCTTTCCTCCTGAAAGCACTTCATTTCCCCTGAAAACAACCACCAGTTCTTTATTCTTAACCTGAGCACTTACGGCTTCATCCATTACAGCCTTTAGTATCGGTTCAAAACCCGGCGTGTCGCACAGATAGAGAAAATGGTCGTATAAAGCCTTGTGTATATCTTTCGCATCTATAATGTCATGCCATTCTTTCTTATAGTCTGTCGCAACTTTCAGAACTGCCTTTTCTGTTTTAATAGCTGGCGTTTCATCTGTAACCACATACCCCTTTTTAAGTTTTTCATTAATCAGCTTTTGCGCTTCTTTAAGGCATTTATGTTCATCATCAAAGGTTTTCGTTGAGGTTTGGCCTGATGTGCCTGTTTTTCCGCAGGTAACTGTAAATGCGTTTTCTACAACCACTATTGACCAGAATTTGTGGCTGTTTTCCTGAGAAAAAGTCAGATATTTTTTCATAAAAAATAGATTATGGCTTAATTACATTTAATAAAATTAAAATAGTCACTTAACTTTTTCTTATACTATTTATTATAAACAAAATTTGTTATTTTTGTATAGTATAGATAAAACTTATTAAAGCCAAACATATGAAAAAAATTTACTTCCTGATTTTATTTATTTTTGTACTATTTAATATTCAAGCTCAGAATTATCAGATAAGTTTTACCGGAAGTGGTGTCAGCACTACAGTTGATTCTGTTCATGTTATCAATCTTACAAAATGTACGAGTGTATCATTATCGGGTTCCGACACTCTGTTTTTGACTATTTCTGCCGGAATAAATCCAGTTTTAAAAAATAGTTCGGGGCTTACTATTTATCCCAACCCAACAACGTCGAGCTGTAAATTAGAGTTTTTCAATACAAGGGCAGGGTCAACGAGTATTGAGGTTTTTGAACTTAATGGGCGAAAGATTATTTACGAAACCCAGGAATTATCAGGAGGTTTACACATATACTCTATTTCAGGCTTGAGCACGGGGGTGTATTATATAAAAGTAAATACTCCAGATCAGATATATATCTCACAGATAGTATCTATGAATGATGCGCCTCCTGCTAATGTAAGCATAAAATATGAAGGGGGCAATTCGACTTCAACCCATCAGATGACCTTAAAAAGCATAAATTCGATTATCCAGATGCAATATAATGATGGTGAACAGTTATTGTTTGAGGGGTTTTCGGGATATTATCCCTATGTAATCAAAACACTGACACCAACGACCAGCCAGACCATTAATTTTGATTTTGTTGCAACCGCTCTTACAGGGGCCACACCTGTATGCAAGGGTGATAATGGCATGGCTTATTCTATTGCTTACGTACCCGGTGTTACGTACACATGGACTTATTCAGGCACAGGCTTTACCGTTGCAAGTGGTCAGGGGACTAACTCCATTACGGGCAATTTCAGTGCAGCAGCCACACCCGGCATTCTATTCTGCACGCCTTCCAATGCGTGTGGCAACACGCCCATATATGTTATGAATGTGGCTATAAGCAATGCCCCAACAGGAGTCTCTGCCTCTGCATCACCAGACCCGGTCTGTACAGGCGGAACATTAACCCTGACAAGTAATGCTAGCGGAGTAACTTCCTGGAGCTGGACAGGCCCAAACGGATTTACTTCTGCTTTGCAAAATCCTACTATTACCAACTTTACAACAGCTGATGCCGGCGTTTATTCGCTTACAGCAAGTAATGCAAACTGCGCTGCAGCAACAGTAAATACGTCTGCCGTAACGGTAAATACTACATTAGCTCAGCCGAGTACAATTACTGGAAATACAACAGTTTGTCAAAACAATAATGATGTGACCTATACCGTCACCAATGTAACAGGCGCTACTTACGCCTGGTCGTATTCTGGAACAGGTTTTACAATTGTAAGTGGACAAGGCACCAACAGCATAACTGTTAATTATAGTGCTTCTGCCACATCGGGCACACTTACATGTACTCCTTTTAATGCTTGTGGTAATGGTACTGCTCAGAATATCGACATTATTGTTAATACGGTTCCTTCAGGTGCAATCTCTTCTATTACAGGTAATAGTGCTGTTTGCCAAAGTAATAACGGTGTTGCATATTCCGTAACCAACGTTTCCGGTATTACATACACATGGACATACTCAGGAAACGGCTTTACGGTAGCTAGTGGACAAGGCACCAATACCATAACGGCCAATTTTAGTGCATCCGCTACATCCGGCACACTCACCTGTACTGCATCCAATGCTTGTGGTAATGGTTCAACGCAGACAAAAGGTATTACAGTTAATAATTCACCTGCCGGTGTAACAGCTTCTGCTTCACCCAATCCTGTTTGCGCAGGCAATACACTTACACTTACAGGAACAGGAACGGGAGCAACCGCATGGAGCTGGACAGGCCCTAACAACTTTACTTCTTCATCTCAGAATCCAACCATTACCAATATTACTAGTGCCGGAGCCGGTGTATATACGCTAACAGCCAGTAATGGCAGTTGTTCGGCAACTCCTGTAAGCACCTCGACGGTAGCTGTAAGTGCAGCCATTGCCCAGCCAAGTGCTATTACAGGAAATGCTGCCATTTGCCAGGGAAATAACGGGATAGCTTATTCTGTAACTAATGTTTCAGGTATTACTTACACCTGGACGTACTCAGGTTCCGGTTTTACAGTCGCAAGCGGGCAGGGCACCAATGCTGTAACTGTCAATTACAGTCCTTCAGCTACTTCCGGCACCCTCACTTGCACGCCTTCCAATGGATGTGGTAATGGCACAGCACAGACCAAGGCTATTACGGCAAACAATTCTCCAACGGTTGTAACTGCAACGGCATCACCTAATCCGGTTTGTACAGGTAACACATTGACTCTTACAGGGGGGGCAACCGGTGCAACGACATGGAGCTGGACAGGCCCTAACGGTTTCACCTCTTCAATACAAAATCCAACCATTACGAATATTACTGCTGCCGGAGCTGGTATATATTCACTGATAGCAAGTAATGGCAGTTGTTCTGCTGCAGCCGTAAATACTACTACTGTTACTGTCAATGCCTCCATTGCTCAGGCAGGTTCTATATCAGGTACTTCAGCAATATGTCAGGGAAATAATGGGGTTGCTTTTTCCGTTCCAGCCATCACAGGTGCTACCGGCTATATGTGGCAATATACGGGAACAGGCTTCACTATTGCTACAGGCTCTAATACAAATGCTATTACTGCCAACTTTTCGGGTAGTGCCACTTCCGGTTCTCTTACCGTTTATGGCACTTGTAGCTGTGGTAATGGTGCTGCCTCTCCGGCTTATGCTCTCTCTCTAAGCACCGCACCTGCTACTCCCGGCACAATAACCGGTAACACCTCTGTATGCACAGGAGCTATTGAAAATTATTCAATAGCTCCTGTTTCAGGAGCTACCAGTTACACCTGGACTTTGCCCTCCGGGGCCACATATACAGGAGCCAGTCTTAACACTACTGCTACCTATGCAAGTACGTGCGTGAACCAAACAGCCATTGGAACTGTTGCCTGGACGACACCAGCCAATGCAACGGCTAATGATGCCACTTACGCAACAGTGGCTCTCAGCAATAATGCACAAAGTAATTATCTGGTAGCTACAGGCTTCGGATTTAATATCCCTTCAGGTGCAACAATAACCGGGATTATAGTGGAGTGGGAGAAAAAAGCATCTTCTACATCAACAAATAATAAAGATAATGCTATCAGGATAGTTAAGAATGGCACTATTGGTACAACAGACAAGTCAAACACCACAGCATGGGGCAACGTAAGTGATGTTTATACTTCTTACGGAAGCAGTACTGATTTATGGGGAGAAACATGGACCGCAGCCGATATCAACGCCTCTACTTTTGGAGCTGTACTTTCTGTAAAAAGGACATCAACAACGAGTAATACACTCTCTGTCGATGCTGTGCGTATCACTGTATATTATAATTCCACAACAAGCATTACTGTTACTTTTGGTTCTGTTATAGGTAATATTTCAGTAACGGCAAACAATGCGTCTTGCTCAAGCGGCCCCAGTACTATCGTTATCACAGGAGGCACACCTCCATCAGCACCCATAGCCGGCACACACACCCCATCAGCGACACAGATAATCTGGAACTGGAATACTGTTGTGGGGGCTACCGGTTATAAATACAATACGGTAAATAATTACGCTACAGCTACCAATAACGGAACAAGCACAAGTTATACACAATCAGGATTGGTTTGCAATACTGGATACACACTTTATGTATGGGCTTACGATGCCTGCAATAATTCAACAGCTCTTACTTTATCACAAAGCACTTCTGTCTGTCCGCCTTTTGCGTGTGGCACAGGCTCTGTTTCAGACATTGACGGCAACACATACAGCACAGTTTCCATTGGTACACAATGCTGGATGGGAGAGAATCTGAACACAGGCACAAGAATAGACTTATTAGTAGATCAAAGCAATAATGGAGTCATAGAGAAATATTGTTATGATAACCTTGTAGCGAACTGCACAACTTATGGCGGCCTTTATCAGTGGAATGAGCTGATGCAATATGTAACAACTGCAGGGGCAACAGGTATCTGTCCTACAGGATGGCATGTCCCTACCGATGCTGAATGGGCAACACTTGTAGGCAACTTCACTGCTAGTACTGCAGGCACAGCTTTAAAACAAGGCGGTTCTTCAGGGTTTGATGCGCTGATGGGTGGCAGGAGAGATGCTGACGGAGCAGCCTACCAGATCTCTTTAGGGGCTTATTTCTGGACTTCTTCATTGAATAGTGCTAACGCATGGTATCGTTTTATCAGTTCTACAGGCACCGATGTTACAAGCAGTTCAAACCAGAAAGTATACGGTTTTTCTTTACGATGCCTTAAAAGCAACTGATAAAACCTTATTTAGGTAAATTTGGAACCACTTCCAGAATAACGAAAGTCCCGGGTTTTACCTTAGGTCTTTTTTCTCCGGTGGCTAAGGGCTCAAACTCTGCTGTAGGCATATAAATATGATGGGTTTTCTGGTCAACACATACTGTTCTTGCTCCTGTTTGGGTCGTAACATTTTCAAGTATTTTGAATTTATTCCCATTTTCTTCAACAACAGTAAGTGTCCCATCGCCATTGGAGCTGTATGCTCTTTTAAGTCCTTCATCAAATGCAGCACCATCTGTTCTGCTTCCTGTTTTTAAGGTATCAACAACTTTTTCTGTCTTAAGATCGAAAACAATCATTTTATTGTTTTCGCAAACCATAAACAATTTATCATTGGCAAAGTCTGCCGCCAGACCACTGGGTTCTTCACCCGGCTTTATGGACCAGCTTTTTATCACTTTCAAGTCTTGTGAATTAATGCAGGTTACCATAGATTTATCTTCTATATTGACATAAACTTTCCCTTTTTTATCTGTTACAGAAAATTCAGGTTTACCTTCAAGCTTTATTGTAGTCACAATTTTATCGGTATTGGCATCAATAACTGTGGCATTGGAACTACGTCCGTTAAAAACAAAAACTTTGGAGCTGAAAGGGTCGAACAGAATGGCATCAGGATTGGCACCGGCAACTTTTATCTTTTCAATAATTTTATACGTGGTTAAGTCAAAAACTGCTACAACAGAATCTCTGCCGCTGGAAATAAATCCTTTATTTACTGATTCTGCAATTGCAATCCCATGAACGCCATTAAGGTTTTCAATGGTTCCCAGAACCGCTCCGTTTTTTGAATCAACTATCTGGACAATAGCACCATGAGAAACATACAAGTGGCTTTTAGAATCAACAGAGATATAATCCCAGGAGCCATCGCCGGGCAAATGGAATTTGTTCACTACGGAGTACTGACTTGCATTTTGAGAGAATGTAAAAACGCTTAAGGAAAGCGAAATAATTAAAAACAGGTGTTTCATTTTTGTTTTTCTTTTTCTATTATTTTATCAATTTGTAATTTATTTTCAGGTAAATAATTTGTTGAAATATCCCAAATTATCTCATAATCAATTCCAAAATATTCATGCGTCACTTTATTTCTTAAATAATACATTTCTTGCCATGGAGTATCAGAATACTTATCTTTTAACTCATCCGGCAAATTCTTAGATGCTTCTCCAATTATTTCAAAGTTCCGTATAACTGCATCAACTGTTTTATAATCCTTTTTAAATTTATCAAAATCGTAATCGTTTATAT
>Ga0073936_10008364_pt1 | contig 13171 bp, 8 predicted proteins | sample AliMusrvi5mmetaG_FD_87041 | JGI IMG/M metagenome (GOLD analysis project Ga0073936, IMG submission 87041) | Freshwater lake bacterial and archeal communities from Alinen Mustajarvi, Finland, to study Microbial Dark Matter (Phase II) - Alinen... | ecosystem: Environmental > Aquatic > Freshwater >... | reverse complement strand
GTCCCTTCACTTTGTAAAACACGGTAATTTCCTCATCCCTGAGGTGGAACCCGTCGCAAATAATACTTGCCATAAGCTGATCATTTGCCAGTTGAGGCCAAAGTGGATTCAGATGACGATTAATGGTATTGGCACACCCGTTTCCCAGATGAGTCGATATTCTGGCGCCGTTTAAAACGGCCTCATCGACGATTGCCTTGTTTGCATTGTGATGCCCGATGGCAACAATAACCCCCAACTCCCTGCATTTCTTTATAAACTCCATGGCACCTTCGAGTTCGGGGGCAATGGTTATCGTTTTGATGTTCCTGCCTGAAGCTTCATAGAGTTCTGAGAATTCCTTCCAGTCGGGATTGTGTACATATTTTATCGGGTGGGCGCCGCGATAGCCGTCGATGGGAGAGATGTAAGGCCCCTCGAGGTGATACCCCGCGATTGATCCGTGTATATCCTTGTTGTTTATTGTAGCAGCCAGCAGTGCAAAGTTGCGGAGCATTACCTCGCGGCTGTTTGTTGTGAGGGTTGGGAGGTAGGTGGTAACCCCTTTTTTCCAAAGCTCAGTGGTTGCTTTCAGAACCCCTTCCTGTGAAAGCTGTCCGCCCCCAAAACAAAAAGAGACGCCGGCGAAACCATTAACCTGGGTGTCGATCAGTCCCGGGGCAATGTAAACTGGATGACTTTCGTCCGATAGCTTTTCAATTTGGTTTATACGAACGATTTTCCCGTCCATGAGCTCCACGGAAACAGGTTTATTTGTCAGGTACAATAACCCCTCAACTTTGGTTTGGGCCATCGAATTATTTGCAATTATCATTGAGAAAATAAGTATTAACTGACAAATTTTAGTGCATATGCCTGGTTTCATTTCATTGATATTATTAGAGTTATATTCGGACCTCTGCCCATCCTTCATTGGCGGCCGAAAGTTCAAGCGCTTCCAGGACAGCAATACTTTTTAGAATGCTTTGATGTGCCAGTGGTTGCTTACCTGTTCTGAACATTTCGACCATATCGGTGTAATTTTTCCCGGGAACAGGTTCTTCAATGCGTGATTTAAGTTCTATCGTCCCCTCTTTGGTCTCAGCGAATGTCCTCCAGCCGTAAGAAAGGGTTTTGAAAATAAGTGTGGCCATCATTTCGTTGCCGAAAATAAGGGTTGCAGTCGTATTTTTCCCGCTTCGGGTGATGCGTACTCTTCGGATATCGTCACCAAAAATATACATCAATGGTTGTACCATATGAATTCCGTAAAAGAATACTCCGCCATAGGGTGATTCCAGGTCAGCCGGGCCGCTCATGACTACATGAGAGATTGCCCCCATCGTTTCCACCTGTTTCCGGATATCGAAAGTCCCGGCTTTGTGCGCCTCAGAACTGTAGGAAGAGACTGGTGTACCTGCGTGACGGGCCATTTCGAGAAATTCCCTGCCTTCAGCCACCCGGTAGCAAAAAGGTTTGTCAATAAAGGTCGGGATACCTGCCTTTACAAATGGTTCTGCGGCTTTCAGATGATATTTGGGATGTCGGTGGTCAACAATCAGGGCATCAATCTTCCCAAGCATCTCTGAAGGATCTTTTACCCTATTGGGGATCTGTCCTTTCTCCATGGCCACCCTGACAAATTCCTCCGTTTCTCCCCACACATATTTTAGTTCAACCCCAGGGAAAAGCTTGTCGATATTAAACAGCCTGCCATAGCCAATAGTATGCGAATTTTCGGCTCCGATAATTCCGATCCGGACCGGCTTTTCATCTGGAGGCACCCTGGATAACAGGTTTGCTGCCATAGTTCCCGCAGAGGAAAAGGTCAGGGCAGTAATTGCAGAACCTGCACCCAAATTTCGTAGAAAGGATCTTCGCGTTTCCATGGATATTGATTAGGTTAAATTATTTATTGACAGATATTTCACTTATATAGATCTGGGCCTTTTGTCCCACTGTGGGGTAGGGCGCCGGCATGAACTTGTTCCCGGATATTTTCAGTTTGACATATCGGAAAGGTTTTGTATTACCGGGGATTTTAAAGATATGGGTACGGATGTTCTTTTCGTTTACCTGGTTCCCTTTTATTTCAATTCTTCCAACCGGAACAAACCCTTTCTCTTTTTGAGCAGAGACGAGACACTCTGTCAAAGAAGGATGGAGGATTTTCCGGGCATCGGTATCCCATAAGGTAGTCATTTCTATCGTAGAAGCATTCACAAGGGTGTCTAGATCAAGGTTCAGTTCAATCTGATCTGTCTCCCATCCGATCCAGGCGGGCTTGGATTGATTAAGGTCACCGATTCCCCCGTCCGTCAGGAGCGATAAATCGGCATGGTTGTACTTATTCATCGAATTCGGCATAGGGTCCGGGACTACCCGCTTATGGAAAGCATAGTTGTGTTGCACATATACTTTACCTGCGGTTTGCCTGCTCATGTCGTAATAGGCCCTGGCCGTAAGTTTGTGTTCGCTCATAACACCGATCTTTTCACGCGTCATGACTGCGTAAAAGTTATCCAGTATGCCATCCATTTTTTTTGATTTTACCGTGCCTGAGTTATCCCACCACCCGCGGGGACCGACAATATTTGTTTTTCCAATTTCAAGGATAGCATAACTTAGCGGCAGGCGTGCGACTTCGACATGGTGCAAAAGAGTCGTATCTGATTTTACAGCTGCTTCTGCCTGATCGAAATATCCGCTGTATTTTTCAAGGTTCTCAGCGGTCAGATAGGTATTTTGATGAATGGACGGGGGACCAAAAATGTTAAGCCTGTCACCCGAAATTACCATGTCTTTTTGAAGCTCGTCGATATATTTCCGGATCAAGGGGGCTGCATCCCCATAAAATCTCTTTAAAAACTGATCCATCGTTGCCGAAACGTCGATATTCGGGTTCCATAACAGTTTTGAGATCAGTTGTAACCGGAGTTCAACGAATTCATGTCCCTCTGCAATATCCGACTGTTGATAATGATCAAATACATTATTCTTTACAAATAGCTGAATATTAGGCTGCAGCACGAATAAGTTTGGATGTGGCGAGATAAAGTGATGATAGTTAATGGTGTAGTCATAGGTTGCAATATGCTTGCAGATTTTTCCCCAGTCAGCAATATCTTTCACGAACTGCTTCGCGGCTTTTGACGTATCCGTAGCGATAGGCCTGCTCCGGTCAGTTTCAATTGAACAAAGTGTAATATGCACATTATCAATTGGGTTTGTAATAGCCGGAGCCGACTGGGTATAATTATAGGCATACGTGCAGATCATCTTATCCGGAAACTCTTTGGCTACCTGATTGACAAAGCGGATTAACGGGCCGGATTGACTTTTCTCTTCCTTTTCAATTTTTAGGCATTTTTCACACTGGCATGGATTACCATAATCATTTTGGGCAACTGACCAGTAAACCTGTGTTGGATTGGCAGCCATCTCCTTCCTCAGTTTCTCAATGGCAATTTTCAGTACTTCCGGATTGGTCAGACAGAGTTGTGTCGGCAATCGTTTCCCATCCCTTAAGGCATAATATTCCGGGTGTGTTTTGAAGTAGGTTTCCCATGGTACCAACCAGTTGAATGAGTGAGAGGCAAAGATATAGTGGGGGAAGAGCCGGTTCCAGTCCATGAGATCTTCGTCGTTTTGGTAAGCCTGAGAGAAATAATTCACAATCCGGTAATTATTCACCGAGGAGTCGGCAAGGTTGATTAATGGTAGATTCAGATTTTTACTAGCCGGGATTACCTTAAAGGTTGGGCTGTACAAATGACAATCGAGGTAGGTTTCAAGAATTGTAATTACCCCGTAAACGCACCCTTTCCGTTTGCCTCCCAGAATGGTCACTGAACCATCGTCGGTACTGCTGATCCGATAGCCATCATATTGCAGTCCAGCCTTTTCCCTGATAAATATTCCCTTTTGTCCGGTTTTTAGGTCGTTAATAATGGGCAGTTCGCACCCGGATACCTGTTTCACGTATTTTTGCAGCAAGGTCGCAGCGCGGTTTTCCTGGTCATTCGCTTTGGCTGGAATAATGATGGAATATTGGCTTATTCCATTGCTTACCAGATGGATGGAAGGTGAGTTGGTACAGGCGACGGCAACGAGAAGAAGTGCAAGGGAAAGGAGAAAATTCTTCATAAAGTTTAGTCTGATTAAATGACTAATGATTAATTTATTATATCTTGGACTTGTTCAACCCACCTGGGGGTTGGAATTATATTGGTCTCACTTACCCCCGGTGCAGTTTACGGAACCGGGGGTAATTAATATTTAACCACTTCGCGGTTAGGCCTGTTTCTTGAATAATATGAACCCTAAGCAGTTTAAAATTGGCGATAAAGTCAAATACTTTCAGTCGAGCGTTCATTATTGGTTTTATCGCCCTTGAGCTCCCTGAGGTGGTTCAGATCATCCTGCATCTTGTCCGCAAAATGAAACATGTCGGAGCTGTGCATGATGATTGTGGCACCTGCTTTGGCCCACTCCATCTGCAGATCCAGCGTCCCTCTTGAACCATTATGCCCACCCGCTGCAACGCCAAATTCCCTGGCTTTTTTGATAATTCCGCAGCTTAGGTCGAGGAACTCCTTGCTCATGTAACGTTCCGGCATATCGTATGAAGTTGACAGGTCGTGAGGTCCAATAACAATTCCGTCCACTCCCGGCCCATCCACAGACTGAATTGAGAAGAACTCCTCCATAGTGGCAACTCCTGCCGGACTTTCAATATTGATCAGCAACGTATGGTTTTTATTATGGTTTTTCAGATAAGCCTCAAGTTCAGGTGTTGGTTTCTCCTTACCATAAAGAAGCCGTTTTAGCTTTTCCCCTTTTAGCGGACGGTACTTTACAGCCCCGACAAGGTCATAAACATCCTCAATCTTTTCGGTATAAGGCACGAGAATAGCCCCTGCACCTGCATCCAATGCCCTGGTTGCCATAAAAGGATCGGGCTCGAGAATCCGAACAATCGGGTTGATCCCGGCAGCTTTATAGGCACTGCACATCCAACTCAGGGTCTCAGGGTTGTAGGCGACATGCTCGTCGCAAAAAAAGACATAGTCGAGGTTTAGGCTCAGCATCACATCAAATATCTTGGGAGATGCAGAGGTGATCATCGTGCCGTAAACATTTTTTCCTGAACGCAATGCGTCTCTGAATTCTTGTCCTACCATTATTTCCATTCTCCTTCCTTACCCAGTGCGGCAACAGCTGACTGTCCAAATGCTTTTGCAGCACTGTTCATCGCCCCTGCAATTTTGATTTGTTCATCCACTTCGTCAAATTTCAAAGCTGCCTTGATAACCGTATCACACTCATTATTATCCATAAAGAGCGATGCTTCGAGGATTCGTGGCTGGTCTTCCTCAGGAATAATCAGAAACCCGTGTTTGTCGGCATGAATCAGATCACCCGGACTTACTTTGGTTCCAAACACTTCCACGGGTTCTCCCCAACTTATCGGCGTTGCATAGGCATGTCCGACACATAACCGGCGGGCAATGGCTTTGAATCCTGCACTCTTCATCTCGTCCAGATCACGAATTGCTCCGTCAACAATAACCCCTACACAACCGAGTGATTTATGGCTGTTTGCACTCACTTCACCCCAGAATGAACCGATCACATTGGGTTTATCCAGGTCCTGCATTACAATAATTTTAGGGCCGGGTAATGAGGCGATATAATCACGGTATTCAGTCCATGCATTCGGATTTGAGCCTGGTGTTGAGGGTTTAATGGTGACAGTTACGGCATAACCGATCATAGGCCCAAATTCAGGCATGAAATCTTTGGTTTCTTCCAGGTTAAACCCTGAAGTCCGGGCTCTTTTGGTAATTTGCTCCCATCCATTGTAGATTGTAGGAGTATTCCAACGCTTTAGTTTTAGTAATTCACTTAATGGCAGCATGGTGTAAGTCTATAGTTTTAAGATATTTCATCAAATATATTTTTTCGCTTCTGGCAGTATGCTTGTTTTCCTATAACAGATTATTCATTCTTCCAGGATCTGTTTTATTTGTTCACTACGTTTTGTGGCATCCCCTTTAGATAAGCGTTTAAATTTTCAACAGCAGTATTCATCAGTCTTGACCTTGACTCTTTTGGGGCCCAGGCGATATGAGGGGTGATCAGGCAGTTTTTAGCCTTGAATAATTCATTGTCCATTTCGATAGGTTCGGTGGAAACGACATCCAGTGCCGCACCTGCCAGTTTCCCGCTGTTCAATGCTTCAGTGAGATCTTTTTCAACGACCAGAGGTCCGCGCGAGGTATTGATGATCATTGCCCCGGTTTTCATTTTGGAAATATTAACCTTATTAATGATCCCCTTTGTGCTTTCAAAAAGCGGACAATGTAAACTGATGATGTCACTATTTGCAAACAGGTCATCAAGATCGGCATATTGACACTGATCTCCGTCAATTCCACTAATTTTGCTAACATCGTGGTAGATCACCTTCATACCGAAAGCCATAGCAACATTTGCTGTTGCCTGCCCGATACGGCCAAACCCCATGATTCCCAGTGTCTTTCCGGCCAGTTCGATCAGCGGAGTATTCCAGAAACAAAAATCGGGACAGTTACTCCACTCCCCGTTTTTTACTGCCTGGCTGTGATCTCCCACGTGATGGCATAATTCCAGTATGAGTGCGAAGGTAAACTGCGCAACGGCCGTGGTTCCGTAAGTTGGGATGTTGGTAATGGTGATTCCAAGGCTCTTGGCTGCATCGGTATCTACTACATTATAACCAGTTGCAAGCACACCGATATATTTCACGGAAGGAACCTGTTCAAGAACCTCCTTGGATAATGGTGTTTTGTTGGTAAAGATTATTTCGGCCGATCCAATTGCCCTGATGATCTGAGCAGCCTCTTTTTCTGTCCGGTCATAAATGGTTAAATCTCCAAATTTTTCAAGACCTTCCCAGTTCAGATCGCCCGGGTTTAAGGTATATCCATCGAGTACTACTATTTTCATATTTACTATTCTAAATTATTAACATTTTCAGTATAATTTAATTCAATCACAAAAGAACAAGGTAATGGGAATTACTTATTGAATTAACTTCTGATTTCTAAAATCTTGATTTATAATATTCAAATTTGGCGTCTCCGCGTTTTTGCGCGATTTTTCTTTTTATCCCTCGCAAAGCCGCTAAGCCGCAAAGAGTTAAAATACGGTATTTTATTTTTCTGTATCCTACAAAGTCATTTCCCATCCTTTTTCGTAATCACGTGACCACAACTTCGTGGTTCCGTGATCGTTGAGGATATGTCCGTTTTTTGGATCAATATTTAAAGTCCGTCCCACGCGCTGGGAGATATTTCCCAATTGCACGAGTAAGGTGCTTTTATGTCCGCTTGTGATGCCGGAATTCAATGCAGCACCTTTTGTAATTCCATCCAGAAAATTCTGAAGATGTAGTGAATCAAGTTTATCTCCGGGGTTCATAAGATTTGAAGAATCAACTTTCACATCACTTTTGACACTCTTAATTACCTTATCGTCTAATCCAAAGATGGTATAGTCATTCCCACCCTGAGTTATCATAGTCCCTTTTTCTCCATAAAAGGTGACTCCAACGCTGGCACCTTCATTATTATGGGGATTACAACTGCGCCCTTCCCAGGTCAAGGCTGTGTTATTTTCAAATTCCATGCTGATCACCTGCGTGTCGGGGGTTTCCCAGTCATCCTGAAAGCGGTAGCGACCTCCCGCGGAGTTGACCTTTGATGGGAAATCGGTTCCCAGTCCCCAGCGCATCAGATCAACCATATGGGTGCCATTATTGAGCGCCTCACCGGTCCCCCAGTGCCAGAACCAATGCCAGTTGTAATGGACATAATTGTCTTTGTAAGGCATTCGTGTTGCCGGTCCCTGCCATAAATCCCAGTCGAGCCAGGGAGGCACAGGGGCTTCCTGGCCAATACCAATCGATGCACGGTTATTGGCATACCACCCTTTTGCAAAGTAGACCCGACCGATAATTCCATCCTTAAGTTCCTGAATTCCCTGAATTACGTTGGGCCACGATCTGCGCTGGTTTCCCATCTGCATCACCTTGTTGTATTTCGCCGCTCCCTGGACGAGCATCTCACCCTCTGCTGGTGCATAACTGCATGGTTTTTCCAGATAGACGTGTTTTCCCGCTTTCATTCCAAGCATGGCGGCAGGTGCATGCCAGTTATCCGGAGTGGCTATCACGACAGCATCGACATCAGGACTTTCCAGCGATTTGCGGAAATCCTTAAATCCGGTTGGTTTTCGACCAGTTATCTTTTCAACGCTGCTACAGCATTTTTCAATGGCTCTGGAATCAACATCGCATACATGAATAATTTCACAGGTTTCCATTTTTGAGAAATTCTGCGCAAGTGAATTTCCGCGGGAATTCACCCCTATGGAGGACAACCTGATTCGTTCGTTGGCTCCGGCAATCCGATTGTAACTCCGGGCGCTAAATCCCGGAAGAATTCCACCCACCGCAATTGCAGCTGACCCTGCTGCTGCCATTTTAAGGTATTCACGTCTTGTTGTCATGGTTCGTCAAATTATGTTGTTATTGTTTCCCTTTTGCCATTTCTAAAGCTGTAGTTGTGATATAGTATTTTGCCAGTGTATTCGGGACTTCCCATTTCGGCATATCTTTATTTATCAGGTAGCCGATGAATACTTTAAAGGTCGGATCATGAGAGTTTTCCAGATCCGAAGGTAAAATAATTTGAAACATATTTGATTCTTCAGCGAATGAAATTCCCGGGTATTCTGTTTGGAGCCGGGAAATTGTTTTTTTGAGTTGGGTTTTGAATAGATTCTCTGATATTTTACCTTTTTTTTGGATACGAAGGGTTGGTCGTTTTTGTCCATATGCCTGTTGAATCAGTAATGTACTTCTGGTCCCTTCTGCATAAGCATTCCTTAAATCGTTTCCATCTGGAGGTGTCGCAGGACGCCACTCCACCTTTACACCGGTATAGACCCCTTTTAAAAGATAGGTTATGCTCCCGTTTGCAAACACCACTAATGCGGAATCCTTCAGATATCTGTTTAGTAAGGAAGGGATGGCAGGCAACGAAGTGGCCGAAGAAAATTCTGCCCGGGTAAGACTAACAGGCCCGCGGCTGGCCGATAGAATCTTGATATCTTTTTGGTAATCAATGATTTCGTTTGGAAATGATTTCCAAAAGCTCAGATCAATCAAATGGGTAGTTACATCAACAAGCCCTTCTCCCTGTTGCAATACGTCAAAGTACCATGCCGGGCGTGTCCCTTTTCCTCCACGGTAGAAATGATGTACGCTTGACTCCAAAACTGAGGGATGGTCTGCTGTTCCTGGCAAAAGTCTGCCGAATAGCAGCGTATCCTGCATCAATGACCTCTGGGCCCTGTTAATCAGGCTGTACCGTTCAGTCATCATATCAAACAGTATTACTCCCTTTTGTCCGGCGAGTTCATAGGCCTTTTCCAGCCTTTCAAAACCCGACTGGTTGATAACCATTGGTTTGTCCGAGAAAACGTTCATCCCGGCATTGACAGATTTTTCGATATAGTCAATTTTAATCCGGTTATTTCCGGCAAGAACCACGACATTTCCCTTTTTTTCTGCTACCATCTTTTCGAGATAGTCTTTCCCAAACCAGGAGACCTCATGCCAATGGGTTGGGTTTACTTTGCGGTTGTTGTACGTGTTTATCTGCTGAAAATAGGGGGTAATATCCTTCTGAACAGGGGCATAAACATATACATTGGTGTCTATCCGATTTAGCTGATCACTTTGAGCGGCTGCGGCATGACCATGTGTCGGATCAAGCTGAATGATCCTGATAACGCCATCATTCCCATGAATCCTCTCTTCGGATCTGGGTTGCTCACTGCACGAGCAACAGAACAACAGTAAAATTAGAATAGTTAGAATTTTAGCTGGCATCTCTGTGTTTAGAAGATTTTAAACCTTAAAAAACAATTTCTTTCGGTAAAGAATATAGGCCACCAAAAAGCAGGAGGCAGCGGAAAAGATTGACCATACAAGTGATGCATTAACTGCAGACACCCCATGATCTGACAATCCATTGTACACCAGGTCCTGGATATGCGTGTATTGGTAGATGGTCTGGAAGATATCTGCCATCACATAAATAGCAATGGCATTGCTCCCAAAGATAATGCCTGTTCTGGAGATCAGGTTGTTTTTATACCCATGAATATCAATTATCCAGAGAGAAATTGCCAGTGCTATTGATGCCCATCCGGATGTAAACAGGACATAGGAACTTGACCATACCTTTTTGTTGATTGGGAATTGCCAACCCCATATTGATCCGGCAAAAACACCTGCCACTCCGGCAATAAAGAGCCAGATTATGGTGTTTTCCGTGATTTTTCGGGTAATAATCAGGTGACCAGCCAACATACCTGTTATGCCGGTGGCAATGGCAGGGAAAGTGCTGTAAAAGCCTTCTGCACTCCAACCATGTTTCCCAATCATATCAACTGGGAAAATCAGTCGGTCCACCCATGCCGCAAAATTAACGCCCTGTTCAATGGTGCCGGCGCTGAAAGCATCGGTTGAAATAAAACTCATCGTAATCCAGTAACCGACCAGTACTCCACCAATGATGTATAGCTGTGTTTTCCAGTTGGTATAGATGAAAAGCAGGGCGCAAACGACATATACTGCTGCAATTCGTTGCAAAACCCCAAACAGATTTATCCGGGTGAAATCAAGGTCGGGTAAATAGTGCAAAAAGAGTCCGATCAGGTAGATTTTTAACCCTCGGACCAGAATTTTTTTCACCATCTCTTTGCGAGGTTTGGAGGCTGCCATCTGTTTTGAAAATGAGAGGGCGACTGAAACGCCAACGATAAAAATAAAGAATGGGAAGATAAAATCGGTTGGGGTCGTACCGTTCCATTCGGAATGGACAAGCGGAGCATACATGTAGCCCCAGGACCCGGGATAATTCACCATGATCATCAGTGCCATCGTAAGTCCGCGAAAAATATCTACAGCAAGTATTCGGTTTGGATTGTCCATTAATTTTTATTTTCGAATCGGTTCATAATCTCTTTCCAGTTTGTGAGGATAATTCCTTCATCTTTAAAAAATTGAATAACAACCGGATCAGCAAATATTTCAGCCTCCCAGGCACGTTGCTGCCATGTCCCGGTAATCGTCTTCATATTCTCTGAGGCTACTGAGGGATGGAAAATAATTTCCGTAAGCCCTGCCTGTAGTGATTTCACCATTTTGAAAAAATTATCCCGTTTGGCCTCGTAGGTCGGGCCCTCCGGGACGCTTGTGAAATTGTCCAGTTTTGGCAATTTGTATTCGCCTATCTGACTGATTACCCCATCTGGAAGAGGATAACCGGAAGCTTTTTTGAAATTTTCGGCGATTCCGGGACTTGAAACATTGATAATATTAGCCGGAATATGGTACTCTTCAGCAACCTTCAGGAAGACTTTAAAATAGTCAACAGATTCGTACAAGGTTCCCATATGGGTATCGATGTGGCTTGGCCGGTATCCCAAGGCTATTGATTTGTCAATTTGTGCACGGATTTCAGTTTCAACTTCTTTAGCTGAAGCATGCATGACTACATCAGGAACTTCGTGCCATAGTTTTCCTTCCGGATCAATTAAGCCCGGGACTTTTGCCGGTTCAGATACAGGTCCCCAACGGTGATGTTCCCATTCACTTGTAAGTGTAAGATGAAGTCCAATATCTTCTTCAGGATGATTTTTTGCCCACACTATCATCGCTTCTGCATTAGGACATGGCATCATGACTGCCGCAGAATGGAGAAAACCCCCTTCGAGGTAGTGTATAGCTGCCTCATTGGCCTCCGGGCACATCCCAATATCATCGCAATGAAGGAGTAAAACCCTCTTTCCATTGGGAAATCCGAGTTTTTCAGCCGAAGTCTCCTTTTTCTCACCGGCAGTGACCAATTTAATGCAATCCATCATCTCATTTCTGAAAGCATCCATTTTTGATTCGCTGCAAACCTGGTCAAATACCTCGCGTGACTGTCCCAGTTTCATAGCCTGGTACCCCGGGTCAACCAGATTTGGCAGGCTGATATTGATTAAATGCTCAATGCTCTTCCGGATTTCAGGATTCGTATTTTCCGATCGGTTCAGGTATTTTTGTAGGGCAGCGATAATCCGGTAATCTTCAATCCCTTCGCGAACTGCTTCCCATCTGCGGCTGGTAATGGATTTCGTAACTCCGGGATAAACCAGGTTATATTCCAGTTTGATTCTTGACCATGGGTTCTCGCCCGATGAATTGTAGCACCAGAAACCGATTCCGGATACTCCGTTTCTTAAGGCAAGAAGGGCGGCTGTCCGGAATTCATAGATCAGGTTGATATTTTTGATATTCGGACCAACAGGACGTGAAGAGGCATAGGAACAATTATACGACCACAGGAATTTTCCTTTGGTACGCATCACATTCATCTCCGGCGTCTTATCGGCTACCCAGTCGATGGTAGGGCTCCAGATGTCGAGGCATTTGGCCATGGTCTGGAACATAGGAAGTTCGCCTCCGCCATCGGTATAAATTAGGATGTCGGGATTTATTTCCTTTGAAATCAACCCAAGCTGAACCAGTTGATTTACCACTTTCCAGCCGCTACCACCCGGTTCATCTATCGGATAAAGGGCAAACTGGTTAATACCAACTCCAAATCCTGCCATATGAGAGACCAGCTCCTTCAGGTAACGGCCAAATTGTTTTTTATAACCTTCACCTGCAAATTCGTCTTTAATCCCCGGCATACCGGACACCAGAAAGAAGGCCTCTTTCCCTTTAAGACCATTCAGCACCTTATCGGTTTCCATAAAATCAAAACCTGTAAGCTCATTCTTCGAATTATAGGTAAATATCGGATTCGGGAGCTGAAACACATTGTTTCCATGATCCAGCAGGGCAGGGATATCGGGGCCGGTTGACGGAGACCAGGTGCACAGATGGAAATCGGATGAAGGGGCCATTTTGAAGGGAAGCACATCAAATGCTATTTTCACTTTGGTTTCAGGAGCTGCAACGGCATGAGGACTTGTTGGACAGTCAAGAACCCCGGCACCATTCAAAGCCTGAATGGTAACATCCACAGTCTGTTTGCCTGATTTTATTGCCTCTCCAATTCTTACATCCAGCCACACTTCCCGG
>Ga0073936_10008362_pt1 | contig 13177 bp, 2 predicted proteins | sample AliMusrvi5mmetaG_FD_87041 | JGI IMG/M metagenome (GOLD analysis project Ga0073936, IMG submission 87041) | Freshwater lake bacterial and archeal communities from Alinen Mustajarvi, Finland, to study Microbial Dark Matter (Phase II) - Alinen... | ecosystem: Environmental > Aquatic > Freshwater >... | reverse complement strand
GACCCTCTGGTCCTGGGGCTTCAATGCCAGCGGTCAGTTGGGCGACTGGACCACCACTAGCCGGACCAACGCGGCTCAGATCGGCACGAGTACCACGTGGCGGGAAGCGGCTGCGGGAACATCGCACACGGTGGCACGCAAGGTGGACGGCACGTTGTGGGCCTGGGGCCGGAATGCGGATGGCCAGTTGGGCGATGGCACGGCGGTCGGCAAACAGGCTCCGGTTCAGGTTGGCGTGGCTCAGACCTGGAGCGCGGTGGATGCGGGCGCGGATCACAACGTCGCGCGGATGGCCGATGGCTCGCTGTGGGCCTGGGGCCGCAATACCTACGGCCAGGTAGGCGATGGGACCACGACCACCCGGCATTCCCCCATGCACCTCGGCACGGCGACCAACTGGAGCGCGGCCGCGGCCGGCGGCGAGCACACCGTTGCGTTGAAAGCGGACGGGACCTTGTGGGCCTGGGGACACAATGCGCATGGCCAATTGGGTAATGGCACGACCAATGACGTGTTCACGCCCACCCGGATCGGCACGGCGACCAACTGGGTGGCGGTCACGGCGGGAGCAGCGCATACCCTGGCGAGGCAGTCCGATGGGACCCTGTGGGCGTGGGGATGCAATGGCGATGGCGAACTGGGCGACGAAACGACCGACGACAAGACTGTTCCGGTACAGGTCCCGGTCGGCATCGCCAACCACTGGGTGGAAGTCGCGGCGGGCGACTACCATACCGTGGCGCGCAGGTCCGACGGGACCCTGTGGGCCTGGGGCCGCAACGCCTACGGCCAGTTAGGCGACGGCACTACCAACAACTGGATGTTTCCGGGGCAGATCGGCCTGGGTAGCAATTGGGTCCTGGTGACGGCGGGCGCGGCCCATACCCTCGCCCGGACGGCCGACGGCACGTTGTGGAGCTGGGGGTATAATGCTGCGGGCCAGTTGGGACTTGGCGACATCGCGGACCGGCATGCGCCCGCCACCGATTCCGGTTCGCCGCTCACGACCTACACGGTCACGCCGGCGGCCCCCGCGCATGGCGGCATCAGCCCGAATACGCCGCGAGTCCTGAATCTCGGCGCCGAGATGGCTTTCACGCTGACGCCCGATGCCGGGTATTTCATCGGATCCGTCAGTGGCTACCCCGGAATACTCTCCAATCAAGTGTTCACAACGTCCGCCCTCACGGCGGATTGTACCGTAGCCGTGTTCTTCGGCGCCTTTCCGACGGTACAGACGGGGCCGATTACCAACATCACGGCCACGACGGCGGCTGGCGGCGGCACTGTGACGAGCGAAGGCGACGCGTCTGTGACCGCGCGCGGAGTCTGCTGGAACACCACGGGGAGTCCCACCACGAACGACAACCATACGGCCGATGGCAGCGGGGCCGGTGCGTTTGCCAGCGCCCTCACCGGTCTGACGTCCGGTCAACCCTGCTTCGTCCGTGCCTATGCCGCCTGCGCCCAGGCCACGGTGTACGGCGCCCAGCGCGTTTTCTCCGCCGCCATGACTCCGCCGGGCAACGCTCTGCAATTCGATGGCGTTGACGACTATGTCCAAGTCGCGGACGCCGCCAACCTGGACTTGACCAACAATTACACGTTGGAATGCTGGTTCAAGGCCGACAGTTTCGGCGGCTTGCGCGGGTTGGTTGACAAGTACCAGACCTCCGGCGCCAACGGGTATCTGCTGCGCCTGACGGGGACGGGTCTCGACTTCGATCAGATGACCAACTCTGCGGTCAATCTCCAGACCGGCCGCTGGTATCACGTGGCCGCGGTCAACAGCAACAGCACGCGCCTGCTCTATCTCAATGGCGTCATGCAGACGCTGAGCGGCACGCCGCTCGCGGTGAAGGCCAACACCGATAGCCTGCGCCTGGCCTCCGATTTCAACGGTCGCTACTTCGCCGGCCAGATGGACGAAGTACGCCTCTGGAACGTCGTCCGCTCCGAGACCGACATCCGCGACGCGATGCACAGGCAACTCGTCGGCAACGAAAGCGGCCTAAAGGCCTACTACCAGTTCAATCTCCTGTCCGGAACCGCGTTGGCCGACCTGACCACCAACAACAACACCGGCACGCTGCAAAACGGTCCCGCGTGGGGCGCCAGCGCCATCCCCTGCGCGAACACCATTGCCGGCCGCAACACCCTGCGCGGCGCCTGGCTGGCCCAAACGAACTCACTGGCCTCGTCGATCCTGTCCATCTCCAACGCCGCGGCCGCCGGCGCGGATTTCCGCGTTTTCGGCCACGACGGCGGCGCGTTGACCAATGACACGCCTGACAAGCCCGCCGCCTATGCGTGGCGGCTTGACCGGGTTTGGCAGACCGAAGGAACCGGGACGGTCGTGGGAACGCTGGTCTTCGATTGTGCCGGCCTCACAAACCTTATTCAGAACGCCGCGCGCCTCCGGCTGCTGAAGGATTCCGACGGTACGTTTGCCGACGCCGCGGGCGTGGCGGGAATCTATTCCGGCAGCGTCTTCAGAGTCACCGGCCAGACTCTGCCGACCGGCGGTTACTACACCATCGGCGAGCGAACGACGACCAACTGGGTTATTACCGCCACCGCCGGCGCTCATGGCGCCATCACGCCGTCCGGTAACATTCCGGTCGTGCCGGGCGGCAAGACCAACTTCAGTGCCGTCGCTGCAACCTACTGGCACGTCGGCGACGTCACCACCAACGGCGCCTCCGTGGGCGCGGTGACGGCCTTCACCTGGAGCAACGTCGTGGCCGATGGCACGATCAACGCGGCCTTCGCCGCGAATCTTGCCGCGCAAGGCACGCCGCACTGGTGGCTGGCACAGTACGGCCTGACCAACGGCGGGTGGACTTTCGACCAGGCTGAGACGAACCAATCCGACAGTGACGCCTGCAATAATGGCCAGGAATACATTGCCGACACGGACCCAACCAATGCCGCCTCATATTTCAGAATCCTGTCGATTAGTAACCCGGCGGCCATGACCCTGCGGTTCCTGTCCTCTTCGAACCGGTTCTACACCCTGAGTGGGTGCGGCAATCTCGCGAATGGCGTCTGGACGAACGTCCCCGGCGCCGGGCGCCGGGCGGGCGCCGGTGGAACCGAGGTGATGGCCGACACCAACAGTCCTTCGAAGGGGCCGTATTACCGATTGAAGGTCGAATTGCCCTGACCTTAAGTGAGAAAATCATTAGCGAATAGAGCAAGAAGAAGTGGAGGCGAGACCGTGAAGAAATCCATTGTCGTGATGACGTCCGTGTGGGGCGCGATCCTTCTGGCGGGAACGCCTCTTTTGTCTGAAGCGGGCGCGAACCATCCGCCTGTTGCGGGGTTCGGTTCGGCGCTGCAATTTGACGGGGTGGACAAATACGTCCAGATCGCCGACGCCGACGACCTGGACATGACCCAGAATTACACCCTCGAATGTTGGTTCAAGGCCGACAGTTTCGGAGGCTTGCGCGGTCTGATTGACAAATATCAGTCCAATGCCTCCGCCGGCTGGCTGCTGCGGCTCACCGGCACGGATCTGGATATTGACGAGATGACCACCAGTGGCCTGAACCTTCAGGCCGGAATCTGGTATCACGTCGCCGCCGTCAACAACAACGGCACACGGCATCTCTACCTGAACGGAGTTGAAAAGACACTCAACGGTTCGCCGCTCACCGTACAAGCCAACAGTGATCCGGTGCGTCTGGCCAGCGACTTCGGCGGCCGTTATTTCGCGGGAGAGATCGACGAAGCGCGCATCTGGAAGCAGGCGTTGTCTGGAACGATCATCTCGAACTGGATGTGCCGCTCGGTTGATCTGACCCATCCGGCTTTCTCGAATCTGGTGGCCTATTACAAGCTGGATGACGGGACGGGAACCAGCGCGGCGGATAGCGCGGGTCTCCATGCTGGCACGCTGGAGACTATGTCGGGTTCCGAATGGACCAACTCGACTGCCGGACTGGTGTACACCGTCACCGCCGGCCATTCGGTCAGCGGTTCTCTGCCGGGCAGCGACCAGGATGGGTCGAGTAGCAACGGCGCGAACTGGGCGGTGAGTTTCGAGATCGTCAACCCCGGCGCCTACGGCACGGCGGCTGTGGTATCCGCCAACGCCTTCACCTACTCGGTTCCCGCCATGACCGGCGTCGTGGATCGCTTCACCTATCGCGTGCGTGATACGTCCAATGCGGTTTCCGGCGTTTCGACGGTGACGGTTTTCGTGGCTGCTGCGCCATCGAACCATCCGCCCGTTGCCGGGTTCGGCACGGCGCTGCCATTCAACGGCGTCGACAACTACGTCAGTCTGCCCGCCGCGCTGGCCACGACCGTCGGCGGCACAGAGGCCATCACCATCGAGTATTGGTTCAAAGGCAGCCAGTTGCAGTCCCCCGTGCGGTTCCAGGACGCGAGCGGATTTATCGTCGCCGGCTGGGGCGCGGCCAGCCCCAAGCACATTATTTCGACGGACGGCGACACTGACAACGGTCTGTCCGTGGGCGTCGAAAGCACCGTGGAGAACGGTCAGTGGCATCATCTGGCCATGACGTGGCAGCGAAACACCGCCAACGGCTTCAAGAGTTACCTCGATGGCGCACTGGTCGCCCAACGCGACAGCGCGGACGTCGCCCTTCCCAGCCTCGGCAGCGCCATCCCCTATCTGGGCTGTTATAACGGCAATTCCGAGTTCCTCGCGGGAAGTGTGGACGAAGTGCGTATCTGGAAGCAGGCGTTGCCTGGAACGGTGGTCTCCAACTGGATGTATCGGGAGATCGATTCGACTCATCCGGCATGGTCCAAACTTGCGGCTTACTACAAGCTGAATGACGGAACGGGCCACGCAGCAACGGATAGCGCGGGCGCCTATCCCGGCACGCTGCAGAACATGGCGGGTTCCGAATGGACCAACTCGACTGTCGGACTAACGTACACCGTCACCAACGGCCAGTCGGTCAGCGGTTATCTGCCCGGCGGCGATCCGGACGGATCGAGCAGCAACGGCACGGACTGGGCGTTGAGTTTTGAGATCGTGAACCAGCCCGCGCACGGCACGGTGACGGTGACGTCCGCCAACGCTTTCACCTATCCCGCGCCGGTGATTGCGGGCCCGGTGGAGTTTTTCACCTATCGCGTCCGGGATTCATCCAGCGCGATTTCCGGTGTTTCGACGGTGACCCTCTCCGTGGCATCACCGCCTCCCTTCGTGGACATCACCAACGCCGCCGCCACGGTGGCGTACGAGGTGACGAGCTATACCCTAAGCGGCACGAACAACCCGTTTGTCGTCGGCACGATGGGGTGGACCAACGACGTGAACGGCGCGGGCAGCACCTTCGCGGCGACCAATCCGTGGACCGTTTCCGGCATTCCTCTGGCGGTGGGAACGAATCCGATCACTGTTTTCGGAACGAACGCCTCCGGCGTCTCGGCCAGCGATAGTGTGGAGATCACCCGGTCGCCACCGCCGCCAACGATACGTTATGTCTGGACGAACAGCCCCGGTGCGGCCTGGCCCTATACGAACTGGACTAAAGCCGCGCACTCGATCCAGGCGGCCGTGGACGCGGCAAACAGCGGCGATACGGTCCTTGTCACCAACGGTACCTATGCCACTGGAGGCGCGGTAACACCTGGCTTTAGTCTGACAAACCGCGTTTGCATTACCAATGCGATCACGGTGCAAAGCGTCAACGGGCCGTCCGTCACATTCATCCTCGGCGCGGCCGATCCGGCCACCAACGGCCCGGCGGCGGTACGATGCGTGTACATGACGGCGGGCTCGGCGCTTGGAGGGTTCACGCTGACCAATGGCCACACTCTCGTGTCGGGCGATTCCACCTGCGATCGCAGTGGCGGCGGCGTGTTCGACGACAGCGATGGCGTGATCTCCAACTGCTATGTTCTAGGTTGTTCGGCGGACTCGAATGGAGGCGGAATCGACAATCATTCCGGCACACTGACGGTGAATAACTGCCTGCTCGCCGCCAATTCAGCCGGATATAGAGGAGGGGGCGTGTACGGCGACGATACCGTGAACATTAACAACTGCACCGTCAGCGGCAATTCGGCCGACAACGATGGCGGCGGGATCGGCATGAACGGCAACATGAATGTGCGCAACTCCATCGTCTTCGGCAATTCCTCGTCAGGAGAGGGAGGGCCGAACTACAGTTCCGCCAATTTCGAATCCAGTTGCACGTCGCCCGATCCGGAGGGCGGTACGGGCAACATCACCACCGATCCGCAATTCTTCGGTCCCGGGGATTACCGTCTTCGTTCCGGTTCGCCCTGTGTTGACGCGGGAAACAATGCGTACGCGCCGGGAAGTTTCGATCTTCTTGGCAAGCCGCGGATCGTGAATGGCGCCGTTGACATGGGCGCATATGAATTCCAACGCCTGCTGGTCATCACCAACCCCGCCGCGGGCGGCACGACGGTCTTCGGTGAGACCACCACATTCTCCATCAGCGGCACGAATGCGCCAGGTATTGTGGGCATGATGAAGTGGACGAACACGGTGACCGGCTCGAACGGAACGCTGGCCGCGGCTTCGTCTTGGACGATTCCGAACATCGCGCTGGCGTGGGGCACGAACACGGTCATGGTCCGGGGCACCAACGCCTCCGGCGTGGTGAGCGACGATGCGGTTCAGATATTCCGCAGCACCGTCTACGGCGGAGTCTCGCCCATCCATTATGTGTGGACCAACAGTCCCACCCCGGCGTGGCCCTATACGAACTGGACAACCGCCGCGCGCGCCATCCAGCAGTCGGTGGACGTCGCGGACAGCAATGACACGGTGCTGGTAACCAATGGCGTGTACAACACGGGCGGCGCGGTGGCACCGGGCTATTTGCTGACCAACCGCGTTTGCGTCACCCGGTCGGTCACGCTGCTGAGCGTCAACGGTCCGACGAAGACCTTCATTGTTGGCGCCGCCGATCCCGCCACTACCAATGGACCCGCGGCGGCGCGTTGCGTTTTTATGTCGGCCGCCTCGGTCCTGAGCGGTTTCACGCTGACCAATGGCCACACGTTCGCGGCGGGTTTCTATTACGACGGCACCGGTGGCGGAGCCTTTCTGGATGGTTGCACGGTTTCCAACTGCCTCGTGTCGGGCAATTCGGCTTTCAACGGGGGCGGCGGGCTTTATGTCGATAATAACGGACTGACCTTGAGCCGCAGCCTTGTCAGCGGCAACGTCGCCGACGACGGTGACGGTGGCGCTAACGGTGGCGGTGTATACTGTGACGGGGGCGCTCTGGCGGTGAACAACTGCCTGCTCATCGCCAATCGGGCTGCCAATAATGGCGGTGCGATCTACGCCTATGGCGACACCACCGTGAACGACAGCACGATCGGTGGAAACTCCGCGAACTATGGCGGCGGCCTCTGCTGTAATTCCTCGGCGACGCTGAATAACTCCATCGTCCAGGGCAATACGGCGAATAATCATCAGAACTACTACCTGGATAGTTCTTCGTTCGATCATTGCTGCACCACGCCCGATCCGGGCGGCGCCGGCAACGTCATCGCCGATCCCCTTTTCCTCGGCAACGGCAACTACCGGCTGCGCTCCTCGTCGCCCTGCGTTGACGCCGGAACCAACGACACCGTGGCGGGAAGCGCGGATCTCGACGGCAACCCGCGAATCGTGAAAGGTACCGTTGATATGGGCGCCTACGAATTCCAGCGCCTGCTGGTCATCACCAATCCCGCCGCCGGTTTCTCCACCGCCCACCAGACCGTTTCGTACACGATAAAAGGAACCAACGCGGCCAGCATCGTGGGCGCCATGACGTGGACGAATCGTATCAACGGAACCAACGGCACTCTGACCGCCGCGTTGAACTGGACGATCGCCTCCATTTCCCTGATGGTTGGCGACAACACGATCGTCGTAACCGGCACCAATTCCGCCGGCGTGGCGGCCTCCGATGCGGTGACGATCCAGCGCACCATGGAAGATTCCGGGAGTTCCTCAGTTCATTATGTGTGGACGAACAGTTCCGCCTCTGCCTGGCCCTATACCAACTGGACAACCGCCGCGCGCACGATCCAGGACGCGGTGGATGCGGCCATGTCCGGCGATACCGTGCTTGCCACCAACGGGGCCTATGCCGCCGGCGGCGCGGTGACACCCGGGTACCTTCTGACCAATCGCGTCTGCATCGACAAGGCCATCACCGTGAGAAGCGTCAACGGGCCCTCCAACACCACGATCGTCGGCACGTCCGATTCGTCCCGTTCCGATGGATTCGGTCCGGCGGCGGTACGCTGTGTTTATCTTGCCTCCAATGCCGTCGTCAGCGGCTTTACGCTTGCCCATGGCTGCACGATGTCGGAGCCGGGGGATTGGATCCATGACGAGAACGGCGGCGGCGCGCTCTTGGAACGCGGCGGAACCCTGACCAACTGCGTGCTTGCCGGCAACTCGGCCTACGATAGCGGCGGCGGTGTGCTGTGCAATTATGGCGGCACGCTGAACACCTGCACGCTCAGCAGCAACTCGGCCGGCTATGGTGGCGGGGCGTACTGCGAATACGGCGGCACGCTGAACACCTGCACGTTCAGGAGCAACTCGGCGTCTGGTTATGGCGGTGGCGTGTATTGCGATTACGGCGGAACCCTGACCAACGGTACACTCACCGGAAACTCGGCGTCCAGCTATGGTGGCGGGGCGTACTGCGAATACGGCGGTATACTGAACGACTGCGCGTTCAGCAGCAACTCGGCCGGCTACGGCGGTGGCGTGTATTGCGATTATAGTGGCACCCTGAACCACTGCGCGTTGGGTGGCAACTCGGGTAACTATAGCGGCGGCGGAGTTTACTGCGAGGCAGGGGGTACGCTGAACTATTGCGCGCTTGACGGCAACTCGGCCAGCGACGGCGCCGGCGTGTATTGCGCCTGGGGCGGAGCCCTGAACAACTGCAAACTCAATGGCAATTTGGCGAACAACCAGGGCGGCGGCGTCTACTGCAAACCCGGCGGCACGCTGGACAACTGCACCATTTCCGCCAACTCGGCCAACAACGGCGGCGGCGTGTATTGCGACTATGGCGGGACAGTCCAAAACACCATTGTTTATGGGAACACCGCCGCAATCTCAGGTCCGGACGTTTACAACAACGGTGGCGGCACATTCAACTATTGCTGCATCTCCGAAGATTTCGGCGGGACCGGCAACATCACCAACGATCCGCGATTTGTGAATGCCCCGGCTTCAAACTTCCACTTGCAAGTCACCTCGCCCTGCATCAACACGGGCACCAACCAGGATGGGATGGCTGGCGCCAGGGACCTGGATGGAAATCCACGGCTCTTCGGTGGCGGCCGGGTGGATATGGGTGCCTATGAATATCAGGGATCGATCAGTGTCATCCCGACAAACTGGCTTGCGCAACACGGCCTGCCGATAGACGGTTCGGCGGATTACCTCAACCCCGACGGCGACGCTTTCAATAACTGGCAGGAATATCTCTGCGACACGGACCCGACCAACCCGGCGTCATATTTCCACATCCTCTGCCTGTCCAATATGCCTCTGAAACGTATTGTTTTCGATTCTTCCGCAGGCCGGGTCTATTCGCTTGAGTGGTCAGCGAAACTGACGACCAATCTCTGGTGGGTGGTCAGCGGCCAGTCCAATATCGCAGGCAAGGGCAAGGGCGATTCGCTCGTCGACAACGACGCCGCCGGAACAAATAGGTTTTATCGATTGAAGGTGGGATTGCCCTGACCGGAGGCCATGAAGAGGGTCGGCGAGGCCGCCGACCCTCCCGAAATACAGCCACATTATTTGATTTTAAACATGGAGGACTGATGATGAAAAGAGCGATGACCTGGACGATATTGATGATAATCGCGGCTGGCGCGCAGGGGGCGGTGCGTTATGTTTCGTCGCATAACGGTTCGGATGTGTTCGTGGGCACCAACAAGTTGTCTCCATGCAAGACCATCCAGCATGCGATCGACGTCTCCGGCAGCGGCGACGAGATAGACATCGCGAAATACGATGTGACCGGAACCTATCCGCTCGTGACCAATCTTTGCACGTACACCAGCACAACCGCCGCCGTCATCAGCCTGCCCATCGGCAAGTCGTTGTCGTTGAAAGGCGGGTATGCCTTCCTTGAATCCCTGGCCACTTGGAGCCCATGCTACCTCCCTCCCCTCGTGGATGGCCAGAACGCCCGGCGCGGCCTGATATCGCTGGGAGGCGACAATGACACGAACCATATTGAACTGCTGGAGTTCACGCGTGGCGCGGCCAGCACGGGGGCCAATGTCTATGCCTCCGGCGGTTGCTTGCAACTGGTCGGCACGCCGATCCATAATGGCGCGGCCACCGGCGCGGGCGGCGGCGTCTATATGAGCAACGTGGCGTTTTCGGTCACAGTGGGTTCGTACTCCAACCTGGCGCTTCCGAGCATGACGGGACTGCTGCCGATCTACAGCAACACCGCGGCCGTCGGAGGCGGCCTCTATCTCGACGGCGGCTACCCGGCCTTGAGCACGGTCGGCCTCCTGAACAATACCGCCACCGGCAATGGCGGCGGTGTGTTTATCAAGGGCGGAATGCAGTCCGTGGTGGGCGGCACGGTCCAGGGCAACACGGCGGGCGGCAACGGCGGCGGTCTCTACCTCACCAACAGCATCGCGCGCGTGGGCGGGATGATCGTCAGCAGCAACCGCGCCTCCTATGGCGGAGGACTCTACTTTGACGGCCCCTTCGCGTTCAGTCTGGAGACGGCCACCTTGATCGCGAACAACTATATCCAGAACAACACCGCGACTTCCAACAAGGGCGGCGGGCTGTTCTTCAACGCGGCGAATGTCGGCGTCATCAACAATATCATCACCCGGAACAACGCCGCGACCGGCGCGGCGGCCTGCCTGGTCGCCTCTTCGCCCCGCTTTTATCAGAACACGATCGCGGACAACCCGGGCGATACGGCGCTGTACGTCACGCATGACTCCGGCGCCGGGCGCTGGATCGTCACGCCCGCCGTCGTAAACCCTTACCCGCCCTACAACGTACTCGTCCCGGCCGGCAGCAACTACATCGCCGGCGTGTCGATTCCGAGCCAGCCCGCCTTTACGAACACGATCGTCTCGGGGCACGCCACGGCCCTGTTTGTCGAGAGTTCCGGCAGCAGCGTGCTGCCCAACAAGGTGTTGATGGATTATACCGTGTGGTGGAGCAACACCGTCGACACGGCGGGCGGCGGCACGATCAACAATTCGCACACACTCGCCGCGGATCCCTGTTTCAGCAGCAAAGGAACCGCGCCGGGCGATATGACCTCTTATCACATCGCCTCCAATTCGCCGGCGGTGAATACGGGAACCCAGGTGTCGTTGTCGCTGCCCGGCACCGATCTCTTGGTTGATATTGACGCGCAATTGCGCCCCTCCGGCCAGGGCATGGACATCGGGGCGGATGAAGTGGTGACCGATCCCTACAGCGTCTGGTTCGTGCCTGCCTCCATGGCGAACACAGTGATCCCGGGCACGACCGTCACCAACCAGCACCGGTTGCTGAACTCGGGCACCCAGAACGACACCTACCGCCTGGCCGCATCCAATACCCTTTGGACAGGCTCGATCTCCCCCACCAACATCGTACTCAGTTCGCAGGCCTACACCTCGGTCACGGTCATCGTCCGGGTGCCGACCAATGCGGCCAACAACAGCACCAACCTGACATTCGTCACCGCCCTTTCGCAGACCGACTCAAACCGCAGCGCGTTGGCGCTCGACACCACCATCGCCTCGACCGATACGAACAGCGCGAAAACCCGCTACGTCTGGCAAAGCAGCCCCAGTCCCGCCGCGCCGTACACCTCATCGGACACGGCCGGTCATTCCATCCAGGAAGTGGTTGACGTGTGTTCCGCCGGCGACACCGTGCTCGTCTATCCCGGCGCCTACGACACCGGCGGCGCCGTCGCGCCGGGCTACAGCCTGACCAACCGTGTTTGCATCACGAACGCGATCACCGTAACCAGCCTATCGGGCCCGGGCAGCACACACATCCTGGGCGTGGCCGACCCGCTCACCACGAACGGCCCGGCGGCGGTCCGGTGCCTCTACATCCAGACCAACGCCACGGTCAGCGGCTTCGATCTGATGGCCGGTCATACCCAGAATGTGGGGACGGACTGGCATAACGTCGGCGGCGGCGCCGCCGCACTCGGTGGCGGGGGGATTCTGTCCAATTGTTCCATCGCCGGTTGCTCGGCCAATGCCTGTGGTGGCGGTGTGTACGGCGCTTCATTGAGCCTGCTCAGTGACAGTCGTATCCACGGCTGTTCCGTGGGTGGCGTGACCGGGTATGGCGGCGGCGTCTACCTGACCGGTAACGCCTCACTGGTGAATTGCCTGGTCTATCAAAACACATCCGCGGACGGGGGTGGCGGCATATATGCCGTGGCAGGCGGCGTTTACCATTGCACGATCGTCTCCAACGCGGCGGCCAACGGCGGCGGCGTTAATGCCAACGGCGGCGGGTTCATCAAAGACATCATCTATTTCAATAACGCGCCGTCCAATGCCAATCTGTGCAAGGGGTCGGCAACGGTTACCACCTGCTGCACGACGCCCGATCCCGGCGGAACCGGGATCGTCACGGGCAATCCCCAGTTCACGGGCGGCGGGGATTACCACCTGCAAAGCGGTTCCCCCTGCGTTGACGCGGGCGTGACGAACCAGGCGGCATCGCATGATCTCGACGGCAACCGGCGGCCGCTTGATGGCGATGGCGTGGCGGGCGCCGCGATGGATATCGGTTGCTACGAGCTTTACAATGCCAACGGCGACAGCGATGGCGACGGCGCGAAGGATGGCGACGAGATCGCCGCCGACACCGACCCCATGAACGCCTCCTCCTTTTTCCACATCACGGCCTTCAGCAACGCCGCCCCGAACTGGGTTGTGCGTTTCGACTCCAGTACCGGCCGGTTCTACACGCTGTACCGCTGCACCAACCTGGTGCAGGGCGCCTGGACCAATGTGGCCGGCCAGGGCCCGCGTTCCGGTGTTGGCGGACACGACGCCATGACCGACACCAATGCCGTCCCGTCCTGGTTCTATCGGCTGAAAGTTCAATTGCAGTGATCGTGGAGCCCGTTGATTTGATTTTTCAAAAAGTTATAAGTTAGGAGTCCCTATGAAAGTGAAGTTATTG
>Ga0073936_10008361_pt1 | contig 13178 bp, 12 predicted proteins | sample AliMusrvi5mmetaG_FD_87041 | JGI IMG/M metagenome (GOLD analysis project Ga0073936, IMG submission 87041) | Freshwater lake bacterial and archeal communities from Alinen Mustajarvi, Finland, to study Microbial Dark Matter (Phase II) - Alinen... | ecosystem: Environmental > Aquatic > Freshwater >... | reverse complement strand
GTACTCGATCCTCAGGTGCAAGAGGCGATAAGAAAGAGCGCGGCCCAGGTGATTTTGCTTGAAATTGGGCTTGGAAACGTGTTGGCTCGAATTTCAAACAAGGCCGATCGTCCTTTAGTGGCTCAAGATCCTGAGCGACAGTGGAAAGAACTTCTCGCTGCGCGGACTCCTATTTACGAGAGTTTGGCTACCATTGTTATCGCTACCGACAATAAGAAGCCGTATGAGGTGGCTCGTGAATTGATGAGTCGAATGGGGTTAGCTCGTGAATAAAATCTCTGTGCACGCCGATATCGACTATGAGGTTGAAGTTGGGGGAGAGTGGTTTCCATTTCTCTCTAGCATTCTTAAGGAGCATGAGAAAGTCTTGGTTGTTGCGCCATCTATCATCATCGATCTGGCGCAGCTTGAAAAGTTGTCGCAGATTCATGGCTTCGATTTGTTTACTTCCCCTGATGGTGAAGCGCAAAAGGATTATGCGACCGTTGAGCGGGTCTGGCAGACCTTAGGAACACTCGAGTACGGCAGAGTAGATGCAATTGTTGGAATTGGTGGGGGAGCAACCACAGATCTAGCTGGATTTGCTGCAGCCACTTGGTTAAGAGGAGTCTCTTGGTATGCGATCCCGACCACTCTCGCCGGGATGGTAGATGCTGCAGTGGGAGGCAAGACCGGTATAAATACCGAAGCCGGTAAAAACTTAGTTGGAGCTTTCTATTCACCCAAAGGTGTCTGCGCAGATATGAGTTGGCTCGACTCACTATCTGATCGTGATTACTCCGCAGGTCTAGCGGAGGTTATCAAAACCGGATATATCAGGGATATCTCGATCCTCTCCTTGCTCAATGGTGTGCAGGATCTAAGAGGGGTGCGTGAGTATTCGTTGGAACTTGTCACTAAGAGCGTTGCTGTGAAAGCCGATGTTGTCTCCAATGATTTTAAGGAGGGCAAGTTGCGGGAGATTCTCAACTTTGGTCATACCTTGGGTCATGCCGTGGAGAAGAGTGCTAACTATTCATTGCGACATGGTGAAGCAGTGTCGATCGGTCTTGTCTTCGCCACGCTTCTCAGCGAATCAACTCTTCAATTTCCTAACTCCGAGACCAACCAGCTCACCGCACTTCTAGAAAAGTTCAAGTTGCCTACCCAAATAAGCCGTGATGCATACCCTTGGGAGGATCTGCTCTCGTTAATGAGCGGCGATAAGAAGAGTCGAAATGGTCGAATCCGATTTATCGGGTTGAAAGCCGCTGGCCAGCCAGATTGGATTGAGACTGTCGATCCCCACCTGCTCAAGGCCACGTATGAGAGAATCACCACATGAGCGCTACACAAAGAATTCTTGTTCTCAACGGTCCGAATTTAGATCGCTTAGACCTGCGAGATTCAAATATTTATGGCTCGATGAATTTTCAAGAGTTGTCAGCTTTCATTGTGGAGGCGGCAGGCGGTTTGGGCCTAAGCGCCGAGGTGAGGCAGAGTAATTCTGAGGTAGAGATCATCACCTGGCTGCATGAGGCAGCCGATAGCAAGACCCCGGTAATTTTCAATCCGGCCGCTTTTACCCACTACTCGTATGCCATTCGAGATGCCGCGGCTATGTTGCGCGCCCCGCTCATAGAAGTACACCTTAGTAATCCTCTCTCGCGAGAGGAGTTTCGTCACACCTCGGTCATTTCTGGCGTTGCTAAGGGCACAATTGCGGGATTTGGGGCGAACTCATACAAGTTGGCGCTTTTGGCGATGAAAGAGTTGATCTAACCTTCAGGTATTCTGCCCCAATGGCTACTACAAATGACCTTAAGAACGGCATGACCCTCGAAATCGAGAACAAGTTATGGACCGTTGTTGAATTCCAGCACGTAAAACCCGGCAAAGGCCCTGCGTTCGTGCGCACCAAGTTGAAGCTAGTTCCAGGCGGAAAGGTCGTCGAGAGAACATTCAACGCCGGAGTGAAAGTGGAAGTTGCACAGTTGGAGAAGCGGGATATGCAATATCTCTACCGCGATGGTGATGGATTTATCTTCATGGATACCCAAAACTACGATCAGATTAATATCAGCCCAGAGGTGGTGGGCGACTCGGCTGACTACATGTTGGAGAATACAGAAGCGGTTGTCGCCGTCCATGATGGAAATCCGCTCTATATCGAACTTCCAGCCTCTGTTGAGCTAACCATCACTTACACAGAGCCTGGACTTCAGGGTGATCGTTCATCCGGTGGCACTAAGCCGGCCACAGTCGAGACTGGAATCCAAATTCAAGTCCCACTCTTCATCAAACAAGATGAGAAGGTGCTCGTTGATACCCGCACAGGTGCTTACCTGGGCCGGGCTAGTTCCTAGTTCGGGAGCTGTTAGGTGAGCGCTAGGCGCAAGGCACGCAAGCGAGCCTTAGATATCCTCTTCGAGGCTGATATGCGCAATACGAATGCTTCAAATCTACTCACCGAGCGTCCCGCCGATGAGATTTCTCAGGCGGATTACCTTCGCACCTTAGTTGTGGGTGTTGGCGAACATCGCGAGAAGATCGATGAATTGATCCACACGTATGCTGAAGGTTGGGATATGGATCGCATGCCGATCATCGACCGAAACCTGCTTCGCATCGCTCTCTTTGAGATTTTGTGGAATCCAGATGTTGACGACAAGGTTGCGGTTTCGGAGGCGGTTGAAATCGCGCAAGAGCTCTCCACCAAGGACTCCGCCTCCTATATAAATGGAATCTTGGGTCGAGTAATCCTCTTGAAGTCGGTCATCTCACTAACATAAAACGACTGGTATCCTTGCACAAGCGGGAAAACCCGCTCATCCTTTAACTGACGTCCTGTGAGGCGGCAAAGGAGCTTAGATGAGTATTGTTTTGGATCAGAGCGAGATTGACCGTTCGCTCAAACGTATTGCTCATGAAATCATCGAGCGCAATCATGGACTTGATTCTGTAATTCTTCTAGGTATTCCCACGCGCGGAGTTACATTGGCCCATCGCATCGGCAATTTCCTGGCGCAGATAGATACTCCTGTCCCAGTCGGAGCTCTGGACATCACCATGTACCGAGATGATCTTCGCTTACGGCCACCAAGGCCTTTAGTGGCCACCCAAATTCCGGCAGGTGGTTTGGAGGGGAAGGACCTCGTATTGGTTGATGATGTTCTCTTCTCAGGTCGCACAATTCGCGCCGCGTTGGATGCCATCGGAGAACTAGGTCGCCCAAATACCGTCCAGCTAGCTGTTTTAATTGATAGAGGACATCGAGAGCTACCTATTCGCGCTGATTACGTTGGCAAAAATATACCCACCAACTCTCGTGAGAGCGTGCGGGTTCAACTTCGTGAGATTGATTCAGTAGATCAGGTTGAGGTGACTCTGTGATTACATCTGGGCATCTCTTATCCGTAAATGATCTCTCGCGCGATGGAGCACTTGAAGTACTCGATACTGCTCGTGAACTCTCTCGCATTACCGATGGAGCTATCAAGAAGTTGCCAACTCTGCGAGGAAGAACGATAGTCAATCTCTTCTTTGAAGACTCCACTAGAACGCGACTAAGTTTTGAAGCGGCCGCCAAAAGGCTATCTGCCGATGTAATCAACTTCTCGGCTAAAGGTTCCAGCGTGAGCAAAGGTGAATCTCTCAAAGACACAGCGCAGACGCTCGAGGCTATGGGTGCAGAGCTTGTCATTGTGCGCCACGGGTCATCTGGGGCTGCTGCGCGCTTGGCACAATCTGGATGGATTAAGTCTCATGTAGTGAATGCGGGGGATGGTATGCACGAACATCCCACTCAAGCTTTGTTGGATGCTTACACAATTCGTAGCCATTTTCCGGAGCACGATCGCGACTTCTCTGGACTTCGCATAGGAATCGTGGGCGATATATTGCATTCACGAGTCGCGAGAAGTAACGCGCTACTTCTCACTTCACTGGGTGCAGAAGTTGTATTAGTTGCTCCGCCAACCTTAATCCCAATAGGTGTAGCCAGTTGGCCTGTTCAGATTTCTTATAATCTCGATGCAGAGATTGAATCGCTAGATGCAATCATGATGTTGAGAGTACAGAGCGAGCGAATGAGCGATGCATTCTTCCCATCAGAACGTGAGTACGCCAGAGATTTTGGCTTAGGTGCTGAACGTGTTAAAGCCCTTAAAGAGAGTGCAATCATCATGCACCCAGGGCCCATGAATAGGGGTCTTGAGATCTCGGCTTCGAGTGCGGACTCAACACGATCGGTGATCTTGGAGCAAGTCGCGAACGGAGTGTTAGTTCGAATGGCAGTTTTGTATCTGTTGATGGGCGGGGCAGCAATTCCAACTGAGGGAGTCTTGGTATGAGCAGTTCCGATTTCGTTTTACGAAACGTTCGCCTTGCTGATGGAGCGGCTGTAGATGTTGAGATCAGTGGCGAAAGAGTTTCAAATATCTCTGGCAGAGTTGACTCTTCTCTACCTGTTATTGACGGTGAAGGCTTACTGCTGCTACCAGGACTAGTAGATCTTCATACTCACTTGCGTGAACCTGGTAAAGAGAGTTCCGAAACGGTTTTGTCGGGTAGCCAGGCAGCCGTTAAAGGTGGCTACACCGGGCTTAGCGCTATGGCCAACACCTCACCCGTGGCAGATACCGCGGGAGTGGTTGAGCAGGTGGCGAGACTTGGCACCAACGCAGGACTCTGCGATGTTTTTCCCATTGGTGCTGTGACTGTAGGACTACAAGGTGAGCAACTAGCGGAACTTTCTGCGATGGCACACTCAGCCGCGAAGGTTCGAATTTTTAGCGACGATGGTCGTTGTGTGAGTGATCCACTTCTCATGCGACGTGCATTGGAATATGTTAAGAGTTTTAACGGCGTTATTGCCCAACATGCGCAAGATCCGATATTGACAGTTGGGGCGCAGATGAACGAGGGCTCGGTTTCTAGCAGACTCGGTCTTCAGGGATGGCCCGCAATCGCGGAGGAGTCGATTATTGCGCGTGATATCTTGCTGGCAAATTATGTGGGCAGCCGTCTACATATTTGTCACCTGACAACTAAAGGTGGCGTGGAAATTGTGCGATGGGCAAAGAGCCAGGGCATGGCCGTCACTGCAGAAGTGACCCCTCATCATCTCTTGCTTACCGAAGAATTAGCTGAAGGCTACGATCCCATCTACAAAGTGAATCCTCCTCTGCGAACTCAAGAAGATGTAGATGCCCTGAGGCGAGGTCTAGCGGATGGAACTATCGACATCGTCGCTACCGACCACGCCCCTCATCCCGCAGAGGATAAGGATTGCGAGTGGAACGCTGCCGCCTTCGGTATGACAGGTCTGGAGACAGCTTTTGCTGTAGTTAATACCGTGATGGTTCAATCGGGGCTCATGGATTGGAGCACTTTAGCTAGTCGGATGTCCACTAAGCCGGCTGAGATCGGCGGCTATTCGGATCATGGCAGAATTGCCGTCGGATCAATGGCTAACTTAGTTTTGGTTGATCCTCTCAAAAAGTGGAAGGTAGATAGGTCAAAGATGCTCTCCCGTAGCTCCAATACTCCGTTCCATGATCTTACGTTGAGCGGTGAGGTGCTCCACACTTTCTACCGCGGTGTTCACGTACTGCGCGATGGTCAATTAACAGGGTTGAAGCATGAGTAAAGCATTCCTGGTCCTCGACGATGGAGCCATCTTTGAAGGGGAGAGTTGGGCGGCGCACGGTGAAACCTTTGGCGAGGCAGTCTTCTCCACGGGGATGACTGGTTATCAAGAGACTCTGACAGATCCCTCATATCACAAGCAGATCGTCATCATGACCGCACCCCACATCGGTAATACCGGAGTCAACTCCGCCGATATGGAGTCATCCAAGATTTGGGTCGCGGGTTTTGTAGTTCGCAACCCTTCACCTCGGGTGAGTAATTGGCGCTCAGAGAATTCTCTTGAATCCGCCCTTATTGAGGCCGGTGTAGTTGGAATACAAGGGGTTGATACGCGAGCAATTACGCGCCATCTTCGGGAGCGCGGCGCGATGCGGGTAGGTATTTTTTCCGGCAACACTCACACCAGAGATGAGATGGTTGTAAGAGTTCGCGCGACTTCACAGATGGCAGGAGCATTCTTGGCTAGCGAAGTCACAACCTCCGAAGCGTATGTAGTTTCGCCTCCTGCAGGAGTCAGCGTTAAGTACCGAGTTGCTGCAATCGATCTTGGGATTAAAAACGCGACCCCTCGATCCATGTCTGAACGGGGAATGGAGGTCACAGTCTTCCCATTGGGTACTTCTGCCGAGGAGATAAAGGCTACTAATCCAGATGGTCTATTTATCTCAAATGGTCCTGGAGATCCTGCAACGATGACTCAAGTAGTCGATCTTGTCCGGGAATTCCTAATCGATGAGATCCCAGTTTTCGGCATCTGCTTTGGCCATCAAATTTTGGGCAGGGCACTTGGATTTGAAACTTACAAACTTCCCTTTGGACACCGCGGAATTAATCAACCTGTGAAGAATTTACAAAGTGGTCGGGTTGAAATAACTGCACACAACCATGGTTTCGCCGTCGAAGCCCCACTTGATACCAACTTCCGAACCGTCTTTGGTGCTGGTTTTGTAAGTCATATCTGCCTCAATGATGGGGTGGTCGAAGGACTTGGGCTCCTTGAGAGACCTGCCTTTAGCGTTCAATACCATCCTGAATCAGCTGCTGGTCCACATGATGCCGTGTATCTCTTCGATCACTTTGCAGAGATGATGTCGAAATCCCGTTCTTCGAGAGGTATACATGCCTAGAGATACAAGTATCGAGAGCGTTCTCGTTATTGGTTCGGGTCCCATTGTCATTGGACAAGCATGCGAATTCGACTATTCCGGCGTGCAGGCCTGTCGAGTTCTGAGAGAAGAAGGCATACGAGTAATTCTCATAAATTCAAATCCAGCGACAATTATGACCGATCCTGAATTTGCTGATGCGACATATATTGAACCGATCACTCCTGAGTTCATCGAGAAAATCATGGAGATTGAGAGACCCACAGCCGTACTTGCAACTCTCGGTGGACAGACCGCGCTCAATGCCGCAATGGCGCTCCACGAACTCGGCTCATTCGAGAAGTTCGGAGTTCGATTGATCGGCGCCAATGTGGATGCCATTAAGCGAGGAGAAGATCGCGAGATTTTCAAGACCATCGTCGCAAAAGTCGGGGGCGAGTCTGCTCGCTCGCGAATCTGTCATTCGATGGAGGAGTGTTTATCAGCTGCCGCATATCTAAGTTACCCGGTTGTAGTCCGTCCCTCCTTCACTATGGGTGGACTCGGCTCTGGAATCGCTTTTAGCCAAGAGGAACTCGAGTTAATAGCCGGTGCGGGGTTGCGACACAGTCCTACGCACGAAGTGCTCTTGGAAGAGTCGATTCTAGGTTGGAAAGAGTTTGAACTCGAAGTGATGCGCGATCACAAAGACAACGTGGTGATTGTTTGCAGTATCGAGAATGTAGATCCTATGGGAGTTCACACCGGGGACTCCATAACCGTAGCGCCGGCGCTCACTCTGACCGACGTTGAGTATCAAAAGCTTCGTGATCTATCTATCGAGATTATTCGTGAGGTAGGAGTTGAGACTGGCGGTTGCAATATCCAATTCGCGGTAAACCCTGTCAACGGACGAATCATCGTCATCGAGATGAATCCACGGGTCTCCCGCTCATCGGCACTCGCATCCAAAGCTACTGGTTTCCCAATTGCCAAGATTGCGACCAAGTTAGCAGTCGGATATACCCTCGATGAGATTGAAAATGATGTCACAAAGAGTACGCCGGCTTCATTTGAACCAACTCTCGATTACATCGTAGTGAAGGTTCCTAGATTTGCATTCGAAAAATTCGCCGAGGCCGATCCCAGACTTACGACCACCATGAAATCTGTGGGTGAGGCGATGGCCATGGGTCGTTCTTTTGCTGAAGCACTGCAGAAAGCGCTACGTTCATTGGAAAAGAGGGGGAGCGTCTTCTCTTGGCAAAGAGAGGGCGAGGACCTCATCGCTCTGCTCTCAAAAATTGGGATTCCAACTGAGTGGCGCTTACAGCAGGTGCAACGGGCTCTCTGGTTAGGAGCAACCGTAGAAGAGGTTCATAAGATCAGCAAAATAGATCCGTGGTTCCTTGCTCAAATCCAAGCTATCAATATTTTGGCCGATGAGATTTCAAGTACTCCGCAACTTGATTCGACTTTACTGCGAAAGGCAAAGGTTAACGGTTTCTCTGATGCTCAGATCGCTGAACTTCGTAATGTAACTGGGCTCTCAATCAGAAACGAGCGAGTTAGCGCTCACATTCGCCCCGTCTACAAGATGGTTGATACCTGTGCCGCAGAATTTGAATCAAGAACCCCTTACTACTACTCATCGTATGATCTTGAATCCGAAGTCTTGCCGCGTAGCAAACCGGCGGTAATTATCCTTGGAAGCGGACCTAATCGAATAGGTCAAGGACTTGAGTTCGATTATTCATGTGTACATGCCGCCTTTGCTCTTCGCGAGGCCGGATATGAAACCATCATGATCAACTGCAACCCAGAAACTGTATCGACCGACTATGACACTTCAGATCGACTCTACTTCGAACCTTTAACTCTCGAAGATGTGCTTGAAGTAATTGCTGCAGAAACCGCGGCAGGTCCAGTTCTTGGCGTCATCGCGCAACTTGGGGGACAGACCCCACTCGGCCTAGCTCGTGGCTTGCTTGAAGCGGGTGTAACAATTCTTGGAACAAGTCCTCACGCTATCGATATGGCGGAGGATCGCGGAGAGTTCGGAAGAATCCTGCAGGAGAATGGGCTTAATGCTCCGCAATTTGGTTTGGCACGATCCTACGAGGAAGCAGTTGCAGTTGCTGCAGAGATCTCTTACCCAGTTCTAGTTCGACCATCTTTTGTGCTTGGCGGTCGAGGGATGGAGATCGTGTATGACGACGAATCTCTCAAGGGTTTCATTGAGAAGGCAACTGAAATTACACCGAATCAGCCGGTGTTGATCGATCGGTTCTTGGATGATGCGATTGAAATTGATGTAGACGCTCTCTTCGATGGTAACGAGCTTTACATGGCCGGAATCATGGAGCATATTGAAGAAGCCGGTATTCACTCTGGAGATTCGGCATGTGTATTGCCAAGCATCTCGCTGACTTCTGAGCAGCTCGTAGCTATTCGAGAGGCGACCGAGAAGATCGCGCGAGGGGTCGATGTTCGGGGGCTTATAAATATTCAATTCGCGATCTCTAGGGCAGATGGCGTCCTCTACGTTCTCGAAGCAAATCCCCGCGCATCGCGAACTGTTCCCTTCGTCTCCAAGGCGACCGGAATTGCGTTAGCAAAGGCGGCAGCGTTGATCTCAATTGGCCGATCAATTCATGACCTTAGAGAGTCAGACCTCCTTCCTTTCCAGGGAGACGGAGTTCCATTTGGTATGTGCGTCAAGGAAGCCGTTCTGCCGTGGAATCGCTTCCGAAGGGTTGATGGGACCGGCGTCGATTCTGTGCTTGGTCCAGAAATGAGATCCACGGGTGAGGTAATGGGAATTGCTGAAACTTTTGGTGAGGCTTATGCCAAGAGCCAAACAGCATCCTTTGGAGCACTACCTAAAAGTGGCAATGTATTTCTTTCGTTATCGGAGAGAGATAAAGCTGCAAGTGTGGCACCGGCTCGCAAATTAACGGAGTTAGGTTTCACCCTCTTTACAACTATTGGAACTCACCAGTTGCTCGCATCTCACGGTGTCGCCTCTACGGTGGTTCGCAAGAATTCTGAGCCTGGATCAGATTTATCTGCGGTTGACATCATCAATACCGGACAGGTCAACCTAGTGATCAATACCCCACTCGGACGAGGAACAAGACACGATGGATGGTTGATCAGAACTGCATCCGTGCAACGCGGCATTCCGATCATCACGACGATCGCTGGATTTAAGGCGGCGGTAGCAGGAATCGCTGATTTGAGTAATCGGGAGGCCTCGGTTTTGTCTCTGCAAAAGTGGCAGAAGTTAGTTGGACGCTAATGAACCCTAAGGCCACTCAGGTCAACGCCGAAGTACTCTCTAACAAACGTGCGGGTTCGTATAACCACATGGTCTTCGCCGTCGATGGATTGGCCGCCCATTGCAAACCCGGGAATTTTGTCGCCATTTCAGTCGGTGGTCCAACCTCTTCAATGATTTTGCGTCGCGCCTTTGCCATCTATAGAGCGACCATGCGCAGTGATGGAATGGGACTGCTCGAGTTGGTAGTCGCCCCTATGGGCAGCGGAAGTAAGTGGTTAGCAAGCCAGCAGCCAGGTGACGTTATAGATCTCATCGCTCCACTGGGAACTGCATTTGGTTTCCCTAAAGATCCTGTCAATGCTCTTTTGATAGGTGGTGGTTACGGTTCAGCACCGCTCTTTGCACTCGCGGAAACGCTCAAGCAACGCGGCTGCCGTGTCGATATGGTTTTGGGAGCGAGCACTGCCGGAAAAATTTATGCTCCACTTGAGGGGAAGCGGTCGGTTAATTCACTGACGATTACCACCGATGATGGTAGCGCTGGGACAACTGGTCGCGTGAGCGATGTCCTGCCAGATTTAATCAAAGAACATGAAACAGATGTCATCTACTCATGCGGTCCGATGGCCATGTTGGAGGCAATCACCAAGATTTCACAAGATTTTGGAGTCGTTCATCAATGTTCGGTAGAGGAGTCGATGGCATGTGGCATAGGTGTTTGCATGACATGCGTGCTACCCGTCGAGGGCGAAGATGGATTAATTCGAATGACCCGCACCTGCATCGATGGTCCTGTTATGGATGGAAATAAAGTTCTCTGGACTCGATCACGTGAGATCCCAGATGGAGTGTGGGGGAAATGAGCCTCAATTTCAGTACCTCTTTAGCGGGAGCTTTCTTCCCTAATCCAATCTTCACCGCTTCCGGTTGTGCTGGTTCAGGTAAAGAGCTCTCTCAATTCTTTCCACTTACATCTATCGGTGCAGTTGTCACCAAATCCATAATGATTAAGCCACGGAGTGGACGCGCCACACCCCGTATGGCCGAAACTCCAAGTGGAATGTTGAACTCCATCGGGTTGCAGGGGCCAGGTATTGACCTCTTTCTCGAAAAAGATGTTCCATGGTTGCGAGATCAAGGTGCTCGAATCATCATTAGCATTGCGGGGGAGAGCGTGGATGACTATGCAGTCTTAGCACGCAGACTTCGCAGCGTCCCTGGAATCAGTGCTCTTGAGGTCAATATCTCCTGCCCTAATGTGGAAAATCGCGGGCAGGTATTTGCCTGCAATCCCGTGACCGCTGCTGAGGCAATCACCGCCGTTCGAAGAAATATTGGTGGAGAACTCCCGATTATCGCCAAACTTTCACCAGATGTCACAGATATAACCGAGATTGCGCATAGCGTGGTTGAGGCTGGCGCCGATGGTTTGGCACTCATCAATACTCTATTGGGAATGGTGATTGACACTAATTCCATGTCGCCAAGGCTCTCGCAGAAAACTGGCGGCTTGTCTGGACCAGCAATCCGTCCAGTGGCAGTCCGGGCTATCTATCAAGTGCATGCCACTCTTCCGCAAATTCCCATTGTTGGAATGGGAGGGGTCGCATCAGGACGCGATGCCTTTGAACTAGTTCTAGCAGGCGCAAGTGCGATTTCAGTCGGAACCGCTACCTTCGGTAATCCGTCCGCGGTGATAAAGGTTCGCGATGAATTGGAAGAGATCTGCACCGCTCGTGGGTTTACCTCGTTCTCCGATGCCGTGGGATATGCACATAGAGTGGAGTCGTAAAATGAAATCTCTCTCGCCGATTATCTTGGCGCTTGATACCAATGATGTTGCGACAGCGATTTCGTGGATCGAACTTACCCGCGACTCAGTTGATGTATACAAGGTGGGTTTGGAGTTCTTTCTTAGACATGGCGCATCAGGTTTGCAATTGCTTCGAGAGAGTTCAGATTTCGAACTTTTTCTAGATTTAAAGTTGCACGATATCCCCAATACAGTCGCAGGGGCAGTATCTTCAGTTGCTCATTTGTCACCACGATTTCTCACTGTCCATGCTGCTGGCGGTTCGGAAATGGTGCGAGCTGCTGTTGAACAAGGACCTAACATATCGATCACCGCTGTAACAGTGCTCACTTCACTGGATCAGAATGAACTAATATCAATGGGCGTCCCTTTAACACCACTCGACTACGCACTTGCCCTGGCTAAGAACTCTGTTGCTTCAGGTGCCCGCGCAATCGTCTGCTCGCCTCTTGAGGTGGAAGCTATCCGCCAGGCGGTAGGCACCACCGTTGAACTTATTACGCCCGGCGTCCGACCACTTGGTGCTGAGGCAGGGGATCAGAGCAGAGTTATGACTCCACTTGATGCGCTATCGGCCGGTGCAAACTTTCTGGTTATCGGGCGCCCCATTACCTCTTATTTCCAAAAATCACCTCAGGCTATGAGGGAGCGAGCCCATGAAATTCGAGAATCCCTCAATTGAGCAAAGTTCCGCCACCCCAACTTTCACTTGAGGAGCGTCGTGCGGCGCTGGAGAAGGCAAAAACCTCGAGGCAGGATCGTGCGGCGATAAAGCGCTCCATTGCAATGGGGGAGATCTCGATCTTTGACGCGATCAATGACCCGCGCGAATCCATAAGACGCATGAAAGTGATTGATCTCCTATCGGCACTGCCCGGAGTTGGGAAATCTAGGGCAACTTTGATCATGGAACGCCGTAACATTTCCCTCACGCGCAGGATTGGCGGGTTAGGGCAATTGCAACTCAAAGCGTTGGGAAAGGAGCTCGCGGTGGCTAAGGGAGATTCCACTCGCGGAAATCTCATCGTCATTTCGGGACCAGGTGGTGTTGGAAAGAGCACTATCACCTCAGCCCTTCGAGGAGACCCAAGATTTTGGATTAGCGTCTCTGCGACCACTCGTGAACCGCGAGTTGGGGAGCGTGATGGGGTCGATTACTACTTCCACTCGCACGCAAAATTTATGGAACTTATAGATAAGGGGGAGTTTCTGGAGTGGGCAGAATTTGCTGGAAATCTCTACGGAACTCCCCGTACTCCTGTTGAGGAATGGCGCAACCTCGGCAAACATGTCATATTGGAGATTGAAATAGCTGGTGCCCGGCAAGTCAGAACTCAAGAGCCCGGCGCCACATTGGTTTTTATTG
>Ga0073936_10008353_pt1 | contig 13186 bp, 14 predicted proteins | sample AliMusrvi5mmetaG_FD_87041 | JGI IMG/M metagenome (GOLD analysis project Ga0073936, IMG submission 87041) | Freshwater lake bacterial and archeal communities from Alinen Mustajarvi, Finland, to study Microbial Dark Matter (Phase II) - Alinen... | ecosystem: Environmental > Aquatic > Freshwater >... | reverse complement strand
GGACGGGACCCCGGGGCGGAAGTGCTCTGGCGTGGCTGGCAGCGTATCCAAGAAGCCGTCAGACTTTACGACTTGCTGCCGAGGGTCGCGAGATGTGTATAAAGGACAGGGTGAAACCCTGGGTAGTGGGCAAAAAGGTGATCCGCTCCCTGAAGGGGAGCACTACCGGCATAGTTCACCCGTTCAGGGCCACGATGCCTGAACGGCAACCCAGGGCGTTGCCTGGACTAATAGAGTATTGCCTTTCAAGCAATGCGGTTGTAGCTGACAAATGACCCACAGGAGTGGTGAATGGCATCTATACGCGGATGGTTGTATATCGTAATTCTCTGCGCCGGGCTGTCCGTCGCGATGGCGGATGCCGTGGGCGGGAAATCGACCGCGCAGAGCAGTCTCCTGTCGCCGCCCGCCGTGAGCGGGCAAGCGGGCGCCGCGAATACCGCGATCACGACGACAACCCTCCCGGAAACCGCGATTCCGGTGTTTTCCCATCTGCCCGCATCGGCGGATACTTCGACGGCGCCGAAGCAACTGACCGCCTGGGATGTCATCAATAAACTGCTGAAGCTCATCCTGGTATTGATCGTCATGTATGTCGCGATCTTGCTGCTGAAGAAAGCCCAGCAAGGCCAACTGCGTCTCCCGTTGCCCGGCAACAGTTTATTCGCACCGCCTTCCCGGCGGATTCTGCTGCTGGAAACCATCACCCTGGGACAGGGGCGCGCGGTTCATCTCATCGCGGTGGGGCAGCGCTATTTATTACTGGGCGCCACCAATCAGCAAGTCGCCTTGCTGGACGATGTCACGGAGGCGGTGCCGGATTCTCCGGAAACCCCGGTGCCGGTCGCGCCCGCCCCACCCGCGTTTCTGACCATGTTTTCCCAGGCGGCGGCCAAATACGCCCCGCCGACGGAATAACAGGGAGCGCCGCGATGACGATCATGCCGAAACCGCGGGTCGCCAAATCCACGCTCAGTCGGGTGGCACGCTATCTCAAACGGATGCTATGGGTCTGCGTGATGGCGCTGTTCGTCATCGCCCCGGGCTTCGCCCAGGTGAAAAGCGGAGCGATACCGGGCGTGACGCTGAATATCGGCGCCGGGCAGAATGGCGGCGATCTGAACAGCAGTCTGCAGATTTTGATATTGTTGACGGTGCTGAGTCTGGCGCCGGCGATCATCGCGCTGCTCACCGGTTTCACCCGCATTGTCATCGTCCTCGGTTTTACCCGCAGCGCGCTGGGCACGCAGCAGGTGCCGCCCAACAGCGTGCTCATCGGCTTGGCGCTGTTCCTGACGGCGTTCACCATGGCGCCGGTCGGACGCGCCATTTATACGGAAGCCTATCAGCCGTATATCGCGCATCGGATCGGCATCGAAGCGGCGCAACAGCGCGCAATGGCGCCGCTACGCGCGTTCATGCTCCGTCAAACCCCGGAATCGGACCTGCTGCTGTTCGTAAATATCGCCAAAATTCCCCGCCCGGCCACGTTGGCGGAGGTGCCCACTTACGTGCTGGTGCCGGCCTTTGTCGTCGGTGAGTTGAAAATCGCCTTCACCATGGGCTTTTTGATTTATATCCCGTTTGTGATTATCGACCTGGTCGTTGCCGCGGCCTTGATGTCGATGGGCATGATGATGATGCCGCCGGTGTTGATCTCGCTGCCCTGCAAAATCATGTTGTTCGTCTTGATCGATGGCTGGTCGCTGGTCGCGAGCAGTCTGGTAACGAGTTTTCATTGAGTGGCGATTGGCTGTTGGCGATTGGCTTTGGGCCAACCGCTAATAGCCAACAGCCAACCGCCAAAACGATTGGAAGGCATTTCTCATGACGGAAGCAACCGTGTTGGAACTGGCAAAACAGGCCTTGTCCGTCGCGATCGAGGTGTCCTGGCCGCTGCTGCTGGCCAGTCTGCTGGTCGGCACGCTCATCGGGATCATGATGGCGGCCACGCAGATTCAGGAATTTACCCTCACCTTCGTGCCGAAGCTGCTGGTGATGGGCACGATTTTAATGATCGCCGGTCCTCACCTGTTGCGCACGCTGGTGGACTTTGCCGTGGTCATCTTTCAGAAACTGCCGAATATTCGGTATTAACTGGGAGAGCGGGCGTCTCGCCCGCTAACGGGGGCGGACGAGACGCCCGCGCTCCTAACGGACTGTATATGCGCCATGATGATCTTTTCGCTCACGCCGGATGATGTCGTCACGTTCATGCTGGTACTGATCCGTATCGGCGGGATTATCCTGACCGCGCCGTTGTTCAGTCATCCGCGCGTGCCGCCGCCGCTGCGCATGGGGATCGCCCTGCTGCTGACCTTCCTGTTGCGGCCGGTCATCGCGGTGCACTTTCCGGAGGCGAGTGGTTCTGTCGTGGTATTGGCGCTGCTGGTCATCAAGGAGGCGCTCACCGGCGTGATCATCGGCTATACCGCCAATCTGGTGTTCAGCGTGGTGCAAATGGCGGGTGAAATGCAGGATACGCAGGCGGGATTCAGCCTGGCCAATACCATGGATCCCACGCTGAGCCCGCACAGCGCCATTCTGGGACAGTTTCAGCTCGTGCTGATGTGGTTGCTCTTTTTCGCCGTCAAGGGGCATCAGGTCCTGATTCAGGGAATTGCCGACAGCTTCGTGGTCATCCCGCTGGGCACCGCGTCCTTTGACGGGGTGCTGACGCTGCAGATGACCGGGATGGTCACCTCGCTGTTGCTGCTGGCGCTGCGCATCAGCGCGCCGGTGATCGGCGCCGTGTTGCTGGCCGACTTGGCCGTCGGCATGATCCAGCGCACCGCGCCGCAATTGAATTTGCTGGCGATCGGTTTTCAGGTGAAGATTGCCGTCGCCGTGCTGGCGTTGACCTTCGCGCTGCCCTTCATTCTGCTGGGCGAGCGCGGACTGGTGCCCCTGCTCGGGAGCCAGGTATTCGAGATGACGCGACTCCTTTCCGGAAGGTGAGACCCTAGATGGCGGCAACCGAGGAGAGAACTGAACAAGCGACGCCCAAACGGCGGAAAGATGCGCGCGAGAAGGGGCAAGTCGCCAAAAGCATGGAGCTGAATGGCGCGGTCAGCATGCTCGCGGGCCTGATGGCGTGGAAGACCTTCGGTCCCGGTACCGCGGCGCGTTGGCAGGAGTTAGTGGGCGCGCATATTCGGCAGGCCAGCGTGTTGACCCACTTGACGCCGGATGCCTTGCAGGTGGTCTGTCGCGACAGCATCCGGGAGTATTTGCTGTTGGTCACGCCGATCTTGCTGGTCAGCCTGGTCGCCGGGGTTGCGACGAATATCCTCCAGTCCGGGTTTCTCTTTTCCACCCAGCCGTTGGCGTGGGATTTCAAACGGCTGGATATCTTTCAAGGCATTGGGCGCATGTTTTCCCAGCGCGCGGCGATGGAACTGGTGAAATCCACCGCCAAGGCAGCGGTAGTCGGCTATATCATCGTGCAGTTCTTTCGCCAACGCATCAGCGAGGTGTTGGGCATCATCAAGCAGGATCCCATGCTGGTGGGCTCGTCGTTGGGGCGCTTGTGCCTCGATCTGCTAGTGCGCACGTCGCTGGCGCTGGCGGTGATTGCCATCGCGGATTATGCCTTTCAGCGCTGGCAATTCGAAAAGACGCTGCGCATGACGAAAGAAGAAGTGAAAGAGGAGTTCAAACGGACGGAAGGCGACCCGCAGATCAAAGGCCGCCTTCGCCAACTGCAACGGCAATACGCGCGAAAGCGCATGATGGCCGACGTGCGGCGCGCGACGGTGGTGGTGACCAACCCGACCCACCTGGCGATCGCGCTCTGCTACGAGCCGGGCAAAACCCCGGCGCCGATTGTGCTGGCCAAGGGTCAGCGGCTGGTGGCCCAAAAGATCAAGGAGATCGCGCGCGAGAACAATATCCCGGTGATCGAAAACAAACCGCTCGCGCAAGCGTTGTACGCGCAGTGCGAGATCGGCGACAGTATTCCACTGGAGCTCTATCGCTCGGTGGCCGAAGTGATTGCATTCGTGCTGGCGCAGTCCGGACAATTGCCCACCGGAGTGACGGCACAGCCCAGTTGAGGGTAAGGGGTTTCGCACCTTCAGGTGCCGATCTCCCCGGCCATGCATGGCCGGGCTAGCCAGCGGCGCCCCATACATGGGGCTGGTGGCTCGCGAGAGACGGAGCTGTTGTTCGATTTTTGCGCAGGATGCGTCGTCCGCAAGCCGGATGTATCCGGCGCTTACAGGTAGCCCGGCCATGTATGGCCGGGGTAGGTTCACGAGTAAACGATTATGCCGATAAGCACACGTCTACAACAAGCGTTTGACTGGCTCAATCGCGCGAACGATCTACAGATGCCGTTGATCTTCGTGGTGGTGGTGGGATTATTGATCGTTCCCATGCCGCCGATCGTGCTCGACTTGATGCTGGTCTGCAATATCGGGCTCACGCTGATGGTGCTGCTCCGCACCACCACCGTCTTGCAGCCGCTGGAATTTTCGGTCTTCCCCTCCTTGCTGCTGGTGGCCACGCTGTTTCGCCTGGCGCTCAATGTGTCGGCGACGCGCTTGATCCTCAGTTCGAATACCGAGGAAGGCGCCGGTCAGATCATCCATACCTTCGGCACCTTCGTCATCGGGCAGAATCCGGTGGTCGGCGTCGTCATCTTCATTATCCTGGTGGTCATTCAGTTCGTGGTTATCACGGCGGGCGCCGGACGGGTCGCCGAAGTGGCGGCGCGCTTCACCCTGGACGCCATGCCGGGCAAACAGATGGCGATCGACGCGGAGTTGAACGCCGGCCTCATCGATGAGACGGTCGCCCGTCGCCGCCGGGCCGTGATTGCCCAGGAAGCCGACTTCTATGGCGCGATGGACGGCGCGAGCAAATTCGTCCGTGGTGACGCCATCGCTGCCATCGTGATGATCGTGGTGAATATTCTGGGGGGATTTGCCGTCGGGATCGGCATCCACCATTTAGCCTTACTGGATGCACTCAGCCAATACACCACCAAGACGGTCGGTGAAGGCATCGTCACCCAGATTCCCGCCTTGATCATGTCGATCTCCACCGGGTTGATCGTCACGCGCACCGCTTCGGCGTCGAGTCTTGGGCAGGACTTGATGAAACAGGTGCTCGGTAATACCTCGACGCTGTGGGTGACGGCGAGTATTCTCACCGCATTCGCCCTGGTACCGAGTCTGCCGAAACTGCCGTTTCTCCTCGGTGCAACGACTCTCGGCTTGATGGCCTACTTTACCGGACGCGCCGAGATTCTCAAAACGACCGCCGCCGCAGAGACCGCGGCGCCCGCTCCCCGTCCGACGACGCCGGCCGACATGCTGGAGATGTTATCCATCGATCCGATCGAGATCGAGATCGGGTACGGGCTGATCAGCCTGGCGGATACCATGCAAGGCGGTGACTTGCTCGAACGCATCACCACGCTGCGCAAGCAGATTGCCATGGATCTGGGATTTGTGGTGCCCGCCGTGCGGGTGCGCGACAACATCCAGTTGAAAAGCAACAGCTATGCCATCAAGTTATGGGGCGAAGAGATTTCGCATGGGGAAATTCAGCCGCGGCATTGCCTGGCGATGAACGCGGATGCGTCCTCGACCAACATTCCGGGAGCGATCCAGACCACGGAACCGGCGTTCGGTCTGCCCGCGTTATGGATTCCCGAAAACGAAAAGATCTCGGCGGAGATGGAAGGCTTCACGGTGGTGGACCCGACGACGGTCCTCATCACCCATCTCAGTGAAATCATTCGCTCGCACGCCGACCATATTCTCACCCGCCAGGACGTGCAGGCACTGCTCGATAAAATCCGCCGCACGGCGCCGGTGCTGGTCGATGAATTGGTGCCGAAAGCGATGGGGCTGGCGGAAGTGCATCGCGTGTTGCAGTTGTTGCTGCAGGAGCGGGTATCCATTCGCGACATGAACCGCATCCTGACGGCGCTGGGCGATCATATCGCCGCGACGCGCGACACGGATATCCTGACGGAATATGTCCGGCAGACGCTCGCGCGCACGATCACCCAGCACAAATGTCATACGGATGGCAGTATCGATGTGATTACCATCGCCCCGTCGTTGGAAGAAACGATGCTCACCTATCTACACCCCACGCAATTCGGCAAGCAGATCGTGCTGGACCCGGGCATCGCGCAACAGGTGCTGCAAGGGGTGCGCGCGATGGCGGAGAAGGCGGTTTCGCTGGGCAATCAGCCGATCATCCTCTGTTCGGCGCAACTTCGCCCCTATTTCCGCCGGCTGATCGAACCCTATTTACCGGGCATGACCGTCCTCTCGCACGCGGAAATCGTGCCCGGGGTACGCATCCGGTCGATCGGGATGGTAAATGTCGGGTGAAGAGGGAGACGAATTCACAGGATGCACAGGATCGGTTGAGGATGGGCAGGATCGGTATTTTCTTTCTATCTTCATGCCAAAATCGACATGAAGATAGAAAAATTATCATCCTGCCCATCCTGAAAATGATCCTGTGCATCCTGTGAATTCGTCCCAATGACTGCACGACGGGAGACACTGTGGAGAGACGAAAGTTTTATGCGACGACGATGCGCGAGGCGCTGGAGCAGATACAGCGGGAATTCGGCGACGACGCGGTGGTGCTCGATGTGAAGACCCTGACGCAACCCGGCAGCGCCGGCGAAGCGCCGGTCACGCAGGTGGAAGTGTGGGCGCAAGCCCCACCCGCCGGCGCGAAGCCGGCGGTGGCCGCGGCGGAGTCGTCCGCGCCGGCCTCGATGGATACCACCGCCGAACGGCTGTTGCAGACTCTGCAGACCCAGGTGCAGACGGTACATTCGCAGTTGGAAACACTGCCCAGCGAAATGCCGTGGCTCGGGACGGAGAGTCCGTTGCCGGATGATACGGTGCAGAGCCAGGTGGGAGCATTGGCGCGCCGGCTCTCCTATTCCGGCGGCATTCGCCCGGTGGATCGCCCGCACCTCGTCGCGGTGGTCGGGCCGAACGGCGCCGGCAAAACCACCATGCTGGCGCGCTGGGCGTGGCATTTTGCCGTTGAATCCGGGCAATCGGTCGGCGTGTTGGGCGCCGATGTGACCCGGATCGGCGCGCCGGAGCAGTTGCAGGCAATTTGCCGGCCCATGCACGTGCCGTGCAGCCTGATCTATCGTCCGGAGCAACTGGGCGCCGCGCTGCAGCAGATGGCGTCCTGCGCGCTCATTCTGCTGGACACGCCCGGGGGCAATCCGCGCGACGCCGCCTATTTGTCCGCGCTGCACGGATTGCTCGCGGCCGCCGATCCGGCGGAAGTGCATCTGGCGATCGGCGCGGATACCAGTCCGGCGATCATCCGGGAGATCGTCGAGCGTTACCGCATACTCCAACCGGATCAAGTGCTGTTGACCAGGCTGGATATGGCGAATGCCCTGCCGGAGGTGCTGCCGGTGCTCTTGGAAACCGGGATTCCGCTAAGCTATCTCGGCAGCGGCTCGGAGGTGCCGATGGATTTATGCGTGGCGTCGGCGATGACGGTGCAGCGTTTCGCGTAGCACGCTATTCTGCCCCCGGCATTGATGCCGAGGGACAGGAAGACTTTTATGATAATTGAGCGTGAAGCGACCTCAGGAGGGATTTTATGGCGGCTCGGCGAATGTTTTTACAGTTGAGTATGATTGCCGGATGTCTGGCAGTCGGCGGGACGTTGGCGCGCGAGCTAACGCAGCATGAAGTCGATTTCTGGCAGATGAGCATCCATGCCGTGGGAGCCGGGATGGCGACGATGGTGTGCTCGCTGCTCTGTTCGCGACTCATCCAGAAGCTGGGCGGACCGGATCAGGAACCGCCGGATACGGATTTGAAGAGCGAGTAATTTTTGGCGTGTGGTTATAAAGGGGTACGGGAGTGTGGGAGTATGGGAGTAATTTCTAACATTACCAACGGTTCTGGCAAGTTGCCGAACTCCCACACTCCGACACTCCCATACCCCCATACTCCCATACACCGAGCATTACCGAGGTAGTCAGATTGGCCGATCTGTGGACAACATATCACGCATCCCCGACGCCCGCGTTGCGGCAGCAACTGATCGAACAGTATGCGCCGCTGGCGAAATACGTCGTGGATCGTTTGAATCTCCAGACGAGCGGGGGGATCAGCTACCATGACCTGATCAGTCAGGCCGTGGTCGGGTTGATCGAAGCGATTGATCGCTACGACCCGTCGCGCGGGATCAAATTCAATACCTTTGCCTATTATCGTATTCGCGGCTCGGTGCTGGATATGTTGCGCGACATGGACTGGGTGCCGCGATCCTTGCGCACGAAAAGTTCCGAATTGACCAACACCATCGCGCGCTTGACGCGCGAGTTGAATCGCCCGCCGACGGACGAGGAGATTGCCGCCGCCTGTGGCATCACCGTGGATGCGCTGGACGAACTCTCGCAGGAAGTCGGCGCGCCGACGTTGCTCTCGCTGGACGAAGTGATCGAGCAACCGAACTGGGAATCGCACTACTTTGCCAGCGAGATGATCGTGGACAAGCAAGCGGTCTCGCCGTCCATGCAGTATGAGGAAGAAGATTTCAGTCGCGTGCTGGCGGAACTGATCGATCAACTCCCGAAGAACGAGCGCCTGGTGATCGCGCTCTACTATTATGAGGGGCTGACCTTGAAAGAAATCGGCCAGGTGATCGGCGTGACCGAATCCCGTTCCTGTCAAATCCATTCGAAAGCCATCATTCGCCTGCGCGCGATGATGCATACCAGTTTTCCGGACTAGCCAGCTTTATTCGCGAAGCGAATAAAGCTTCGGCTTGATTTGCCTGGGAATCGGGAACAACAGCAATATAGCAAGGCAAGTTCGCGGTAAGTTTTACCACATTTCACTCGTAAGGGCCTAGCTGCCCCATCTCTTCAGGAGGTGACAGCCATGGAAATCCGTCGGGTAGAGCAGGATCGCATACAACCTCCCGCGGCGAATCCGCAAGGACCGCGCGTGGAAATCGACAAGCAACCGTCCACACCGCAGCGGGACCAGGATGAAGACGCCGACACCGACACTCCGGAAGATTCGCCGGAGGAAACCTCGGAAGAGGTCGCGCCGGATGTCTCGCTGACCGCCTATGACCGCGGCGGGCGAGTCAAGCGCCGTGATCCCTCGCCACCGGAAGGACAGCATTTCGATCAGACGGTGTAGGGACGGGGTGCGGGTGTGGGAGTATGGGAGTAATTGGGTAGGAGTATGATCGCTGTTGGGAAGGGTGTAAGCGCAGGTGTTTGGAAGTCCACGACCCGGCAGAGCCGGCGTTGAGTGGTAAGAAACCTTGCATCAGCCTTACCGCCTCCTGGCGGTCAACCGCCAGGCTATTGAGATACGCCCCATAAATGGGGCTTGCGTTTATATCCGTACGAAGCCCCATTTATGGGGCGTATCTCAATAGCCCCGGCATTTATGCCGGGGTGGGGAATTGGTTTCTTATGAGGGTGTGAGCGCAGGTGTTTGGAAGGGTGTGAGCGAAGCGAGCCCCGCGAGGGTTCACCTATCACCGGCGGGGCTCGCTTCGCTCACACCCTTCCAAACACCTGCGCTCACACCCTTCCCAAACACCTGCCAATCTGCGCTCATATCCCCCCAAAGCGTGACGAAAATCTGAACTTTACCTACGGGAGTCGTTGACACACTTCCGTTCGGCTCGTTAAGAAAAGGATGCGTATGGGCGCGCAAGGTCCTGATTTCTGGGCTATTTTTGCGCTGATCGTCATCGTGGGTATCTTCGTCTGGCGCTGGCGTCAGCAAAATACCGCGACGCGTCAGCCCGGTTCCGCGCCCGTACCGGCGGACGATGCGCGCGCGACCATGCGCACTTCGCCGATCACTCCTCCTCCACCGGTACCACCCACCAGCGAACAGATCGCCCGCCTGGCGGTCGGAGGTCTGGCGCCGTTAGCCATCGCCGAACACCTCGGCATCACGCGGGGAGAAGTCGAACTGGCCCTGCGCTGTGCGGAGAAGCAATCAGGTGCTCGCAACGCCTGACCCTGGGAGCGCGGACGTCTCGTCCGCCCCGTGTTTTGGCCCCGGCAGTACCCCATTCGGTAAAGTTGTGTTATCCTCTGCCATGCTATACTGGCAGGTAGCGAGGATGAAACGGCATGCCCCGGCAACCCGGCGATAACATCATCTTGCTTCAACAGCGGATCACTGAGCATCCGGAGGATGTAGATGCCTGGCTCGAACTTGGGCATATCTACTACAAACAAGAAAAGTGGCTGGAAGCGATTCAAGTCTACCGTCATATTACCCCGCTGAGTCCTGATTCGATTGCCGCCTATTATAACCTCGGACTGGCCTACATGCGTACCGAACAATTCCGTGAGGCGATTGACGCTTTCCAACACATGATAACACTTAACCCTGATATTTCTGATGCTGCGGATGCTTATTATCAACTCGGAGAATGTTACTTCGACCTTGCGAAATATGACCTTGCCATCGAGGCTTTCCTGCAGTCGACGGTACTCGCTCCGGATGATTTCGTGAACTTCGAGCGGTTGGGACAGACTTGCGAATACATTTCTCGCGATGAGGAGGCAATTGCCACATATCGGAAAGTCATTGAATTAGAACCCTCATATGGGATGTTAATTATCCGTCTGGGACAGCTCCTCAAAAAACATCAGCGCTACGAGGAGGTGATTGCGCTCTATCGCCAGGCTACTGAATCTGACGACGAGTTCTTTCTTCAATTGGGCGGATTATACCAGCGTCTTTTACGGTATGCGGATGCCGCGGCGATGTTTATCGAAGCCGTCCATGAATGTGAACCGCCGACGGACGTGTATGACATGCTGATCAGCAGCGAGTCTACGCACCGATTTGAGGAAGCGCTGCAGACCGTCCTCCTGATGCAGGAGCATCCGGAAACCATCGCACATACTTCTTATGCCTTGGGGTTCATCTACCGGGAATTAGGACGCTACGAAGATTCGATTCAAGCCTTTCGCTGCTACTTCGAAAGCCAACTACGCTATCACACCTTTATCCGAGTTGAAATTGGCATCGACTATTACTTCCTGCAGCAGTATGAGGAAGCCATCGCGGAAATCCTGCAAGGCATGTCAGGCAACGCAAACGATGCCCATGGTTGCTATTACTTATCGCTATCGTATTGGAAAAGCGGAAAGCCGGAGCAGGCGCGCAAATATTACCGCCAACTTGAATCGCTGGATCGTGAGCTGGCTAAGCGTCTATATCGTGAAACTGGGGGCTTTAACGGTCACACGTAATGGCATTGTATAGATTTCAGTCGGGAGGGCAATCGTCCCTGACTGCCTGTTCGGGTGGAGGCTGCCGGCAGAGGACTGCCGGCTCCCGGCAGAGGACTGCCGGCTCCCAGTTGATCAACCGCACTATTTTCACTCATTTTTCTCTGCGTCGTTCTCTGCATCTCCGCGACTCTGCGTTGAACAATGTAAGGCCATCCGCTATTTCTCTCCCACCCTCATCCCACATTCACGCAGGACTTTGGCGGTCTACGGTGAATCACCGTAACAGGTATCCTTGGCTGTCGATTGTGAGGTAAGATGAAAGCTATCATGGTCATGTTTGACTCGCTCAACCGGCGGATGTTGCCGCCGTATGGGTGCGAGTGAGTGCAGGCGCCGAACTTTTCGCGCCTGGCGGAGCGCGCGGTCACCTTTGACCACTGCTACGTCGGCAGCATGCCATGCATGCCGGCGCGGCGGGAGATTCATACCGGGCGCTATAATTTCCTGCACCGTAGTTGGGGGCCGTTGGAGCCGTTCGATGATTCGATGCCGGAGCTGTTGAAAAACCATGGCGTGCACACCCACCTGGCCAGCGACCATTATCATTACTGGGAAGACGGCGGCTGCACCTATCACACGCGCTACAGCACCTGGGATACTTTTCGTGGTCAGGAAGACGACCCGTGGATTGGTGATCTGCGCCCGCTCGACCTACCCGCCCATGACGGCAGGCGAAACGGGAACTCGGTCCGGCAGAACCTGGTGAACCGCCGGCAGATGCCGCGCGAGGAAGACTATCCGCAGCCGAAAACCTTTGCCGGCGGACTGGAATTCCTGCACCGGAACCAGGCGGAAGACAACTGGTTTCTCACCATCGAGACCTTCGATCCGCACGAGCCCTACTGCTCTCCCCAGCGGTACAAAGATCTATACCCGCATGCCTACGACGGCCCGCTCTGTGACTGGCCGTGCTACGGCGCGGTGGTCGAGTCGCCGGAGGTGGTCGAGCACCTGCGGTATGAAAGCGCCGCCCTGCACAGCATGTGCGACGTCTATCTGGGACGCGTGCTCGATACCATGGACGAGCTGCATTTGTGGGACGATACGCTGTTGATCGTCAACACCGATCACGGTTTTCTCCTCGGCGAGCATGAACAGTGGGCGAAATGCTGCCAGCCGTTTTATGATGAAGTGGCGCATACCCCGCTCTTCATTTGGGATCCGCGCTGCGCCTGCCGCGGCGAACGCCGCCGCAGCCTGACGCAAACGATCGACCTGGCGCCGACTGTGCTGGATTATTTCGGCGTGGAACCGCCGGCAACGATGCAGGGGCAACCCTTGCGCGACACCATCGCCGCCGATCGCCCGGTGCGCGCAGCGGCGCTGTTTGGCATGTTCGGCGCGCATGTCAATTGCACCGACGGTCGCTACGTCTATATGCGCGGTGCCGAACCTGACAATAGTCCGCTGCATGAATATACCTTGATGCCCACCCACTCGCGGAGCCTGTTTTCGGTGAGCGAATTGCAGTCGATCGAGTTGCGGGAGCCCTTTAGTTTCACCAAAGGCTGCCGCACGATGCGGATTCCTGGCTACCCGTGGGTACCGAGTAAATTGCACGAGACCATGCTCTTCGACCTCGATACCGACCCGGAACAGCAGCATCCTTTGCAGGATGTGGCAATCGAAGCGCGCATGATCGACCACCTGACGCAATTAATGCAGGAAAACGACGCGCCGGTCGAGCAGTTCGAACGGATCGGGCTGACGGTGAAATGCTGAGCGTTATGGGCCGCCGGCATCCTGCCGGCTCGAACCCCCGAAGCCGGCAGGATGCCCAATGCAATTAAAATAAGCTTCCTTCACCGGGGAGAGTGAAGTATACCATACGTTGTTCATATGAGTGCCACCCTCCGCGTCGTTTGGGTCTGCCGCCACGCGGCAATC
>Ga0073936_10008352_pt1 | contig 13187 bp, 9 predicted proteins | sample AliMusrvi5mmetaG_FD_87041 | JGI IMG/M metagenome (GOLD analysis project Ga0073936, IMG submission 87041) | Freshwater lake bacterial and archeal communities from Alinen Mustajarvi, Finland, to study Microbial Dark Matter (Phase II) - Alinen... | ecosystem: Environmental > Aquatic > Freshwater >... | reverse complement strand
TATTGACGAGAAATCCGGCATCGATCAAATGCTGAAACTGGCGTTGTTCGTGTGCGGCGCGCACCTCGTCATACAGGAATAAACGTTTGTCCGTCGATTGGTCGACCGCTGCCAGCATCCTCGGTAATGGTTGCAGAGACATTGATCTTCCACCTCTTCAGTAACAGTTTGGCCACCTCGTCTTTCGGCGAGGCACGCAACGAGCATGCGGTCGGGGTGATATCGAAGGTCCGCGTCGGTTTCCGTGTTTTCGTGCCCGTCGCGCAAAACACCAGTTGCACCGTCACCCGTGTGAGCTCGAAGGCCGAGAAAGGTAGATGCTGCCCACTCAGCAGCGTTTCTAGAAAATCATATACATCGCGTGCGCCAGCCTTCCCTTTCGTGCGCAATGTCAGCTCATGGCGTTGGGCACCGATGAGTTGCAGGCAGAGCGCGCGGACCCGCACTTCCTCAACACCGTCTTCCGGTTCAAGCGTCAACAGGGCATTGCGGTCACGCAGCGGGATCAAGTCATATTTCGGGCGCTTTTCAGACAGGTTGATGAGATCAATCTCCAGCAGGTACTTCGCAAAGTAAATCTGGCATGCTTTGACGATCTCGGCATTGCCTTTGCTGTGGTATACCTCCAATGTCCGATCTGCCAGGTGGAAGCGGAACACAATCTCATACGCCACCCGGAAGGGTTTGTGCTCGAACTGATGGGAATCGTTGAAACCCTTCTGCAGGTCGACATGGCCTTCCTGGGTGACGAACAGGCACATTTCCCCGTTGCGGGTTTCCGGTTTGTCGACGATACAATTGGGCCCTTCACCACGGGCTTTATACACGCGCGAGATGGCATCCTGCAGGCCCAGTAACGCCTCATCCGAGACGTTGGGTTCGTCCAGGCCAGGCAAGCGCCCTGTCGTATGCCAGCGGTTGGTCGTGACATTATCCGCCATGGCATACTTTTGGGCGAGATTGAAAATCGGCTCATGCGTCCGCCAGACCCAGAAGACCTTTTCATGAAACCCTTGCATCTTCTCGAAGGCGGCGAGCAAAGCGTCGTTTCCGCCCGCGCTGGCAGATGCGGCATCGAGGATCACCTGCAGCCCATGGTCGTCGGCTAACTCATCGATATCAGTGAATGCCTGGGTGATATCGCGAAACGTCGATTCGTTGGCCGTGGAGATCGACTCCCAAAGCTGGGTGACGTCCTGACGACTGTTCGTCAGGTACTGCCAGGGTAGATCAGCGCCGATATTGATAACGGGTGAGGTCAGGTATTCCCGCAGCAAGGGGATGGGAACGCCCCGCAACACGCGTTTGACTGGAAACATACCTTTCACGGTGTCTCTATCTCCTTTTCATCGCTGGAATGATTTGCATGCCGCGCCGGCGATGTTATCCGTCATACACGGTAACAGGCCGCTGCGTAGTGGAGTGCCAATGACCCCTGGCATGAACAGATAGCCCTAGTATAGCAGATTATCGGTGCCAATATGCGTCCCTTTGGTATTTGGTGAAATATTTTCACTTCGCTGATTCATCAAGGCAGGCCACCATGGCGCGAATTTCCCTGGTCACGTTGTTGACGAAACGTTTGGGGGCCAGGGGAACGGCATGTGATCCGAAGGAGAGCACCCACCTGGTCACGGTATCCAAACCGGTGACGGTCATAGTCAGCACGCATGCGCCATCATCTTTCACCTCGATCTGTTGCGATGGATGCCAGATACGTTCGCGTATTCGCCGCGCAGATTCCTTATCAAACCTAATGGAAACGGTCACCGGCTCATCGGTGATGTTGGCAAAGCGCTGGCCGAGTTGACGAAGGATCGCTTCCTGACTTGGCGGGGAGAAAGTGGCTGGCAGCAACGCCAATGTGCGAACTCGATTGATGGCGAAGTCGCGGTTTTCGTGGCGGTGATGGCAGTGCCCATAAACGTACCAAAGGCCGTCATAGTGATACAGGTGATACGGCTCAATGATGCGCTCCATCTCCTCATCGCGGGACATTGTGTAATACGTCATACGGACTTGCCGCCGCTGCTCAATCGCCTTGAGCAAATCGTTGAAGTGGATGGTATCCTTGATGCTCTCCGGGGGTGCCGGTTCGGCCAAAAGCGATACATGCCCGGCGATTTCACTGATCGATTGGCAACCGGCGTCAATCTGGACATGCCGCAGCTTCTCCAGCGCACCCTTGATGGCGGGGACGAATGGGCTGTTGTAGAACGTCTCGGCGATCTGCAAGGCCATTGATAGAGCAAGCATTTCCTGGTCGCTGAATGGCTCTGGGGCCAAACGGAATGGTCGCTCGTAGTAATACCCCTCTTCGCCTTTAGTACGTGATACACCAATCGGCGCGTGGAATTCCTCTTTGAGTACGGCGATGTCGCGTTTGATCGAACGCAGACCGACGCCACATCGTTCAACGAGGTCGGCTACGGTCGGGCGCTCGCCAGAGGCGATGGCGTAGTGTATTTTCAGTAGGCGTGATATTTCAGTGCGATGATTTGCCATGAGTTTACTTCACCGTTCAGGAATCCTCACAGTCAAATGCTGTGACATCGGGTAATAGAGGGGCGAGATCGATTATTTCTACAAGATGTTTCTTGTCATGGTAATATTCTGAAACGACCCGATACCGCTCGCCATACTTCTGGTAGAACTCATCGTTGAATGACTTCGTCTTTAAGACACTGTTCAGTGCTCTTCGATTCTGAAAAAACCGTAGCGGGATATCGGGGTTGATAACATAAAGACAACGGCGGCATTTCCCTTCGTATTCGGCAAGTCGATAGAAGTCCTTAAAAATGCTGTTTTCCCGGATAGACTCCGGTCCCCCTCGCCAGTTGATGAATTTAAACTCCGCTACACGGTGACTCGTCTCCAAGTCGAAGTCCTTTCCCGTGTTTCCAGCACCAAGAGATACTGAGACGACTCGTTCATCTGGTTCAAGAATCTTCGGCAAGGCAGTCAGTATGCCACTGGCATGGATTAACACATTAATCTGGCCGGCGATCTTTTTTATAGGCATAGACGCAGCAAATGCTTGTCCATTAAGAAAAGGATTATCCTTGATGTCAGTAAATTCGCTTAAGCACTTTTGCTGAATGGCATGTTCCAAACGCGCAATCTCGGTAGTGAGATCGCTTTGATTACAGAGTGCATCTACGAGTAAAATATGATCGGTAATATTAACCATCGTGGATATTATTAGTCCTTTAATCGGCAGGCCTAACCTTCAGCGATTGCCTTGAACGCAGCTTGGGACGGCTCCGAATAGAAGTCCACACGGAGCTTGTCTAACAATTCCGCCGGGATACTACCGAAGTCAGCGGCGTTTGCAGTGGGCACGAGGACCAACTTCGCACCGGCATCCATGGCGATACGCAAGCGGTCGGCCAGTTGCTCGATGCGATTCAATACACCATGCAATGTCATTTGACCGAGAACGATCAAGCTCCCAGCGATGGTCTTATTAGCGACAGCAGTGAGGATAGCGATATAGATGGCCACTCCGAGATCAGCAGTATCTTTTCCGTTGGATGGACTCATGACCTGGATGTTGAAGTCGTAGCTGCCTAGATCATACTCTAATCCAATCCGCTTCCCATTCGCACGTAGATAGTCGAAGGCCATACGTGCGGACTCACGAATCTGTTTGGAGGTTAAACCAATCACTTGATACTTACCGGTGCCGGGAAGCACAGCCGCCTGGACTCGGAAAAGACATACGCGGTCAATATCGGAGTCGAAGCCGATACTGAAAATATCGCCAGGTGGCAATGGACTTTCCGGAATCAATCGTGTGGCGCCGATTTCATTGCACTCCGCGACATACTCATCTCCGGTCTCTTTGTCGATATAGGAAAGATTGACTTTGGAGAACTCCAACGGATTGATACGCTTTAGCTGCTCCTTCACACGACGGCGCATCTCCAGCGCAAATTGGATATACTCTGTCATTTCTTCTTTCGAGCACTCGCCATCCGGGTGAATCAACTTCATCAAACCTGAGATGGTGCGTACCGCCGCTTTCCGGTCGCGTTGCCCCACATGGTTGCCGAAAGCGAAGTATTTATCATAGGCATCGGTATAGTTAAGTGGACGCAGGTTGTTATGGAATATTTCGGCGATATAATCGGCGATGAATCCCAGATGAGAGGTGAAGTGTTCCGGTTTAAGCTTCGGCATCTCCCATCCAGGTAGGTAGGCATGCCACCGGTCATGGAAAGCGTCATCGTTCCGTATCTGTTCTGGCAAAGGCATTAGTAGATGACTTGTTCTCACGATTGAGCGGATGTCGCCTTCGATATTCCCATTAAAGACGATTCCTGCCTCTGCAGGTACCGTGCCCCGGTCATCACCGCGTGCGAATGATCCTTGCTCCATATAGCCTTTATACATCTGCTTGTCGGATTCGGCTTTGAAATTCGAGCCAGCCACCTCGTCAAACGCAACGACGTCATGCTTTAAAACTAATCCGGGCTTATCTTTCCGCCCTTTCCATCCGAACAGATCTGCAATCGAACCTTGGCCACCGGAAAGCAATATCGCATATGGCGATATTTCACGATAGACAAACGACTTACCAGTTTCTTTTGGCCCTAACTCGATCAGATTATAGTTCTTTTCGACCATGGGTATGAGACGGAGCAAACAGAGTAGCTTGCGTCGCCAGGTGATATCGGGATGGCTAGGCTCGTATCCGACTGTCCGCAATAGAACATCGACCCATTCTTCCCGCGTAAAATACTTCCGAGCTTCGACAAATTCATCCAACCTGGCACTGGCGATTTGGATTGGTTGTAAGCGATCAATCGTAAATGGACGAGTGACATTGCCATGGGTAAGCATCTCGTTATAGCCAAGGACGACATTGGCCCACACACCACCCGTGAGAAGACGTTCATATCGGTCAATCAACTCTTCTGATATATGAACTTTATCCAAACCAGAGATGGATAGTTTTGCCCAGTATTTACCGCGTCCATCTTTCTCATCGAAGGTCACCGTAACTAGTTCAATGACCTTCATCGAGCCAGATCGTTGAAGACGCGATTTGAGCAATTCCCCTTGGTCGGCGCGCACCACTCGCTCTGCAATGGCCTCTTTGACATAGCGAAGTCCCTGCTGGATTTCTTCTTCATCGGTTGTTGAACAGTATTTCCCCAACAAGTACTCCAGCACATACACCGGGATACTGAAGCCGACCTTGAGCTTATGCACCAAGTCTTTCCGGACGACACGTCCGGGAAAAACTTCAAGCAGCTTCTGGTCTAATGCGTCGGTTTGCACTTTGGCTAGATGCTCACCATTCATCAATATCCACCTTTAACGTGACTTCCTCACGTGCTACAATTTCCTCATCATCGCTATCCAGCACCATAACGATGAGCGGACTGCCAGCGGGCAGTTGCGGCTTTGGGTCAACTAACACTAACTGTACTGTCACCGCTTCCCCACCCGGCTCGATGGAGATCGGGTCCGTATACCGAAAGACCAGCTTCCCCGTTGAGGGATCTTGGATTTTCACCATGACGCGGCGCGCGATAATTTTGCTATCGATGCCGAACATAGTTTGCTGCCCGACGGCACCAGCCTCAATACGCACTCGCGGAGCCTCGCTGGTAATCGTTTCTACGGGCTTAAGAACGACAGGTGTCTTGGTTGCTTTGGGAGGCCAGTTAAATTCTAATACTGGGATAATCAGCTCCTGCAAAGTTGCACCACCATGAAAAAAGCCAACTCCACCATATGTTTTGAAGGCGTTGATACTGCGCGGTACGACCACTTCGAGCGATGACTGCGGTATCTGGAAGTGAAGAGCGCTGTATAAGGACAGGTCCTTCCCAACGATGGCACGACGAGAACTCCACTGGATATCGCCACTGGGTTTCCCAGACTCGATTTCGTCCGACTCCGGTTGCCAATGGAAGAATCCGTGATCGGTAACCATAAGAATACGCATGAAACCGGCATCGCGTAACCGGCGGATGGCAGCGTCATAACGCTCGATATGCTCGTTTGCGCCTGTGAGCTGAAGTTGGCCTTCATGCCCACTGTGATCGAGTTCTGCTCCCTGGACGACAATTAACTTCGGGAGTTTACCGGTGCGTTTGAGTTTGTCGCTATCCAATACCTCTGCTATAGAGAAGAACTCTTTCGCATCAGCATATTTCGTCAGCCATTTGCGTCGTTGTTCCGCGATGGCTAGATCACCATCGAAGCCATCGGCGGTGACGCGGAACGTCTTGCGATCCGCAGTGAGGTCGACATGGAGCTGATCGCGTTTCATAGGCAAGGCAAAAGCCATGCCTAATGGTGTGATGCTTGGGATCGGCGCTAATGCCGTGATCACCTCTGCGCGTTTGGCTGGTTCACCATGGTTGAACAATGCCGCGAGGCGTTCGCCCAGATCCAGTCGGCAAGCATCGAGTATCAGCAATGCGGTCGGCACTTTCTTTGCCGCAAGTTTCTCCAGAAGCACTTCGCCTGCCGATGGGAGTTTCATTAACTCGCCAGGGGCATGGGCAATCAACTCGGAGAATGCCTGGCCGATACGATCCGTTGCACGCAGATAGGCCCGGCGAAGTCGTAACCTGACAGGGAAGAGCGATGCCGGCAAATCATGCGATTCACTAAAGAGCGTTTCACCAACCTCATCGAGCTTCCACCCACGAGTGGTATACCAGGTGACAGCATCAATAGCCACTTGCCAGGTGGCCTCGATCTGCGCATTCTCGGCGAGCAGGCTGGCAGCATGTGCAAGTTGGACCAGGTAATTCCACCCAACCTTATTCGTTGCCAACCTGCCCCAGAAGCCAGATTCTCGGTCTTTGAAGAGTTGCAATTGTTTTTCAAGCATGCCGACAAGGGTTTCGATGTCCTCAATCCGCTCCAGCTTTTCAGCATACTGGGTAAAGAGCGTCTCCTCGACAGCACGAGATGTTTTTGCTCGCGGAGGTGTTGACAAATTGCGTGCCCAAAAGGTTAATCCAATTGTGGTATCGGCCTGCTGTGCCAACCGCTCAAACGCCGCCATGTAATGCACGTTGGCTTGCCAGGCTTTCAATAATTTTAACGCACGGTCACGTGGCAACCCTGATTGGATGATTCGTTCCGACTCATTTGGAGGGGTTTGCGGATTGCCGGCGGCCGCGTCCGTACACAGCATATAAGCAGTAGTGGTAACGCGCCAGCTCTCCTCATCCATATTAGTAGGATCGGAAAATCCAAAATCATCGACTGAGCGACGCGCGAAGATGGCAAAGCGTTCTTCCTCGCGCAGCAAACCAAACTCACCCGGCTCGCCTGCTATTACCTGTAGCATGCGGTGATCATCTACCAGCGCACCTTTCGCATTGCCTGGCGTCAATTCTTGCCAGGTGCATTGCGGTTTCCCGAACCATTCGCGCGCATGCGCCGGTAAAATAGGCAACAGGTCGCTCTCATGCTCACGGGGGATGGTCACCCCATAATCGCGAAGGGCGGTCAGCAGATTACGCTCCCACACCTCTTCCGCCTCAAGTTCAAACACTTTGAACCAAGTCAGTTCACCACGAGCGACCGGTAACCAGATCACACGCTGTGCCTGTGGGGCATTGGCGAAGCGGTCGCGTATAGATAGCTCATGCGCATCGGGGTCAGCCCATAATTCGATCCCGCCAGCTTGTGCAGCGACGCGCAGTAGCTCAAGCCATTCACGATCAGGATCGCACCAGAGTATGAATGGGGGCGTGGGTGACTGCCTGGCGAGAACTGATTGAATCTCCCCAATAAGCCATTGCTGAAAACTATCTGCTGAAACTTCGATCATGGTTATCCTCAAAGTCCAAGGAATGACGCGACTTGTTGTAGTAGCCTATTTCTTCTCTTCTGAACGAAGTCACTGAAATTGTCTTGTGTAAAGGCGATGCAAGCTTGGTCGTAAGCAGCTTTAACAATCGGATCAGCCATGCCGAAGAACTCCGTGTTTGCATCAGGCATCGCATCGCTCTTTTGGATGTTTCTAGATTTCCCCAAAAAACGGAAGTTACCCAGGTCATGTACATCCTTGACGATGCTTGCGATTTGCAGTTGGTTCTGCGGGAAGATATGATCTCGCTCCAGACTCCATCCACGTTTGCTTGGAATCTCTTTAATCCCACCGTCGACGATGTTGAGCACAATATCCAAATCCCATAAATAATCTTCACGGAATTGATAACTATCTTTACGTTCTCGGCGCGCCATTAGGTCACCAAGCTCCTTAATCGGAAAGACCCCCGTATGATTTGCATGTGACATTGTGAGGATATCGTGTATCTGGTCGAGAACGCTGTCTGGAGCACGAGAGAATAGGCGCGTAAACATCGACATATACAGATATTGACGCATCGCGTTACTCTCTGCGCCGTCGTTCGGTCCATACAGCTTTCCGGTCATCATGAGATAATCGATCAATGGAATGAGCGCCAGTTTACTTCGCAGGAAACGACTCCCCTTAATCAGCGCCTTGCCATCTAACCAAACCCGTAGTGAAGTGATGACCTTTTCCAGTTTATCAAAATCCCTTTTCAAAGTATCGAGAAAGACCGTATCGGTGAGTTTCTTGAAATCGTACTTGGCACCTTTCCCGAAGACGACAAACGCAGCTTTGATAACGAAGTCGTTATTGAAGTCAAAGCGTCCGTTTTCATTCAAATCGTCTACGATTCTGATGAAGCGCTCCTCCATATCTGGGATTTTGAGCGTCACTGTAGAAAAAAGCAGGTCGGATTTTGACAGGGCGATTCCACCAGAGTTGACACGCTCGAATACTTCCAGGACATCATTATATTCAAGGTTCGCATCGATTTCCTGGAACAGCAAAGCCTCACGCAACGCGAACGCTTCGATGAACTGCGATACGATCTCGCATGCCTGCTCTCGGGTAGCCGCGTCAGCGTCTGGTAGTCTCGCGGCAACAAACTTTACGATATTGCGGATGCCGAGATTCGCCAATTCACTCAGATGAACAAATCGTTTATCCGACTCTGCCTGATCGTCATCTAAAAATTCAAACCAGTAGTGCAAGTCGTCTTCCGTCTCGTCAGCCCTGGAATCGATTCTGAGATAAGCCCGTTCACGGTCAAATGTCCCGTGAAATGCCAGATAGAGCGATTGCAGTCGCTGTTGCCCATCCAATACCATATGCGCGAGCTCTTCCGCCGGCGCCGGCAATTGAGACACTAAACGCTCTCCAGAGATATAGTTACGCAGAAACGGACGGCAGCGGATTTGACCACTCGGTCGCCATACCATGACGGCACCAATCGGATAGCCGCACATGATCGAGTCCAGCAGGCGCAGTATACGGTCCTGATCCCATACGAATGAGCGTTGTATACTGGGTAGCTGGTAATCGCGTTTGTCTATTTTCTTTATAACATCAATAACTCGTTGAGTCGGCGATAATTCCGGCATGTTTCCTCCATCTGGTTAGGTCAGCCCCATTTTTTGCCAGAGGGTGTCGAAGTCTGGTGGTACATGTAATGTATTGAATAAATCGCGCCTCCAACCATCCGCACTGTTTTGTCTGATCAGGGCATTGAGCGTTGTCACAACATGCTGATTGAAAAACATCTTTCCGTGTATATCAAGGCATAATTGAGCGTCTTCAGTATGTCGCCTGCTGTTGTTGAGACGCTGATGGAATCTCGTCATGAAATCCGTCGGAAGCAAAAATGCGTGCCACCGTTCTAATATTGTGAGGATGACCGCATCATCTTGTGCATTCTGCACTTCCAGTAGATCTGACACAAACCCTTGATCTCGCAGTCCGGTCCACATGGGATTCGCAGTATGCCATAAAGCGCCATGTCTAAGCCATTTAGCGAAGTCCACCATTATCTCACTTCGCAGTGTGCCCTCGCCACCGACTATCTTCGACTGTTGCACAGGCGGTAAAGCGCTCCAAATCTCACGAGGATTGATCAGATAGCATTCTAAACAAAACCTCGGAAGAACCCAAAGGTTTGGGAGAGCAGATGTTTCCCTCGCAATTCGATCTTCCGACCAGTCATCACGATCTACAACTCCAACCCAGGTCGGTTCCTCACCAAGTATTTTTGTGACAGAATCTTTTTTACCAGCATAAGTCAGTGCCCACTGCACATCCCATCCAGGATGCTTGTTAGTCAATAGCACACCGAGTGCCTCAACATCATCCGGCCCCTCTACTAACAATACACGTTTGCCGCTTGTACTGACATATCTGACTTTGATATCGTCTCTCGTTGAACGCCAGCTACCCATTGCCATCCCCCAGCTGAATCCGTAAGCCACGCGTTTCATATCGTTCCCAAACATCCGGGTTGTGGGATGTGATAATGAGCTGACCGTTCTTTCCGGTCGTGATCCGTTCGAGTTCCGACAGGAGACCCGCGACGAGTGATGGGTGGAGATGAAGGTCTGGCTCGTCGATCAGCACGATGCCGCCTGGCTGTAGCCACCGACTTAAGAGATAGATGAGGAGCAACACCTGGTGTTCGCCGGCACTGAGCTCGTCGATATAATGCCAGGCATTAGATGAACCCTCAAGCCTTACACGCAGTCGATTCTCACCAAGTCTGATCTCCGGATCAATATATTTACCTTTGAGAAAATTATTTAAGTCGCTTATGACGGAATGGAATAAATCGAGCCTGGCTGTTTTCAACGTGATGAGAGAGGCTTCTAATTGGGTATTCCACTCATCAGTGGCTTGGTAGGTAACCAGCCATCGTTTTTTCGGATCTTCGGAGGCAGTCTCACCGATGTGCCGTTTTGGTGTTACCCAACGGCGTTGCTCTGCATCGAGATAGATAACGTTTGGGGTATCCACCTCTTCAAATGTAAGCACAAGCCGCTTGCGTGCCTCACACCAATTATCATGCCGATATCCAGGGATTATGTTGGTATCTTGTTTGTTTGATTTGGCGTTCCATTCATCACCCATCCAATGAACTTCTGGGTGGGAAGCCGTGATAGTATCGATCCATGATGATTCCCCGAAGGCCAAACCTATGGACGGGATGTTTGGTATCTCTTGTAAGATAACAGCAATCCCTCCCCATTTTTTCAGCCATACCCTTGCAGGATGGGATGCAGGCAGTCTTTTACCCATGTCTAACCAATAACCTGCAGCATCCCACAGCATAGCGATGGCACCAAGCATGATCGACTTGCCCGAACCGTTTGGGCCGGAAAGGAGTATCTTGTCAGCGATCTTCCCGGTCCAATTATCCGTAAAGTCGTATGTATTGCTATTTAACGGTCCGGTATCTTTGAAGATGATTTTCTGAATCTTCATGTCGTGACTCCTTGCCTGCTACTCAGTTCCACCAGCCCGGTTGGGGGAGTTTGCCTTCGCGGCACCAGCGGCGTTCGTCGGAGCGCCATTCGGCGCGGTCGGCGATGGCTTTGTCGATGTCTTTTCCGGCCAGCACGTCGGCGGCCAGGATGCCGGCACGCTGGAGCGGAGCGATATTTACGCGCACACCGTCATTAATGTCAGGCACGTAGGCGCTTTCCTGCTTGATGAACTCTCCGACGGTGCTAGGCGACGTGCGGGTGCCGTCTAGCGCGGAGATCTGATCGTAAAGCGGTTGACTACCCAGCCATGGTTCCCAGGTAGCTGCTTCCGGGCATGTCCAGGCCTCGATAAGTTTACGAACGGCTTTGCCTTTTGTGGTTCGGCCATCGAGTTCAGACTTCAGACTTTTGATCTCAGCCTTCAGAATACGCTGCCGCGATTCAAGCTCTGCACGGCGACTAAACGATATCTCCTGGTCTTTCAACTCCGCATCGATAGTAGACAACTCATCCTTCTGCGCTTTCATCTGTTCTCGGAGCGGTGCCAACAGGGAGGTGTCGAATGACTTCCACCAACGGTCGCAGGCAAAGTGTAGTGAGTCTTTTACCATCTCGGTAGCATGAGGACAGATCAGATTTGCCAGATCTACCGCAGTCGGGTCAGTTTTCAGCGTATCTTCCTTTGGTGCCGCAGGTCCGACGCAGGCACAGGAGTAATTGAGGTGTGTGACAGCTTCGGTCACCCAATCGGCAAAGTCAGGGTGTAATCCGGTCTCTCTCACCTTCTTTTGCCATTCTTGTATAGGTCCGGCTTTCACTTTGCTTACAAGATGAGTAAGCCAACGTACCTTCAGAGCAAGTATGGCGTCATTGATGGCATATTGGCGTAACTGCGGACATAACGAAGCAAGGCCAAATCCATGCTCTGCAATATTTGATATTCTATCGTCGAAATTACGTAACTCATCGATCAGCCCTTCGAGATCAATACGGCGGGTTACCTGACGATCGCTGCGTGCACTAATATCTATGGCCTCAATCCCTCGCATCTCAGTTTCGAAACGTTGGCGTAATGGTCGAATGTATTGCGATTGAATAGTCGGCAGCATTGTGCCATCAAGTTTATGGTAATACAAGATGCAAGAGAGAGCCGGCTGTTGCCGAGCAGTGAATTTTGCACTCTGCAACTGCCAGGCGACAGGACGCTTCTTGAACTGACTCATGTGCGTTTTGAAAAAGTCGTTAGAAAGCCATTGAATAAGCGATTTGCCCATAACCTCTTCGAAGTTGCGTTCTGAATTGCCGTTTTTTAACTCACCCGTCAACCGTTCGCACACACGTGCTAAGAGGGATGTATCCGACGTGTTATCTGTGAGTGGAATTACACCATACTGATCAGCCCACTCTGGTACGGACTCGCCAGTCTCGATCTGCTTTGGCCAGCGGTGACCGAGGAGCCGAAGGATGGTTACGGTAACTCTATCTGATATGATTTTTCGCTCTTCCGGCAAGCATCGCCATCCTTCTTCTTCGACACCTTCCTTCAGTAGCCAGTAGATTGAAATCGGATGGATCTCCAACTTCTGCGATAATTCCTCCATGAAGGTTTCGGGAGAGATAAGGATTCGTGCGCCGGCTACAACTTCCTCATCGTCGCTTTCCAGATCATTGTCAGTGGTCTCTGTGATCTCTTCTCTGACGCCTTGACCGGCTTCGTAAAGGGAGTGCAAACGGGATTTCAAATTATTGAGATCGGTAGACCCTAGCAGCCCGCGGATAAAGGCCTTTTTTCAATTACCCATCCAGCGTGACTACATCCCCTTGTGATTAATGGCGTTGGGCGCGTTTTCTCGCCCAAGACCTCACGAATCGCCTTCACGCAG
>Ga0073936_10008350_pt1 | contig 13189 bp, 9 predicted proteins | sample AliMusrvi5mmetaG_FD_87041 | JGI IMG/M metagenome (GOLD analysis project Ga0073936, IMG submission 87041) | Freshwater lake bacterial and archeal communities from Alinen Mustajarvi, Finland, to study Microbial Dark Matter (Phase II) - Alinen... | ecosystem: Environmental > Aquatic > Freshwater >... | reverse complement strand
GCTCCAAACGGCGGATTTGGGCAAGGGACAGTGGTTTGCGACCGGATTCATGGGGAAATGACTCAAACGCGAAAATAGCAGTCCTGTCCGCATTGCCAAGAAAATTTCGTTGGAAATTTCGTTGGAACATCTTCGGGCGAGCGGTTTTCGTAGGGGGACGCATTGGATGTCATGTGTATTCCAAGACGAGGATGCGGCCATCATCGAGCGGGACTTCCGGGACTTGCCAAGGCGGGCTTTGGGACGGAACGGACCGGGCTTGCGGCAACTATTATTTGTCTGTCCCCCTATTGCGAATCAGGTCGGGCTTGCGTCGCGGCGGTAAATTTCGGAAAAAAGCGGGCGGTCATCGCACACACACCCGATTTGGACCCGCCCCGACAGACTCACCCGCACAGGAAAACCAAGCACATGCCAGCCACCGATTGCAGTTCCCATGAGCTTGCCGGGACGTCCGTGACGACTGCCGGAAGGCCGCGTTCGACATGGTTGAGGGATCTTCTGCTGGTGGCGGTGGTGGCCGGGGTTTGGTTTTGCGGCTTGCAGGGGCTGCGGCCGCTGGCCAATCCGGACGAGGGGCGCTACACGGAGATTCCGCGGGAAATGGCCGCCACCGGGGATTTTGTGACGCCGCGACTCAACGGGGTGAAGTACTTCGAGAAGCCGCCACTGCTTTATTGGCTTTCGGCGCTGACGTTCCGGCAGTTTGGCGTGAACGAGTTCACCGCGCGGCTGTGGAACGGACTATTTTCGGTGCTCGGGGTGCTTATGACATATGGCACAGGCCGCTTGCTGTATGGCCGCGGGACGGGGATTTGGGCGGCGGTGGTGCTGTCAACCAACTTGATGTATTACGCGATGAGCCAGATTGTTCTGCTGGACATGGCGGTTGCGGTCACGATGAGCGGGGCATTGTTCGCGTTCATTCTGGGCATGCGGGAGCCGCCCGGGCGGCAGCGCCTGGCATGGTTTCTGGTTTTTTACGTGTTCATGGCGCTGGCGACGTTGTCGAAGGGGTTGATCGGCATCGCCCTGCCCGGGGCGGTGATTTTCCTGTGGGTTTTGCTGCTCAACCGATGGCGGGTCCTGTGGCCGTTCTATCCGATCATCGGGACTGCCCTGCTGCTGGTGATCGCCGCGCCGTGGCATGTGATGGCGGCCCGGGCGAACCCCGATGATTTCCTGTGGTTCTACTTCGTCCACGAACATTGGGTGCGCTTCACGACACAAGACCACAATCGCTACCAATCCTGGTGGTTCTTCCTGCCGATATTCGTCGCCGGGCTGTTTCCCTGGGTGTTTTTCGCCGGGCGGGCCGTGGCGGAATCCTTGTGCGGGGGCTGGAAAACACGGCGGCAACATGCTGAAGCATGGTTTTTCCTGATTTGGATTCTTTTCATCGTGGCGTTTTTCTCCAAATCCCAGTCCCAGTTGCCCCCTTACATTTTGCCGGTGTTTCCGGCTGCCGCCATCCTGATCGGCCGGTCACTGGCGCGGGTGTGGCAGGAGGGGGCGGAAAACGCGATCCGCCGGGGTGGTTGGGCGTTCATTGGCACGGCGTTGGTGTTTGCGGTCGCGGCGGTTGTCGCTACCGCACCCAAAGACCAATCCGAGCTTTGCACCTGGCTGCCGGTCTTGCGGACCACCCTGGCCGGGACCATGCTGGCCGGTGCGGCGATGGCATTCCTTGGCTTGCGCCGCAGGCAACCGCGGATCATCATCGGTGCGGTCGCGTTTACCGGGGTGGTTTTTCTCCTCACCGCGAACATCGGCGGGCACGCCTACGATAAATACTCCACCAAAAAAATCGCCATGATCCTCAAGCCCATGCTGAAAGCCGATGACCGCGTCTTCAGCGTCGGCTATGATACGCAGGATCTGCCGGCCTACCTCGGCAGAACGGTCAGCGTGTTCGGTGACCACGGCGAACTGGATTTCGGGATCAAGGCCGAACCGGATCTAACATCCAAACGGTTTTTCGATCGGAAAGACCTTCCCGGCCAATGGACACAGCCGGGAGCCGCCTATGCGGTCCTCCGCTTATCCACCTACAAAGGGTTGTGGTTCTCCAAGCTCGACCTGCCCCACGAGGTGCTTGCCAAAACGGACAGTCTCGTCCTGATAACAAATCGTCCTGTGCTGTCCCAACCGTGACCCGATCCATCCCGATGTTGCCATTCCTTCCATTTACCCGCCCGACCCTCGATGAGGAAACCATCGCCGGTGTCGGCGAGGTCCTGCGTTCCGGTTGGATCACCTCCGGCCCGCAAGTCAAGGAGTTCGAGGCCAAACTCTCCGCCTTTTTCGGCGGCCGGCCGGTGAGGGTTTTCAACTCCGGCACCGCGTCGCTGGAAATTGCCCTGCGCCTGGCCGGGGTCGGTCCCGGAGATGAGGTCATCACCACCCCCTTGTCGTGGGTCGCCACCAGCAACGTGGTTCTGACAGTCGGCGCGCGGCCGGTGTTTGTCGATATCGATCCGGTTACGCGCAACATCGACCTGGATGCCATCGGGGCGGCCATCACGCCCGCTACCAAGGCGCTCCTGCCGGTGGATCTGGCGGGACTGCCGGTGGACCGTGACAGGCTTTATGGGATTGCGGCCCGGCACGGCCTGCGGGTCATTGAGGATGCCGCGCAAGCCATGGGCAGTTCGTGGCGGGGACAGTTGATCGGCTCGTTCGGAGACCTGGTTTCCTTCAGTTTCCATCCTAACAAAAACATAACTTCCATCGAAGGCGGTTGCCTTGTGATGAACGATGAAAGCGAGGCAAAACTCGCCGAGCAATACCGGCTGCAAGGTGTCGTGAGGTCCGGCTTGGACGGCATGGATGTCGGAATCCTCGGCGGGAAATCCAACCTAACAGATGTGGCGGCGCGGGTGGGAATCGGCCAATTGGCGCGGCTGGATGAGTTCACCCGCCGGCGTCGGGAGTTGGCGCGGGAGTATTTCACTTGGTTCGCGCGGCCCGAATTTAACGCACTTGGGTTGGGCATGCCGGTAGCGGATTTCACGCAGAGCAACTGGCACATGTTTCAGGTGATTCTGCCGGAATCCGGTGCTTCGTCCAGGCGGGCGGAGATCATGGGGAAATTGCACGCGATGGGCATCGGCACGGGGGTTCACTATCCGGCGATCCATTTGTTCACGTTGTACCGTGCCGCCGGTTGGAAGGATGGGGATTTCATCCATGCGGAAAACGCCGGACGCAACATCCTGACCCTGCCGCTTTTCCCAACCATGGCCGACGCCGATGTCGGCCGGGTTGTCACCGCCCTCGCCGAGGTCCTGCAAGTTTCCCGCCAAACATGAGCGCCACCGCCAACATCAACCTCTCCGTGGTGATCCCCGTCTATAACGAGGAAGGCAACCTGCCCGTGCTGTTCGCCCGGCTCTATCCGGTATTGGATGGTCTGGACCGCAGTTATGAAATCATCTTCACCAACGACGGCAGCGCCGACCGCTCGGCGGAATTGTTAGCCGCCCGGCATGCCGCACGGCCCGATGTCACGCGGGTCATCGAGTTCAATGCCAACTATGGCCAGCACATGGCGGTCATGGCCGCGTTTGAGCGTGTCCGCGGGGATATCATTGTCACGCTCGATGCGGACTTGCAGAATCCGCCCGAGGAAATCCCCGCGCTGCTCAAAATGACCGACGAGGGATATGACTGCGTCGGCGGGGTGCGCCAGAACCGCCAGGACACCCTGTTTCGCCGCCGCGGCTCGCAATTTGTCAACTGGGTGCGCAGCCATACGACCAGCATCCGCATGAGCGATCAGGGATGCATGCTGCGCGCCTACTCGCGGCAGGTCGTCGATGGCATCGTCCGTAGCGAAGCCGTCAATACCTTTATCCCGGCCCTCGCCTACAGCCTGGCCCAAAAACCAACCGAAGTCCCCGTAGCCCACGAGGAACGCCATGCCGGCACTTCCAACTATTCCGTTTACAAACTGATCCGGCTCAACTTCGACCTCATCACATATTTCACTACCGCACCGCTACAGCTTTTCACGATTTTCGCGATGGGCTGTTCGGCGGGTTCATTTCTGTTAGTCATCATTCTGGGCACCCGGCGTTTGCTTTTCGGTCCTGAGGAAGGCGGGATCTTCACGCTGTTCGGCATTTTGTTTTTCCTGATCAGTGTTTGCATGGTGGGCATCGGCCTGATCGGCGAATACATGGGCCGCACCTATCAGGTGGTCAGAAACCGCACCCGCTACCACGTCAGCCACATCCTGGAAACGCACGAATGAACAAGCCACGCATCCTGTTTTTCGGTTATAGCGAGGTCGGTCACACCTGCCTCGATTTTCTGTTAGACCGTGGTGACAACGTGATCGGTTTGATCACCCATGAGGATCAGGCGGGCGAGAACATCTGGTTCAAGACGCCTGCCAGTGTCGCTATTCAGCACGGGGTTCCGGTGTTCACGCCGGATTCGGTCAACACCCGCGAGTGGATCGCGCGCATCGCCACCATGCGGCCCAACCTGATCCTATCAGTTTATTACCGCCATCTGATCGCTCCGTCCGTGCTGGCCATTCCCGTCTTGGGAGCATTCAACATCCACGGTTCGCTGTTGCCGAAATACCGGGGCCGCACGCCGATCAATTGGGCCGTCATTCACGGCGAGACACGGCTGGGCATGACCCTCCACCGCATGGTGAAGCGCGCCGATGCCGGCGCGATCGTCGATCAGGAAGGCGTGGAAATCGGCCCGCTCGATACCGCCGAGCAGGCGTTCCGGAAAGTCCTGCCATGCGCCCGCGCCGTGCTCGCCAGACAGATCGACCGCCTCCTTGCCGGCACCGCCACCGAGACCCCGCAGGATGATTCCCAGGCCACGTATTTCGGCGGGCGCACGCCGGATGACGGGCGCATCGACTGGACCCGTTCGTCGGCGGAAATCATCAACCTGATCCGCGCGGTGACCGACCCCTATCCGGGCGCGTTCACCGAATACGGCGGTGCGCGGTTCATGGTCTGGTGGGCCGAACCCGCACCCGGGCTGACAGGCCAACCCGGCTCCATTCTGTCGGCGGATCCATGGGTCATCGCCACCGGCGACGGCGCGCTGCGTCTCGTCCGTGCCGAATGGCGCGGAGTCCCCTCCCCCGCGCCCGGGCCGGGCACCCTTCTCTAACATACAGATACACCATGTCACACACCCCGCTCAAAGTCCTGATTCTCGGAGCCAACGGCTTCATCGGCAGCAGTCTGATAGAAACCATTCTACGCCAGAAAGACTGGGAGGTTTTCGGCATGGATGTGGGTGATCACAAGCTCACGCACATCCTGGACCACCCGCGTTTCACGTTCGTCGAGGGCGACATCACGATCAACCGCGAATGGATCGAATACCACATCAAGAAATGTGACGTGGTGATTCCGTTGGTCGCCATCGCCAATCCCGCGCAATATGTCAAGCGGCCGCTGGATGTGTTCGAACTCGACTTTGAGGCGAATCTCGAGATCACCCGCAAATGCGTGAAATACGGCAAGCGGCTGATTTTCCCCTCGACCTCGGAAGTTTACGGCATGTGTCCGGAAAACGTGCTCGACGAGGGCACCAGCAACTTGGTTTACGGACCGATCAACAAGCAGCGGTGGATCTATGCTTCGTCCAAGCAACTGTTAGACCGGGTCATTTATGCTTATGGGGTGCGTGACAATCTCGACTATACCTTGTTTCGGCCGTTCAACTGGATCGGGCCGAAACTCGACAACGTGATGGAGCCCAAGGAAGGCAGCTCGCGGCTGTTCACCCAGTTCATCAGCAACGTCATCCTGCGCAAGCCGATCCAGTTGGTCGATGGAGGATCGCAGAGCCGCTCGTTCACCTATATCCAGGATGGCGTGGATTGCCTGCTGCGCATCATCGAAAACCAGGATGGCGCGGCATCCAGGAGAATCTTCAACGTCGGCAATCCCGCTAACAACGTGTCCGTGGCCGATCTGGCGAAAATCATCGTTGAGGCGTTCATGGAATATCCGGAATACCGCGAACGCGCCGAACAGGCGGAAATCGTCACCGTTTCCTCGATGGAGTACTTCGGCAAGTACTATCAGGACATCCACACCCGCGTGCCCTCGGTGGCGGCCGCCAAAGAAGCCCTCGGCTGGGAACCCAAAACCGACCTCCGCACCGCCATCCGCCTGACCCTCGACTATCACCTCGGACAAAAACACCACGACCTCACCGCGGAGTCCGCCGCCTCATGAGCATGATCGTCGCACTCAAAATCGATGTCGATACGGAACGCGGAACACGCGTGGGCGTGCCCGCCCTGGCTGGATTGTTAGATAAACTCAAACTGCCAGCCGCGTTTTTGTTTTCACTGGGACCGGACAACACGGGCAAGGCGATCCGCCGGGTGTTCAGGCCCGGATTTTTTCACAAGGTCAACCGCTCCGGGGTGGTGGGCATGTATGGCATCCGCACCCTGCTCAATGGCACGTTGCTGTCCGCGCCGCACATCGGGTCGCGCCATGCGGACGTATTGCGGCGGGTCGCGGATGCGGGTTTCGAAACCGGCATCCATTGTCATGACCACTATGAATGGCAGGACCGGTTGTTCGACATGCCGCTGGCCCGGGTGCGCGACGAGTTCGGCCGCGCCCGCGATGAGTTCCGGCGGATTTTCGGATGCGATGCCGCCACCGCGGGTGCTCCCGGTTGGCAAGCCAATGCCCACAGCAGGCAGGTCTATGACGAAGCCGCGCTGCTCTATGCCAGCGATACGCGCGGGCAATCACCGTATTTTCCCGCCATCGACGGCCGGGTTTTCAGGACGCTTGAAATCCCCACCACTTTACCCACCCTGGACGAGTTGTTAGGCCGGCCGCAATTTCCGGAGGACAAGATCGTGCCGCACTATGTGGGCTTGCTGCGGGATGACCGGCCGAACATCCTGACGCTTCATGCCGAGATTGAAGGCATGTCAAGGCTGCCGCTTTTCAGGATTCTGCTGGATGCGTGGTTGGCACTCGGCGTGGAATTCGTCCGCATGGACGATCTGGCGCACAACCTCCTCGACCACCGCGGGACCATTCCGATCCAGCCGTTGGTGATGGCGGAGATCGACGGACGTTCGAGCAAGGTCGCCACCCAAGCTTTGGACTGCGGCGAGCCATCGCCGCTTTGACCGGCTGGCATACCTTTCCTCCGGCATTCATTCCTCCCGGTCAAACATGCCTGAACCCAGGCTCTTGTGGGTTTGGATCGGCGTTTCCGCACAACCGGAGCGCTCTCCCAAAGCGGTGAAGCGTGCTTCACCGCAGTCCAAAGCGCCCTTGCGGATTGGCGATCCTGCGGCATAATACACCGCATGCAGCGTCTGATCCCGATATGGTTCTTCCTCTTGGCAGGCGTGGCTTGCGGCCAATCCTACACACCGGTCAACGAGCGTCCGCCCGATCTGACACGAGAATTCCGCGGTGTCTGGATCGCCACGGTTTACAATCTCGATTGGCCGAGTTCCAAAGGTCTGAGTGCCGCCGCCCAACAGGCGGAGCTGCGTGGCCTCCTCGACAAAGTGGCCGCATTGAAGATGAATGCCGTCATGTTCCAGGTCCGGCCGCAGTGCGACGCGATCTATCAATCGTTGATCGAGCCGTGGAGTTCATGGCTCACCGGTTCCATGGGCCGATCACCGGGTTATGATCCGCTGGCCTTCTGCATCCGGGAAGCCCACGCCCGGGGCATCGAGGTGCATGCATGGTTCAACCCGTTCCGCGCACTGTGCAATCAGTCGGAACCGGTGGCCGGCAACCATATCTGCCGCACCTCGCCCAGCGCCACCAAACGCTATGGTTCGATGGTGTGGTGCGATCCGGCAGTTTCTGAATCCCGCTCGCGGGCACTCAGTGTCATCATGGACGTGGTCCGCCGCTATGACATCGATGGCGTCCACCTCGACGATTATTTCTATCCGTATCCCAGCGGTGGGCAGGAATTTCCCGATGGCAAGACACCGGCACAGCGGCGCTCCTATATCGATGGATTTGTCAGCAACCTCTACTCCGCCGTGAAAAACATGAAGCCATGGGTGCGCGTGGGCATCAGTCCGTTCGGCATTTGGCGGCCCGGCGTGCCTGCGGGGACCGAAGCCGGACTTGATAGTTATGAACAACTCGCCGGTGATTCGCGCAAGTGGCTGCAAAACGGTTGGGTCGATTATCTCGCGCCACAGTTATATTGGCGGATATCGCCGCAAAAACAAAGTTTCTCCGCGTTGCTCGCCTGGTGGCGGCAACAAGGGAGCCGCCCGGTTTGGCCCGGCATCGCCACCGCCCGCATCCAATCGTCCGAGGATCGGGGCCGCCCGGCTAGCGAGATCACCAACCAAATCGATATCACCCGCAAGATCAGCACCACCTCGAACGGCCATATCCATTGGAGCGCCAAAAGCCTGGTCACCAACCGCGGCGGCATCGCCACCAAACTCGCCACCACCTATACCCAACCAGTCGCCATCCCCGCCATGCCATGGATCAGCACCAAAGCCCCCGCCTCACCCGGCGTCAGCGCCAGCGTCGCATCCAACGGAACCACGGTCAGTTGGGTGCCCGATGCAAGCACCGCCAAGATCGCCATCCAGGCGAAATCCGGCGGCACCTGGCGGACTGTGAAGATCGCCTACCTCGCGGCTAACAAATCCACCACCATTCTGCGGGCGGACGTCATCGCCGTGACCGCGCTCGACCGCTACGGCAACGCCAGCCCGCCGAAAGTGCTCGGCCTGCGGTGAGAACAGGCATGGGAGGTTGCCAGCCGCACGGCGCTTGATGGAAGAAAAGAGCAGATCGCGGTCGATGCCTTCCACGGAGGCCGCCAGCAAGCCTTTGCCGCGCGGCAGATCGTCCCCAGAATGGGTGCGCAACAAGGCGAACGAAAAGCACTTCGGCTCCATGTCGAATATCGGATGGCGAATATCGGATTGCATTTGGCGCGGGAATCGGCTATTGGCAGTGCTCATCCGGTGTGCTCGGGCATGACGGATGGACGTTTTTCCAGAAATTCCCCTTACAACCGCGCACCATTGTCCTCCATGAATTCTCGCAATTTCCCGTTGTGCCGCATTTGGCGGCAAGTGTTCTTGTGTCTGCTGGCCGCAGTGATGGCAGGTGGTGCCGGCGCGTTCGCGACGTCCATCAGCGGTCAGAAAGCCCTTAAAATGAGGCTTTCCGCAGATCGCCTCACGGCGGAAGTGACGGTTCCCGAAGGGGTGGGCAGCGTGACCTTGCAAAAATCCCAGCGCACCGGCGGCTGGCAGAATGTCGTCACCCAAAGCGCGGTGGTCGGAGTGATGAAATTCACCTTGCCCACGACGACCCGCAGTGTCCAGTGGCGGGCGCTGGGGTGGTATGAAGTGGAAACCGCCTCCCGCGGCAAGTTCCCGGCGCGGTTCTACAAAGGCAAAAACAAGTTTGGCCCGGTCAAGGCGAACGGCGGATCGTGGCTCGGACCGCGGTCGCTGGCGGTGCCCACCGCGGCCATTGACATCGGCGCCACCACCAACGCGGACACGCCGGTGGAAGCGGATATTTGGAAGGTTGATGGCAACTCCGTTTATTTTTTCAATCAACTGCGCGGCTTGCAAGTGCTCGATCTGACAAATCCGGCGGATCCCCGGCTCACCGCATCCCTGCGCCTGCCCGCTGTCGGCCAGGATCTCTACGTGCTGCCGGGCACCACCGCGGACCGAACGATCATTCTCCTGACAGAAGGGTGGACCCAGGATGGCGGCCAGTGGACGCGCATCCAGCAAGTGAAAGTCAGCGGCGGCAAAGCGGAAATCAGCTTCAGCCAGAATGTGACCGGCAGTCTTGCCGACAGCCGTTTGGCGGGCAACCGCCTGATTCTGGCAACTACCGAATATGCCAATGCGGGTGGCGCTGTGACCACCAACAGCAGTGTGAATTGCCACTTGAGCGAGTGGTTGCTGACCCCGGATCAAGCGCCGGTGGCTGCGGCGGAAACCCTCATCCAAGGCACCAGTCCGTTGATCTCATCCGGCCCTGATTGGTTGGCGCTCGCCGTGCATCCGGACGGGCAATGGGATGTGACCGACGTGTCGGTGTTCGCGGTGCGTCCGGGCGGCCTGATCCGCATGGGCGACCCGGTTAGAACCGAGGGCTCGGTTTCTGACAAATCCGCCATGCAGTGGAACGGCAACGTGCTGACCACCATCTCGGAACATTACACAAACGGCACCACTTGGTCGCCCACAACCATTTTGGAAACCTTCCGCGCGTGGGCACCTGAGGTGGTTCCCCCAGTGGCCGATGATGGCCGCCTCGGGCGGCTTGAACTGGCCACGGGCGAAAGCCTGCATGCCACCCGCTTCGCCGGCAACAAGGCCTACGTGGTGACCTTCCTGCAAACTGATCCGCTGTGGGTGGTGGATCTAACGGACCCGGCGAATCCGCAGGTGGCCGGACAACTTGCGGTGCAGGGTTGGTCGTCGCGCTTGGAACCCATCGGCGATATGTTGTTCGCCATCGGTTGGGAATCAGGCACGGTGGTGGCGTCGTTGTTCGACGTGGCGAATCCGGCGGCCCCCGCATTGCTTCGCCGCCTGAGCCTGGGAGCACCGGGAACCTTCAGCGCGGCAATGTGGGATGACCAGGCACTCAAAATCCTGCCCGACGCCGGCCTGGCGCTGATCCCGCTGAATACCTATGATCCGCTGTCCGGCCAATGGCACCCGCTCCTGCAATTGCTGGATATCAATACGGTTGGCCGCGATCTGCGACTGCGCGGCGATATCGCCCATGCCTTCGACGCCCGCCGCGCGGATTTGTTAGGGGAAACCGTGGTTTCGATATCGCAGCGGGTGTTGGTGACGGCTGACATCACGGATCGCGATGCGCCGGATGTGCTGGCCGAGGTTTCCCTGGCCTGGCCGGTGGACCGCGTGCTGGATGCGGGTGATTATCTGCTGCAAATCGAAGACGGTGGCCGCTGGTATTCGAGTGGCAGCCGCGCTACTGTCAGGGTTTCACCGGCCGACGCGCCGGAGCAGGTTCTGGCGGAAACCGATCTCGGCGATGGCACGGTGCGGGCCGCGGAATTCCGGGATGGCAAATTGTATATCTTGCGCGATCAGGGTGCCAGCATGCCGATTTACTATATGAATTACATGAGGACGAGTGACGGCGGAGGATCCTCGGAAGGACCGCTGGTCTTGGATATCTATGACGCCGCGGCGGTGCCCGCGCTGACATTGTCAGGGTCGTGCTCGGTCACTCTGCCAAGCGGTGCGCAGGTCGCCACGGATCGTTTGTTGTGGCCGCAGCCGGATCGTCCGGCGGTGGTCATGGATTATCGCTTTGCCTATGGGTTCTGCTGGTATGTTCCACCGGTGTCGATCACCCCCGTGATGAATCAACCCGCAACCAGCAACCCGTTTGCGCCGCAGCCTGCAGTGGCGGTGGGCATCAGGCCGTACTGGGTTCCGGAAACCGCGCCGTGCCTGGTGCTGTTCGACGTTTCCCAACCGGCCACCCCGGTGGCGGCGGAGCCGCTGAGCCTGGGGCCTGTGGGGACCATGCTCAACGGCATCAGCGAGGCCGCCAACGGCCGCATCGTGCTCGGAACCTCCTATTGGAAAAACCCGCAAAACGGCAGATGGCTCGATTCCTCCCACGCGGTGCAATCCGCGCTCGTGATCAAGGTGGATGCCACCGGCCCTCCCTTCGTGCGGCCCTTGGTGGATTTGCCCGGCGAGCTCTTCGCTGTCACCGAACTCGATGCCAACGGGTTCTACGCGTTCACGCGGGCCTCCGCCAGCGATACCACCACCACCACCCTGCAAGTGAGCGCCTGCGATGGCTTCGACGCGTTCCTGATCACCTCGCTCGCGGTGCCCGCCAACGCGGTGACCACCGCCGGTGACAAGCGGATGTTTGTCGCCAATGCCAACGGCGTGGATCGCTACCTGCTCGACGACAAGGGAACCTTCACTACCGAACCCACGCTCAAAGTCGGTTGGTTTCCGAATACGCTCCGTTGGATCCAGGGAGTTCTAACAGGATCGACCGGTAATTCCCTGTTCGCTGCCCCAGGTGATGCCGCCACGGCGGAATCCTGGGCCTTCCCCGCATGGAACCTCGGGCTGGACCGCCTCACCATCGCCACCGATGGCGATCTGTTAGTGCCGTTCGGCGATTATGGCATGGAACGCTTGGCCCGATGAGGGAAACGGTAGGGACAACCGGCCGGTAAGGGCGTGGCGACCGCCTCGCCTCGCCCACTTCCCCCCCCCCGAGGGCGACCTTTCCAGATCAATCACTCAAGGAGTGCGGGCGTCCCGCCCAATACTGTCCATTTTGCGCCCTTTGGCAGGAGAACCGGCTTCCAGCCTGTGAGGGAAGACAGTGCGTCCCGCCTGTCCGCCACTGAAACGACAGGCTGGAAGCCCGTCGGCAGGAAAACAGGCTTCCAGCCTGTGAGGGAAGACAGCGCGTCCCGCCTGTCCGCCACTGAAACGACCGGCTGGAAGCCCGTCGGCCAAGACAGGTGGGACACCTGTCCTCCTGTTAAATGGACAGTATTGGGCGTCCCGCCCGCATCCGCCATGGCATGCGAAAGGGCAGCGCGTCCACCCGGCTCTTTCGCTTCTCCTGGCCTTGGTGGGCGGGACGCCCACGCTCCTTGAACCAAAAAAAGAGCCCGGCCCCGGCGGTGCCGGGGTCGGGCATTATTCTGGCGACGACCTACTCTCGCAGGACCTTTCGTCCCACTACCATCGGCGCTGCGGCGTTTCACTTCCGGGTTCGGAATGGGACCGGGTGGTTCCACCGCGCTCTGGTCACCAGAGGGCGATGCTGGGGTGAATGGCGGGGTGCCATTCATTCCAATACCGGGACTCTGGGGGCCGGGGCTTTGTTAGACGTTATTGGTTATTTTTTATCAGGGAAGACGCGCGGCGCGCATGCTTATCACCAATAACTTATAACTAATAACTTCCAACCGCGGACGATGTCCGCACTCTGGCATCCGCATGGAGGTTTTTCCGATTTGACAGACGACCGCGCTTGCGCCGTCCTTGTTTTCACTCGCACATTTCCGATTCCAAAAACAGGAATCAAGCCGAACGGATGATTAGTACTTCTCGGCTCAACGTGTTGCCACGCTTCCACCTGAAGCCTATCAACGTCGTGGTCTCCGACGATCCTTCGGG
>Ga0073936_10008349_pt1 | contig 13189 bp, 8 predicted proteins | sample AliMusrvi5mmetaG_FD_87041 | JGI IMG/M metagenome (GOLD analysis project Ga0073936, IMG submission 87041) | Freshwater lake bacterial and archeal communities from Alinen Mustajarvi, Finland, to study Microbial Dark Matter (Phase II) - Alinen... | ecosystem: Environmental > Aquatic > Freshwater >... | reverse complement strand
GTTCAATATGGGAGAACCCGAGTGCGACGATTTCCTCAATCATCGACTCGCCATCGGTGTGGCGGCTGTTATTCCAACAAGATGAAAATGCAAGCATGGTAAAATGACCCCGCGCGGGCCGACGAACTCACCATGCCCCAACCGACCTGCCGATGCAAGCGTGCCTGCTCCGCTGGACGTTTAGCTCACCAAGCGTCGCTGCGAAATGGGGACGCGGGCAGTCCGTCCTTGTTGTAGAGATTGGCCCCATCGGGATTCATCTCAAAACCATAGCGCACCGCGACGGGCTCCTTCACCTCGGGTGAGGACACCACAAGCGTGTTGTTGTCGATGACCGCCTCGGCCCAAAACCATTTTTGATCAGCACCGGCGATGGCGATGCGGTTGAGCTTTTCGCCCTTGCTTTCCACCACCGTACCCCGGCCGTCTTTTTTCCCGAGCATCAGTCCCGAGCCGGCATGCCCGAACTCGACCCGTGCCTTGCCTCCTTCGATTGACAGTGCCTTGAACAAGGGCCCGGAAACCTCCAGGTCCTTTTGGCCGTAGTCTCGGGCCAGAGCCCACCGAGCCAGGCGCAGCCCGACATCAAACTTGTTAACCGGATGAATGTTGCCGGACTGGGCCAGCGGCACGGTATCAATGATGACCGCCATGCCGGTGTTTGCAATCGTCAGCGCCTTGGTTTGGGCTTCGCGAAGTTTCGCCCATCCGTTGCCGCCAGCTGGATCCACCGACGGCGCTTGATAGTTGGCCAGTTGCACATAATAGAACGGAAAATCCCCCTCGTTCCACTGCTTGCGCCACCCACCGATCAAGGCCCGCATCTTGTCAAAATACGTTTCGCCCTCTTTGCCGTTGGCCTCTCCTTGATACCACAGCGCGCCCTTGATCGGAAGTTTCACTAACGGATGGATCATGGCGTTGTACAGTTCGCCACTCCCGGCTTTGGTATTGACGGGTGCGGATTCCTCGCTGCAAGTCCACGGCTCAATCCGGGTGCCGCCCCAGTTGGTATCAATGATCCCGATGGGAACTCCGGTTTTCTGTTGGATTTCTCGGGCAAAATAAAATCCCACAGCCGTGAACCCCGGGGCGCTCGCCGGTGTGCACACTTGCCACGGCGTGGCCGTCTGGGTGTCTGCTTCGGGCTGGCCGGACTTTACATTCTTGATCTTGATATGGCGGATCTTCGGCAGGTCTGCGGCTTGAATGTCCTCGGCCGCCCCCAGGCACGGCTTCAGTGCCATCGCCATGTTCGATTGGCCGGAACACACCCAGATGTCCCCAATCACCAAATTTTTCAATGTCACGCTGTTGTTGCCATGCACGGTGAGTTCCAAATTCTCGCCGCTCTTCATGGCTGGCAGTTCCAATGACCACTGGCCCTTGTCGTCGGCCTTGGTCTCCGCCGTCGTGCCCATCAGGGCCACACTTACCGCCTCACCCGCATCCGCCCAACCCCAAATCCGCACCGGCATGTCCCGTTGCAGCAGCATGTTGTCAGTGAAAATATTTGGCAGGCGCACGTCAGCCGCAGCGGGCAGGATGCTGGCCACGAGTAAACTTAACAAGACCGGATGGCTCTTGTGAAAATGACGGACAGGACTGGATAGATGCATGATGCTTTGGTTGTAATGGGTTTCATTCACTTGGCCTTGAGCTCGAACCAGCGGATGGAAATGCCGCGCTCCATTGGCGCGCTGATACTGAAACATTGCGGACCTTTGTCCAGCTTCACTTCCACCGCCGCAGTCGTCGTCTCGAGAAATACCGGCCCCGATGTCCCGTCGAGCCTCGATACCTCCCAGCCCCGCCCTTGCGGGACTTTCCATGCACTGCCGGGTTGCGGCTCAATCTCCGAATACGCGGATTTCGCCGCAATGCAGGCATCCGCCGGCTGCCCAACCCCGATCGCCGGAATCCCAAACGCCTGACAAATGAACACACCTCACGAAGACTGCGGCCCGCACTTGCCGCCACCGGCCAGCACATTCTTGAAACTTGAATTGAACTCCATCGGCGAGTTCCACCGCCAAACCTCACTGGTCGAGTTCACCACTTGTTCGAACTTCCTCAGGTCGGTTCGCCAGCTGTTGATCATCTCCCTCCCCCACGCCAGATCCGCATCCGATGCGCATGACGAAACCACGTGCCGGCATTCCCAGACAGTTAGATTGTCGAGCCTCCCAAACAAATCCCGGTTCTGATCGGCTTTCTTGAAATGCAGGTAGCGGCCGATCGGCTCTGCCGGGTGCTCGTTCTGGCCACCGGCACCACATATACTGGCTCGTTGCAGCGCCTCCCAGCCCCTGCGGATGCTCGGCAGTTGCCTCTCCATATACACCACCCATTCAGCTAGAATTTCAGCTTCTTTCCCTCAAAATCACTCCGGCACACGCTCGTAATCCGCAACCTTTTGGTCAGCTCCATCCCTCGGGCTTCGTGCATCCATTGGCTCTCCACCATGCCTCCACACTGGCCATCCCGTGCAACACTCCCAACTGTCATTGCAAAATGCCCTGCTTCATCTCGAAAATAAACCATTCCTAACTGACATGCCAGATCCCTTTGATTATGAACGAATTACCTGCCAACAAAATGCCCGAATTGAAAATATTGCAGATTTCACTTGGCATATATCAATGGGTTTGCTAAACCCTCCGCAATCAATTGGATCAGGGTGACTGCAAGTAACTAACAAAAACAATAACATGAAACCGTTTCAACTCCAATTCACGCAAATCCATCTGCCAGCTTGCCTCACGGCACTCGTAATACTAACAAATCAATATGCCATCGCCAAGCCTATTGTCGGTGAAATAATTAACTCCAACCTAACCGTTACCGGTTGGGGTTGCTTCACCAACGGTGTGGATTTGGGCCTCAATGGCGATCTGTTACTCAATTGGCTACCTGCCAATGCATCCAATCCGCTGGGTACCGCCACCTCCGACATTGCCCTGGCGCAGGGGTCCTTCCTCTGGCGCGACTCAATCACCCCGGCCCCGGCGGCTCGTAACAAGATGAGGCTGGACTCATCCAATAATCTATCTCTTTTCAGGTCCGATGGCACAGAAGGCGTCGTCCTGGATCCGCAAAATGGTAGAATCAGAATACCCGCTGCCGGAACCAGCGGAGGCATCTTTTTCGGCACTAACACTGTCCCCACGCTCCAAGCTGCCGCCAACGGAGCCGCTATATTTCCCGCCCAACTCACCCTCAAAAGCGGGCTGCTACTCAGCAACGGAACCCTTCAGGTGAGTGCCATCACCCCAGCTACTTCCTCCAATACCGGCGCTCTAATCGTAGCGGGCGGAATCGGCAGCGCCATGGATGCCTATATCAACGGAGTTCGCGTCGGCAGAGGAGCCGGCAATAACTCTGCCAACACGGTTGCAGGTGTTGGTTCCCTCGGTGTCAATACCACAGGATATAACAATACTGGGGTCGGTGCCTATGCCTTGCATTCCAATACCATCGGATACTACAACACCGCTTTCGGCCCGTATGCGCTGTATTCCAACACCATGGGTGCCGGCAATACTGCCTTGGGGCATAATGCAGGTTATTTCAACACCCTTGGGAACAACAACGTCATCTTGGGATCCTTTGCAGCGTACTATCAGGCAAATGGCACCACTCTGACAAATACCCAGAACAGTATCTACATCGGGACCAATTCCAAAGGCAAAGATAACAGCGACAGCAATTCCATTGTGATCGGGACAAAGGCCATCGGCGAAGGTGCCAACACGACTGTCATCGGCAACATGGCCACCACCAAAACCCATCTCTACGGCGAGTTAGTGGCGAGTTCAGCTACCATCGGTGGCTACCCGGTCCTGGCAACTCAGTCCGGGACCAATTCGTCGCTCACAAATCTCGCCATGCTGGCGATTGGTGCCTCCGCGAAAGCCACTCAGGAAAACGCCATTGCCATCGGCCGCTGTTCCCAGGCCAGCATGCCTTTTGCGCTCGCCTTGGGCGATACCAGCTATGCCACCGGTCCTCACTCGACAGCCATGCAGCAGGGGTTTGCCGCTGGCGAATACTCATTTGCCGCCAATCAGGGAGATGCCGAGGGCGGATTCTCTCTGGCCATAACATATGGAAAGGCCTACGGTTATGCATCAGTCGCTATCGGGGGATTTGATGGCGACTGGGAACACTCCAATTATGCGATGGGTGCCGGTTCAGTGGCCTTGGGCGGCCGAATGAATATGGCTACAGGCCCGAATTCATACGCGCTTGGAAATAGGGTAACCGCATCGAGCGCCTGTTCCTTTTGTGTGGGCTCACAAAATCTCTCCGCCAGCCATGCTATAAGCCCCGTCGGAGATATGGGCTGGATCGAGGAATCCGCCTTGCTTGAAGTCGGTAATGGCAATCCCGACGCCACTAAATTCGATACGTCCAATGCCATCACCACCCTCAAGAACGGTCAAACCACTCTTACGAACAAGGCATGGAAAGCCAATATCACAGCTCCCTTGGCTGACCCTATTCCGACCACCGACAGCGGTGGCAACGCCTTGGTGGTGGAGGGACACACCGTCCTCAAAGGCAAAGTCGTCATTGAGCAGGCACAAGGCGATATCTCCATGGGAATCTACGCAGATAACGGAAGTGAACCTATCTATTAGGGAATTTTATATTTACCAACCACACATCCAACCAACCACTACCATGTTTGGAAGACACACACGCCGATGTTTCCGGCCCGTCCGGTTAGTGACGATGCTATTTGCGATCAGCATGCCGCTTTCAGCAGCTCCGCCGACGTGGTGGTCGCTGCCCGATTCCACCAGCCATACGGTCATGGACCCCACCGCGACCGATCCCAATCCCCGGGGGCCGTCTAACATCGGGCAGGCAAAGTTCATCGCCAAACGGGCCCTGGATGTCCTTAACACCGTGGATCGGTCTCTTGCAACCCAGGTTCGTGACAAGTTGACCCGCAACCAACCCAAGTTGCTATTCTCAGATAATTTCCAGAATGCCATTGTGGATTTTGATCTTCCAGGCGAACCCATTCCAGCCGACTGGCACGAGTGTCAGCACGCCGCTCTTCTCACAGGCCAGCTCAAGGCATTGGCCGCTCCGTTCTATGATGTCCTGCATTTGGCGGCTCCGCTGTGGCTGGACAATGAGTCGTCCGATCCGTCCCAACAAGGCCAACTCCAGCTCAATGCCACCAAAGACCGAGCAAACCCTTCCAATTATTACCCGTGGTCAGCGGATTCCAGCAACGCAAACAACCAGACCATTGCCACCATCGGCCAACTCAAGGCGGTATTCTCATTGCGTCTCGAATCCCTCAATGCCATCCTTGATTCCGATCATGACGGACTCACCAATGCCGAGGAAGCCATTCACCACACCGATTCTCTCAACCCGGATACCGATGGAGATGGCATGCCCGACGCTTGGGAAATTAAGTGGGGCCTTGACCCGCTCAATCCAGCGGACGCCACTGCCGATCCTGATGGTGACTCCCTATCGAATCTAGACGAGTACCTGGCCGGGACGACGCCCACTGGAGTCTATCGTGTCGAAGTCTTGCCAATGGGTGCCAATTCCTTCTTCCACTCCGCTGCTGACGATGGCTCGGTCATCATGCAAGCAACCCCGATCTGGAACCCTGGCGGCAATCTCGAGTTGATCACTGCAGCGGACGCCGCTGGCAATCGCACAATCACGCCCGTTTCGCCTCCCACCTGGAATTCGCTGGAAACCATCGCCACAGACCTCGTCGCCAGCGCTCGTCTTGGCGAGGGCGACGATCTGAGGCCCAGTGACCTCAAATCCGCCGACGGAATGTACCGCGCTTATGAAACCCATACCAGCCTGTTGATCCTCCGTCAGCCAGGACGTCCCGTCGATTGCCTTCCAATTGAAATTCCCTGGCAATTCATCAACAACCACGGCCAGGCCGTCGCCATCACCGAGCGCATCGTTGCGGCCGCCGCTAACGTGCCGGTGCATCCGGAGGCTGACCTCCAAATTGCCGATGGCTTTTACACCACCACCGTGCCGATGCCTTCTGTCTGGTTCCCGGCAGCGCAGCTACCGACGATTATTGCGTTTTCGGACAGCGGAGATGTTCTCGTGCGCCGACCGCTGGCTACACTTGATGGAATCACCTCCTCTGAAACCTATCTCCTCAAAGCCTACCAGAAATCGTTCGTCCTCGTCCGACACCCCTCCTTGAGTGGCGATACGATCGTTGTCATCTCGCCTACCAATACCCGCATGCTCGGCTCCGGTCCCAAGCCGTTCCAAATTGCCCCGGACGGAACTCCGATCCTGCTCGAAGCCCTCCAGATCGTCACCAGTCCCAAGACCCAGGCCGTTGCGCTCGCCACTCTCTTTCCACTCCCGCTGGTCCCACGCTATATCTCCTCCGACGGCCGCATCACCCTCACCACCACCAATCCCAACCACCAAACGGTCCTCATCCAAATCATCCCCAACAATGACGCCGATCACAACGGCCTCATGGACGATTGGGAGATAGCCTTTGCCAAAGGACTTCTGGAATCCGGCAAGCCCCCTGCTGACTGGGGCTCCCATTATGCGGAATTGCTGGCCGGACATCTCAATCCCGAAACCGACTACACCGGCGAAGGCATCACCACATCCCGGATCGGAGAACTTTTCGGCGGTCCTCCATCACTTCAACCTCCAGACGGCATGGCAATGAGATGCCAATCCCGTCGCAACATCCTCATGTCGGGATACCATGAACCTGCAACCACACTTCACCCCGAGATCAATGAGGGAGTCTATTTTTACGAGAACGACGGGTATTACGGCGACGCATTCACCCCGACAAGTCTCAACCAACTCCAACCCCAATATCTGGCCACACATACGTCGTTGAATCCTTGGGAAGGCAGCCAGATCTTTCTAGGATACTCCCGATTCGTCATCGATGAATATGCGAGTTCGCCCGCCCATACCAATTATGATGGGGACTGTATCCACTCCAGAATCCAAAGGGTCGCCGTGAAGCCCAGTCCTATCGATCGCTCTCGCGAGTATCTCAAATTAACAACCCGAACGCAGTACACAGAAGAATATACTTGGGTTCACGAAGTCGTGGATATTCAACCAAAGGTGCTTGCAATCCCCGCCGGCAAACTCACGTCTGAGTGGGTCGAACTCCTCCCCCCGGTCGTCGCAGGCTATGAATACAACGTCTCCCTCGAACCGGTTCAATTGGCCGTCGATGCGAATCGCGACGGCAAAATCACCTTCGATTCAGCCGACGCCACCAGTGAGAACAAGCCCTTTGTCTTTTGGGTCAACGATGATCATGATGTCAAGGACTACATCGATATGGATCTCATTACCAATACTCTCGGTCAGTTCGATGCCTGCGACGGTGTCCAGGATTGTGCGGATGGACTCATCACCTGCACCCGCGACTTGGAAGACTTCACCCGTCTGCATTTCTCCGTCTCGTTCCTTGCCGAGCAAATCAAGGATGGAACCATCACGGTTGGCATGGAGTTTCTTCAAACCACAGGCAACCCGACCATCAGCCTCTATCTCGCAAGCGAGATGGATGGTGGCATGCAGTATCTGCTCAAAAATACCGTGGCCGAGGCGCAGGTGGCTGACTCCAAGTACAACAAGACCCTGGGTGCCGTTGGAAACACATTCAACTTCAAATTCCCAAGAAAATTCTGGGAAACACTGTCGTCATCAAACCCAAACACCTATCTCATCTTCGAGGGCGATCACGAAGGCAAGGGGAAATTGCAGATCACTCTCTACAAAGACGAGCAAAAGATCGCTGCTCTCGGAAGCGTGTGGATCGAACTCAAAAACATCAAAAAGATGTACCAGCGCTGGAACGCCAAAGAGGTTGAATCCCCTGGCATCCAGTGGAATGTATGGCCAAGCAAATCCGCCTCACAGGACCCCGACAGCACGGACCCTCCTCCTCCCCAAACTGATGCCGAAAAGGACTTCGTGCTCTTTGTCCACGGCTGGAATATGGCCCCACTTCAAAAACGCGCCTTCGCAGAAACAGCGTACAAGCGGATGTGGCAACTCGGCTACAAGGGACGCTTCGGTGCCTTCCTTTGGCCCACGTTCTATGATCGTGTTCTCAGCATCGGGCATTTCGACGGCAGCGAGCAGCGCGCCTGGGAGTCCTCCGACGCCTTGCTCGACCTCCTCACGACTTTGAACAAATCCTATCCCGGCAGGGTCAATATGCTGGCGCACAGCATGGGAAACATCGTCGCCTCCGAGGCTCTCCACAAGGCAACCACCGTCCTCGTCAAAAACTACGTAGCCAGCCAAGCCGCCCTCGCCGCCGATGTCTTCAAGCTCAACCCAGATATCACCGGCACATGGGCCACCGTGCTGGCCAACACAATGGCAGGATACAACATCAGTTTGCCTGTCTTCACGGCACTCGTTACACCAAATGTCTATTCCTACTACTACGATAAGGGGAGAACAGATATTCAATACAGAAAACAACAGTATCCAAAAATGGGAAAACCATACATGGCCGGGGTCGGAGGGGCCGCCAATTGGAGGAACTATTTTAATCCCAATGACTGGGCCCTGGGATTGTGGATCTGCGATCAATACAAAAAACCCAATATCGGGACCATCCTCCAGAATAGATATGAGTATCATGGAATACTGTTGGATGATACATGGGGATTCAAACGCAAGAGCGCTGGTGTCTTCGGCGATTACAATTACCTCTATTTGCCTGAGGACAGATATGAGATATTCAGCTACTGCGCCCAAGCCAGAAGCAATCCAGCCGGCAGACAAACCAACGTCGGCGGCCCGTTTGAGACTCAAAATAACTTCGCCGATTATGGCGACAAACACCCGGGGCACTCGGCCCAGTTCCTTGAATCTGCTTGCGAACGATGGAAATACTGGCACAAGTTGATGGTTGATTCTACAATTGCTCACATTAATGAGCTTAAAACAACAGGTCAAGAATGAAAACAAATCGCTCAATTATCTCAGCTAGCTTGCTGATAACATTGGGAGTCGTCACTACTGTTACGATTGTACTACGTCAGAAGGTGAAAACTCCAGAAATTTGCCATTTATCTGAGACTGGAGCTGCTCTATTGGCAGAGCACCAGTCTCTGGCACAGCAGGTTAATCAACCTCCAGAAGATAATCCATGGGCAGAGCACAACGCGATTGCCGCACGGTTCGACACCCGTGTTCGATTTTGGGGGAAAGTTTTGGATCAGAACGGAACACCGCTTGAAGGCGTGAATATCGTTGCGTCTGTAACCACCCTGAGGATGATCAAAACCGAGCACGGGTACCGGGAGTATGAGATATTGAAGGCAACGACCAATGCAGGCGGAGCTTTCATGTTTAATGGGCCCGATGGGTTGTTCTTGGACGTTGAAGCTATGGGCAAGCCAGGCTACGTGCTTCCATCAGCCTACCAGTTTGGAATGAGTTGTAAAGTCGGCGCGAAATTTCGATATAGGTATAGCTCCGTAGGTAACATGGAGAACGTGTACATCCCAAATCCTGTACGACCCGAGATTTTTCATATGTGGAAGCTGAACAAGCCTGAACCGTTGGTTATATGTGGAGATGGCTCAGGTCTCAGCGGTCCAGAACTCATGCTCGGCTCGCCACCGGAGAGAGTCGGTTCACTCAGCATGGTGGTCATTTCCGTTGGAACATCTCAGGCACCCCAGTGGGAAGTGACGGTGTCGGCAAATTCGCCCGACGGCGGAGTCATCATGGCGGACCCAGGCGATATATTTATGTTCGAGGCTCCCGAATCGGGCTATATGCAGTCAATTAAGTATAGGTACGGGCCCGATGGAACAGACCAAGGAGCAGGAGACCCAGGCGCATCGCTTCGATTTTTTTCTCGCACCCATAACGGCCGCTGGCATGTTGCTAGTCAATATGCATTCTTCTCGCCGGATCAAAATGGAACAGTGCTAACTGAGATGCGCTATTGGCTCAATCCGAGTGGGAGCCGCAATCTTGAACATGATGGTGGACATCCTCTGCCTGAGCCGAGCTTGAAGTAGTGATTTCTTCCTAGGGTCCTTGAAAAGCCAAAGTTGCTGTCGTTAGGTCAAGTTTTCTGCTCTTGTGTCTTCAAGTCTTTTGCCTTGGGTCTGAGGCTAAGCCTCGCTAGACGGCAACTGCGAGAGCCGGGACGATTCGGGTGCTTCGTTGCGGAATTCTGTGCGATATCCGAGTAGCTGTATGCTCGCCTCAAACCGATCTTGCATTTTTGCTTGGCAGCGGTGGCCAGGGCGTGTACCAGTGGTTTGGAAAGATGACGCAAATGCCTGCCAGTCACGAAGAATCTGACAAGGATGTTTGACTGCCATCTCAAACAAGTCTAGCGAGTGTAGCAACCATGAAACTTACATCCATTGTCGTATTTATCGCGTCCGCTCTGTTGGCCTCCGGTGAAACGGAAAAGCCCAAAGCTGCAACGAAGCCGGTTTCCACACCAGCGATCCCGAAACTTGTCGTTGTACAAACGGCCAAAGGCAATCCGGCGGATGGCTGGAGAACCCTAAAGGGGCTGACAGGGCTAAGGAGATACGCCATTACACCGGAGCCCGTTGAACTGATTGCCACAGAGGTGGATGTTCACATCCTCCGGTTCAGTACTGATATCGCCGGCGGGGGTGATGCGAGCAAAGCCAAGGGTGGAATGATAGACTCTGACACCCTCCTCAAAGCCATCAAGGATGCGGGATTCCGGCCCGCTACCATCGTTGAAGTCCTGTCCGTAAAGAAGAAACTCAAGGATGTCGATGTCTCGGTCTATGGAAACGTGGCCGAGCTAGCGGGCAGAAATCATCGATTCCAGATAGAGTTTATTCCCAAGCCCGGCCAGGATAGCGGTGAATTCAGCGGCGGACGAGTCGGTCTCTTTCCGGCCGATTGGAAGTGGGAACAGGCAGCCGCCACGGTCGCCGCCGTGAAGGAATAGGGGCAACCCTACCTCTCCAGTTGGTATCTGCGGCCGCTTCCTCAGGTGATTTTTGAACCTAGATTCCTTGAAAAGCCAAAGATGTTGTAGTTAGGTCAGGTTTTTCATCTTGGGCGTTCGGCGAACTCAGACGAACCGTCTTGAAGTCTTGCGTCTTGGGTCTGAGGCAAAGCCTCGCTAGCTTGAGGCTGATCTGCAAACCGGCAGTGTACAACCGGCAAAAGCCGTGCTTCAGTGCAGTCCCAATACGGACATGCCACACCTCACCAACCTCCTACACAACAATCGAGCTTGGGCGGCTTCGATCACCGCCCACGATCCGGGATTTTTCAAGAATCTCGCCAGCCAACAGCGCCCGCAATATTTGTGGATCGGTTGCTCGGACAGCCGGGTACCGGCCAATCAAATCATCGGGCTGGCCCCGGGCGAGGTGTTTGTGCACCGCAATGTGGCCAATGTGGTGGCAGAGACCGATTTCAACGTGCTTGCCGTGCTCCAGTATGCCGTCGATGTGTTGCAGGTCCGCCACATCATCCTGTGCGGGCATTACGGCTGCGGTGGTATCAATGCGGCCATGGAGAATTTCCGCCATGGCATGATCGACAACTGGCTCTCCGGCATCCGCGCCCTGCGCCGTCAGCATCATGAGGAACTCGCCGCCATGCCGATGGCGGCAGCGGCTGACCGACTTTGTGAGCTCAACGTGCTGGCGCAGGCCAGGCACGTTGCCCACACCACCATTCTGGAGGATGCCTGGCAACGTGGCCAGCAGCTCGCCATTCACAGTTGGATCTATCGTCTCGACAGCGGCATCATCCACCCTCTGGCAGAACCAATCACCCAGCCGATCGCGCCGTGACGATGGCGCAGGAATCGCGCTCCTAGAGGCTGTGAGAAGCGGCAATCCGCGATTTTCATCAACGGAGTTTCTCGAGCCTATCTAGCAAATGTACATGTTTGGCCCGCAGGGCGAGTGCATGCTGATAGGAGTGGTCGGTTTTGGTGCAGGCGAGGGTGTAGGGGCGGCTCGTACGGAGTGTGATTTGGTCGAGGTCGAGGAAATGGCGGCGGATGTAATCTTCGATCACTGCACGTTCATTCTCGGGACGCGCGAAGTGATGGGTTTTGGCGGTTGGGTCGGCCATAAAGGCAACGAGCTCGTCAATGGGACTGGATTTGCTGGAGGCAGGGAGTCGGAAATAGGGCGAGGGTTTCGTCAGTTCGGGGCGCGGACAGGGGCGGGTCCAGTCGGGATAGGGAAGCAGGGGGCGCTGGACTTCGGCTGCGAGACGTTCTTTCGCGAATGTTAGAATCTCGGGCGCAAGGGAGTTGGCGAGCTTGAGGTGTTTGGCTGTGGCTTTGTGAAGCAACGCCGGGCCGAGGATTTCACGAAGATAGGGCAGGGAGCCATCGGCCTGGAGAAACGCACAAACGGTTTGGCGATCCTTGGCACGTTCAATGAATTGGGAGGCGGCAAGGAGGATCTGGGCTTCCTCGCGGTCGCCGACGGGCTCGGGGTCACGCTTCTCATTCCACGAGTGGGCAAGGGGTTGTCTGGGAGAGAGGGTGGCGAGGCGCGCGGCGATGGTTTGCACCCGCGAGGCGACGTCCTTGCGCGTACTGAGGGCTGCGAGGATTTGAAACAGCGTACAGCGATGGACTTCCGGGCCTTCCTTGAGCAGGGTATTGCAGACGGAGTCGAAGGGTTCGATGCCAAATGTTTGGTGGAGGGCTGACCACAACGGGACGTCGCAAATGAGAAAGGCAGACGCGGGCAGATTCTTGAGGAGGCGCTCCAATAGGTCGCAGGACCCGGTTTTGGCCAGTGCGGCTAGCAGCAAATGCAGCGGATCAGCGCTAAAGTCCTGACGTTCGGCACGAACACCGAGGTATGGCAAGGCCTCGGGATAGCGGGCAATGGCTGCCGTGGCGAGCCGGTGGAATGGCGAGCCGGGGCCGGTGTTCTTTGCCGCTGCGAGTTTCTCGAACAGGGCACCAGCTCTGCGGAGATCGTATTCGCAAAGGATGCGCTCGTGGTCATCCACCGCCCACAGCACGATGGCAGCGCGGCGATACCAGTAGTCCATGGTGCAGCCCGCGTTGCCAGTGTAGCCTTCCGACTCCTCTTGGTCCGGTTCCCCCTCGCCGAATTTCTCTTTGCTGATGAGCACGTTCTTATCTATCAAATAGCTACCAAGATCAACCTTGCGG
>Ga0073936_10008347_pt1 | contig 13190 bp, 6 predicted proteins | sample AliMusrvi5mmetaG_FD_87041 | JGI IMG/M metagenome (GOLD analysis project Ga0073936, IMG submission 87041) | Freshwater lake bacterial and archeal communities from Alinen Mustajarvi, Finland, to study Microbial Dark Matter (Phase II) - Alinen... | ecosystem: Environmental > Aquatic > Freshwater >... | reverse complement strand
TGCTCGTTCGTCCAGATGGGGCCAGATCAAGGCCACCTTCTCCCTCAGCTTCTCAACAACATCCACCATGGCGACTGACGATATCGAACAACCGCGATCGAGTAAAGGTTATTTATTACCAGGCCCTAACGGGCTTGCCCGCTCGGCTCTCGCCTTTCGCCGGCTCCCCTCCCGTGACGCCCCGTCGAGCCGGGAATCGGCCCCGACGGCTCCTTCCGACGAGGCCCGGTCCCCCCCTGTGGCTCGCCAGGATCGCAACCCCGGCGTGAGAGCGCCCGTCTTCGCGAGGCGGACGGGACGCGTTCACGAAGTCGACCGAAGGGTGGGCCTGGTACGCTTGGAAGATCCTTGCGGATCGGCCGGAGATGGCCGCTCGAAGCGGCCCGAGAAAGGGAGCGGGAACATGCACACACAGCTGGCGCGATTCCTGAAGGCGCGAGACTTCCTCCAGACGCGGCGCGACGACTACGAGTCGGCGTACTACGGCTTCAAATGGCCGGACATCGAGGACTTCAACTGGGCGCTCGACTACTTCGACGCCTACGCGGAAGGGAACCACCGGACGGCGCTCTGGATCGTCGACGAGAACGGGAAGGAGTGGAAGCACTCCTTCGCGGAGATGAAGGAGCGGTCGAGCCGGGTCGCGAACTTCTTCCGACGCCTCGGCATCCGGAGGGGAAGCCGCATCCTGGTGATGCTCGACAACCAGCAGGAGCTGTGGGAGACGGTCCTCGCCGCGATCAAGATCGGCGCCGTCCTGATTCCCTCGTCGCTCCTCCTGACGAGGACCGACCTGCAGGACCGGATCCGTCGCGGCCGCGTGAAGCTGGTCGTCACGACGCCCGAGCTCGCCCCCGGCTTCGAAGGGCTCGAAGGGGATTTCGCCAGGATCGTCGTGGGCGAGCGACTGGAGGGGTGGACGCCGTACGAGGACGCCTACGCCTCTCTCGTCAGCTTCAAGTCGGACATCCAGACCAAGCTGACCGATTCCCTCTTCCTCTACTTCACCTCCGGCACGACCGCCCTGCCGAAGATGGTCCTCCACACCAACGGGTCGTACCCGCTCGGCCACCTCTCGACGATGTACTGGCTCGGCCTTAAGGAAGGGGACGTCCACCTCAACATCAGCTCCCCCGGCTGGGCGAAGCACGCCTGGAGCTCCTTCTTCGCGCCCTGGAACGCCGGGGCGACGGTCTTCGTCCACAAGTACGCCCGCTTCGTCCCGTCGCTCCTGATCGACACCCTCCGGAAGTACCGCGTCAACTCGCTCTGCGCGCCACCGACGGTCTGGCGGATGCTGATCCTGGAGCCGATGGGGCAGCGTCCCGAATCGCTCGGCGAGCTGGTGAGCGCCGGTGAGCCGCTGAACCCCGAAGTGATCATGCGCGTCCAGCGCGAGTGGGGGATCACGATCCGCGACGGCTACGGCCAGACCGAAACCACGCTCCAGGGCGGGAACATGCCCGGCCTCCCCGTGAAGGTCGGGTCGATGGGGCGGCCGGCGCCGGGCTACCGGATGGAGCTGCTCGACCCCGACGGAAAGGAAGCGGACGAGGGCGAGCTGACCGTCCATCTCGAGCCGCGGCCGATGGGCCTGATGATCAACTACGCCGACGACCTCGCAAGGACCCGGACCGTCATGTCGGGCGGCTACTACCGGACCGGCGACACGGCCTCCCGCGACGCCGAGGGGTACCTCTGGTTCGTCTGGCGCGCCGACGACGTCTTCAAGAGCTCGGACTACCGGATCAGCCCGTTCGAGATCGAGAGCGCTCTCCTCGAGTGCGCGGGCGTCGCCGAAGCGGCCGTCGTGCCCTCGCCGGACCCGATTCGGGGGTACCTCCCGAAGGGATACGTGACGCTGGCGCCCGGCTTCCAGCCGAACGCCGAGACGGCCCGCAAGATCTTCGACGACCTCAAGGGCCGTCTGGCGCCGTTCCGCCGGATCCGGAGGCTGGAGTTCGTCCCCGACCTCCCGAAGACCGTCTCCGGGAGATCCGAAGGGTCCAGCTCCGTGCGCAGGAAGCGAACCGCGAGGTGAAAGGACCGTTCGAGTTCACCGAGGACGACGTGAAGAGCTAGCCGAATCCCCAAGAGGAACAATGAACAAGCTATTCGTGGTCGACACGAATGTCGTCCTCTTCGATCACACCTGTATCTACAACTTCAAGGAGCACGACGTCGCCCTCTCGATCGTCGTCCTCGAGGAGCTGGACCGCTTCAAGCGGGGAAACGACCTGATCAACCTCGAGGCGCGGGAGTTCATCCGCGAGCTCGACCGGCTGGCCGGGGACGGATCGCTGACCGACGGGCTACCCCTCGGGCCCGACCGCGGGCGGCTCTACGTGGAGGTGGGCGGATCCGGCCCCTCGAGGGTCACCCAGGCCTTCGCCCAGAGCAAGCCCGACCACCGGATCCTGGCCCTGGCGGACGAGCTGCGCGCGCGCCGGCGAGGGATCGAAGGTCGTCTTCACGGGGGACATCCAGCAGATCGACACCCCGTACCTCGACAGCCAGTCGAACGGCCTGACGCTCTCGATCGACCGGATGAAGGACCAGGAGCTCTTCGCCCACGTGAACCTCGTCAAGGGAGAGCGGAGCGCCCTCGCCGAGCTGGCCAGCACTCTCCTCTAGCCTCCGACGGTCGCTTCGATCACCTAAGTACCCCGCTCTACAAATACAGTGACGGGCGCGCATGGCGCCTGCGAGGCGCTTTCAAGGCGCGCCGACGCAGGCTGGAGCTGGCTCTCCGCCGAGGAGGCGCAACGCAGAAATCGCCCGCAGCCGCCTTGCGCCCCCTGGGTTCGGGCGGCGCGCGGCCATCTGCTTTGTTATCGCTCCTCCGAGGTCGGACGGCCACGTTCGTCGCGACGCCTCGCCTCTGGCCGCGCGGCGCTCCGAACGCACGTCATCGCATTTAGGGAGCGGGGTACTAAGCCCCTTGTCGAGCCCCGGAGGATGCGCTCTGACCTTTCTTGATGACACGAGGGCGGGAGGGGGGCAATCTGGCCCTCGCCCGGTGTCGACGACCACTACGAAGGGACAACCTCCATGAACGCAACCGACCCTGTCAGGCAGTTCTACCTGCGGCATCTTCCGGAAGCCCGAGCGGTGGGTCAGACGGTCCAGGCGCCCTGCCCGTTCTGCGAGCCCGCCAAGGACGCGGTCCCCGGGACGTTGGTCGTCGATCTCGATCCCGACAGCTTCTTCTACGGCCATTTCAAGTGCCTCGATCGGTGCAAGCCCGGCGGCTTTGCCACGCACTTCGGACGGCTGCGCGGGATCGACCCGATGCACGTGCCGGGGTCCGATCCCGATCGGTCGGCCTTCGTGCGCAACATCGTCTTCCCGGGCAAGACCATGAACTCCGACGTGAAGAAGTACCAGGCCGGCATGTCCGAGGAGCAGTACGCCTCCTTCGCCACGTACGGCATATCCAGAGGGGCCGTGGACGAGATGCGGATCGGCTTCAATGGCCGGTATCTGGTCTTCCCGTACTTCCTCGAGGACGGCAACTGCTATGCGGCCCGCTGCGTCTCACCCGGCGTCGAGACGGACCATTTCTGGATGGGGGACGACAAGTTCTACGGGCACGAGTTCCAGGTCTTCAACCTCGAGGAGATCGACCGCTGCGAGAACGGAGCCCTCATCATCACCGACGGCGAGCGGAATCTCCTCACCCTCAAGGAGCTCGGCTACCCGTGCATCGCCGTGCCCAGCCTGTCGGCGCTCGAGGTCCTGCAGCTCGAACGCTTCGCTTTCGTCAAGCACGTGCTCATCGTCTTCAACAACACCCCCGAAGCCCAGGTCGCCGCCCGCAGCCTGGCCACCAGCCTCGGGTTCAAGGTGCGGATCCTCAACTGGCCGTCCAATGTGAAACGCGACTTCCACCTCCTGCAGCTGGCCAGGGAGAAGGGGACCGAATTCGGCGCGGCCGTCGCGGGCATGATCAAGAGCTCGAGGGCCTTCTCCCCGTTCACCTCCCCGGAGCGGGAGCACCTGAACTTCCTGGAGGCCCTCGAGAAGGACAAGGGCAAGAACGTCCTGGGCGTTCCGACCGGCTTCGAGGGAATGGACCAGGCCCTCAACGGCATCCGGGGCATCAACATCATGGGGGGGCAGCCCAAGGCAGGAAAGTCCTCCTTCTTCATGCAGGTCTCGACCGAGGCGGCCCGCCAGGGCGTACCGGTGATCTATTACGACTTCGAGAACGGCCGCCAGAAGATCTACCTCCGGACTCTCTGCCGCCTGAGCAGGCTCTCGGAAGAGGCGCTCCGCGAGCCGGAGCCCGACGCCGACACCGCCGCCCGGTTCGACCGGGCGCAGGCCGAGCTGAGGAAGATGCTGCTCTATTTCCGGGTCGTCACGGACCGGAAGCTGAGTCCGGAGATCATGCGGCGGCAGATCGACTTCATCAAGCACGAGACCCGGCTCGACAAGTGCCTGGTCGTCGTCGACAGCCTGCACAAGCTGCCCTTCAAGAGCCTCTCCGAGCGGCGCACCGGCATCGACGAATGGCTGCGGCACATGGAGTCCATCCGCGACGAGCAGCGCGTCGCGTTCCTGGTGGTCTCGGAGCTGTCCCGCGGCGTGGAAGGTAGCTATAGCGGGATGCCGGACATGGGCTCCTTCAAGGAATCCGGCGATATCGAGTACAGCGCCGACAACGCGATCATCCTGCAGCCCAACTGGAACCTGCTCGACCCCCTCAGCACGCAGGAGCGCAAGAGCTCGCTGTGGCTGGTCGCCAGCAGGGAGAACAGTCCCGGCAAGATCGGGGAATACGTGCTGGACTTTCCCTTCTGGGGGTTCAAGGAGCTGTAGCTTCGGTATCCTCCGGGCCGTCCGCTGGAACCCTCCGCCAGCGATCATGGACTGCAGCTGGCCCGCCTCGGTGGGCCAGCTGCTTCGGGCCGTCCGTTTGCGGTAGATCGGCGGACCTATACTCCGTCGCCGATGGCGGAGGAGGAGGCTACCGGGCCGGCGAGCCTCTCGCTCGGCATCTCGCCGGGCGGGCATCTTCGCGTCGTCCCGGGAGAGCCGGGGGCCGCTCTCCTTCCGCCGGAAGTCGGCTCGAGAATTGCCGGGGCGTTCCATCGCGGCCCGGGCGAAGGGCTGCTGCATCTGGGAGCGGTGGAGGTCGCGGCCGTCCTTCCCCCGGTCCTCGCGTACTGGCGCGACTTCGGGCACCTCTTCATGGAGAGGCTCTGCGCGGTCCCGGAGCTGGATCCGAAGGCCCCTCTCCAGGTCGCTCCGCCATCCGGCCTTCTCGAATCGCGTGGAGCAGCAGCTCCCCCGATGTCCGGGGGCGAGTACTTGACCTCGGAGGTGCTCGAAGACCTCTGGAACCTGACCAAGGACGCCGCCGAGAGCGAGCTGCACGCATGGAAAGGCGACGTCGGCTCGTGGCTCCGTTCCAAGAACGACGTCTGGAACCTCGTCGGCCGTGTCTGGTTTCACCTCGCCGAGAAGAAGGGAGACGAACGGACGCCGTTCGCGTTCCTGGCCACGTACACCGCGCGTCTCGCGGGAGCCGCCAGGGTCAAGCACCTCCCGCTCGGCCGGGCGCTCGAAGAGTACGCCGGCGCGCGGGAGAAGGAGCGGCTTCTGGCGCTTCTGGCCCCTCTCCACCGCGCGGCGGGGCGCAGCTCTCTCGTCGCCACGCTTCTCGAGTCGGGCGAGGTGTTCCACCCCATCGCCTTCACCGTCCGCGAGGCGCACGTCCTGCTGCGCGACATCCCGGTCCTCGAGGAATGCGGCCTCGTGGTGCGGGTCCCGGACTGGTGGAACCCGCGGCGTCCCAGGCGCGCCTCGGTCACGGTGACGGTCGGGAGCGAGGCCCCCGCGGCCCTGGGGCTCGGGGCGATGCTCGATTTCTCGGTCGAACCGACGCTCGACGGGGAGACGCTCGATCCGGCCGAATGGGATCGGCTCCTCGCGGGAGCGGATGGGCTGGCCTTCCTCCGGGGGAAGTGGGTCGAGGTGGACCGAACGCGCCTGGCCGAGGTCCTGGGCCGGTGGCGAGACCTGAAGAAGGCGATGAAGGAAGGGGTCCCCTTCGCCGAGGCGATGAGACTCCTCTCCGGGGTATCGCTCGGCGCCGCCGCCGGAGGAGACGCGGGCGCCGACGAGCCGGCGTCCGCCTGGTCGCGCGTGGAGGCGGGGGGTTGGCTGCGAAAGGTCCTGGCGGAAATGAAGGAGCCCTCCGGTGCCTTGCCAGACCCGGGCGAGGGCCTGGCAGCCCAGCTCCGTCCCTACCAGGAGACCGGCGTGAGGTGGCTCTTCACGTTGAGCCGCCTCGGCCTCGGAGCCTGCCTGGCCGACGACATGGGGCTGGGGAAGACCATCCAGGTCCTCGGCCTTCTCCTCGCGCTCAGGCGGCAAGGCGAGAAGGGGCCCTTCCTCCTCGTCGTCCCGGCATCCCTCATCGCGAACTGGCAGGCGGAGATCGACCGCTTCTCTCCGAGCCTCTCGGTCTTCGTCGCCCACTCGTCGGCCACGCCCCGCGAAGAGCTGGCGGCCCTGAAGGCGAAAGCCCTGCCGAAAAGGGACGTCGTCATCACCACCTACGGCTCGCTCCTCCGGCTCCCCTGGCTGAGGGAGGCGACCTGGTCCGCCGTCTGCCTCGACGAGGCCCAGGCGATCAAGAACCCCGACGCCAGGCAGACCCGTGCGGCCAAGACGCTCAATGGCCGGATCCGGATCGCCCTGACCGGCACCCCGGTCGAGAACAGACTCTCGGACCTCTGGTCGATCTTCGACTTCCTCTCGCCAGGTCTCCTCGGGTCGGCCGCGCAGTTCACCCAGCTTTCGAAGCGGATGGCGTCCCGGACGCCTCCGGACTACGGACCGCTCCGGTCGCTCGTCAGGCCCTACATCCTGAGGCGGATGAAGACCGACCGGAGCGTCATCGCCGACCTTCCGGACAAGACGGAGATGAAGGCGTTCTGCCCGCTCACGAAGGCCCAGGCTGCGCTCTACCAGCGGTCCGTCGACGAGCTGCGCCGCCTCCTCGAGACCCTCGACGGAATGCAGCGGCGGGGCGTCGTGCTGGCCTTCCTGATGCGGTTCAAGCAGATCTGCAACCACCCGTCGCACTGGACGGGCGACGGAGGATGGGACCCGGCCGAGAGCGGGAAGTTCGGCAGGCTGGCGGCGCTCTGCGAGGAGATCGCCTCCCGCCAGGAGAAGGCGCTCGTCTTCACACAGTTCCGCGAGACGACCGGACCTCTCGCTCGATTCCTGTCCGGTCTCTTCGGGCGCGAGGGGCTCGTGCTTCACGGCCAGACCCCGGTGGGCAAACGGAGACAGCTCGTCGACGCCTTCCAGGCCGAGGAGGGCCCTCCCTTCTTCGTCCTGTCGGTGAAGGCGGGAGGGACGGGCCTCAACCTCACCGCCGCCAGCCACGTCATCCATTTCGACCGGTGGTGGAACCCGGCCGTCGAGGACCAGGCGACCGACCGGGCCTTCCGGATCGGGCAGAAGCGAAACGTCCTCGTCCACAAGCTCGTCTGCCGTGGGACGGTGGAGGAGCGGATCGACGCTCTGATCGAAGGGAAGCGGGCGCTCTCTCGCGAGCTGCTCGACGGGGGCGCGGAGACCCTCGTCACGGAGATGACCAACGACGAGATACTGAAGCTCGTCTCGCTCGACGTGGCGAGCGCGCTCGAGGAGGCGTGATGTCGTGGTACTCATGGGGTCCGTACGTCCCGGCCGCGGTCAAGCGGCAGCGGTCGGCGAGCAAGCTCGCCAAGCTCGGAAAGAAGGGCTTCTCCGCTTCCCCTGTCCAGACCGGCGGCCGGGCCATCGCCCAGAGCTTCTGGGGCAAAGCGTGGTGCGCCAACCTCGAGGCCTACAGCGACTATTCGAACCGCCTCCCGCGGGGCAGGACCTACCTCCGCAACGGCTCGGTCCTCCATCTCGGCTTGACGGCCGGGCGGATTGACGCCTTCGTCGCGGGCTCTGACCTCTACGAGATCCAGATCTCGATTGCTCCCGTCCCGGCCCGGCAGTGGGCCGCGATCCGGAAGGAGTCGGCCGGGCGAATCGGCTCTCTCGTGGAGCTGCTCCGCGGAAAGCTCGCGAGCGAAGTGATGGACGTCGTCACGAGAAAAGGGACTGGCCTCTTCCCTTCTCCGAAAGAGATCCGGATGGAATGCTCGTGTCCCGACTGGGCCGCTCTCTGCAAGCACCTGGCGGCCGTGCTCTACGGGGTGGGCGTGCGCCTCGACGAGCAGCCTGAGCTGCTCTTCCTCCTTCGAGGCGTCGACCACGAAGAGCTGATCACCGAGGCGGCGGCGGCTCCGGTCGCGGCGGGCGTCCCGGAAGCCGGGAAGGCGCTCGGTCTCGACGCGAGCGGGCTCTCCGCGCTCTTCGGCATCGACGTGGAGGAGGAGAAGGTCGTCGTCCCACCGTCCAGGAGGGCCCGCCCGTCGATAGCGAAGAAGGTCCCCCCGCCCTTGGCGATCGCGCCTGCCGCTCGAGCCCCCCGAAGAACGCAGCCCGGAAAGCGCGAGGCGGCCCCCCTCCGGACGGTGCCATCGCTCGGCCCTGGAACGACGGTCACCTCCAAGGAACTGGCGGCCCTCGGAATCTCGGCCCCGACCCGTCAGAACTGGCTCATGGAGGAAGTCGTGAGGCGGACTTCGGTGACGGGCCTCTACCGATGCACGGCCGCGACGCGAAAGCGGGTCGAGCGCTACCTCGAGAAGAGACGCACCGGCAAGAGCGATACCAGCCCTTGATTTCGTTCCGACTGAACACTCTGTCGTCGCTCGCCCAGAGGCCGGCTCGCTCGAGAGACGATGGGATGCTCGCCGTCAGCCGCCGACCGGGCCCACCGGATATCATTCCCGGATCTCCATGGGGCGAGGAGGGAGGCGTGTCCGACGGCCCATCGGTTACGCGGGTAGATAGGGGACGGGGTCGTCCCTGGGCCGGGGGCCGTCCATGACGGAGTCGGTCTGGAGTGTGGTGGTTCCCTGCACGGCCGAGCAACGGGACAGGCTTCTCCGGGACCTTGCCCAGCAAGGGCTCCAGAGCTTCGTCCTTCCGGGTGCGGCGGCCTCGCTTCTGGAGGTCGGAACGGTCTCCTCGACTCGACTCCAGTCCGGCTCGGGTCGGGCCGAGACCATCGCGGAATCAGCCAGCCCCGCACGCTCGGCTGTTCCGAACTACGTCGAGCTCGTCGAGAAGCTGAACGAGGCCCAGAGGACCGCGAGGATAGGAAGCTGGGACTGGGACATCGGAAGCGACGTCGTCTGGTGGTCCGACGAGACCTACCGGATATTCGGAGTGTCTCGCGAGTCCTATGTCCCGACCGTCGAGTCCAACGCCAGCTTTGTCCATCCCGATGACCGGGCGGCCTTTCACCGGGCCGCATTTCTCGCTCTGGAAACGGGCCAGCCGTTCAGTTTCGATCTGCGAGTCTGCGCTGCAGACGGCTCGATCAAGTTCTGCGACTTCAGAGGAGCCGCCCAGCGTGGTGAGGACGGTAAGGCGCTCCGATTCGGCGGGACGATCGCTGACATCACGGAGCGGACGCGATCGGAGGAGGCACTGCACGAGTCGAGTGCGCGCTTCCAGCGTCTGTTCGGGTTGCCGCTCATCGGTGTCGGCCTCTCATCACCGACGAAGGGATGGCTGGAGGTCAACGATAGGCTCTGCCAGATGCTCGGGTACAGCCGCGCCGAGCTTCAGCCGCTCACCTGGGCCGACCTGACGCACCCGGAGGATCTCGAGAAGGACGTGGCGAAGTTCGAGAGCGTGGTTCGGGGCGAGATTGAAGGCTACACGCTCGAGAAACGGTTCGTCCGAAAGGACGGGACGCCGCTCCCGACGGAGCTGTCAGCTGGCTGCGTCCGCAAGCCCGACGGCTCCGTGGATTACTTCGTCGCGCTCGTACAGGACATCTCGGACCGCAAGAGGGCCGAGGAGGACCTCCGGAGGAGCGAGGAAGAGTTCCGATACCTCTTCGAGAACTCCGTCGTCGGCAAGACGATCACGTCCTTGTCCTGAGAGATTCGAGTCAACGACGCCTTTGCGAGGATGCTCGGGTACGAGAAGGCCGAGCTGGCGCGGGCGCGATGGGCGGACCTCACGCACCCCGAAGACCTCGAGAAGTCCCAGGGCTTCCTTGACCGCGTGCTCTCGGGCGATGAGCCGTCCGCCCGGTTCGTGAAGAGGTACTTCCGCAAGGACGGCTCCGTCCTCTGGGGAGAGGTCAGGACGGCGATCCGGCGAGACGCCTCCGGGAGGCCCCTCTATTTCATGACGAACGTCCTCGACGTCTCCGAGCGCAAGAAGGCCGAAGAGATGCTCCGGGCGAGCGAGGAGAAGTACCGCCGGATCGTCGATACGGCGCACGATGGGATCTGGACAATCGACGCCGAAAGCAGGACGACGTTCGTGAACCGGCGGATGGCCGAGGTCCTCGGGTACTCCCCGGAAGAAATGCTGGGAAGACCGGTGTTCGACTTCATGACGGACGAGGCCGCAGCCATCGCGGTGCGGAACGTGGAGCGCCGCAAGAAGGGTATCGCCGAGGAGCACGACTTCTGCTACCAGAGGAAAGACGGCTCGGCGGTATGGACGATCATGGGGACGACGCCTCTCTTCGCGCCCGACGGGGCCTACGCTGGGGCCCAGGCGACGGTGACCGACATCACCGAACGAAGGAAGGTCGAGGCGGCGCTGAGGGAGAGCACCGAACGCAACGGGACCATTCTCAAGACCGCGATGGATGGATTCTGGCTGGCGGACCCGCTGGGACGCCTGCTGGAGGTCAACGAGGCCTATTGCCGGATGAGCGGCTACAGCGAGCACGAGCTGCTCTCCATGAGCATTGCCGACCTGGAAGCCGTCGAGAATCCCGAGGAGACCGCCGTCCACATTCACACGGTCCAGTCGCAGGGCAGCGACCGATTCGAGTCTCGGCACCGCCGCAAGGATGGAGCCGTCTTCGACGTCGAGATCAGCGTCCAGCAGGGCCCCATCGAGGGCGGGCTCATGGTGGCTTTCTTGCGGGACGTCAGCGAGCGCAAGCGGCTGGAGGAGGAGCGGAGGTCCCTGCAGGAGGACCTGACCGCGACGGTCGAGGCGCTCCCGGACCTGATGTTCGACGTCGACCGGGAGGGCCGCATCTTCGACTTCCGGGCGCCGAACCCGGGGCTCCTCTTCGCGAAGCCGGACGATTTTCTCGGAAAGCTCGTCCAGGAAGTCCTTCCGCCGCGTGCAGCACGGGTCGCCTGCGACGCCATCACCGACGCCGTTCGCACGGGAAGCCACATGGGGAGCGGGTTCCCTCTCGCCATGCCGGACGGCGAGAGGTGGTTCGAGCTCTCGATCGCGGCGAAGGGAGGCCCCGACGGGGGACGGGAGCGGTTCGTCGTCTTGAGCCGCGACATCACCGAGCGCAAGCGCGGCGAGGAGCTTCTTCGGGAGAACGAGAGAAGGTACCGGATCGTCGCCGAGAACACCTCCGCGTGGGAGTTCTGGGTGGACCCGCAGGGCCGCTACATATACTGCTCTCCCTCCTGCGAGCTCTTGACGGGGCACAGGCCGGAGGAGTTCATCGCCAACCCCGGCCTTCTTCGAACACTCGTTCACCCCGACGACCGGGACGCTCTCGTCGCGCACAAGAGAGCGAGATTGGAGAAGGGGGCGACCGGTCTCCGTCGCGACCGGGACGCGATGGCGTTCCGCGTCTTGCGCCCGGACGGGACGACCTGCTGGGTCGAACACGTCTGCTCGATCGTGGTGGACGAGGAGGGGCGCTTCCTGGGGGTTCGGGGGAGCAACCGAGACGTAACCTCGCGCCGGAAGGCGGAAGACGAGCTCCAGCGTCTGAACGCCGACCTTGAAGGACGGGTCGTCGCCCGGACCGAGGAGCTGGAGGCTGCCAACCAGGAACTGGAGTCCTTCTCCTATTCCGTCTCACACGACCTACGAGCCCCGCTACGGGCGATCGAGGGATTCTCCGCGATGGTGTTGAAGAGCTACGGCGCCTCCCTCGACGCCGAGGGGCAGCGCCTCCTCGGGGTCGTCCGGAAGAGTGCTCGCCGGATGTCGCAGCTGATCGACGACCTTCTCGACTTCTCGCGGAAGAACCGGACCGAGATCCACCGCAACCGCCTCCGCATGAAGGCACTGGCCCTCTCCGCCTTCGAGGAGGTAATCCCCGACCCGGCCGCACGGGCCCGGATCGACTTCCGTCTCGGCGACCTCCCCGACGCGGACGGCGATACGTCGCTGCTGGCGCAGGTCTGGCTCAACCTCCTTTCCAACGCCGTGAAGTTCTCGGCGAATGCCGAGCACCCGGCCGTCGAAGTGAGCGGGAGCGTCGAGGGGGACTTCGCCGTCTTCCGCGTGCGGGACAACGGGGCCGGGTTCGACATGGCCTATGCCGACAAGCTCTTCGGCGTCTTCCAGCGCCTCCACGGCGCATCGGAGTTCGAGGGGACGGGAATCGGGCTCGCCCTCGTCAAGAGGATTGTCGAACGGCACAGAGGCCTCGTGTGGGCCGAGAGCGAGGTGGGGAAGGGAGCGACGTTCTCCTTCTCGCTTCCAGCGAAGCCGCGATCCGAAAGCGGGACTTCGTGGAAGGCGGTGGAATCCTCGCCGACAGCGAGGTAGAAGCCGGGTCACCTGCGCCCCCACCCGGACACCCCATGGGGGATACTGACGGGGCACGGGCCATCCTTCCAGGCCCTTCGTTTCCGGTCAGACGGAGTGAGTCGGGACCAATGGTCGAGCGACGGAGACAGTCCATGCGAACCTCTCGCGCTCCAGTGAACGAAGACAATTCGCTCGTGAGGAAGGCCTCGTGGCCGGGAGCCTTGGGCAGTTCGCCTCATGCTTGAAGGAGGCCTGAGCCGCTTCGAGCGATTCCTGGCGGCCCTGAGCACTACCCTCGCCGGCGGGATCTCAGGGGCCTTGCTCGTCGGAGAGTTTCTTGGCCATCCCCGCGCCTTCCACCAGGAAGGCCTCGGTCTCACGGCTCCCGCCACCGCCCTCGCGCTGCTCTTTCTCTGCTCCGCCTTCGGCGCTCTCCAGCTCGCTCCGGACCGGCCGGCCGCGCGTCTGGCCGCCTCCCTTGCCTCCGTCACCACCGGAACGGCCGCGGTCGTCCTGGGCCTCCGGAACATGGCCTGGCCCGATGCCCGATGGGACTGGGAGGAGCTCCTGACGAC
>Ga0073936_10008346_pt1 | contig 13193 bp, 7 predicted proteins | sample AliMusrvi5mmetaG_FD_87041 | JGI IMG/M metagenome (GOLD analysis project Ga0073936, IMG submission 87041) | Freshwater lake bacterial and archeal communities from Alinen Mustajarvi, Finland, to study Microbial Dark Matter (Phase II) - Alinen... | ecosystem: Environmental > Aquatic > Freshwater >... | reverse complement strand
GTTTTAATATTCTGATTTTCAGAGATAAAATCAGCTGTTTTTTCGTTGGTATCTTTGATGTTTTCTTTATGTTCCTTCTTTTTCATTTCTGGGTCGTTATCTTTAAAAAAATTGAATATCATTATTTTTATTTGACCTTTCCCTTGAGACTAAGGGATAAATAAACACTTCTGGTTTTTTTTAATGGTTTAAAAAAATCACAGGAATAAAAGAGCAAAAATTTTGCCAATTACAAATTATAGACAAAATGACATATTCTAAAATGCATTTTTGCCAATTTGTTCTGTTTTGGAGATCATCAGAGTCATTCCCGAATAATTTTGGCTCCAATAGAATTTAGTCTCAAGTCTATACTTTCGTAGCCGCGATCGATTTGCTCGATGTAATCGATGGTTGATTTCCCGGTTGCCGAAAGAGCTGCTATTAACAATGCTACGCCTGCCCTGATATCGGGGGAGCTCATGCGGATTCCCCTGAGTGGGTGTGCCTTGTCGAGTCCAATTACGGTTGCCCGATGTGGGTCGCAAAGTATGATTTTGGCTCCCATGTCAATTAACCGATCCACGAAAAAAAGTCGGCTTTCGAACATTTTTTGATGGATTAAGACACTACCTCTTGCCTGGGTGGCAATTACAAGAAAAATACTTAATAAATCGGGTGTCAATCCTGGCCAGGGCGCATCGGCAACGGTTAGAATGGAACCGTCGATAAACGACTCGATCTCGTAATGTTGCTGAGCAGGAATGTGCAAATCATCTCCTTTAAGATTCATCTGAATACCAAACCGTCGGAACGATTCAGGAATGATCCCCAATTGGTTGAAGCCTACATTTTTTATAGTGATTTCTGAAGCTGTCATTGCCGCAAGACCTATAAAGCTTCCAACTTCTATCATATCAGGCAGTAATGTGTGATGACAGCCTGATAAAGAGGTTACCCCCTGAATTGTTAAAAGGTTAGACCCGACTCCCTGTATGCTGGCTCCCATGGAAATCAGCATTTTGCAAAGCTGTTGCAAATAGGGTTCGCAAGCCGCATTGTAGATCGTTGTCGTTCCGGAGGCAAGTGTAGCAGCCATTAAAAGGTTAGCAGTTCCGGTTACGGATGCCTCATCAAGCAACATATAACATCCGTTAAGTTGTTTTGCTTCAACTCTGTATGACGATTCTTCAGCATCAAAGGTGAATTCGGCACCCAGTGCCTCAAACCCCCTGAAATGGGTGTCAAGCCTTCTGCGTCCTATTTTATCTCCACCTGGCTGAGGGATTATTCCGATACCAAATCTTGCAAGAAGAGGTCCAACTATCATTAATGAACCACGCAAGCTCCCTGCCTGGGCAAAATAGTGTGTGGATTTAAGATTGTCAATTTGTATTTTATCACACTCAAAGGTAAAAACACCTTTGGAAATGCGCTCAATACCGGCACCTAAATACCGCAAAATCTCTATGAGTTTAAGTACATCACTTATCTCCGGAATATTAGAGATCGTGATCTTCCGGGAAGTAAGCAGCGTTGCACAAATTACCTGCAAGGCTTCATTTTTAGCACCTTGCGGTGTTAGTTCTCCGTTAAGCGGGTTACCACCTTCAATAATAAACCTGGCCATGGCAGAGATAAAAACTATTTGTGTTTTCGCGCCTGATTTGACAGGGTTGTAATTTTCCCTTTTTTAGCTTGTTGCTTGAAAATGTCATTGACCTCCTGCAGGTGCATCTCCGGGTTAGGGGTAAGTTTTCCATGGGAAAGAAATACCATATCATTTAAGATTTTTGTATCCTCAACCGCATCCTTATTCCAGACCAGGTAAGTTTTTTTCATCTGGTTTGCAAGTAATTCGGTATTGACTGCCTTAGCCGGATTCTCGTCATCCAATTGGGCAGTGGCCGCAATATAATTTTCCATGATCTTACCGTAGTGACGGAATTTAATATCACTTTGCGAGTAGGGGATTAACTTTGGCTTTTCAATGAAGGTTTCGGGTTTTGGCGGATCGTACGGATAATCGATATCAAGCTTAAAATCTGACATAATCGCGATATGGTCCCAAAGCTTGTGCTTAAATTCATTGATGTCGCGAAGGTAAGGATACATCATCCCCATCACATCAATTACCCCTTTAACAGCAAGGATACGCTCTTCACGGTTTTCAATCTGCATAATATGATCAACCATTTTATGAATACTCCTGCCATATTCAGGTAGCTACATCTTCTTGCGCTGGGTATTATAATCGCGTTCTATCATCTTATCTTATTAATTATTAACAATGAAGCGGGTATCCGATCGTCGTTGATTTTTCCAACTACAAAACTAATTGAATTTAATGGTTAATTCAAACGGGTTTTTAATATTACCCGAATAGTTATCAAATAAAGTATTTCTATTTCAGAACTTTCATAACTACACGCCTGTTCTTCGCCCTCCCTTCAGCTGTATTGTTGTCTGAAATAGGTAAAGTGGACCCATAACCCTTTGCTGTTAAACGGTTTTCGATAATTCCGTTTTTTGTCAGATAATCAACAACGCTGTTTGCCCTTGACTGGCTCAGTTTATTGTTGAGGTTACTGCTCCCTTTATTATCTGTATGTCCCTGGATCTCAAGCCGTGTTTCAGGGTTATCTTTTAGGAATTGAATTAGTTTATCCAGATCAGATGAAACGACAGTATTCAGATTTGCCTTTCCAACTTCAAAATAAATATCATTGAGCTGAATACTTTGCCCCACTTTTGCCTCTTCGATCCCCAAAACGAGTTTTACATACAAAGTTGTACTTCTGTTTAACCCCCTGGTTGTTATTTTCTCAATGTTTGAAATGTAATTTGCCTTTTTGCCAACGAGGGTAAAGTCTGTTCCTGCCATAAGCTGCGTGCGAAAAACACCATCTTCTTTATGACTTAAAATGGTTGCAATACTATGGTCGCTCTCATTGGTTACATTTACATCGGCTCCCGCTTCAGGAAGGTTTTTGGTTTTGTTTATCACCACACCAGCCAGTGTAAATCGCGGATCATTATGGGTTAAGGTAATATTTATTTGATTTTCAACCCCAGTGAAGTTATCTTTTTTTATGTTTGCTATTGTAGAATTAACCTGATTTAGTTTTCCGCTTATTGTATAGTCGGAAGGTGTTAAAGCATTAAACATTGCACGACCATATTCATCTGTTGAACCATTGAGCACTTTCCCATCGGCTCCGCTGACAGTTACTGCAACATAAGGAAGTGACTGTCCTGTTGCCTCATCTATTACTGAAACAATAAAGTCTTTGGATGGGATAAAAACCTCTTTTTTTATTGGTTCTGAAACTGGAATCTTCTCAACAACTTTGGCTGGTTTAGCTTTCTTTTTTCCAAGACTTGCACCAACTCCGATATTGTACTGGAAATGATTGTTAACATCAGCGGTTAAGGCATGCCGGTATTGGAAATTGGTAAATATAAATGCCTCGTCAATAAGATTAAATTGAAGTCCTGCTCCAACAGGAAGATATAATCCTGTCTTACCCTGATACATTGAAAATCCTGCTCCTCCTGACAAATAGGGAACAACCTTATGGGGATCAGTTAAAAGTTTAAAGTTGACTGCCCCGTTGGCATCCAATAAGAATGCACTCTTCCCGTTCGTTGTGCCGTTCTTGTACAAATAGTCTGTAGAACTTCCATCCAGTGTACCAACAAAGTCAAGATTATTATTGATTCCCTTGAGATAGTTGACTCCAAAACCCATTTGCATCTGTCCAAATTTACTCCACAGATGGTTGTCAAGAACGTTTTTTAAAGAGCTGGTCCGAATCTGCTGTGCAGTTCTAAAGTCGTTATAAAAAGTATGGAAAACCAGCATTGATGCTTTTTTCTCCTCGTTATCCTGTGCTGACAATTGCACAGCCAGGCAACTAAGCAGGTAAATATAAATAAGTCGTTTCATTTTTAATGGTTGTTTAGGACATCATTTTTGATTTTTTTCTCAACAGATACGGTTGGGTTCACGATGGTGAAAACTGCAGGTTCACTTCTTCCCTGTGTGTTCATATCTGCATTTGGTACAGGTATCCCTTTTGCATCCATGGATTGTATGGTCCAGATAAAACGGTGGTTGGCTGTTGAGTCCAGCATTGGGAGATTTGGTCTCCAAATGTATTGGGTTATACCTCTTTTGGCGGGTTCGTCCAGAATAGGTTGATTACCCCGGAATGCCTGCATTGGCGTTTGACCAGGGAGGATTTCAAACACCTGTATACGGTAAAAAGTCTGCTCGGTAGAGGCGGGGATCAGACTTGTCCAGCGAAATGTAATCATTGATTGGGCAATATGTGCATCAAGCTGCGCCTCGTTGGCAGGCTGCATCAATACCGGCAATTGGTATGAAATAACCGTAAAATGTGAAATTTGCTTCGCTCTAACAATATCTCCACCCGAATTATACAATTCAACCTGTAAGTAATAGTCACCAGCGGCTAAACGACCGGTACGCTGCAGTAAACTCTGTACATTCCCAGGCAACATTAAATTCTGAAGCTGCAAGGCATCAGCCATTGTAAACTGGTTAACTCCCTGCCGTAAAGTATAAACTCTTGCTGCATTGATGTTTGAGACACCGATTATGTTTCTGCTCTGATCCAGTAATGTCGTTTTTAGTTTAACCGACGGATCATTGACCACTGTTCCGGGTAAAAAAGATATAATCATCTGCCCGTTGATCGGATACATCCAATCAGCAAGATAAGGCTGAGGTCTGGGATTTAAAGCCAGGTTCAACGTTATTTGAGCATTTAATGTATGAATTGTAAGAAACATACCCAGGATCAACAGGAATTTGTATTTTTTCATTTTAGCTAATTATTATTGCTTATTTCTAAAATTTGTATTGTAATCCGGTTCGCAGGATACTTTCGAAGTAAGCCGGGTTTCCTAAATAGATGGGAGTCAAAGAATTTCCCGGAAGTTCAGTTCCGTAGTGATATACATTTGCTGTTGCAGTCAGCTGCCATGTAAAACGTTTGAAAACCTCCCAGTCGAAACCACTTGTTACAAGCAGGTTTTTATTTGCAGTGAAGGGGGAAGTAGTACTCAGGCTGTATTGCAGCTGTCCTTTAAGTTTAAACTTTGAATTCATTTTCCAACTCATTCCGGCGGTACTGGTAAGTAAGGTCAGATTAATTGTCGGGGCCGAATTTTTGAACCACATCAAACTAAAATCGGGACTGACTTTACTGCTAAAGAAAGTCGGCACATAAAGGAGCAGGGCGGTTTGGGTATTATTTTTAGTAGTCGTGGGAGGTAGAATTGTTGTTTCATCGTACTTGCTCCAGGTATAGGTTCCGCTGAGAAGATTACTCATTGTAGTGCTGTTCCAGGTATACACGGGATTGAAGGTCAATTCATTACTGACACTTTTATAGCCTGAAAGCCCGGGCGAATTGAATCCAAAGTTGTTATAACCTGCATTCATGCTGAACTGATCGGTAAACTGGGTAAACACATTAATATTGGCAATAATCTGTTTTGTCAGGTCAGGTCCGGCAGTACGGCTCAGATTGCCATAACGCTCACCAATGCTTCCAACAATGTTCATTTTCTTCTTCCAGGCATTGAAACGCGTATTTAAAAGGTATTCCATCTTATCATTGGTCATAAACTGAAATCCGGCCGTATAATACCCTGCGCCATAATAGTTGAATTTGGTCCCTATTTCCCAGTCGCTCCCTTTTTTAGCGATACCAAGCATAACCGCATTGTCTTTACTTGTGGAAGTATGTGAATTTATAAATGGCTTAAAGTCTTCGACGGGTGTAATTGATAGCGGTGCATTCAAATTCCTTGTAAAGAAACTCTGGCCCAGTTCAATATGATATTTCCACCCTTTATCCGTGTTAACATCTGTGAGAAAACTAATCACCATATTCTCCTGTGGCTCGATTGGGAAAAGCGGTGGCGAGGTTATCGAACCGGTTTTGTCAACCGATTTTACAATGTTGAAACCTGCAAAATATTTCCCCTCCTTCTCCAGTCCCAACTGAGCCATCCATTGATTTCGCTGGTAAGCGCCGGGAATGCCATTAGGATTGGGAATTGAGGGTGCAATATATTTTACAGGTCCTTGCGATACACCCTTAAAGAGTTTAATTCTGAATTTTCCAGGTGCCAGATTAACACCATAACCGAAGATTCCAAGATCCCCGGTGCTCAAATCACTATACTTCACATACTGAGTTCCCAATAAAAATTCTGTATTTCCTATTTTAGGCCGGATTCCAAAATTATTCACCGGATTTGTGAGGAACTGCCAGAAATTCTGTTTCATGCCGGGTGGCATACCAAAACCGCTAAAACCGGGATTGAAATTATTCTGACCCAGATTCAGATTGAAATTAAAGTTGACCGGGATCTCCCATTTACCATACGAAAATACCGGGTTAAACGAATACCTCAATAAGTTCCATGGTTTGCGGGCCTTGTAAAAATCAGGGGTCGATGTTCCGGGTGTTTTATTGAGTCCGTAACCCTCGTAGTAGATACCCATATCACCCTTGACGGTCAGAGAATCTTTTTTTTCTCCTGCTTTTACTTCAGAGGTTAGAAACAATGCCAGGATTAATGCTATTTTAGTTATTTGATTCATAGTTCTTAATGCAAGGTTTACATTTAAAATTTGCTCAGTATCGCCGAAAATTGACTACTATTTTGGGGTTATTTTCTATTCCCAATCAGGATATTTGTGGAAATTTCACGCATGCCTGGATTATAACCGGCCAAAACTGTTCGTTTGTGGCCGGTTATAAATTCTTAAAACCAAATAGGCATCAAGGCTGATCTCAATATTGAATCTTACTTCTTCGATTTAACTCTCTCTTTAGCTGTTAAAACTTGTTTCTCAAGTTCAGGTAATAGTTCAACCTCTCCTCTAAATATTCCGCTCTCTTTTAACCTCTTTAGGTCCGCTATTTTTTGTTCCATGTTTTTGATATCGGTTTCATCATTTACCTGGTTTGAAGAAGGGGTAATACCGGAGTTTTTAACTTGCAGAATCTCGGATTCTTTATTGTTAAGTGCGTTTGAATTTGCAGTTCCACAGGTTGCGCATCCAGCATTTGGGGTTGCCATAATTGCGGATGGCTCTTTACCATTATTCCCTACAGGTACACCGGTACCATTATTCGGTGATGGTGGCGGAATCGTTACCGCAAAGCATGTAATCACCTCACATTCTTTGCAATTCCTGTCCCTGAAAGTAAATTTAATGCAGATTCGTGTATACAAGGTGCAGCAACCAATCAACGACGGATGAGGCAATACAAATTGGATGTTCAGAGATCCCGGCAAGTTAAACCCACTATAATTGCCCCAGATCGTCTCTCTTGGATTCTGATAAGTATTACCCGGCACAGGGGTAAACTGGACAATCGGAGGATTCGGTCCCATCGTGATACTATCAGCTACCGCAGCATTTGTATTGATATCTGTAGCATTGTAAATACTTCCCCAGGTATAGGGAGAATTTTTACAGCTGATACACTCATTATTACTATTGTCGGTAAGATTAAAACTCACAACCTCAGCCCTGACCTGTGTAAATAAGGCACCCGCAGGAGCGCTGATTGTAAAAGCCTGGTTATACAAGGTGTATTTAGGATCTGTATCAACCACATTTTGAGAATATTTACCCGGTTTCACACTCAGTTTGTACTCGCAAGGACAGATCGGACAGATCACCTTAAATTTAAAGACACAACTATCACATGTTTTAGTTCCACATTTCCCGTAGATATTAACGGTATAATAACCTGCATCGTTGGTCGTGAAACTGGCTGTATTTGTAAAGTTACTGATACCACCTAACGGATTCGTAATTACAATCTTTGTTGATCCGCAATTTGGTTTACTGCAAATATAGTTTGCTGTAAAATTATAGGTCGTCTTGCATTGTAAAGTTACAGTATCTTTTTTACCACATGTAAGAGGTAATGAGAAATTGCCCTTTGGAAGTATTGCAGCATCTGAGGCACCTGCATTAGCCGGATTAGCAGTTTGTTTATTCATCTTATTAACCGCCATGCCGTCATAATTATGAGGATTGTCTATAATAATCTGGTTGTCATTGATATTGATTCCACCCCAATGACTCTGATCGCAATTGCAGCCATCATCCAGGACCAGGCCGATATCGAGGTCATTGTTATCCTGGCAATTAAACTGGAAGGTTGCTGACAAACCTGTGTTTGGGTTAATGTCGCTGTTCAGGGCCGGATTTGCATTATTTTGAATAGTAAACATATATCCGGCTGGTGGCGTTACCTGCAAATGATAGGTGCCGGCTGTTAATCCGCAGAACTGATAATAACCTGGTTGACCTCCAATGTTATTGGTCGAAATATGAGGCAACCCAACCTGGTTATTCGCTCCATCAAACAGCGTAATTGTACATCCATTGATCCCCGGTTCGCCGGCATCCTGCAAACCGTTTCCATTTGCATCAAACCAAACGAAATTTCCAATGCATCCGCAGCCTGAATCGACGATATTAACACATACCTTATGAGATTCAGCGCCCAAAGTCTGAACAGCATTTTGTGTGGCTGTAGCAGCAAAACTATTCCACCCGACAGATCCTGCAGTTGCCCCTGGTGGTACCTGTGCAGAGAAGAAATAGGTTTCGGTCTGACCTGCAGCTAATGAATAGGTTGCAAAATCAATCCGTATCGCTTTTTGATTTTGAATGGTCACGGCATTTCCGGGTATCATTGCATAGGTATTCCATACCCCTGCAGAATTACAACCTATTGTATTATCAGGAATTAAATTCAAATAGCTTCCCCTTGTAGGTAAGAAATTGGTCGAATACTCGATGGTACTTGCATTACCTAAGGGCAGGGCGCTGGTTAAATAGATTGGGATTGTACTACCGCGGCTGTTACAATTAACAACATATTTGTCCCCTGGTGTCGGAAGAATATCCATCATTTTAATTTGAGAAAATGCCACATTACCTGTGTTTTTTACTTTTAACCGGTAATATACCGTGCCTCCTGGTGGCACAGATACACAACTATCCCAGGTTTGATTATTGGCGCTTACCTCCTTAGTGAGTTCAAGGGGAACTTTCCGTTCACAAACATAGATATAGGCATTATTATTCCAGTAGTTATACTCTGTTACAACGGCATTGCTTCCGTCATAACAATCTTCATGATTGGTCAGTATACCGGCGGGAGCCAGGGTGGTCACCACTGCTTTGAAATTTATCACATACCAGTCGCTCCCTTTGTCGCACGCTGCGTTCAGAGCCGGTAAATTCCACTGCAGATTCGTCGTAGTTGTTGCTTCCGCGTGAACAACCGTAATACCAGTCGTATTTTGACTGGTCGCATTACATTTTGTATAGCTCGAATATTTCCCAAAAGTGCTGCTATTTGGTACGTACTGTAAACCGACAGGCAATACATCCCGGATACTCCCTCCGGTAAAATTTCCGGTTCCGTAATTTTGAACTGCGATAGAGTACTTAATCGTATCATTCGGATTCACACAACTATAATAATTGTAATAATTGCAAAAGTCCTTAACCGTTTCAATTTTAGGAAATTTACTGCTTGTGATAAACGAAGGGGTACAACCGTAGCTTCCGTTTGAAGAGTTATAAGCCGCACCTGTCATCGTCACTGTAGTACCTGCAAGGACCGCAGCATTTGTATTCCAGGTATTGGTCAGTACTGTAAAATAAAGTTGTCCAAAGTTCTGTATCCCGTTTCCTGTAAAGCCCATATTCGAGGTTAAACTGAAATTGGTGATCACACAACCTCCAGGGAGGTTAAAAGGGGCAGCATAAAAATTGATCGTTGTTGCCGGCAAAGCACCGTTGAAGGTTTGTGTATATGGCCCACACGTCGTATTGACTGTTATCGTCACTGTTTTCCCTGCAGGTATGGCCGCCATTTTGAATGAATCGACATGCATCTGGACAGGAATAGGTGCATTATATCCAATATTATTAAGTGTGGTGGTACTTCCGGCGCACTGGTTACTTTGTCCAAGGCTGATGTTCAACCATGCAGGGCATCCAATGAAATAATAGGGAATATTCGTATAGTACTGATTGTAATAGTAATATGGAGTATCAAAATTGCCACATGCTGTCCCCGGAGAAGCACCGATTAGGGTGATACACTCAGTCGCTGAGGTTACAGTTTTGGCGGCCAGGGTACAGACGTTTGTACCGTTTAATGTGGCAGAATTGCATTTAACGGTATTTAAATTGGATACAGGAAAGGTTACGTGAATGTAATAGTCATAAGCATAAGTGTTTACATCCAGGGTGTTTACCCCGTTTCCGGCATTCCATATTACTGTACCGGGACCGGATGTTGAGGATATTAAATTGGCACCTGATGTCGGCCATCCGGTATGTACCCCAACCACGGTGGCCCCAGAAGGCAGATTATCGGTGACCGAAGCACCACTGACGTTTGTGCATCCTCCGTTTGTAAGCCGAATATGATAATAAACATCAACCGTGCTTCCGCAGATTGATACGGTATAAGGGAAAGGATTGCCGTTATTATATCCGTATATCCATTGGTTATAACTTGTCGCAATATATTTGGTGATCGTCCAGCCTTCGGTGGTAACTGCGGTTAAGGTCAAAGGGGCGCTTAACACGGGAAGGGGGTGTTCAACTGTTGAAATTTTTGCCGTAAGAACCCCACTAATACCGTTGCAGGTGGTTCCCGGCTTAAACCGCACCTGGTAACTGACACTATTGGCGCTTGTTGGCTGATTACCCAGGTTAAAGGTAAGTGTAGTAGTTGTAGTTACCACACTTGGAGTGGCACCACCATAACTGCAAATATCAAAAACGTTATTTGGCAATGTACATACAATTGTCGTCCCAGTTGCGGCCAGATTACTGATTGAATATTGAACGGTGATTGTATAGCAGGCGCCACAGCTATTTCCAGGATTCCCCGACTGGCTTTGATTGATGCCAAGGGTTTGTATTTGTGCCGAAACTGAAGAGAACAGGAAGAAGGCGGCACAGATTGCGAATATATATTTTAGTTTTTTCATCGTCTTATTTATAAGGTATTTACCATTTTAGTTTTTAGGACAACCTGTAATTTTATAAGAATAGCAGTCCAATAAATTGCAAACCGTACAATCCTCAAAAGTGATGATATAGCGGATACAGAAATTTACAGTTGCGTTGCAGCAACTCACTAAAGGAGGTATATTCAATGAAAACTTTATCGGAATTCCGGAACTTATATCTACATTTCCTAATGCATCAAATTGCACAGTGTGACCAGCAGTTACGCCACCGGAGAAATTAGTATTCGTAGTATTGGCGGTTCCAAAATTACCAAACGTATTACTCGTTTTATCACAGATCAAACAATTTTCATCATCCGCTTTCATGTCAAAATAGACCAGGTCGGCCTTGATCCGTTTGACTTTTTTGGGTCCTGCTGAAAGATTTACTCCAAATCCCAAACTTCCGTTTCCATTGTTTTTTATTTCACCCGCTAAACCGGCTGAAATCTTTATGTCATCACAAGCGCTACATGGGCATTGCGGATATTTAAGACTATCGATTTCATTTCTTGCATTTCGGTTTGCCTTATCTTTTAATGCATCGTCAACCAAACCATAATAGGTAAATTGTACAGGTGCGTTTGTTGGGGTTAAGAAATCAAACTGGAAATTATGAATTGAATTTGGAGCAAGAGATGCAGGCGTGGATCCCGACGCAGGCGCTGGTGTTATATTCGATATAGTTCCTGAACTCGATTCCAGAATATCATTCATCGTCAAAGCCCCATTGTAAGAACCCGACTTCATTCGAATATTGTTTCGAAGATTCAATCCTGTTCCCGGGTTTGGGTTCACCGGATAACCGGCAAATGGCTGTATATCATTTAAAAGAATATTATTTACACTGCCAGTCAGATTGCTGTAATGGGCAAAGATGTGATACTTAAACTGACCGTTTACTTTCCTGAGGCAAACAGCAGAATCAATTTTAAATTCTGCGTTGGCTCCTCCCATCAGCATTTGTGGCGGAGGGGGATTATTTGTATTCTGATTATCGGCTATTTTAAACGTTAAAGTTTCACTTGTCCCTTTATTTCCACCTACCGATTTACCTTCCCTGGTTAATGCCTGTACATTCCATACAAAATCACAAAGAAATGGTGGCTTGCAAGGGTCGGTAATCAGATTGCTGACTGCTAACTGGGTTAGATTATCAACCTCTTTGGTCAGAATTGGCTGGTTGGCTTTCATAGCCTGAGTTCCGGTTTGCCCTTGCATAAGTTGCCAAACCGATAATTTATAAGTAACCGGCTGCTGTGGTCGGGGTACAACAGGAGTCCAGCGAAAATTCACCGGCATTTTAGCATCGGCGGCACTTAACTTAGTACCATCGGCGGGACTGACTGGCTGCGGTGGCTGATAGGTCAAATCCTCCTTCCCCTGAATCGTAAATGGCTTGCACCTCTCTTCACTTAAAGGGGCCATACCAGTTGTTCCATAACCAAAAAACTGAACGCATATTTCATAGTCCCCCGGAACCAGCACACACTCTTTGCCTATAAATGAGACTGCATTAGCGCCGGTCCATACTTTTGTCGGGGTATTAAAATTTGATTGCTGCGCCGATTTACTGGTAAAAGATCCACATGCCAAAGCACCCCCTTTTTTTATCGTGACAAGCATTTTGCTTTCCATCACTGCCCCATCGACACGGCCATTCTGGGCTTTGGAACTGGCGGCGATCATTAACAGGGAGCTCCCGCTTACCCAGTTCGCGATATTGGGATCGGGAGCCGATGGCAGGGTTATATTTATACCAGTGATTGGGTAATTTTGTGCGAACATTTGCATTGAAATTACAATCAACAAAAATGTGAGAATTTTTTTCATCGTTTGCATCTTTTGGAAATTAGTAGTTTGTATAATAGTAAGCTTGACGCAAAAAGTGTTACTTAGAACGTTTCTTGATAATCTTAACAAACTTTACTCAATATAGTTTTATGATCTGAGCAAATAACGATTATTTGTAATTCATGGAATTTCAGATTTTTTTGACACACCGATAACAGCCGGAAAGGGAAGCGGTAGCACGAAATCAGGGATCCTTGATTATTCCTTTGAGTCGGAGATTTTAAGTTTGGCAAATTTAAGCAGCAGATTTTTTT
>Ga0073936_10008345_pt1 | contig 13193 bp, 10 predicted proteins | sample AliMusrvi5mmetaG_FD_87041 | JGI IMG/M metagenome (GOLD analysis project Ga0073936, IMG submission 87041) | Freshwater lake bacterial and archeal communities from Alinen Mustajarvi, Finland, to study Microbial Dark Matter (Phase II) - Alinen... | ecosystem: Environmental > Aquatic > Freshwater >... | reverse complement strand
CTCCGGTCCCCTTGTACAGACAGTCACCCAAGCGGGCCTGCGCCTGGGCATTGCCCTGTTCCGCCGCCTTGCGCAACCAACCCACCGCCTCGCCGGGAGATTTTTCCACGTCCTTGCCTTCCAGCAGCAGTTCGCCCAATGCCAGTTGGGCCTCGACCTCACCCGCCCCCGCCGCCTCCTTATAGAGCTGTAGCGCCGCCGCGACATCCTTGGTCACGCCGTTTCCTTGCACCAGGCATCCCGCCAGGCGGATCTTTGCGGCCGCATCCCCCGCTGCCAGCGCCTTACGGTACCATTTCACCGCCTCCTCGGGCGCCGCCTTGACCCCCAAGCCCTTCTCCAGACAGATGCCCCAGTTGCGCTGCGCGGACACGTCGCCTGCCATCGCGGCCTTCTCACACCAGACAGCGGCATCGTCCCACTTGCCGTCTGCAAAAAACTTGCGGGCATTTTGCAGGGTCTCCTCGGCTTTGATCCGCGCGGCCTGCGCCTTCGCCAGTTCCTGGCCCTTGCCCTCGGCGGCCTGAACCTCCCGGTATTTCCTCATTCCAACAACTCCTATCAGACCCAGTATCAATCCCGCCACAACCCACCTCACAACCTTCCGGCCACCTTGTTGCCTGCCACCGCCACTTGCATTCAAATCCTGGTCTTTCATAACAACTTGGGAATGTCATTTCAACTTCGGAACGGACCCTATCAGCTCACCGCCAGGGCTTCAATCACCAATTTCAACCAACCGAGCGGACTTCACCCGCAAGAGGGGCACCGGCGTTAGAAGTCATTTTGCCGCTCAGTGCTTTAGCTGAATGTCCAGAGTGTAGCTGTCGCCGGCGAGACGCTTGAGCACCTGCATCCTGAATGGCGCATCGGCGTGCTCGAAGCTGGGTGCGACCTCCTTGTCGGCGGTGAACTTGAGGGACTTGACGGTGAACTTGAGTTTGATCGGCCACCCCTTTTCGCTAGTCGCGAGCACTTCACGCACGGCGTCGAGTGTGCTGGACTCGTAGATGGTCACCTCCTTGATGACTTCACCGGCTTCCGTAACCTTCTGGGACCTTTGGTCGAGGCCTTTGGCTGAGACCTCGGCCTTGTCGCCGACCCGGCTAGCGGCTCGCTCACCGGCCTGCGCTGGAGCCGGAAGGCCAATGCCATCACCTTGCCAATCGCCGCCGGGCGTCCCACCTCGTGATTGGGCGCTGGAAAGGGTTGCCCGGTGGGACGTGACCGCCGGGCGCGCTGACTTGCCCGCCGTCGTTCTCCCAGACAATTCCCTGACAATTCCCTGACAATTCCCTGACAATTCCCTTGCGCCGGCGGGAATCGTCTGATAGATCCAGCTCATGAAACGACCATTGCCAACGTCGGTGATCCATGTTCAGGCACCCCTCGTTCATCAAAACCGTTCGATACGGAAAATGCCCCGTCTCTTCCAGCTTGGCACTCTATCCGTCCTCATGCTGATTCTGGTAGGAGGCCGTGCAACGGGCACGACCTGGAACGAGCCATGGCACAAGGAGGTTATTGAGGACGCTGATGCGTTTGTCCGGGCCAAGGTAACGAAGGCGGCTCCCGAGCGCGTGGAGTTCGACGTGGTCAAGCTCTTGGCGGGAAAGGAAGCCGGAAAGTCAGGTGCGATCGTCGGATTCTCGAAGCTGAGATTCGGAAGCTACTCAGTGCGGGAAGACGTATTCCGGTTCGGAGAAGGCCGCGAGTATTACCTTTTTCTCAAATTCACGGACAAGGGCGGCCAATTCAAGATCGCCACACCGACGACGGGATTTGCCGCAACCAAGGACGGGACGACGGTTGCGACCTATCGACATAGCTACCATCAGGCCTATGTTCCTGATGAGGTATATGAGATGTCGATGGTTGCAATCTTCAATGCGCAGAAGAATCTGGAGCAGGACCTTTCACCGGCAAGAAAGTATATTGCGGAGGAATTGGCGAAGAAGCCGGCCGATATTCCCGACGACGCCAACAGCGAGGAATTCAAGCGGTTCTGCTCTCAGCACGTCGCCCTGGAGCTGCTGTATTACCTCGGTGGTGGAAATCTGCCGGAATTGGAGCCTTTCCTGATGCACAAGAACCCGCACGGGCAGATTTCCGCAGTCAGAGCCCTGGGCAGGATTCCCGGGGAAATGAGCAAGCCCCGCTTGCTCTCCTTCATTGCCCGCAAGGACCGGGATGCTTTCGCCAAGGTAATGGCGATCTGGGCGTTGCGTGATATGGGGGCCAAGGATTCGGTGGATGAACTGGTGAGGATTCTTGATTCGACGGAGGATCAAAAAGCCGGATTTGGCGGAAACATCATGGACCCACGAATCGGAACGTCCTTTCCGGAATCCGTCCATGCGGCGATCAAGGAACTCCTGACATCATGGAACAAGGACGTCGAGCCGGCGGGCGCCAGGCTACCGGCTACCAAGCCCGCTGACGAAGCTCCCATGAAAGATCAACCCTCAACCCCTACGTCGAAGGACGACTCCCGGTAGCCGGTGCCAGGCCCACGACGCAAATACTTCACCGGAATTTCATCTTGGCGTCACAGGGATTTTCACACCAGGGTGCAACTCTCTCGCTGCTATGAATCAATCAATATCACCACCATTTGGACCCCTACCGCATGCTCAGGACATCTCCGAGCAGACCGTCACCCCCGGCGAGGACAACATGCCGGGGCTGGTTTGCTACCGGCTCGACAACGGAAGAATCCTCCGAAGTGCTGCGGCGGTGTTCGGTCCCGGCGATACGTTTTGCAGCATCTGGCATATCCTGTCGCTGGCGGGAATCGGTGAGGAGGATTGGACCCCGCAGTACGGCTACTGGAAACGGCCGGAACCGGCGAAGATGGACGACGGTGCCCGAAGCCTTCAATGAGGCAATCCAACGCGTACCCTATCCGACCTTGCGGCCAGTCTCATCAGCGGTACAGGTGGAGTAAATGAAAAATAGTGTGTATAGCTGGAGATGCCAGCGACAGAAATCCATTATGGAATAAGGATTTTAGGGTGGCTTCCAGCCGCCCAGAACCATGCTGAATCAATGTGAAGCGGCTTGCCCCAACGAATTGGCTCACCATGGGCAACGGCGGCCAGAGGCCACCGCTCCTTGACGGCGGATCAGTCCGTCCCTCCAGATTGCCAAAGCGGCGCTGGACAGGACCTGCAATCCTGCTATCTTGCCCCTGTGAAATTCGAGGACTGGCCCGACGAGTGGAAGGAGTGGGTGGCTCTCACGCCCATGGAACGCTTCCGGGAAAGTGAGAAGATTTTCGCCCAATACCTAGCCCTAGGAGGAACCCTTGATCCAGACCCCGATCCGACATGTCCTTTTGACAATCCAGAAGCATCAGGTCCAGGCATTGCTTATGGGCGGCCAGGCCTGCGTGTTCTACGGCGCGGCCCAGTTTAGCAAGGACGTGGATTTCCTGATCCTGGCTGACGAGTCCAATTTCCTGGGACTGCACGCGGCGTTGGATGAGTTGCAGGCTGTCCCCATCGCCGTGCCACGCTTCGATCCGGCGGTGTTGCAGCGAGGACATGCCGTTCATTACCGCTGCCGGGCCAGCGGCGTGGAGGGTTTGAGAATCGATGTGATGACCCGTTTGAGAGATCTTCCAGCCTTCGAGGTTCTCTGGGACAGACGAACCACCATCACCACTGACGACGGAGGCGAGGTGCACATGCTCTCCGTTCCGGACCTGGTGAATGCAAAGAAGACCCAGCGGGCCAAAGACTGGCCCATGATTGATGCGCTCGTGGAGGGGCATTATCTCGCATTGGGTTCGGAGCCCACGCCCGCGCGGATTCACTTTTGGCTCACGGAATCCCGCACGCCCGAGCGCCTCGTCGAGCTCACCACCCGTTTCCCGGCGCAGGCCGCTTGCGCAGCCGCCTCCCGCCCGTTGCTCGCGCTCGCGCGCGACGATTCGTTGCCAGAACTGCGCGCCGCTCTCGACGCCGAGGTGCGCCTCGAGCAAGACAAGGACCGCCGCTACTGGGAGCCGCTCAAGCGCGAAATGGAAGCCTTCCGCCGCGCCGAACGCGAATAGGGAATGCCAGCAGTCCCCGGTTGCCCGATCACTTGTCCGCAATCGGCACGTCGCAGAAGGTGAGGGCGGCGATGGCGTTGGCGCCGAAGATCAGATCGTTCTGGTTCCAGGAGGTTTCTTTCAGATAGGTGATGTGCTGCGCGATGGACGGTGCCTTCAACTTGAGGGTGACCACGTTGCCTTTGACCGCGCCTGAGGCGACCTTGTCCTTCTCGCCGTCCAGATAGATCTGGCTTGTTAGCGAATCCATCCAGACGACCGGCTGATCGAACTCCAGAGTGATGGCAGTCTTCGCCGCGCTGGTGTAGGACGCCTGTTTGAGATTGGGCGGAGTGATGGAATCGGCGAACCGCCTGCCGTAGTTGTCACGTTCGACGAGCGGTTGGATGAGGCGGGCGAATTCGGCCCAGCCGGTCAGCGGGAAATGACAGCCGCCTGGCGGTTTGATGCCGAGCGTGGACATCACGCTGAGGTTCGAGAAAAGCTGCGGCAGGCTGCGCTGAACTTCCCGGATATGATCGCCGCCGCCACCGTTGCCGGCCATGCTGCACGAGTTCGGCCAGATCTGGAAGACATAGTAATGCTGCAGGTTGGGGAAGTCCTGTTTCCACGCCGCGGACAACGCGACGAAGTAATCCTGATAGGACTTCCAATCGAAGTCGCCGGTGGGCGCCGCCGAGCCCTGGTTGTTCTCGCCCTGATGCCAGAGGATGCCGCGGATGCCATGGGTCAGCTTGGCCTGTTGCACCCGCCACAGCGTGCGGCCGTAGATTGTGGTTAGATCGGTGGGATCCGCGTCGTTGCGTTGGTGCTGGTCGATGCGGGTGCCGCCCACGGCGCCATTGATAAAGCAAACCGGAATCTTGTCGTTAGCCACCAGCCGCTTGGCCAGCTCCATGCCCCAGTACCCGAGTTCGGCCTTGTCGTCCTGCCCGGCCTTCCATACCGGGTTGCACCACAGGTTGGCGGGCGCGGCCTGCGGATTGCCGGGGGGGCGGCCGTAGCTGCGAATCCACTCGCTGGTGTCCAGCGGGGATTTTTCGCCGGTGTCCGTCGCCAGGGCGTTGGATTGCCCCTGGATGATATATGCATCGCCGCAGACAATGTTGGTCACCGTCTGCAACACCTTCTCACTGGTGCCGCGCTTGCTGCCGAATTCCACCTTGTACTTCACCAGTCCCGGCTTGAGCTTCACGGCAAAGGCATAGGACTTGTCCGCTGCCGGTTTGGCGGCTTCGCCTTTGTATGGCTTGTCGTCGGCATAGACCTTGAGAAACACCGAGTCGGCGGCCTCGTCCAACGTGCCGTTGTAATAGAGCGTGCCTTCGTTCTTGTCGTCGCGGGCATAGAACTGGTTGTCCACCGGCTTCTCGTCCTTGGCCGGCGTGCGGGCGACCCAGGCGTCGGTCTTCGGCTCGGTGACCGTGATGGAAAGCGTTTGCGTGGTCGGCTTGCCGCCGTTGTCGATGGTTGCCGTTACCGTCATCTGACCGCTGCCCTGGGCGCGCTTGAGCACCAGCTTGCCGGGCGCTACCTGCTTGATCACCGCAATGCCTGAAACGCTCCAACCGATCCTCAGGTCGCCAGCCCCTTTCGCCTGCATGGCGCTGAGATTGGTCACCTGCGGCGCAATCTCCAACAGCGTGCGTCCGTCCCACGCAGCCGGCACCTTGAAGGTGACCGCCGGTTCCGGGATGTCCTCCTTGATGGTGATGGGAATGTCCTTGGTCTTCACCTCGTTGGCATAGATCGCCTTGACTTGCAGCGTCGCCGTCTTGTCGCCGGTCACCCGTCCCGCATCGAAGGTGAAAGCAAGCCGGTCGGTTGCCACCAGCGTCTCCTTGCCGTCGGCCTTGAGCGTCCAATAGATCTTCTGCGCGCCGCCGGCCTGTGCGGTGAACGTGCCGCGCTTGCCTTCTAACACGGTGAGCTGGGCTGGCGCGACTGAGAACGCGTTGCCCGGTTGCACCAGCGGTCCAACCAATGTCTGCAACGGCTTCTGGTTTTCGTATTGCAGTCGCACCCAATCCGCCGAGCGCGCCACCTTGGAAATGCGCACCTCATCCATGTCGCCGACAAAGTTGTAGCCATTGTACCAGCCGCCAAGCCACAGCCGCACCGGGCTGAGGATCTTCATCGTCGTCGAGGTGGGTGCGGGCACGTCAAGCTTGCCATTGATATAGACCTGCCCGATCTTGCCATCATAGGTGTGGACCACTTGCACCCATTCGGATTTTGGCAGCACGCTGGTGGCGTTGAAGCTGCCGCCGTCGCTGTCAATATAGATATGTGATGGACTCTGCAACTGCATGCGCACCTTGCCCGACGGCGTGCCCTCCTTGCCCCAACACACCAGGTCCATGTTCGCCGCGTCGGAGCGATACCACAGTTCGGTGGAGTGCGGACTCGCCCCTGACGGATAGTTCAGAATGTTCTCGCCGCAGGCAATCCCCTTGCCGCCGGCAAAATGCCGCGCCGCCCCGATCATTCCGACACTGGCGGTGGTGCCCAAATCCTTGGACTCCACCGTGCCGACCTCGTCCTTCACCGGGTCGCTCATGTGCCACACGCTCAGGTAGCCGTTGGACTCATTGAACACCGCCTTGCCGCTGGACTCACTCACCGCGTCCGCCTTGCCCCAATGCACCTTGATCTCCTGCCGCGCGTTGCCCTTGATGCTCGGCAGCCGCACCCAGATGCTCGCCGTGCCGCCTGCGGCGTCCCACTGCTCAATCTGATAGGCCAGCGGCGCGCCCGCGGCGGTGGCAAAGCGCAGGTCCTCGCCGTTGGGCTTGGCCTGGCTGAAATTGAACCAGTCCTTGTGCAGCCGCAGCAACACCGGAAAGTCGGTTTCCGCAGCCGTGGCCGGCAGGTTCGCGCCTTCGGGCGTGGTGAGCAGATAGATCGAGCCGGCATGCTGCCAACCCGCGTAGGCCGCGAATCCTAGTGGCGCGAAGCCAACGAACAAGGCGCTGGCGAGGAGGATCATGGAGCGTTTCATTTCTTTGGTAGGTTAGAATCCGTCTGGCATGGGTGGCCAGCGGAGCCTGGCGATCAAGCCGATTCAACGTCTCGACAGCCGCGGTTCTTTCACCCCGGTTTGCGGGCAGGGACATGTGCCTGCGGAGCAATCCGCACCCTCTCGGGACTCCTTACCTCTGGGAAGTGAGGGTGACACCGCTTTTGGAAACATCCGTCCTCCGGTTTCGGGCTTGAGTGGAAAGGGCGGGACGAAGATGACCACGGATGAAGAGGATTACACGGATTGAATGAATACCAAGATGGATGACCGCAAAGGCGCAAAGAGCGCAAAGGTTTGAGCGAATGCGTGCGCAGCGACCCACTCTCGCTTCCACTCTTAAATTCCTTGCGTCTTTGCTGTCATCCATCTTCATCAGTGGTCTCAGTGCCATCAGTGGTTCATTTCACCCGATCTTGCCCCCAAGTCCCGCCCACATCCCACCCCCCTTTGTTCAATCCGTGCAATCCGTGTAATCCTTTAATCTGTGGTTGTCACCCCTTCCGGCCCTGACTAAGGTCTTCCCATTCATTTTGCTATTACCTGCCCGTTATTCCTGCTACCCTCAGTCAACATTCAACAAAGCCGCTACCCGTGAAAAAAAGATCATCCGCCAAGAGCGTTCCGATGGCAACGACGGCCCGCCAAGCCAGTGCCGCGGGGAACGATGCCTTGTTCGACCGAGTCGCAACCATCCTCGAACAGGCCCGCGCCAACGTCGTCCGGGCGGTCAACAGCAACATGGTGCTCGCCTACTGGTTGATCGGTCGGGAGATCGTCCAGGAGATCCAAGGCGGCGGGGGCCGGGCGGCGTATGGCGATGCCGTTGTCAAGGGCCTCTCCGTGCGACTCAAACAACGCTTTGGAAGGGGATTCTCGACTTCTAATCTGAAGTATTTCCGCCAATTTTATCAGACATTTGCTGACCGGGTTCCGATGATCGGCCACAAGGTTGGTGGCCAATTGGAAGCGCCCCCGATAATATTCCACGAATCAAGTGGAGAATCCGGGCCAGAGGGAATTGGCCACAAGGCTTGTGACCAATTGAAAAACACAGATGCCAAACGCCATGATCCCGGCGACGTTCTGGCGGACCTGAGCCTCGCCATAGAACACCCCGAGGAACTGCGGGGATTCTCCCCGCTCCTGAGTTGGTCTCACTACCGCACCCTGCTGGCGGTCGAAAACCGAAACGAGCGGCTGTTCTACGAAATCGAAGCGGCGAAGGAGAACTGGAGCGTGCCGCAGCTCGAACGGCAGATTCACACCTGGCTCTTCGCCCGCCTGCTCAAGAGCCGGGACAAGGCCGGCGTGCTGGCCATGGCAAGCAAGGGTCATGAGGTGCTCCGTCCGGTGGATGCGATCAAACATCCCTACGTGCTGGATTTTCTGGACCTGCTAGAGGATCAGGCACTGCACGAGTCAGACCTGGAAACGGCGATCATGGACAAGCTCCAGCCCTTCCTGCTCGAACTGGGCAAGGGCTTCGCCTTTGTCGCCCGCCAACATCGAATCACGACTGAGACCCAGCACTTCTATATCGACCTCGTTTTTTACAACTACCTGCTCAAGTGCTTTGTCGTCATCGACCTCAAGATCGGCAAGCTCACCCATCAGGACATCGGCCAGTTGGACATGTATGTGCGGATGTTCGACGAACTGCGCCGTGGTCCCGGGGACAACCCGACTGTCGGACTCATTCTCTGTGCCGAGAAAGACGAGGTGGTCGCGAAGTATTCCGTGCTCGCGGGCAGCCAACAGCTTTTCGCCTCCAAATACATGCGCTACCTGCCGACCGAGCAGGAACTCCGCGAGGAAGTCGAACGGGAGCGCAGACTCATCGAAGCCGCGGGAGAAGCAGCCACCAACCGCGCAACCCCTCACCGCCACCACCGGCAGAAATCCGGCAAATCCAAGGCCCCGCCAATCCCCGAACCCCCAAAGCGACAAGGCGGAGGATGAATCAAGGTTAGATCCATAAAGCGCAAGGAGGCCATTTTGCTATTACCTGCCAGTTATTCCTGCTACCCTCCGTCAACATTCCACATTGCCGATGCCCGTGAAAAAGGACCAGCCGCCAAGAGCGTTCCGATGGCAACGACGGCCCGCCAAGCCAGTGCCGCGGGGGACGATGCCTTGTTCGACCGAGTCGCAATCATCCTCGAACAGGCCCGCGCCAACGTCGTCCGGGCGGTGAACAGCAACATGGTCCTCGCCAACTGGCTGATCGGCCGTGAGATCGTGCAGGATATCCAGGGCGGCGGGGACCGGGCGGCGTATGGCAAGCAGGTGTTGGCTGAGCTATCCAGGAAATTGACTGCGCGGTATGGCAGTGGCTTTTCGGAGACCAACCTTAAACACTTTCGCACCTTCTATTCGGTTTACCGAATTCGTCGCCCGCTGGGTGACGAATTGAACGCGCTGCCCCCCGGAACCGCCCGTCAAGAGATTCGTCACCCGCTGGGTGACGAATTCGAGCAAAGCGAACCTCCTCCTGCGATTTCGCGCCCACCGGGCGCTGAAATGGCGACTTCCTCCGGGAAAAGCTACCGGCGGGGTAGCGAATTTATCACCGGCTTTTCTCCGCAGCTCTCCTGGTCGCATTACCGGGCGCTGATGCGGGTGGGAAACGCTGCAGCCCGGGAGTTCTATGAGCGGGAGGCCATCGCGGGTGGCTGGGACAAGAGCACGTTGGAGAGGCAGATCCACTCCTTTTACTATGAGCGACTGCTGAAAAGCCAGAATCCGCGCAAAATGCTGGCAAGCGGCCGCGAGTTGCAGACTCAGGCCGAGCCGGCAGTTGAGACACTGAGAAATCCGTATGTCCTGGAGTTTCTCGGGCTGCCTGAAGTGGCCAAGTTGCATGAGTCCGATTTGGAAGCTGCGATCCTCAACTGCCTTCAGGCATTTCTGTTGGAATTGGGCAAAGGATTTGCATTCGTCGCCCGCCAAAAGCGCCTGCGCTTCGGCGACGATGACCGCTATGTGGACCTGGTGTTCTACCACTGCCACCTGAAGTTCTACCTGCTGATTGATCTCAAGCTCGGCGAATTGACGCACGGAGATGTCGGTCAGATGGACGGCTACGTCTGGATGTTTGACGACTTGGTAGCCACAGAAGGCGACAACCCCACCATCGGGCTGATTCTTTGCACGGAAAAGAACGAAACGGTGGCGAAATACTCCGTCCTGAAAGACCGCAAACAGATTTTCGCTTCCAAATACATGCTCTACCTGCCGACCGAGCAGGAACTCCGCGAGGAAATCGAGCGGGCGCGCAGGCTCATCGAAGGCGCAGAAGCAACCGCCACCTCCGCGACCCCTCACCGCCGCCACCCGCAATCCGGCAAATCCAAGGCCCCGCCAATCCCCAAAACCCCAAAACCCCAAAGCGAAAAGGCGGAGGATGAATTGATCTGATCACCTTCCATTTTCCGTTGCCACGAATACTGTTTACCTACAGTGTAAGCGTCCCAAATTTCACCCCTCGGCGCGGGCTGCCCTCGGGGCTTGGATCGAACGCAGATCAGGCGACGGCCTCGGCTTCCGCCTGGGCGGCTGCTGCCAGGGCGGCGGCAAAGCGCGCCGGCGTCAATTCGGCGGCCTGTTCGACGCTCGCATTGTGCGGCAGGCGCTTGATGACCTCGGTCAGATACATCTCGGGGTCCAGGCCGTGGCTCTTGCAGTTGGGCATCATCGTGTAGAAGAATGCATTGTTCGTGCCGGCCTCGCTGCCGAAGAACATGGAATTCGTCGCCTTATGCAAAGATTTGCAACAAATACCCCTGAAAAGCAGGCCCAATCGGAGGTTGCGACTTTGCATAATCAAAGACTGTCGAGGAATTGTCAGAAGTCCTGTAGGCGGCTTGAAGAACCCTAGCTTTTCCCGGGGCTGCTGGAGTCGTTTTACTTGCCGGGAGATCTTCCTGATATGACATACGTTCCCGGCGGGACGGCTACGGACACGGACACGATCCGGCACGAGTATGCGCATGCGTGGCACTGGATGGATCCGGAGTTTTTCGAGCGTTCCTGGCATCAGACTGCCTTTTCGCTTCCATACGACCTCAGATTTCAATCGTTGAAAGAGCCGGTGGCCGGACCGAAGGGCGGGGGAAAGGGGGTTGATTTCATCTACTCGCTTCACTTGAGGCGGGCAAAATGTAGCAGAGCAGTCTCGCTTCGTCTGCGATGCGTGTCCTCAACCCTTGCCAACGCCGGTTCTCACTTGATTGCGGTGTATCTTCAACCAAAAGGGCGGGGTATTCCCCGTCCAGAGCCCGACGAATCCGTGAGAGATCATCCCGGTAATTCACCAACTTTCGCCATGCCTCTGGGTTGGGATTGAAAAGGCTCCCAAGGTTATCAAGCGTCGTACCGCCACCGAGCAGTTGCTCTGGAAGGGACAAACCGAGTATTGGCTCACCCGGGGCGAATGGCTCACCATCAGCGTCTTTGTAAGGAGTCGGACGGGACCAAAGGCGTGAAACCACTTCCCAGATGCCCGAACTAAAAGACGACCACGTCAGGGAAATCACATCTAAGCGAAATCGGCTGACCAGAATCTCCTCTTTTGAAATGGACTCGTCTGCGAGAATCCTGGCTTCGGGGGACTCGCTTGCCAGCGAATTTGGCAGGCATTTCAAAGGCAACATCCGAACGGACTCTGGCAGTCCCCGTTTTGAGCTTTGAATACCGGACCATGAGACTATTTCGCTATACCAGTCGGCGACTTCGCCCTGTAGGTGATGCACGCCCAATTCAACTAGGTCGCGCAATCTCATTCGTGGGAGGACAGGAAGCAGCACTTGCTGTTTCGGCCAGTAGCAGAGAAGTCGGCGAGTCCGACGCCAGATAGGGGAGTCATTCCGATCCGTTCCAAACTTGGGAGCGCTATCCGGCACGGACCATCTCCCTACAACATCGCTGATGGCACCGCCCATTTGCTGAAGATTGCCAAGAACGAGTTCAACAATTGTTTCAGGGAGGTGCAGCAAAGCAGCAACGTCGGCGGCAGTAGGTTGGTCGAGAAGAGAAACTGCCTCTTGGATGAATCCTCGAAGCGGATTCTGTGGCGGCTGATTCCAGGCGAGAACTGGAGTCTCGTAGAGAACAACGTCAATGGGTTCGGGCGCGACGGCCATAACCAGACGGCCCGTTGTACCCTCGATTTGTTCGAGTAAACGCTCGACAATTTTCCATCGTTCTGGTCGCATAACTTATCGACTCCATCGAATTCTCCAGTCGTCCGGCACCACAAGAAGTCCGTTACGGCTCTGTGCAAACGTGAAAAGCGAGCGGAGATGATCACGCGTCTCAGCCTCAACACCTGAAACGTCCGAGCGAAGACGGGATTGTTCCACGGTTCGACCGTCCGCAAGGACGATCAGACGACACCTCGCTCGCGACAATGCCACGTTGAGTCTCTGTTTGTTGTCAACGAATCCCAATCGTCCTTGGGAGTTGCTGCGCGTACAGGTGAAGATAATTAAATCCCTCTCCTGACCCTGAAAACTGTCCACTGTTCCAACATGAAGAACTCCGTCACGAAGCAAAACACGCAAGAGAGGATCTCGGCGTATACGGTGCTCGATTTCTTCGACTTGCCGTCGATAGGGCGCAATCACCCCGATCGTTGGGACACCCGATTTGACTTCGTCATCAAGGCAATCTCGAAACGCTGAGAGGTTGGCGAAGGCACGAAGGATGAGCATCGAAAGTTCTTGCTCAAGCACGTTGGCGGCTGGCCTCCCACTTTTCTCTTCGTGTCGGTCGGGAAGCCGACTTGTATCCAGAACGAGTAGTTTCGGCTCGTCAGGCAGAAATCCAGGCACGGGAATGGAGTGGGTGGAAGCGTTAGGGAAGTCGTGAAGGTTACCACGATAGAATTGCTGCGACACGAATGCGGAAATATCTGGGTGCATGCGGCCTTGCCTGTCGAGGAGCACATAGCAGCCTCTTTGCTCGAACGGCTCCTGCAACTCCTCGAACAATGACCTAGTATCTTGTAACATTCATAGTTGCGGATAGAGGCGCTTGAGTTTCACGCGAGCCTGTTCCGTTGTGAAACGCCAGATTGTTTTGCTGGCGCGGTTGTTTCTCGCGGACTCCCAAGCT
>Ga0073936_10008344_pt1 | contig 13195 bp, 13 predicted proteins | sample AliMusrvi5mmetaG_FD_87041 | JGI IMG/M metagenome (GOLD analysis project Ga0073936, IMG submission 87041) | Freshwater lake bacterial and archeal communities from Alinen Mustajarvi, Finland, to study Microbial Dark Matter (Phase II) - Alinen... | ecosystem: Environmental > Aquatic > Freshwater >... | reverse complement strand
TTACGGGATACAGCGGCACCGGCGGTGCCGTCAGTATTCCCGGCACGATTAATGGCCTACCGGTCACCAGCATCGGATATTATGCTTTCGAAAACTGCGCCAGTCTGACCAGCATAACGATTCCCAATAGCGTTATCAGTATCTCAGATAATGCATTCGACAGCTGCACGGGCCTAACCAGCGTTGTCATCCCTTACGGCGTCACCAGTATTGGAGACCTAGCTTTTGGAAGCTGCTCCAGCTTGACCAGCGTCGCGATTCCCGGAAGCGTCACCAGCATCGGAAGCCGTGCATTCTGCTCCGGCACTAGCCTAACCTCGATTACGGTGGATGCATCGAATCCGGTCTATAGCAGTAAAAATGGGGTTCTCTTCAACAAGAACCAAACCACGCTGGTGGAATATCCGACCGGAAAAGCCGGAAGTTACACCATACCTAACACCGTCACGACCATCGGGGATTGGGCGTTCCTCTCCTGCACCGGCTTAGCGAGCGTGACAATTCCAAACAATGTCACCAGTATCGGAGACGAGGCATTCTATTTGTGTACCAATCTGACAAGCGTTACGATCTCGATCGGCGTCGCCAGCATCGGAAATAGCGACTTCGAAAGCTGTTATAGCCTGACCAGTGTGACGATTCCCAACAGCGTTACCTCCATCGAGCCCTGTGCATTTGATCATTGCACGAACCTGACCAGTATTACGATCCCCGGGAGCGTTGCCAATATTGGGGACGGGGCATTCTTTTCCTGCACTCGGCTGACTAATGTGACGATTCCCAAAAGCGTTACCTCCATCGGAGACTATGCGTTCCGTTCGTGCACCAGCATGGTCTCGATAACAGTGGAAGCACAGAATCCTGTTTATAGCAGTATGAATGGGGCTCTATTCGACAAGAACCAGAGCGTGCTGATTCAATGTCCAACTGGTATGGCCGGAAGCTACACGATTCCCAACGGTGTCAGTAGCATCGGACAATGGGCGTTCTCCTCCTGCGCCAGCCTGACTTCCGTGATAATCCCCAGCGGCGTCACCAGCATTGGAGAGGATGCATTCATTAGTTGCACAAGCCTTACCAGTGTTGCGATTCCCAGCAGCGTCACCAGCATCGGGAGTTGCGCATTTGAAAGCTGCACAAGTTTGGGTAGCGCCGTTTTTATGGGCAATGCGCCTTCGATGGGACCGGAAGTTTTTTCCTTAGTCGGCAGCGGTTTCTCTGTGTACTACTTTAGTGGTGCAAAGGGTTTCTCGTCGCCGACTTGGAAATTTTTATATGTCCCCGAACAAGACGGCGGTATGGTACTCGTCGGTACGAACTCCTATCCGGCTGTTAATATGGGGCTTTCCTCCCCGGTTATCCCATGGCTGCTCTCCAAGGGGTTACCCCACAATGCCGATCTGCAAAGCACCCCAAACGGCGACGGGATAACTTTGCTGATGAAATATGCCCTCAACCTCGACCCCTGCCGGAATCAGAGTGGTAGGTTGCCACAGTTCGCGGTAGCTGGGAATCAGATGAGGCTCACCTACTACGCCGGGAGCGCCGGAGTCGCCTATACTGTCCAGCATAGCATCGATCTGCAGACCTGGATTTCCTCGGGGGTGACCGTCTCGCTACCAGACGCCAATAACCTCTGTACCGCAACGGTGCCGATTACTGGTCCTCGGTGCTTCACTCGTCTCGTGGTGAGTTACTGACGTTGCGGCGTTCCTTTCCCCGCCGCACGCTGGCAATGCCCCCCCTAGAGACGGGGTTTGGGGAATCGAGGTTCCCCCATCTTCTTCTTCCGGCGCTCGGAACGTATACCAAAATCACGGAGATCACCCCGGCTTTGGAATCGTTGCAGTGCCAACAAAACGCCAGTAAAACGCGTTTTTATGCGAGCGAATGAAAATGCCAGCGAACCTTGTGTTTAAGCCACTCTCCAGAGATTTGAGAGTGGCGTAGTCTACGGGGCTCGAACCCAAAAGATTAAGTTTTCAATTTTTGCCGAATTTACTCTGGAAACCGCATGGCTAAAGGCTCAGCAGGTCATGGGCGGTTCCAAAACTTGAGCACGTTTTGCTCTGTTTTGTGCAAGTTGTGTGTCACTCTTACAGAGTAAATTTGTCACCCTCGCAAAAACCCGCTCTTTCGGGTTTTTCCAAACAATTTGGTTGAACACAAGATAACGATTCCTACATGGAAGTCGTCATATTGCCTGAAGAGGTGTAATTTGCCACCCGGTGAGACGCCTCTTGACTGAAATAGCGATTCAACCTATTTCATTGTTAAAGAATAAACTGAAATAACAATCGCCCTTGTTTCAACGTGAAATCCCAAAACGCCAAAGTAGAAAAGCCGTCCGGAAAGTGGATCAAAACTCCAGAGGGTTATCGTGCGTTCCATCCTGCTCCGCTCCCGCCAGTGTTGGAGTGGACTCCGCGCTTGGTGCGCGCACTGTCCGATGCCGACTTGGTATTGGGGCGGCTGGCTGGAGAGGGGCGGCGTTTGCCCAACCCACATCTGCTGATCCGGCCGTTCGTTCAGCGCGAGGCGGTGTATTCAAGCCGCATTGAGGGGACCCAGTCCACCTTGGGGGAATTGCTTGCCGCCGAGGCCGGTGTTGCCGTGGAGCGTAGCCCGGCAGATTTGCGGGAGGTCGGCAACTATGTGGCCGCTCTGGAGCACGGCATTAAACGGCTGGAAACTCTGCCACTCTCCATTCGCCTCGTGACCGAGTTGCACGAGAAGCTGATGCGCGGCGTGCGGGGAGATCATGCCACGCCCGGGGAATTGCGGCGGTCGCAAAATTGGATCGGTTCCCCCGGCTGTACGTTGGCGAACGCCACCTATGTGCCGCCGCCACCCGATGCCCTGATGGAATGCCTTGGCGCTTGGGGAAAATTCTTGCACGACGAGTCGCTGCCTGCATTGGTGCATGCCGCTTTGGTTCATTGCCAGTTTGAGGCTATCCATCCTTTTCTCGACGGCAATGGGCGTGTCGGGCGATTGCTCATCACCTTGCTTTTGCACCATCGCGGCGTTCTGCCAATGCCCTTGCTTTACCTGAGCGCGTTTTTTGAGGCCACCCGCCACGACTATTACAGCGCCTTGCTCGGAGTGACGCAGCGGAGCGCCTGGGAGGATTGGCTGCTCTATTTTCTCAATGGCGTGGCGCGACAGAGCGAAGATGTGCTGAGCCGGGCGCAACGCCTCAATCAATTGCTCGACAAGTGGCGGCACCGCATCGGTCAGGATAAATCCCCTGTCGCACTGCGCCTGCTGGATGTTCTTGCCGTGAACCCGTTCATCACCGTGCGTAAAGCCGAGGAGCATCTTGGCGTGGCATATAACACGGCGGCGGCGGCGCTCCGGCTGCTTTCCAAAAGGCATATTATCAAACAGATGGGAGATGCGCGCCGCGACCGCGTGTTCTGCGCGCAAGCGTTGCTGGACATCCTCGAGGAACCGGCTGTGCTCGCTGTCCGGGCGTGACTTCGCTGTTCATGGTGAACAAATTCTGATTTCACCAACTGCTACCTATCGCGCCAAACAAACTGCAGACCTGCCTTCCGCTATCATTTCAAGGTTAATGTTGAAGACTGGTGCCCCTGTTCGTTCATTGGCTCCCTGTTGGCGACAAAAAGTCATATCTTAGGGATAATTCTAAGCGGGGCATCCGAAGCATTGGAGGGAACACGTCGAGCTACCAAGAATGACCTCATCGGGTCAGTGGGATGAGGAACATTCTCATCCTTCATTCGCGTACCGGTTTTAGCTTTATCTACTTTGCTTCGACGAACCACCATGCGAATGCGATCCTTGTTTGAGCCGATGACATAACGCTCACATTCTGTGGCTACCGCAATATTGAAATCCCGTAATCGTGGTCACGATTAGAGGCTTTACGGGGTGGGTTTTGATCCGGTAACTCGTGGATGTAGGAAAAAAAATCCCTGATTATAGGGTGAACATAGAGAATAAGATTCGCGATCTTCAGATACCGGACTGAGGTGCTTTTCTTCCGGCTGTCGCAGATGATTGGGGATCTGAAACAAGAGCTGACAGGGACCACGCCGCCCACGCGTGCGCAGGTGGGCAGAATCGATACGAATTTGGGTCTACCTACGACGGTGCCCACCGAGTCCATTCCGCGAATGCGCCGCGAGTGGATTGCCGCCCTCGTGCGATCTAGGCGCTGAACCCCGGCGCGGTAATCGGAGGAGATATACCCGGTCTCGCTGTCGAATGCTTCATCCCCAAAAAGCTCATCATGAACGTGCTGGTAATCGATATAGGCGGAACTCACGTCAAAGTCCTGACCACCGGTCATGACCAACGGCGTGAGTTTTTTTCCGGGCCAACTCTGACCCCAAAGCGAATGGTATCGAAAGTTCGGAAATTGGTAACTGACTGGAAATATGACCTCATTTCAATCGGTTATCCGGGACCTGTCCTTCGGAACCGCCCCATTGCCGAACCGTGGAATCTGGGAAAAGGTTGGATCGGTTTCAACTTTGAAGCTGCATTCAAACACCCCGTCAAAGTTGTGAACGATGCCGTCATGCAGGCCATGGGAAGTTACAAACATGGCAAAATGCTCTTTCTGGGCCTAGGAACAGGTCTTGGGTCCGCTATGGTCCTGGATGATCACCTCGTTGAGTCCATGGAGTTGGGACACTTGCCTTACAAAAAGGCCACCTTCGAGGACTATGTTGGCATTCGGGGACTGGAGAATTACGGCAAAAATAGGTGGCGCGGCTATGTCGTGGACGTGGTCGAACGCCTTATCTCTGCTCTTGAGCCGGACGACGTAGTTCTAGGCGGGGGCAACGTTCACAAATTAAAAAAACTACCGCCCGGTTGCCGGGTCGGCGACAACACAAACGCCTTCCGTGGCGGATTTCGCCTGTGGGAGGGAGACAGCCGACGGTTCCACGCGCCCCATATCACGCCCTCCCGACAAGGGGTCAACGTCGACCATTCTCGAGAGGGCCGGTCCATGCTGAACCAGACCGTAGTTAAACTGGTCCCGTCGATCCTCTCGGCCGATTTCGCCCGACTCGGCGAACAGGTTGCCGAGGTCGAGCGGTGTGGTGCCGCTCGCATCCATGTTGATGTGATGGATGGCCATTTTGTGCCAAACATTTCGCTGGGCGCGGTCGTCGTCAAGGCGCTGCGCAAGGTGACGCGATTGCCGTTGGATGTTCACTTGATGATTACCAATCCCGACCTGTACCTCGACGAGTTCTGTGAGGCGGGTGCGGATTCGCTTTTGGTGCACTGGGAGGGCAACCCCAATCTGCATCGCACCGTGCAGCTCATTAAGGCGCACGGCAAGCGCGCTGGCGTGGTTATCAACCCGGCCACGACGGCTGCCGTGCTCGAAGAGATCCTGCCCGATACGGACCAAGTGCTCGTCATGACAGTCAATCCTGGCTTTGCCCACCAGCGTTTACTCCGCTCGACCATCGCCAAGATTCGGCGTGTGTACCAAATGATCGAGCAACTCAACCCCGCGTGTGACCTGGAAGTGGACGGGGGAATTGATCAGGAAACGGCCCCGTTGGTCGTGGCAGCCGGGGCCAATGTCCTGGTGGCCGGAACCGCGATTTTTGGAAATAGCCAAGGAGTGGCTGCAGCGATGAAACGGCTGCAGAACGCCGCAAACAACGCAGTAAATCAAATAAAAGTCAGATGATGATTATCCCGACTTCGCCAAAAATCAATCGTAACCCCACGGGGGACCGCACCCGACCTCATGGAAATGCGCATGCAGGCCCATAAGAATATTTTGTGGCTCGTGATCTGTGGATGTCACTTTTTTCTCCGTGTTCCATTAGATGTATCCTCATCGAGGTAGGCTGAACGGCGGAGTTAACTCGCAGAAAGTTTTCTTCCGCTAGCGTTCTTCTTCTTTGTTTTCCGTAAACAGGACAGGCCGGGATTTTTCGTCTCTGACGTATGGCCTCATATAGCGCACGCCAAGCCAGCAGAGGTAAACGATCGGAAGGACGCCCCCCACGATGAACACTACGTCGCCCGGCAACCGCATCCATTCGAGGAGCGCATTGGTACCGCTAGTGATATTCTTGAGACTACGCGCCTCAAAGTAACCTTCGTTGACGGAGGTGTAGAGTTGGAGGCTTCCCAGCGGGAACAGGGTGACAACAACCATCCAGAAAAGCCCTATATTGAGCGACCAGAAACTGATCTTGGCGGCACGATCCGACCACCGCGCTTCGGGAATCATATAACGCAGGCAAAAGAGCGCCAAGCCGACCGAGAGCATCCCATACACTCCCATCATTGCGGCGTGGGCGTGGTTGGCCGTCAGGGCCGTGCCGATTTCGTAGTAGGAGACGATGGGTAGGTTGATTAAAAAGCCCAAAATGCCTGCGCCCAGAAAGTTCCAGAAGCCAACCGCCACCAAAAACATAACCGCCCAAAAGTGAGGAAATGGGGCGCCCGACTTCGCCTGCTGAGCCGAGCCAAGTTGAAGGAAACGCCACGCTTCGACGGTGAGAAAGGTGAGCGGAATGACCTCCGCCGCAGAGAAGAACGCGCCGAGTGCCATGTGTATAGAGGGTTCACCGGAGAAATAGACGTGATGCATCGTCCCGATGACGCCGCCCGCTGAATAGAGCACGATGTCGAGATAGATGATCGTCAACGCGACGCGTTCGCGCACCACGCCGAGTAGCACGAAGAGGTAGGCGACCATGATGGTGGTGAAGAGTTCCAGAAAATCCTCCACCCAGAGATGAACAACCCAGAACCGCCAGAAATCCGTGGTGGTGAAATGCACCGAGGGCCGAGCCAGGAGGCCGACTGCGTAGAACGAGGGAATGGTGAGCGCCGAGAAAAAGAAGAGCCAGGGCATGTTGCCTTTGCTCTCGCCCGCGAGATGCCCGCGCAACCCGCGATAGAGGATCATTACCCAGAAGAAGAGCCCCACAATCAGCAATATCTGCCAGAATCTGCCCAGATCGAGGTATTCAAACCCCTGGGCACCGAACCATTCCCATTGTTGGCGAAGCAAGCCGTGAATACCGACAAACTCGCCTGCCATGCTGCCAAACACGACCAGGATCAGAGCCGCGAGAAGCCCGTAAGCAAGCCAATGCTGGCCTTTGGGTTCCCGCCCGGAAATCATCGGTGCTAGGAAAATCCCCGCCGCGAGAAACGCCGTGGCGACCCAGAAAATAGCGAGTTGCAAATGCCACGTGCGGGCGAGGTTAAAAGGCAACCAACAGGCGAGGTCGATCCCGAAGAAGTTGGAGAGTTCGGCCCGATAATGTTGGGAGGCACCACCCACCATCGTTTGGATGAGGAATAGCAGCACCATCACCGCGAAGAACCAGACGCAGGCCCGCTGACTGGGGGTCAGCGCTACCGAATCCGGCGCTCGGAACGAAAGACTCCCGCGCTCCCTGGCATGCCAGCCGAGGAAATCCCAGCGCCCAAAGGCTGCAAACAACAGCCCGGTTCCGCCCAGCAGGGCGATGAGAGAAAGGACGCTCCATACCACCGCGTCGCCGGTAGCCGCGTTGCCCACCAACGGTTCTGGTGGCCAATTATTCGTATAGGAATAGTCCGTGCCGGGGCGCTGAGCGGAAGTAACCCACGCGGCCCAGCAGAAGAAGGCGGTAAGTTTCCTGATGTCCTCCTCATCAGAAATCGCTTTGGGTCGGAGCCCGAACCGGGATGTCGGTTCACCGAAGAACTTACCGTAATAGACCCTCAGATCGTTGAATGCCTTCGCTTGGCCCTTCGAAAAAGTCAGAGTATCCGTAACCGGGTCGTAGCGATTCGCCTTGAACTCCCGCAAGGTTTCCGCCCGCGCTTTATCCGAGGCCACGCCGCCATTGGATTCCAACACAGCCAAAGCCCAGCGCCGCAAACAATCGGCGGTATAATCGGGGCCGAGGTACGCACCGTGGCCGAAGATCGAGCCATATTCCATCAGGCCATTGCGCAAAAACACCTGTTGGCCGCCAATGACATCAGCCCGCGTGAACACGACCCTGCCTTGAGGGTCGACCATTGTACCCGGAATTGGCGCTTGGCTCGTGTAGGTACGATAGGCCAAGAACCCGAGCACGAAAAAACCAAAGAGAAAAACCAAGATCGCCGCCTTAACCCAGTGTCGGGATACCATTAGGGTGCGCCGAGAAGGCGGGGGCTGACCGGGCGGGGGTGTATTTTCGTTCATTAAAAGCGATGATCCGGACCAGAGATCAATCGCTTCGCGGAGGCGCTACGGCTGGATCAACTTGGAACTGCAAAGCAGAACTGGTTTGTCGGTAGGGGACTTTTCCTGCGCGAGACGTTGATGCCCATGATTTGGCTATGGATTATTAGCGCGTTCCTTACGTCTCCAGCGACAACCGGATTTAGCGTCCCGATTTATAGGGTTTAGCTTCGTATGAAAGTTTTCCATTCGACAACCGCGCAACCGATGTAAATGGATGTTCTTGGATTTTGTCCGGACCCATGATGTGGAATACTCGCACTCCGGTCGCTTTAAGAAAATCAGCAATCATCGAACGGTGGCAACGCCACCAAACCGCTTCGGAGCACATGATCGCGGTACGTCCGGTGCGAGCGATCTCCAGGAGGTGACCAATGCCATCGTGGAACGGTTGGGTCTCCATATAGTCGGCATAGCCGCGGAACGAGGCGTTGAGCCAAGCGATGTTATGGGTGTCGGGCCGCGCTGGCCGACGTCCCCCGAGTTCGACCAAGTGTTCATAGCGAATACCCCATCTCACCCATGCTGGAGGCCGCGGAAGCGCCTGCAAGGCCGCTGCCAACGACGATGATGGTGTATTTCCGTCGGTTTGCCGGGTTAATCAGTTTGCTTTCAAACTTGTGTTTCGACCACTTCTTCTGAAGCGGGCCAGACGGAATTTTGGAATCGAGATTACCCATGGTATAGTGCCCGATCGGGTTGATAAGGCGAAGGATGGACGCTATGGGAACGGAAGCGTAACCGAGGAAGATGAGGCCAGCGAGGTAGGGGCTGGCCGTGGAGATCGGTTCGGCGATTTTTCGGGAGCGGACACCGAGTGTCGAAATGAAGCTTTGGATGCCGTGACCCAAGTGCATGCTCAACAAGAATAGACCTAATAAGTAGAAGCCTGTGGCGAAAGGATCGCGGAAGCCGACGATCACAAGCGAATAGGCGTCGTGGCGGCCGAGGGCATCGTGCCATCCTTGCCGCTCGGGATGAATGACCTGCGCTGTGAAATGGAGTAGATGAAAAATCAAGAAGCAGGCGATAATAAGGCCGCTCACAATCATCGTCAGGGCGGCAGTGGAGGCGGATAGATGCCGCGTGACCATATATTTTTGCGGCGCTGCGGCGCCGTTTTGAATGGACAGTAGTACCGTCGTGACGATGTGGATCCCGAGACAAGCGAACAGTGCCCCCGAATGCCCCAGAGAAGATCACCGAGTCCTTGGAGAAATGCAGCATATTTGTTGAGCGGATCCAGACCGAGAAAGATTTGGAGGTTGCCGACCATGTGACCGATCACAAAGCCGATCAGCACGAGGCCGGTGATGGCAACGATCCATTTTTTTCCGATTGACGATTGGTAGAAGGAAATGATGGCTTGCGCGGTTATGACAACTGAACCGGTGTTTTTGTAGCAAATGGTTGATCGCCGACATTCAGAAGAATATCGCAGAGGCGATGTCAACGGATGTATGATGCTATCAATGCTAAGGATAGGCGTGCTCCGTCACGCGATAGCATGAGTCATGATTCCATTGATGCCAGCATCAGGAATTCCGGCATAATCCGTCGCAGGTTTGGGCAGCGTGACCAGCATCGACTCCTTCACCGGTTTTTCAGGCAAAGAGCTTATTCCAATCTATTCTCCAAATGCGCCATCGCCGAGCCTAACATCGATTCCACCATTATCAGATCGTTCTCTGAGCGCGCATAACCCGGCGGCAGCGCTAATTGCAATTTCTGCACCGGTCAAACCGCAATGAGGTTCTTCAAGCAAATCCGTGCTGCGTCGGCAATTATCCGCGCCGCTTCGGGATATGGAATACGGTCCGTGTTGATGATAAGGTGATAGGATAATTCGTCTTCAACGCTTGCGTGAAAGTGGGCTTTCACGTAACGCCGCCGTCCGCGATCCGTTCTAGCAATAATTTTTTTCGCTTCATCTGGCGTCAGAGTATTGAGCTTTTGCAGACGCTCGATTCGCGTCGCCTGGGAGGCGATCAGCCGAACATGAAATACATTCGGCATCTCCATCGTGATGAAGCTTGCGCCGCGTCCCACTAAGATAACGTGGCCGGCGTCCGCCAAATGCAGGATAGTTTCGGCGACTTGAGGTACCATGGCCCACGACGGCGGGCGCAGCCCGACAAATTCTTCGACGACGTTTTTAATATAGGAGCGCCGGTCTTCCGGCATATACTTGGCCAATGCTTTTGGCAGATGATGTTCCTCTAGCACTTGTTCCACCAAATTGCGGTCAAACACCGTCCACAAAGCACCTTCCTTCTGCTTCGCCGGTTGCAACAGTTCAGCCAGCCGTTCTGCAATTTCGTGCGCGCCAGCCCCAGTCTGATGAGAAATCGTGATTGCGGGACCAGGAGGAGGCAAAGGTCGAACACCCCCGGGACTCTTTCTGTCCTGAAGTTGTCTGAGAATATAGGAATGGCACTTCTCTAACTGAGTTTCATTTGCGAATCTATCAGATGATTCATTGGTCTGCATGGCTGTCTCCTCCTCTTCCCTGTGCAAACGCTGCCATACGGTCAGCGAACACTATAGCCTGATCTCGGCGAATACGCCCGGCAGGAATGGTGTCATCCCCGTTACTAAGCCGTGCCAATATGCCAGCCTTCTCTTGTCCGGTGATCACCCAGAGGATCCGCCGGGAGCGGTTGAGGATGGGAAACGTCAGCGTCATTCGACGCCTTCCGGAGATTACTCCGGTCAGTGTGACATCCAAATGGGTCTCCTCAAGTACCCGATCGCCGGGGATGAGCGAAGCCGTGTGCCCGTCAGTCCCAATACCGAGGTGGACAAGATCAAACACCGGGGGGAACCCGGCGATCTCTCCAAGAGTCCGAGCGTAACATAAGGCTGCGGCTTCCAGGTCCGTGGATTCGACCGGCATGGCGTGAATCTGATTTGGGCGTAGCGGGGCCGTTTCTAAGCTTTTGAGCAGATGCGAGAGGTTGCGATCTGGATCGCCTGTCGGAGCCACACGCTCATCCACCTGCGCCAGTTGGATGTGGTCCCATGGGATTTCTGCGCTGGCTAGGGCTCGCAGCATCAGCCACGGAGTGCGGCCACCGCTCAATGCCGCCACAAATTGTCCACGGGCGGCCACCGCAGTGCGAGCCTCGGCCGCGATAAACGCCGCCGCCTTCCGGGCGACCGAATCTGGATCGTCAAATACTAAAACTTCCATGGCATCTGACCCAATGCAATCTTGTAGCGCTGCGCGTAATGTCGCATGAGTCCTGTGTAAACTAGCTTTCCCTGATGGCCCGTATCTACCCAAGGATGCATGCCGTTCGTCTGTCTATTACCAATCGTTTTATATTTGAATGTTCGTGTGTTTTGGTCGCTGCGAAACCGGCATATTTGCACTGAGCGACATGATGCGATCAGCGCCGCAACATCGCAGGCCCACACGGGGACCCCAGGAAGCACCCACATTGGCTTCGTTGCGGGTTCGTCTTCTCTGAACTGGGTGCAGTTTGCGACCGTTTTCCGTAACCCCATGCACGTTTAATAACGTAATGTTGAACGCCAAAAACATCGGCGAATACTTCTGCTTTATTTCCCTGTGGTAAGCAGGCAGCATTGCTAATCCCATGGAACATCAAAAGCGTAGTTCTCTCCATCCCGCGGACAATGCAGTCGGTGACTCGGAAGAAACTGCTGAGATCGACGGAGCAAACGTCATTGTGCGAGGCAAGGCTAATGGCTTCGTACAGGAGATTACCGCTGGGCCACACCGGTTGGTCGCCGATGAAGCGACCACAATCGGAGGCACCGATACGGGCGCATCGCCTTATGATCTTTTATTGGCAGCGCTGGGCACCTGTAACTCAATGACCGTCGCAATGTACGCGCGCCGAAAGGAATGGCCCCTTCAGGACGTGGTGGTTTCGCTGAAACATTCTAAAGTCATTACCCCTGATGGGGAGGCAGCAAAACCGATCGGATCGAGCGGGATATATCGTTCGTAGGCCCCTGACGATGGAACAGCGTGCGAGGCTGATCGAGATTGCGAACAAATGCCCGCTCTACCAAACGCTGCCTTCAAAAATCGATATTCAAACGAGCGAAGCTTGACCACTTTCGGCAGAGCGTAACATTTCCATAACGCTTTTGGGGACTTGGGACGAGTTGCCCCACAGGTTAGGTCGAAAGGCGGTGCCAGCGTAATGTCTTGGGTTCCGGTAAGGCCATGCTTCGACTGGTACTCGTTTTTTGCATGATGATCCACATCAAGCGAGTATATGAGGCGCCAGGGAAGGACGACGGTGAACGTTTTCTTGTGGAACGGCTTTGGCCGCGCAGAATCAAGCCACAAAGGCGGCGGGTAAAGAGTGATTTATGAATTCAGAACTCGACCATCTTTGTGTCAACACCATCCGCTTTCTGGCGGTGGATGCCGTTCAAAAAGCGAATAGCGGTCATCCCGGTTTGCCGCTTGGAGCCGCGCCGATGGCCTATATGCTCTGGACGCGCTTTTTGAAACACAATCCGGAAAACCCCAAGTGGTTCGACCGGGATCGCTTCGTGTTGTCTGCTGGCCATGGCTCGATGCTCCTCTACAGTTTGCTGCATCTCACCGGCTACAACCTGACGATGGAGCAGATTCAACAATTCCGACAGTGGCAGAGCCAGACCCCCGGCCATCCCGAACGGGGGTGCGCACCAGGGGTGGAAGTGACGACGGGACCGCTGGGACAGGGTGTGGGCAATGCGGTGGGAATGGCCATTGCCGAGGCACATTTAGCCGCGCGGTATAACCGACTTGGGCACGATGTCATTAACCACTTTACCTATGTCTTGGCGAGTGACGGCGATTTGATGGAGGGCGTCGCTTCTGAAGCAGCTTCGCTGGCCGGACGCTTGAAGCTCGGTAAACTTATTTGCCTATATGATGATAACCGGATTTCCTTAGCCGCATCGACCGACTTGACTTTCACCGAAGAT
>Ga0073936_10008340_pt1 | contig 13200 bp, 6 predicted proteins | sample AliMusrvi5mmetaG_FD_87041 | JGI IMG/M metagenome (GOLD analysis project Ga0073936, IMG submission 87041) | Freshwater lake bacterial and archeal communities from Alinen Mustajarvi, Finland, to study Microbial Dark Matter (Phase II) - Alinen... | ecosystem: Environmental > Aquatic > Freshwater >... | reverse complement strand
GTGCTTGGGAGGATGGCTGGCGTTTCCCCGGCCAACAGGCTCGCGTAGAAATAGGCCAAGCTTTCTTTACCCAATTCCATCAAACCAGCCAAGCCTTCTGCAATGGCTTTGCCAAGCCGATCCCCCAATCCTTCCAAGTCAAGTCCCGGGCAGTCCGCCGCCGCAATGGGCAGTACGCTATCCGGTTGCGACCAATTTACGCTCTCTTGCCGGTCCCACCAGATGCTGTCGTTCCATTGCCACACCATCCGCAGCGACAACAATGCGGACAGCGCGGCCGGTAGGACAGATCTGCCTAAGTCGGCAATTTGCTTTTCCAGGAAGCCGCCGCGCTGCGCGGCATCCTTCGCCCGGCTTGGATAGGCAAAACCGGCATAATGGACTGCCGCTAGACACCTCCAGAACGGCAGGGCGCAGGGCTTGTCTTGACTGCCAAGATAAAGCGCCTCCTCCAATTCGTTGCCACGTTTAAAATCCGCGCTGCGGGCGATCCAGCGGAAATCGGAGCGAACCCCGTGTACTTTGCCAAACACTCCGCGCTGGTATTCGAGTTTGGCGGGAAGTGTTGCGGGCATGCCTTGCAGCGCAGGCCATTGCCAAGGATCGTGTTTAGCCATGTTGACTCCTCGTGGTGGTTATGGCCGCATCCAGTCGGTTGCGTAGTTCCCAAGGCAGATGTTTTTCGTGGCCGATGCCGTCGATTTCGGCCAACAGCGCAGCCATCTCGTCCGTGTTGGGGTGAAGGTGCTTTTTTTGTGCGAGTTCCAAGGCTTGCTGGCTGACCTTTTCCGCCACCCTGCGGCGGGCTTGCTTTTCGATGGTATGCACCAACCGCTCAGCATCGTGCAATTGCCGGGCATGGGTTCGATTCGGGCTTTGGGGCAGTCCGCGAATCCAATCGGTGGCTTTGTCGAGGTGTTCCCTGTCGCAATAAGGTAATAGGCGTTCTTGGCCGAAGAGATTCAATTTATCCTTCAATCCCTCCAGGCGTTTGCGCAACTTTTCCTCTTCTTCCAGAAAATCGCGCCAAAATTGCCCACAGGAGTTGAATTTCCAGCTCAATTCCCGCAGGCTATCCGGACCTGTTTTAGCCGTGATGCCTTGTTGCAGTTGGCCAAGAAGGGCTTGGGCGCGCTCACGGTAAGCGTCTTCCAGCGTTTCGCCGGCCAGCAAACCCGACAGCCTGGTTTGCGCCTTGGCGCAATTTTCCTGCAACTTGGCAACGGCTTGTTCGACGGCCTCTCCCAAGCCTTTTCGCAAGGTGCGCAGATCGACCAGTCGGCTGGCGCATTCGGCGGCATCGGTTGGCATGGCATCGACCGCCGGGGAGGCGGCAAGCTCGGCAAAGCCGGCCTGCAGCAACTCATCGCGCAGGCTTTTCGCTTCCGCATGGATTTGATGCCACGCCGCTTGGCAGTCGCTGATAAACCTTTGGCGGATGGATTCCAACCGCCGTTGCAAGCTCTGCGCTTCGGCCAGCACTTCGTCGAGGTCTGGATTGCTGGCGTTTTCGCCCAAGGCGTCGATGTCGACCTGTAAATCGTCGCAGTCAATTTCGGCAGTGGCGGCGCTGGCCTGCAAAGCGGCATTGCCTTCGCGCAGGCCGCGACGGGCCAGGTCGAAGCCTGCCCGGTCTGCTTCCGCCTGTCGATTGAGTTGTTCCAGTTCCGCCAGGCAGTCGTTGGCCTCGCGCAAGGATACCAGCAGTTCTTGCCCACCTTTGCTGTCGTTCAACTTGTCGAAGCGTTGCTGCAGTCTTCCAGCCTGGGGCTTGAGCGACTGGGACAGCGGCATGGCTTGCAAGTTTTGTAATCCCAATCTCCATTTGGCGCACCGCTCTTCCAGGCGTTTTTCCAAGGCCAGTTCGTGCGTACTGGCGATCGCTTTGAATTCTTCGATGGCGTTTGTGTACCTTTCCATCCAATCGACAAAGTCGTGGGAATATTCCAAACGGGTATGCTTCAGAGATTGCAGACGGGTTTCAATCTCCTGCTGTGGGCCGCAGGCAAGGGTCAACTCGCTTAGCGAATTCTGCAATCGGCTCAGATTGGCCTCCCGTTCTTGGTGTCCTTGTTGGATATGTTCGTTAAGCAAGATTCTCGCATCCTGCAATAGTTGGTCAGGCTCGTTGGGGTCGCGCCGCATCCAGCTGGTTTGCAGTTGCTGCAAGCGCAGATATAAATCCCGGTATTTTTCACTGGTTATGCTCAACGCCCTGCCCCAACTGCGAATTTCGCCCAAGGTGCTGGTCACCTCGCTGATTTGCGGAGGCGGGGGCATCCTGCTCAGTTCATCCAGTGGCTTGTAGAGGCTTTTGATGTATTCGATTCCCTCGCGGGTCAATCCGCCCATGGCCACCACTTCGCGCTGTGTCAGCAGGGCACTTTCCAACCCTGCAGTTTCGTTGCTATGCCTCATGGTGATCAACATGTCGTCAATCTGCTGGAAAAGCCGCAATGCGTCGGCATACAGGTGCAAGCCCACCTCAATGGCGGGTAATTTCTGCCTTGCCGCGATAATATCCGCGTCCCGTGCGCAATTCATGGCGACGGCGAGTTCGCCACGCCACTGGTCGCAGAGTTGCAAGACGCATTGGCTGACACCATCCTGTTCCTTTTTCAGCAGCACCAGCATTGCGTCCAGTTCGGCATCCAGTTGTTTGGCCTGTTCAACGACGGACGGGAGTTCAGCCGCAATTTTTTCAAGGTTCGCGTAGCGTTGGGCCAAGGATTGCAGGGTTTCGCCACTGACGATATGCCAGAATGGCCGTTGCCCTTCGGCTTCCATCTCGTCATGCAAACGCTTGCATTGCCGGCTGAATTCTCGCGTCACTTGGAAGGACTCTACCCAGACCTTCAAGCGCGAACCCATTCTGTCCAATTTTTGGCGGTTGTCTTTATCAAACATTCAGTATTTGTCCTAATCGGTGGCGTAACGATAAAAAAAGGCTTGGCCTTCGCACTGGCCCGATCAAGCCGTTGTCAGGACTTGCCGTAACACTTTAAGGGCCGCCTGTGGCTGCGGCGGTTGGTCCGCACCCGCAGCGAGCGCAATCGGGTGTTGCCGCAAATCTTCTGCCCGGCAGTTTTCCAGCCACTCGCTGGTTGATTGCAGCACATCCAACCAAAAGGCACTGTCATCGTGGACGGCTTTAATCAAGCCGATGCCACCGGGGTATAGGTCGACGATGGCTATGCCGAACAGACCCTCGCCGCCAATGCGGCTCTCGCCGTTCAGGCTAACCACCGCCAATGCGTCCTCCTCGATGCCAAGATGGGTCGGCAGCACATGGCGCAGGGCTTGGCATAGCGAAGGCAGGGCGCTGGCATCGTCGGGGGGATCCATCAAGCGCAATACTTGGGCCTGGGTCTTGATCGGCGATTTATCGTTGGCGATGGCTTCAATGTAAAAGCTTTGTTGGATAGTGTCCATCCACTCCCGGCAGGGGTCATCGGTCCATTCGATGCGCCCGGTCACTTCCTCCGCGTAGGACAATTCGACCGCCAGCCGCGTCAACCTGCCCTGCCGGCCAATAGCGACTGGCGCGGAGTCATCCAACGGCTTGATGCCGTATAGCCTGCTGGTGTTGCAACGCCAAGTAGACCGTGCGCGGTTTTCCAGCCGACAGTCAAGCTCGCCTTTCCGCACCACATCCTCCACGCAAGACCAGTCGCTAATCCGATAGCGGCGGCCTTCATGCATGAACACCCGTCCCGGATAGGCTTTGATCAACAAACGCTCGGGATCAAGGCGCATGCGGATGCCGCCCCCTTGGCCGCCGCCCGCAGGTTCGCGCACCTTGATCAATTTCAAGCCGACGGTGTCGAGCGGACGGTATTGATCGTCCGGAGTGTCGCGGCTGCGGTACTCAAAGTCGATGGCGAGGCGGTTATTGCCATCCAAGTAGCGCACCTCTTCCTTGCTAAGTTTTCCCGCACGCGCCAGATAGTTCAAGGTTTCATCGACCGAATCTTGCTTCCAAAGGGCGTTGTCCAACAAACCGCCACGGGTTTCCGGCAGTTCGTTCAGTCCCAACAACAGATGACGCTTGATGATTGCCGGACAGGATTCGGCGCAGATCAGGCGGCGGGAGGCAGTGAAGCCCTTGGTCTTGGTCAGGCCTTTCAGCTTATAGGCCATATAGGGGTTGACCGGCTGCATGATGCCGACATGGTGGATCGCCAAACCTTCGATGCCACGCCCGCCTTGGCTCAACATATCCGGCAAGGCCAGCAGGTCGGCTGGACGGATCTGCAACAACCTGGCACCCGCACGATCCGGGCTGGGGCAAAGCTGCCCACCGATGGTCAGGCCATTGACGGTTTGTCCGCAAAACTGGGCGAACTCGTCAGCGGAGATAAAGTCGGGCGGTGCGATGGCTGTGGGCCACTTGCCCGCCATGGACGCGGCGGCGGCTCCCAGCAGCAAATGCTGGCGGGCGGCTGCTTTGGCGTCACGGGCATGCACAACATGCAGTGCGACAGCTTGCGCCCGACGCGGCTCGACATAGGTTTTCGGCAACACGGCGTGGGGCAGCAGACGGCGCACGAAATCGTCGGTTTGCGCATCGTCGGCCACCCGACACAACAAGGCCAAAGTGCGCAAATCCTCGCGCCCGTGCATGCGCAGCAAGCGGTGCAGACGGCGGGTGATCGCCCATAGATTGGCCGCCATCACCCCGCTGTAATCATGCAGACGCCACCACACCACCAAGCCCACCCTGGCGATACTGCGGGGGGAGTCTTTTAGCTTTGGCAATAGGAAGTCGGACAGGATTTCGGCATCCGCCACCCACACAGCCGCGTTTTCGGGCAATTCACCATAGCGAAGTGCAACGATCCGCTGCACGGACTCCGGCAACCAGCCTTGCAATTGGGCGACCAGCCAGTCCGCGCCTTGCGGCGTGATGATCAGGGTAACAGTGTGGCTTTGCCGGTCAAGCAGCGAGGCCATCAGGCCGACGGACTCAGTTTGGCCGCAATCGTCGGGACCGAACACCACGCGAACCGCGCCATAGCCATCGCCGCCGCACGGTTCGCGCCGCATCAGCGCGGTCACCGCTTCGATCAGTTCCGGGGCAAGCCCCCTTGCGCCCATGGCTTCAAAGCGCACGGCCAAACCCTGCGCGGATGGGTCGGGCAAAGTTCTGGCGGGTGCATCGGCGGCTGTCCAATTGGCCAGGTTTTCGATTTGAAAGTTGGCAGCAACCATCAAGCCGGGCCAATCTTCCAGCTTGGCGAGGGCCTGCGCCTGGGGAGCCTCCGCCACTGCTTTGACCCAGGGTGGCCTGCCCCCGCTACAGGCAATTCCGGCCAAGGTCAACGCCGTCACCGCCAGGACACTCCAGACCCCTGCCGGATAGGGGGGGGTATCCAGGCCATCGAAAGGGCTTGCGCCCAAGCCTAAAAGAACTGCCAACACGGCCACTTGCCACCATAGCCAGTGGCGCGTATTGGCAAAGCCGACCCCGCCCGCCAGCCAGTGGGCGGATTCTGCGGAGGCCGGCTTGACAAAAAACCCAAACGCCAAGGCCAAGGCCCAGAAGATGAATGGCCCGGCCAATAAGCCATAACGCACAATGTCGTCTTGCGCAAACTCCGCCGTTTGGTCGGAGTAAAGGCCCGGCCAAGCACCGAAGCTGTGGGATAACCATGACAGCAACAGCAGGGTCGCCAAGGGATATAGGCACCATTCGACGGTGCGGGTCCAGTAATCGCCCGAATCGCTTTCCGGGCGGTGCAAGCGGGCCAGCCGGTCGAATACGAAACCCCAGATGGCACCTAGGCCGACCAATGCCCAAGGCTTCCAATCTAGTGTGTCAAACATGTTGTTTCCACTCCGATCTGTAGGCGCAACAAATAGGCCCTGGCAACGTCTTCGCCCGGCAGACGATGCTCCTCGTTGATGGCTTGCCCGGTCAAAGTGTCGCGAACCCCCGGCAATCCCAGCCAAAGCGGGGGCAACAGGCAATACACGCTGTCCGGCGGTACCCCGACGCTCGCTTTCCAGCGGAACGCCGTGGTGAAATCACCGCTATGGCGGCGGAGAAACGCACATAATTCATCCGCCCGTGTTTGTTGCTCCGCGCCAGAGCCGGGCTGGGCAAGCTCCTGCTCCAGCGGCTCCTGATAGTTTTCGCTCAGTTCGTCAATAAAGCGCAAGGGATACAAGAACGCTTGGCTATAGCGTTCCTCCCATTTTTTAAAGGGTTTTTTTTCCGCCTGCATCGACTGGAAATGTTCAGGGATAGGTGGGCGGGTTTGGCTGATGCTCAACAGATCGTCAAATTGCTCCATCGCATGGCGAATGCCTCCGTCCCGGCTGATGCGGGTCCAGTTTTCGACTGGCGAGTCTGCGTCCAGTCCATGCATGTCCAGAAAATCGTGGAGCTGGCTGCGCAGCCAGCCCATCTCGCGGCGGCGTTCGCGCAGATTGCGATGCCATTGGCCCAATTCGCGGCCCGCTTCGTCGCGGATGTTTGCCGCTGCGTCGCTCTGCATCTGCGCCACCAAGCCCGCTTGGTCGTCGGTCAGGCCGCGCACAAGCACACGCAGGGCGTCGGCCAGCCGGCCACGCTCGGGGTCGGTCCAAAACAAGCGCGCCCGCAGGACTTGCCGTTTGACGGCACGATGCAACATGAAGACCATCGCTGCGCCAAGCAGCAAGGAAGCCAGGGCCAAGGCCCACGGGTGTCCCGGAAGGGGTGTGCCGGGAACGCCGACCAGCCATTGCGCGGCCTCGTGGGCCATATTCAATGGATGGGACGCAGTGGCCGAGTCAAAAACGCCAAGGGTTGCCAGCCATGCGGCTATCCAACTGGAGAGCCAATGGCTTAGCCCCAAACCAAACAGAAATGCTAGCAAGGGCCACCATTTCAGCACCCCGTTCGTATCCAATTGCCGTTCAAGAAAATGGCGGTAATCCTGATGGACAGCCTGCAATTCCTCAAGTTTGGCCAGACCGACGGCTGGCAAGGGGGCGGTGGCGGCAGTGCCGTCCAAATTTGGCTTGAGTGCATCAAGGGCGGATTCCAACTCGCGAACCACAGTGCCCAAAGTCGCCGGCTGGCGGTCATCATGCAGGGCGGCATCGATTTGAATGCGCAAAGATTTGGCCAAATCGGCGAACGACCCTTCTTGCAGGGTTTTGCGGATGTGAAGTTGCACCCGGTCGGCCAATTCGCTTTCCAGCCGGCGCATCCCCTTCGCGCAGCATGCCCGCACCTGCTGCGGCCAGGCGGGATCGTCCGCAGGCAGGGCTTCCAATTCGTCCGCCAACCTAGCCAAGGACTGATGCGATTCGACCGGCAATCCACCATCGGTTAGCGTGTCCTCCAACACGACACCTTGGCATGCCTCCAAGGTATCCCGCAATGGCTGGATTTTTGCCGTAGGCCAGGTGCGGGCTTCGTCCAGATACTCCAGCCAGCCGATGCCGAAGCGGGCAGCGGCCAAGCGTTTAAGCAGTCCGCCACTGCGTTCCAGCAGGCGGATGCCAAACGTCGCCAGCAAGCGCCCGTCATCCGGACGTGCTTGATAAAGGGTTTGCATGGACTCGCTATCGCGCTGGCCTTCAAACAGCAAAAATTCCAAAAACAGACTGATTTCGTCGATGCGCAAGCGTTCTTCCCGCACCCCGTTGGGCGTGTGACTGTCGACGAGGTAAATGCGGCCAAAAGTCGGTTGTTTTTCCTCCCGCCAGCGTTGCCAGTGTTCGACATACGCCTTGAAATGCCCTCGCAGCGCCTTGGCAGACTCGGATCGCTCCCAGTAGTTGGCAAAATCCAAAATTTGCACGAAATTCAGGGCGTCTGCACCCACCTCGCGATGCAACTGCGTGACGGAACGGTAGAGGACATCGACCACGCACTCTTTCAGCAAGGGGCGCAGCCTGCCCAGTGTGCGCCGGTCATGGGGATGGGCCAGCACCACGACATCCAACCCCAATGGCAGGTTGCGATCCCTGCTGGCACGCGTGTCGGCGCGCAACAGCGCCTCGGCCCTGGCTTTCACCGCCTGCTTCAAGCCCGTTTCATCGTCGGGAAGGTTTTCGATCTGTTGGTGCAAATCGCGCATCAACTCGGCGCGGCTGCCGTCAAGGGCGGGCATCCCGCCCACGCCCGGCCCACTGTCTTCAAACGGGTCGGGCAGCCACAGTAAGCCCAAGTCGCGCAGACGGCGCTCACCATTGCCGGGTCCGGCTGGAGTGTCCCAGGCCAGCACCCCGCGCGTCGCCGTGCTGGTCAGAAACTGACGTAGCGTCTCCAGCCCGAAGCGGCCATAGCCGATCAATAAGGTGGCTCGGTGGTTTGCTTTTTCGGCCATGGCTCATCCAAAGTCGTAACGGGGTCCTGATGCCGGCGCGGACGGGCCGTCGTTTGCAGGCTTGCCCAAAATGCGGATCAAGGCGCGCAAAATGGGGCGGTCCAGCAAATCCTCCCGGCTGATTTCGCCTCGCCCCTCGCGCCAATACATTTGTTTGACTTGCGCGTCGAAACGTTGTGCCAGTTCCAAGTCGCGCTGTTTGCGTTCCTCTGCGGACTGGACCAGCCGTAGGGCGGCGATGTGGTTTTCCATTGCCTCTTTCAGCGTTTCGTGAAGGTTAGCCAGATGGTAAAGCAGGCTGGATAGGTTATTACCCAATTTTTGGACCTCGCCCTTGTCATCGGTGTAGATGAACAGACCGTCCTCCTTCCTAAATTCAATGGCCCGGGCGACCAAACCCCGGGTCAGCATGGTTAGCGACCAGTCTACGCTAAGTTCGGAATTGCGCGGGTTCAGGTTGGGCAGTGGTTTTTCCCAATTGAAATCGGTATGCAGATTGTAGCTGCGGTGTTCGTCGGCCGCTTGCTGCAAGTAAGCTTGCTCGATGTCGCCGACCACGGCGGGGAAATAATACAAAGGGATCGGCATCGCCACGTCATGGACGATAATCGTCCTCGGATCGTACCACACGTCCTTCTTCACTTGCCGCCCGCCCGCCGACAGCACATCCTCCAGTTTCTGCGTGAAACGCTGGCTACCGACGGACTCCCCCATGTCGCCCAAAATCAACTGGCGCGTGTGGTTGGTGACGACGCCATCGTCCAAGGCGTTGGCTTCGGCGCTGTTCACCCGCGCCAAGACCCCGGCCAATTGCGCCAGTGCGCGGAATTTCTGTTCCCGGTAGGCGGCGATTTCATCCTCGGTCACGCCCAAGCCGGATGGCTTGGCCGCGCCTAGCATCAACTCGGCCTCAAGCTCCAGCCCACGCGCCAAATCCAAGCCTCGGCCCGCCGCGTCGCCCAGCAGCGTGGGTTTCAGCCGTGTGCGACCCAAGTCGCACAAGGCCCGGCGCAAGTCGGCGACCAATTGGTCGGTGGGCTTTTCGACGATGCGCCCGTCGGCGCGAACCACCGGCTTCAACTCGCGGGCGATGGCCTCCGCCAGCGACTGGCGGTCGAAGGTGTTGATGTAACGTCCGCCGTCCACAAACAGCGCCCGGTAAACCCGGTCCCAGATACGCTGGCGCGGTTCGTCCAGCGTCTCGAATACCTCCACCCGCAACGCCAATGACGGGGATGTCTCGGTTTCGCCGCGCCGCAGCCTTTCTGCCTCCCGCTCCAAATCCTGCACCAGCCCGTCCATGCGCGTGGACAGTCCGGCATACTGGCGCGAGCGGCGCAACAGATAGCCGTGCAGGGCGCGCAATTGCCGCAGCCTAATCTGCGCGTCGAAGGTTTTGCGGGCGGCGGCGGCAACGCCTCGGCAGTATTCCTGCGCCTCGTCCCGTGCCGCTAGGAACGCCTCATCGGCGTTGCCAAAACGCCGGCCAAACCAACTGCCCGCACGGGCCGCGTCGGCCAAGGTTGCCGGCAGCTCCCGCTCCAAACGCTCGCGCACTTTCGCGTTGTTGATGTCGCGCTCCATGGCCTTGTCGAGTTGTTGCTGCGCTTCGGGTATCCAGCGCTGTTCGCATAAATCCAACAGACGGATGGCAAGGTAACGCTCGTTCAAGGGGTCGAGCCTGAGATTGCCGACCACCTCGCCTTCGTTCGCCTCCGTTTCCAAAGTCTGCAAGCCTTCCCCGACAATCGCGCTGGCGGCGCGGATATCCTCGCTCAGGCGGGCGACCAATTCGATATATTGGTTGACCCCTTCCCGGTGGAACACAAACGCCCTTTCCCTGATGGCCACTTTGTTGAGCAAGCCCGTCCGCGATTCCTCCAGCTTGCGTTCCACTTGCCTCGCGAGCGATTCGTTGCGGATCGGCACCCCTTGGGCATCCAACCCGGCCTGCTTGCCCTCGTCCACCGCCTCCACCAACTGCAACCAAAAGCCTTGGGCCAAATCCTGGGCGGTGTCCTGACGCGCCAATTCCTGCACCGAGGAGACAAACGATTGGTTGATCGCCCGTTCGCGGCCCTCGTCGGCCATCGCCAAAAACTTCGGGTCGCTATAATTCACCGCCAGCCTTGCCAAGGCGCGGGTGCGGTCGTCATAGGCGTCGGTCGGGTCAATGCCGAAGGTGATTTGCCGGCGCAAGGCTTGGGCAGCGAAACGCAGCACACAATATTGCAGCAAGTCCTCGCCCGGCAGCACCATCGCCGCCGCGCCGCATGCGCCGAAATTCTTAGTGTAGCCCAAGCCCACGTCACGCAGTTCGCCGGGGAAGCGAGTCAGTTCCTCCAGCTTCTTTTCATAGTTGTCCAACTCGCCGGCCAGATTGTCCATCAGCGGGGTGAATATTTGCAGGTAGGCCGCGTCCGCGACCGCCGCCTCGCAATCGGGCAGGCCCAAGTGCGGTGGGCGGTCGTAGATGAAGGTCAGGAAAAACGGGCGGGTGTTGACCGTGGCAATGTCTTGCGTGTTGGGGTCGCGGCAATAGACAAACTTCTCTTCGGTGCGGCCCTCGTCTTTGACCTGCTTGTAATCCAGCTTGGTCAGGTGTTCCAACTCCTTCAATGCGGCGTAGGTGTTGGCGTGGATGTCGGAATGCAACTCCGGGCCGACCTTGTCCAGCATTACCGTCGACAGCAGCAAATTGCCGATCACCCGCGGCTGCCAATGCCGTTCCCGCACCACCGCATCGACCAAATAAGCCACCGACAGGAAACTGCCCGAGCCGGTGCCGCCGGCCAAAGAGCAAAATACATAGACATTATATTTGGGCGGGCTGGCTTGCCGCCAAGTGATGCCGGGGCGCAGACTGCTTTCGACCAACTCCTGCAAGCGTTGACGGATAGCCGGGGAATGGTAGAAGAAACCCAGCCGGGACTCGACCCGGATCTGTCCGGCCCCCGGCCTGTAACCGGGCCTTGGGCGGTAGCCCTTGTCCAGCCATTGCAAGGCTTGCGCGTCATTGGAGCGGCGAAAATTGTCGATCACCTTCGCCTTGTCGAAGGCGGCGATGTTCAGCCGGTTGCCCGCCGGGATGTTGCGCAGTTTGTGCTGGTCCAGCTCGTTGGTGTCGATGGACACAAACTGGGTCAGTGGGCGCAACTGGCTGTCCCAATTGACCAGGCGGGCGGCACGACCGGCCATCCGGTCCACCATCCGCGAACCCGCCCCGCCTATCCCGATGATGAGGGTGGGGATGATCGTGCCTTGGCCTGTTCGATAGTCTTCGCTCATAAGTATTCCTACAGTATAAATTTAATGTGCTGGTTTTTAAACCCTATGATGATGCAGAAAATGTAGGTAACTCTTAGGGTTACTCCTCCCATGAATCACCCAAATCAATGGGCTTGATTTCTTTCCATTCTTGGAAAGCATTTAGTTCATTCAATTTAGATTGCTCCTCTATTGACAAGGCCAATGCCTTATAAAAATCGTGCTTCCATTCAGGAGTTTTTAGGAAGGAGATTTCAAGGATTCCATAAAAAAGAGAATCGCCTCGCTCAAATCCATTTTCAAGCAATGTTTTTAATCGTCCTAACGCTGGGTTTTCGTTTTCAAAAAGTTTATTAAAAGCAAGGCTCGAACAGAATGCTGATCGGGCAGACCAACGATTGCAATGTAAATTATTCAATACATGCTTTGTTTTCTCTAAAGCTTGCCTATATCTTTTCTGATTAAACAGAAAAAAAGCAAATCGAGTAGTGTTTTCTGAACGATTAGGGTCAAGCCTGATAGATTTTTTATAGAGTTTTTCAGCCTCTTCTATATTATTTCTAACGGTATCCAAAAAGAATGCCAAATTGCCGGTATTTATTGAATCATTTGGATTAATTCTGAGCGCATTTCGATATTGATATTCGGCTCTATCATATTCCTCATGAGCTTTCAACAAATGAGCAAAGTTTCCTATAAGTTCACAACTATGTGGAAAAAGTATTATACCTTCTTCATAAATCAATTTTTTCTTTTCAATATCAGGCTCCTTTCTAGCTTTTAATTCCCAATCTCTCCAATCTTGATTTATCAAGCTTAACGCATATTTTGGTGAGGGTTCAACTGATCCGCCACCACCTGCACCTCCTGGTCCTGGTGGTGGATCATCAGGATAAAGTTCTCTTAATTTTTTCAAGAGCTTCTCTTCCCTAACGAATGCGCGGATAGCAAAAGATTTATTATTACCGGGTGATGGCTTCGATATGCCTAGGTCATCATGTATTTTATAATTCAGAGCCATAAAAAGCTCAAGCATTGTTTTATCGAAATCCTTATGAGGCACTAGAATTCCATTATAATGTTTGATAAGATTAAGGATTCTCTCATTTGGTAAATCGCGTTTAGTTGGCTTTTCACCAGAATATCGATAACACCAATAAATATTATGCTTATTTGGATAATTTGGATCTTTTCTAAATTCAAATTTTTCCATAAACCCCATAAGTCCACCATCATTTCCGGCATAACCTAACACGATTGGAGTATATGTATTTAGTATATCTGTTAGCGGTTTAACCCACTTTTCTGGCAAGGTATGTACATCATCATTGTTTGGATCAAACAACCAATCACGGTGTATTTTGGCAATCAAAGGGCGTCGCTTAGTCGCTATGGCAAAAGATGCTAAATGTTCATGACCAACCACTCTAGCGTAAGTGTTAGAGAATAAGGTAAGAGCGTCAGCTACAAGATTGTCAAAATTAGTTGTTACAGCGTTTTCAACATCAAAGAGTTACTTGATAGTGGGTATGTTGGTGCAGGTCATTCTGTTAATTTTAGTGCTAACTGAATATCCATTCTTTAGTTATTTTTTTAAAGATGAAAACGC
>Ga0073936_10008339_pt1 | contig 13200 bp, 12 predicted proteins | sample AliMusrvi5mmetaG_FD_87041 | JGI IMG/M metagenome (GOLD analysis project Ga0073936, IMG submission 87041) | Freshwater lake bacterial and archeal communities from Alinen Mustajarvi, Finland, to study Microbial Dark Matter (Phase II) - Alinen... | ecosystem: Environmental > Aquatic > Freshwater >... | reverse complement strand
TCACAGACTTCTGCAACAAGAAATTGCACGACGTATTACAAAACTGTATGATGTGCAAAAGCGATTCGGCAACCCTGAAAATCCAAGACAGTCTCGGTAACAGTTAATTATGAGATATATCGCTAGGGGGAAAATTGGGAAAAGAGTAGGTTTTATCTAATCTCTAAACAAAATTTTCCTCAAGATTTCATATTCGGATTCATTCAAACTATATTCTCTAACAAAATGAGCAAAAGCATCTCCGAACCATGAGTCTATATCGAATTTACTGCCACCTTTACGGAAATTATCAACGACACGTACATTATCGACTTGAGGGTAATCCCTTTCAACACGTGTAGCTATTTTATTACGAAGTTCAGACAAAAATTCTACGCTCTCTACATTTGGACGATCTTGGGATTTAAAGACTTCACTCATGTAAAAAATTATATCACATTATTTGACTAGCTTTGAAAGTAAGCTAGAAGTAGCCACACTCCTACCGTTTTCCCTTATCAACACAGAATAATTATCGACATATCCAATTTTTTGTGAAATATCTGTTATGTAAAATTTATTTCTAGCTTGATCCAGAGGAAGATTTGTATCAAGAAGCCCTTTGCTCAAAGCCAATTCGTCAGCGTGATTAGTCAAAACTACTTGCCAATCAAAGGTTGGCAATAGACCTGGCCAAATTTTATTCACATGCTGAGCAATACTAGAAGTACAATTAGCAAAGATTGAATTATACCAAGCTGGATGTACAGCCAATTCATTCATACGATTCAACATATCTACAAGGAGTAATCGCCCATCTTTTGGATTTGCCTTCAACGGATACAGATACACATCAGCTTTCTGAACATTTGTACGAACATATACAGCATCTTTTTCATCAGCAGCTATATACATCAATGGAAAAGTTCGCAGTGTGCCATTCAAGGCGCTATACTGCTGATCTTTCGTGAGCCTGCCTTCAATGGTAATAGATAAAAATATATTGCCAGAAAATTCAAAAGATAAGAATGTATGAGCAAAAGGACTTCCTGGATTGAATGGCTCGGTTATATACCAAACCTTAACCAGATCATCCAAGTTATAGGTTTTATCATAGTAAGCTTCTACGGTAGGATTTTCTTTTGCATCATATTGAAAGTTTCTAACATTTCTCACGGTAACCAAGTTTCCATTGAATTCCACAGTAGAAAGAACTTTTAGTGTGTCCTTCCAATCACCTTTTGTTGGTACTTGCTTTATAGTCTGCAAGAAAATAAAGATGGCGAGAAAGACAGCTATCAGTATAGTAGCTAAAATAGTGATTTTTTTAAAGATTTTTCTGTAATTTATCTTTTTCATATGTCTTTCAAAATAATTCGTGCCGACTCAAACTAATTCGTGTTGGCGGAGTACTCGGGTTAAGTACCAGTGAGTTCAAGCACCACAAGGGTATTTTAGCATGTTTGGAGGTGCCTAATTGAGGCATGCGAGTCGCGGTCCCTATTTCTGGATGTGACAAAAAAGACAATTGAACGTGTCTCGTGCATGTGTCTCATCTGTTCTGATGCATAACTGCTTATCCACTTCACGCCTTGACTCAAACCTAAATCGAGCTATTATCCAAGTAGAGTTCTTTGTGACTTAAATAGTTTTGTTCTCGCTGAAATTCGCGCTCTGTGACATGACACTACATTCAAGAACGCAGATAGCGGCAATTCGAAAGAAATTTCGAAGGGGGTTGGACTCCCCGCCAACATGTCCAATGGGTAGCAATACTTATTTACTATCGGTGGTACGATTAGTGAGAACATCAGACCTCTCATGAGAATGGGAAGGTTTGGAGTAGAAACAGAAGCTCTGACAAAAACATCTAACCTTGAACGCAAGTTCGAGTGGAGATGTGTTTGCCGGAGCTTTTCTAGTCGAAGAATGAGCTCACAGACACCTCCAGAGCTCATTACTAATTAATCAAAAAAGATATGGTAACAAAAATAAGAGAACGACTTGAAGTCGTTTATGTGTCCGTGTGCAAACTCCGCCCAGCAGAATACAATCCTCGTAAATGGGATTCGGTCGCTGAGGCACAATTATCAGAAAGTATTAAGAGATACGGGATCGTTGATCCCCTCTTGGTCAATTGCGCGCCAAAACGCAAGGGTGTCGTTATTGGTGGTCACTTTAGACTTACTGTCATTAAAAAGCTCGGGATCAAGGAGGCTCCAGTTGTGTATATAAATATTCCAGATATTGCGAAAGAAAAGGAATTAAACATCCGCCTTAATCGCAACACTGGAGAATTTGATTGGAATCTCCTCTCAAAGTTCGATGAAAAATTTCTCGCAGATATAGGCTTCGAAAGCGAAGAGCTCGATAACATATTCGGTATTGAGGATTCGCCTGAACAGTTTGATCTAGAGAAGGAGCTTAGAAAGCTTAAGATTAACAGTATCGACATAAAAAAGGGTGACATATATGACTTAGATGGCTCACGTATGATGTGTGGTGATAGCACAATAGAAGCTGACATGCTCAAGCTCATGGGAGGAGAAAAAGCCGATATGTGCCTAGTTGATCCTCCGTATTTGCTAGATTATCTCAAAGGGAAAAAGAAGAGAGGTGACGCTGTGACAGGATTTGGTAATAAGAGAGATCGCCGGTATCTAGAGACAGATGTATTACCTCCCGACTTCACTGAGAAGTGGATGGCTAATGTGACTAAAGTGCAGAAGCCCGACTTCTCGATCATCATCTTTGAGAACCCTAAGAACCTAAGAACTATATGGAACGAACTAGAAAAGCACTGGAAGTACCGTAACACAATCATATGGCATGTGCCGAATCGTATGCAAGGATTCTCTGCTAAGTATAAATTCTTCAACAAGACAGATATCGCTCTTGTTGGCACAGGCGGTGAAGTAGCTCTCAATCTAGAACCGGAGTCTGATGAACTTCTTCAGAATGAATATGAGAATGCCATATTCGCAACTTCAGGAAAGCCACATTGGGAAAGTTATGAAAAAGGTAAGAAAATATGCCCTACGGACTTTATTAGTCATACAGCTGCTGACAAAAAGTCATCCGGTCAGGAAATCATCTTCGGGACCAAGCCTCTTGAGCTCCTCATCCCCTACATCAAGGTCCTCACCAAGCGTAATAGTCTTATCTTGGAGGCATTCGGAGGTAGTGGTTCAACTCTGATAGCTGCCGTAAAGATGAAGCGCAGATGTTTCCTCATGGAAAAATCGCCGGTTTATGCAGAAATAATAAAAATGCGCTGGGAAAAACTTACTAACAAAAAAGCAATAAAAATATATGGTAAAAAATAACAAACGAGACGCCATAGCTTCTCGAACAGCAAAAGATAAAGCTAAGCTTAACGAGCAATTCAAAAAGATGCCAATCATACAAATTGCATGTGAACGTGCCACTATCTCTAGAGCCACCTACTATCGTTGGCTCGAAGATGATGGAATATTTAGAGATGCCGCTATGGCAGCTATTGCTGACGGAGAGGCGTTCATTAGTGACAAAAGTGAGGCCCAACTTCTTGCACTTATTGGCGAGAAACACTTCGGGGCAATTAAGCATTACCTAGAGCACCACAGTGATAAATATGCTAAAGGACAAGGTCTGGGTGGTCGACCAGACCGAAAGATACGAGTAATAATCTTACACGACCATGAGGACTAATCACGAAGAACGCGTTGATGTTGACACGCTATGTGGCTTCACTGATAAACAAAAGGAGGCTAGTCGTCTTGTAAAAAATTACAAATATATTCTCTACGGAGGAGCTATGGGTGGAGGAAAGTCCTACTTCCTACGCTGGAAACTGATCCGTATACTTCTTGCATTCGCTGCACGTGGATGTCTCAATGTCACAGTTGGATTATTCTGTGAAGACTATCCGGCACTAAAAGATCGTCATCTCTCAAAGGTAAGGTATGAATTCCCTACATGGCTTGGTGAATACAATTCAACTGATCATAACTTTATATTGTATCCAGAATTTGGAAATGGAGTTATTGCATTCCGTAATCTTGATGATGCATCAAAATATCAGTCATCAGAGTTTGCTGTAATAGCTGTAGACGAATTAACAAAGAATACTGAGGAAGATTTCACTTTTCTGCGCACACGACTCCGCTGGCCAGGAATTAGTGATACTAGATTTATTGGTGCTACCAACCCTGGTGGCACAGGCCACTTATGGGTTAAAAAACTATGGATCGATAGGCAATTCCCTGTATATGAGCAGGAACAGAATGAATTCAAATATGTGAGAGCTGTACTAGCTGATAATCCGCACATTAACACTGATCGGTCATACCTGAAATCACTAGAAAGTCTGCCACCACAAAAGAGAAAGGCGTATGTTGAAGGTAATTGGGATGTATTCGAAGGACAATACTTTGAGGAATGGGATCCGACAAAACATGTGATTCCTCGCCGTGAGTTGCCAGACTACTGGCCTAGATACCGCTCGATTGATCCCTCAGGACAAAATGGTATTACTTCCTGTCATTGGTATGCCGTTGATGAGGTCGGAAATATATTTGTCTATCGAGAACACTATAGTAGAGGATTAAATGCTCACGAGCATGCCGCTGAAATCAAGCGTATGAGTGGAGAAGAAGAATATCATTATACGACGATTGACTCCTCAGCATTCGCCAAGGCTGGATTCGAACAAACCATGGCTGAGATATACTTCAACAAAGGGATATATGATTTGAGGCCATCAGGTAAGCAACAAAGAGTGGCTGGGTGGGATATTGTTCGAGAACATCTCAGGAAGACAATCAGTGGTCAGCCAGGTGGCTTGTTCATATTCAGTGAATGTAAGCACATGATTCGCACTCTGCCGGCACTTATACATGATCCAGAGAATTCAGACGATGTCGATACGACTGGTGAGGATCATTCTGAGGACGATCTAAGGTATTTCTTACAGTGCTTAAGAGACCAGAGGGCACCAGGTCAAACAGAAGAAACTAAATTGAATGTAACTCAAAGGAGAATGATGGAATTGTATGGACATCTCTAGAGACTACCAGCACACATTTGGTTTATCCCCTATCGTATTGCCTAAATAAGTAGTGGCGTCTGAAACACCACCAATCTCATCAACAAGATGAAGGCTTTTTGCAGTTGCACCCAATACAGTTGAGCCATCAGCAATTTTTGTCACATCAGCTACAGACATACCACGATTTGTTGATACGGCATTTATGAAATTATTGTAAACGATCTTCAAATCTCGCATGACAATAGTCTTTTCTGCGTCGGTCATTGGTATATCTGGACTACCGGAATCTTTGTATTTACCCATAGAAAGTTGAACGTAATTCAATCCGCTAGTTTTGTTCTTCTCAACACTATCTAAGTATGAAGCTGTAACGCCAATACTACCAACATCAGAATTAAGTGAAGCAAATATCTTATCAGCACCTGTTGATGCCCAATATGCGGCTGAGGCACCAGTCTGTCTTATTACTGCAACAGTTGGCTTAGTTGAGGATTTGAGTGTATTAGCAATCTCCTCTCCTGCTACCGGCTCACCACCAGGTGAATCAACTTCAACCATAATTGCCTTTATATTATCCGCATCTTCTGCTTGCTGAATTAGAGAATCAACACTTTCACTAGAGGTTACATCTACATCTGATTTCTGATCATCAAAATAGTGATATGGGAGATATGTAACAAGTGAACCATGTAAATTTATACCTGCAATATTACAACTACTATTTGCTCCAGCATAATAGTTAGTATTCGAACTAGTAGAGTCGGTAGACGTACTAACTGATGTATTTGAATTTGCTGTATTAGTGTAATGATCATTCTGATATTCAATAACTAAGTCCATCACTACGATATAGCCAGTAAGAAGAGCAATTAGTGAGACAAAAAATAATATTACCCATCGCTTTACGATATGACAATCCTCCAGATAGTCACTAAAACCAGAAAAGGTGTATCGTCTCACTTTCATAATGCCCCAACCGATAACGAGTAGGAGAAAAATTATTACGAAGGTAATTATTGTTTGTTGTTGCATTGGTGTTACTTTAGCTTAGATGTAGAGATATGGGTAGTCGAGTTACCAACAGCTGGATAAATTAGCTCACTCGTCATCTTATCTATTATGCTAATAATTTATTTGGGTTTTGTATATGTACTCCTGTATGCCGCTTCTAAAATTTCTGCAAGCCTATCAGGCAACTCTCTTTTTTCTATAGAATATGGAAAGAAAATAGAATTTTCTTTTTTATTATTAATACTTGCTGTGAAAACACGTCTCTTTTCCTTACCAACCTCATTTTTAAGTTTCATAAAAATTGGCATTGGAACACAATAAAGACGATCCGCAATATCCCCATCTATTAAATCAAAATAAACAAATACCGCCACCATTTTCTTTGTAGGAAACATTCTTCCATTTTTTATAGAAGCCACAAATCCTTTTTCTGTCCCATAACCAAAAGTAGATTTCACCTGAACATAGATAGGTTCAAATCTGTTTCGCTCTTTTACGATTAAATCTATTCCTTCAATATCGGAGTTTGGCTTATAACAAACAAGATCTTTTTTGCCATATAAAGATATAAGTTCAATAATGCGAGATTCAGCAACCGTTCCTTTCACAGCTGTCTCAATTTTTTTCTTAGTATCTTGTTTATTATTTCCATACGATTTATATATTGTCTTTGAAGAAAACGATCTTAATCCTATGTAACCGGGGAGAATGCCCCTTATAAATAAAGAATCGTTACCATGTTTTCTTATGTCATTACGGCCGATTATTGCATTCATGGTTGCCGCCGGTGTCTTTCCTGGAGATTTAATCAGTCTCTTTTTGAATGCAATTGCGGTTATATCTCGATAATGCATATATCTATTTTCATCTAAAAGGACAACTTCAGCAGCATGAAGAAATTTGTTATCAGAGTTTTTGTATGAGATAAGGTTTTTCATATATTTTCGTAGTGTCGACATATGTGGTGAGGTACAAAAAGCCCACCACGGGTAGGAACCGAAGTTCCTCGTACCAGTTTCCTGATACGGCAGGTAATGCGACCCCATGATGGGTTCTTTGTGCATTACCTGACTAACTTTCACCATGCCCGATGAGGGGTTTAGGCTACTTCTAGCAATATTCAGTTGTCTTAGTATGATACAAATAAATCATTTAATAGTCTATACCCTATCGCATACTGTTAGATATCATAAACATAGTCATGTTATTATCTATATATGAACAATATTGCGCATGTCATAATAATACCGTACCAATCAAGCTGGTCAGAAAAATTTCTACAAGAGAAAAAGAGACTTCAAAAAATATTTGGCACTAAGGCCATCGAGATAGAGCACATCGGAAGCACATCAATCGATGGTTTATCATCCAAACCGATCATAGACATTGCGGTGATGATAAACAATCATATGAATGCGGACGTATTTACCAAACCATTAGATAAGATTGGCTATAAATTTCATTCATCTAGCACTGAAAGACATTTCTACAGGAAAGGTAACCCTGTAGAATATCAACTATCAATAGCTTATGCAGACCGTGGTAGCTTCTGGCCTAGACAGATACTATTCCGAGACTATTTACGGAACCATATAGAGGCTCGTGATGAGTATGCACACCTAAAAAAGACCTTCTTCAACAAGATCCTACTGGAGCCAATGGCTATATAAGTGGAAAAACTGAATTTGTTAGTAAAATTTTGAAGTTGTCCGGATTTAGAGATGGACAAAAATATAACAATTGATAGTGTATGTACAATTAGTTGCTGTATTCAATAAATTTTAATATACTCAGCTATGTAAGAATATGGGCCGAGGTAGCTCAGTTGGTAGAGCATATCCCTGAAGAGGATGTGGTCGCTGGTTAGATTCCAGCTCTCGGCACTTTTGATCTGTACCCCATAAAATAAAATACCACTAACATTAATAACAGTGCTTTTATTTTACGGTTTTTTCTCGTAGTCAGCTCTTATATAACCCCTATCCCCTCTATGCAATTTGGGATAAGCTCCATCGTACAAACTATTGGCCTCTGCCTTCGTTAGAGTCACGTCTGGGTGCCTTAGAGTTATTTTAACCAAGACATTATCCTGTCCTTCAGAAGCACCAAGTCTTTCGCGAGCTACAGGAGGTAAGTCATTAAAGTTTGTTCTAGAGACAATAGAGACATTTTCGATAAGAAAATCTTTGTCTCCAAAGGCATTTTTAATTTCTTCACAGATATCTTCCTCCGTAAAGTTTTTCGGCACACAATACGACATGTCTCTTGAGATTGGAGGCTGATTAGAAACATTTTTAAATTTTTCCAAACTTTTCATTTGAGAAGATATTCTTGGATCTATGGATCTTAGAAATCTAATATCCGGAAGAGTTTTCAACGACATAACTAATCTGTCAAATCCCATACCTAAAGCTAGTCCCGAATATTTTTCTGGATCAAAACCAGCCGCCCTTAAAACCTCCGGATGAGCGAGACCAGCCTCTAAAACCTCGAGTTCAGACTCTCCAAATTGAGCATATACTTCAATTCCATTAAGGGTGTACGGATGAATAGCCTCATGAACAATTGGTTTTTTATCTTTGAATATTGAGCCAAAAATAGCATTTACTAATTTAAGTAGATCTTCCCTGCCTACCGGACCACGATCTTTATTTTCTCTAATTGTCCAAACGTCCATCTGATGAAAAACGTCTAAGTGTTTCTGGTCGATAACATCTCTTCGGTAGACTAGCCCAGGTAACAAAAATACAGTGTCTGGAATGTTATCACCACACTCATCGTGTAACTTCTTAAGCGCTTGTGGAATATGGGCTGAGGTATGGGTTCTTAATACATGGTTTTCATCAACATACCTTGTGTAAGTAGATGATCGACCTGCATTATCATAAGGAAATAATAGTTTATCAAAGTTGTCTTCTATGGAGACAACTGGATTACCTCGTATTTCTCTAATTGTACCCATATTTAATTGAGCAATACCTTCTTCAATCTTTTTCTCAATCATATTGATAATGTGAACAGGTGCGTCCTCGGCTGTAAGGTCTGAAACCTGTAAAGCTTTTTCAATCAATTCAGGTTTAGATACCTCGAATTTTAATAGTTTATCGTGCGGTCTTTTTTCATTCACCGCAATTTCCGCTCTTTTCAGAGATGATAGACCGACAACCTCTTTTTTTTCACTATTGTCCATATTATTGAATGTTTCCAACATATTTTACAATTTGATAATTTATAACCTGTTATAGATTTATACTTTAACACAATAAGTTATCTACTTCAAGTAAATAACTTCTTCTTCAATTTCTATACCCAATTTGTCCTTTACTAATTTTTTTGCTATGTTAGCCAGATAAATTACATCTACTGATTTGGCTCCTCCAAGGTTAACCATAACCAGAGCATTTTTCTTATAGAATCCAACTTTTTTATATTTAAAATTCTTCAACTTACAAATTTTGTCTAAAATATAACCAGCCGAAAGCTTAACGTAACCAGACTCCAGGGGAAACGCCATTATATCCGGGTATTCATCCTTTATCTTTTTAAAAGAAAACTTAGAAACTATTGGGTTTTTAAAGTATGATCCAGCCGAACCAATTTGTCGCAAATTTGGAAGCTTATTAGACCTTAGCTCTAAAATTTTTCTTCTTATACTCAACGCAGATATTTTTTTATCACCCCCCAATAATTCTCTAATCTGTTGATGTTTAAGTACTGGTTTAAATTTTTTATTTAAATTAACATAAACCTTAAGAATAATATGCCCCCGTTGTTGTTTAAAAACACTGTTTCGATAGCTAAATTCACATTCTTTATTTTTTAATACTAAAACCTGGTTTGTTTCAGTGTTAAAAATCTCTACAGCAAATATTAAGTTTTTAATTTCAACACCACACGCCCCAGAATTTTGAACCACAGCCCCACCTATCGTACCAGGAATTCCGGAGAGATTTTCTATACCACTGAGTTTCATCCGTTGGGTAAATCTAATCACCGAATCTAGTAGGTAACCAGAACCAAAACTATAGACTTTACTATCCTTACTTTCAGATATCTTTTTTGCCCCAAGAATAGAATTTTTTATTATTAATCCATTAAAATTTTGATCTGAAAAGAGAATGTTGGAACCACTGCCAATTATTTGGCACCTTAATGACCTATTTTTTGCAAAGTTAATAGCTTGAATTATTTCGCTTACATTTTTTACTTCACAAAAATATTTACATGTTCCACCTATTTTAAAGGTTGAATAATTTTTAAGCTTTCTATTATTTAATATTTTCATATTCATATTTAAGAATAGAAGCAAGTTTTATATTTAGACTATGACCAACTTTATTCAGTTCTATTTTTGTTTTATCCAGAACTAGCCCAGCCGTTTTTACATCGCCCAAAAAATCTAAGATTTTATGTCTGGCAATTTCATTCTTATAATATGTCTCGGGCTTACCTTTATCTGAGTAGGTGTTAACGTTTTTCTGTTTTCCACATATTATTACACCTTTCAATCTCTTTTTTAATTCTAAAAATTTTTCACTATCGTTAATTTTAAAAGGAAAAGATGTTCTAGCATGAGAGATCTCATCTATATATGATTGGCTGTTTTTAAAATTAAAAGTAAAACCCTGTTTTTTAGTGTAGCTATTATTGTACTTTATATACGACTTAATTTTAAGGTATGATTTCCTAAATGGAGATAACTTAATAAACCTCGTTTTATCCTTATCATCACGAATGATAATTGTTTTTACAATTGATATTGATTTATATTTTGTTGAAACTCTTTTTAGATTTGGTAAAAGCTTTTCTATAAAAGAATAGCTATCGCCTTGTAATATTGGAATTTCCCGACCCTCCCTTAGTTCAACAATTACATTTAAAATACCCAGTCCATGAATAGCCGACATCAAATGCTCTATACAGATTATGAATATCTTTTTGTTGTGGATTATAGAAGTAGTTCTATCTCCTGTATATATAATACTGGGCACTAATTTCTTTTTTGTACCTCTGCATATAAAAATAATCCCACTTTTTTCTGGATTATCACTAATAATAATAGAACATTTTTTAGCGGTATGAAGTCCTATGCCACTAAAAAAAGTTTCTTTCTTAATAATGGTTTCCCTTTTAAAAGAATTAACTACTTTAATTTTCATGTCTTTATTTGATTACTAAATCTAAATCAATTTCTAAACAAAGACAATTAGTTTTTAACCCATGTTCTTTTGCAAACCCTAATGATAAAAAGCCGATTGTTCCCAGTCTATTTTTATCATTCATAATTTTAAATGAACACCCTTCTTCAAAATATTTTGAATGTTCTATATCTAGGTATATATTTTTATTAAATAAATCCAAGATAAGCCTATAAACAATAGAGTAAAGCTCGTTAAAATCAACATTATTTTCTGAAACAATTATACCCAATCTTTTTTTCTGCAAAAAATTGTCCAAAACGGTATCTATCTCAAATAATCTATGGGGATATTTTATATGCTGGTTACTTATTTCAAAATTTAATAACGAGGGTATAATTGATGAACGTAAAACAGTGTCAGCTTCAATCGAAGTTCTTAAAGGTAGTCCCTTGTGCGAAAATAGACTTAATTCTTTAAACCCAAAGCTTAACAAGTTATTAACTATTAATTTTTCTATATTGGAAACAGGGTCATGATCAACCACACCTCTTCTCATAATTTTCATTTCCTTATTACCTTTAAAATTGTTTAAATTTAAAAGCATAATATCCTCAAGAATATCACTCACTGAAAAAATATCGGTTCTGAAAAATGGAGGTTGCACTAAATACCCATCCCTCTTTACTGATAACATTACTTTATAAGCCATCTTTTTTAAGATGGCAGGAGTATTCTTATAATTAAAGGAAGATCCAAAATTAATCATAATATCTTTTCTACTTAAAAATAAATACTCTTTTTTAGATAATGTCTCATGTATTACTTTTTTTGTTGCAAGAAATTTAGTCTTATTAAAAAATACTGGGTTATCGCAGAGATCGGCAAAAAGCACTATATAGAAACGAGAAGCCAATACTGGTGATTTCGACTCACAAAATAAAGAGTTACCAGAAATATATAACTTAATTTTTTTCCCGAAGTAATGATTAACAGCATTTAGATACTCTTGGGTAATAAATTTCGAAATAGTCGAATAATCTTCAAAACGTAATTCAAAACAATTTGTAGTAAATCTTAATATCTCTGAAGATTTTATTAACTTATTAATAGAAAAATTATTTTTATACCGACCCAAAAGACATAGAAGTTGCCTTCTTATACCGTTTTCGGTATACAAATCAATTCTCTCTAGGTCAATCATTTTAACCTCCTTTCCTACAATAGAACACTTTAAAACCTGGTCATAAGAGGTTAAATATTTCAGCGTACTTTTGTTTTTTATTGTTATAGTTGGCATATATTCTTTGCGTAATTATAATCAACGTTCCAATTATTATATTCTAGACCTAGTATCAAATTAAGTATTTTTTGATAAGGAAATCCAATAACAATAATATTATTTACTTCTAAATTCTTTCTATTAATTAGATTGGATATTTCGTGGCGTAAAAAACCGCCAGAACCCAACATAATTTTTCTACCATCAATATTTGTAGAGAATGAGAATGATGGCTCACAGAAAAAATAAAAATCTGAATTCAACTCAATTTTTATTTTTTTATGTAAAATAATTTCAAACGAATTTTCCATAAATGCAATCACTTCTGGTAATGTTCTATTGTACAAACATATATCGATCTGCGTCTTTTCTTTTCTTTCTGATTTACCCCTAAAGGTTTTTGAAATCACAAACAACTCTTGAACACCGAAATTCATTAAAAATTCGACGATTGTCGAGGTAGTATGGCTTAGAAGCATTTTTTGTTCTGTTGTTTTACGGTCTAGATTATATCCAAATCTTTTTTTATGTATTTTTCTGATTTTTTCAAATAAAACATTCTTCACTACTGGGACTTCACCATTTTCAACATATACAATATTCTTATTAGTTCTAAGCATTGAATACTGGGGAAAACCAAGTAGATCAAATGAAAAAAATTCGTTTGTAATTAAATTAGACTTGATTTCTCTTAGCCCAAAACTAAAGAATATTTCTTTAAGCTTTTTTTGAAATAACTTCTCAGAATTTTCACCTCTTTC
>Ga0073936_10008336_pt1 | contig 13203 bp, 7 predicted proteins | sample AliMusrvi5mmetaG_FD_87041 | JGI IMG/M metagenome (GOLD analysis project Ga0073936, IMG submission 87041) | Freshwater lake bacterial and archeal communities from Alinen Mustajarvi, Finland, to study Microbial Dark Matter (Phase II) - Alinen... | ecosystem: Environmental > Aquatic > Freshwater >... | reverse complement strand
TTATCCCACTATTTCGCGCCAAAATGTCTGATAATCAGGAGTGGCAAGTGTTTTGACAATTGTTGTTACCTGTCGATATTTGATTAACGATTTCGATGAGCAATCTGATTTACAACATAAAAAGCGAATATATGAATTTTGACAATTTTACCATTAAAGCACAGGAGGCAATTAACCACGCGGTTAAGATTGCCGAAGGGAACAACCAGCAGGCCATTGAAACGGGTCACGTGTTAAAGGGACTTATGGTCAATGCGGAGAGTGTAACAGGATTTCTGTTGAAGAAACTAGGGGTAAACCTGGTGATCTTTAATGCAGCGGTCGATAAGCTTATAACCAGCTATCCCAAGGTTACAGGGGGAGAACCCTATCTTTCGTCTGCATCCAATTCTGCAGTCCAGAAGGCCGGGTCGATTGCACAGAAAATGGGGGACCAATATGTTTCGGTTGAACATTTGTTTCTTGGACTCCTCGACGGGAGCGACCAGGTTAGCCGTCTGATGAAGGACAGCGGCATTACCCATAAAGAGATGGAAGAGGCGATTAAAGATCTTCGAAAGGGGTCGAAAGTGAACAGCCAGACTGCTGAAGATACGTTTAACTCGCTGAACCGCTATGCCGTCAATTTAAATGAACGGGCAAAGCTCGGGAAACTCGATCCTGTGATCGGGCGTGATGAAGAGATTCGCCGGGTCCTGCAGATCTTGTCGCGGCGGACCAAGAACAATCCTATCCTGATCGGAGAGCCCGGAACCGGTAAAACGGCCATTGTTGAAGGATTGGCCCAGCGGATTGTGCGAGGTGATGTGCCGGAAAACCTGAAGGATAAACAGGTTTTTTCACTCGATATGGGAGCATTGATTGCAGGGGCAAAATATAAGGGAGAATTTGAGGAGCGTCTGAAGGCAGTGATTAATGAAGTGATACAGGCTGAGGGAAATGTGATTCTTTTTATTGATGAGATCCATACCCTCGTAGGTGCGGGCAAAAGCGAGGGTGCAATGGATGCTGCCAATATCCTCAAACCGGCACTCGCCCGGGGTGATCTGAGGGCAGTGGGGGCCACCACGCTGAGTGAATACCAGAAATATTTCGAAAAGGATAAGGCCCTTGAGCGCCGTTTTCAGCTGGTAATGGTCGATGAACCGGGAACTCTTGATGCAATTTCTATCCTCAGGGGATTAAAAGAAAGGTATGAGAGCCATCATAAAGTGAGAATCAAAGACAGTGCGATTATCTCGGCGGTGGAGCTTTCGCAACGGTATATCACCGAACGTTTTTTACCCGACAAGGCGATTGACCTCATGGATGAGGCTGCCGCGAAGCTCCGGATGGAGATGGATTCATTGCCCGAGGAGCTCGATGAGATCAACCGGAAGCTCACCCAGCTTGAGATCGAAAGGGCTGCTATTCAGCGCGAAAACGACCGCTCCAAATTGGCGAAACTCGAGGAGGAAATTGCCAACCTGAAAGCTGATCAGACAAAGTTCAGGGCGGCGTGGCAGGCTGAAAAATCGGTGATTGAAGGAATTCAGAATCAGAAACAGCAGATAGAGGATTTTAAACTCCAGGCCGATCAGGCTGAACGCCAGGGGGAATACGGACGCGTTGCAGAGATTCGGTACGGTAAAATCAAGGAGGCTGAGGCAGATATCACGAACCTTCAGAAAGAGCTCGTGGAGCTTCAGGCAGGCAAATCGCTGATTAAGGAGGAGGTTGACAGCGAAGATATTGCTGCAGTGGTTGCCCGGTGGACAGGGATTCCTGTACAGAAAATGCTACAGAGTGAGCGGGAGAAACTGCTTCACCTGGAAGATGAGCTGCACATGCGTGTTATTGGTCAGGATGAGGCGATTGCTGCCGTGTCAGACGCAGTACGTCGCTCGAGGGCCGGTTTGCAGGACGACAAACGACCGATCGGATCATTTATTTTTCTGGGAACAACGGGTGTGGGTAAGACCGAGCTCGCCAAGGCCCTGGCAGAGTACCTTTTTGACGATGAAAATATGCTTACCCGTATCGATATGTCTGAATACCAGGAGAAATTCTCGGTTACCCGGTTGATCGGTTCTCCTCCGGGGTATGTCGGTTATGATGAGGGTGGACAGCTTACTGAGGCGGTGAGGCGCAAACCTTATTCTGTCGTTCTGTTTGATGAGATCGAAAAGGCTCATCCCGATGTTTTCAATGTGCTGCTCCAGGTGCTGGATGACGGCCGGTTAACCGATAATAAGGGTAGAACGGTCAATTTTAAGAATACGATCATCATCATGACCTCCAATATCGGGTCGCACATCATCCGTGAGCGGTTTGCCCATCTGAACGAAGGGAACCGGACAAAGGTGATCGAGGATCTTCGAAGTGAACTTTTGGAATTGCTCAAACAGAGTATCCGCCCCGAATTCCTGAACCGGATTGATGAAATAATTATGTTTACGCCGTTAAGCCGCAGTGAGATCAGGGATATCGTGAAGTTGCAATTTGCACTCATTGCAGAAAGATTGAAAAAGAGCGGTTTTGAAACGACGATCACTGAAGCTGCCATCGACTGGATTGCCGAAGCCGGTTTTGACCCGCAGTTTGGGGCTCGTCCCGTAAAGCGGATGATGCAGCGGTACCTGCTGAATGATTTATCGAAGGATATCCTGGCCGGGAAGGTAGTTGCCGGTCATCCGGTTAAAATCGACGTAAAAGAGGATAAGCTGGTTTTTGACAGCGAATAATGGTGGAAAATACCTGCAGGAGTTTAATATTAATGACCCCCAATGGCGTGGCATTGGGGGTCATGCGAACACTTTAGGGCGCAACCCCGGAGCAGGTTGAATCACTGATATTCAACCCACTTCGGGGTTGATATTTATTGTTAGGTTGATTCTCCCGGCGAGTGCCGGGGGTCATAAATATTACTCCACCTTCGGCGGATTTGCTTTAATCCTAAATTCAATCTTCTTGATTCCTGTTATGCAATTGCCGGTATTCAAACTTAATCCTCAGTTAATACTCATCAATATTCCCTTTTTGGGGATTTCTGGTTTTTTAATATCTTTGCCCCACCTTACATGACCGTGTAGAACCTCTCTTTGAATAAAAATGGTTGGAGCGTAATCAGATCACTTAATGGTATGACTCCGTTGATTAAAAGAGAATTGAGAATGAATAAATCAAAAGTACGTGGTCATATAGCCATGTTATTCACAGCCCTGATTTTCGGTGTGAATATTCCCCTTTCGAAAAATCTGATGCCTGACTGGATAAGTCCAATGGGGTTAACTTATTCCCGGTTTGCCTTTGGGGCAATCGTTTTTTGGATCATTTCACTTTTTATGAAATATGAAAAGGTGGCTCTAAAGGATATGGGTACTCTTTTTCTTGGCTCTTTGTTGGGGGTTGGGATAAATCAGGGAGCATTCATCGCAGGATTGCAGCGCACCTCGGTGACCAACGCTTCGATCGTGATAACCATCACCCCGATCCTGGCGATGATCATCTCATTCTTCATTCTCAGGGAACCAATAACCTTTAAAAAGGCCGGAGGTGTCTTAATCGGATTAATTGGTGTTTTATCGATGATTTTAACCTCTCAGGTTGCATCGGCGGGGCACCAGGCATCCATTATTGGAGATCTTTTATGTGTTTTAAGCAGTCTCTCTTACGCTTTTTTCCTGGTACTTACGCGTGGAATATCTAAACGGTACAATTCCCTGACGATTATGAAGTGGATGTTCCTTTTTTCTGCAATTCTGTTTATGCCATTGGGTTTTAGAGATGTGATGTCCGCGGCGATCTTTTCCAATGGCAGCTCCCTGGCCTGGGGAAGTTATCTCTATATGCTCATCGGCGCCACTGTAATCACCTACCTGCTGATCCCCTTTGCACAACGGGAGATACGGCCTACGACGATCGGAATGTATAATTACATTCAACCACTGGTCGCTTCATTTATCGCGATTATGTGGGGTCACGATACCTTTACCTGGAACAAGCCACTCTCGGGGATACTGATATTTGCAGGGGTCTATCTGGTAACTACCAGCAAGTCAAGGGAGGATGTTGAGCATGAAAAGGAGGCACAGCATCTGGAGAAAGAAGTTGTCAGGCTTCAACCTTGTCCGGTTACTGAGCCACTCAAGTAATTCAGTAAAATGAGTCCATATATTATTAAAATGTGAATTCTTTTCAGGCCCGGGTGGGAGATAACAAATAACATTTACTTTTGTTTGCCAAATTTGTTTTTTTAGGGGGAGACCTCATTCATAATAATTTAGTATTCAGCTAACAAAAAATTGTTTTTTTTATGGAAAATTCGAAACGTGCCGATGCCTTAAACTATCACAAAAACGGCCGGCCCGGAAAAATTCAGGTAGTGCCGACAAAACCCTATAGTACTCAGCGCGATTTATCGCTGGCCTACTCTCCGGGTGTGGCAATACCTTGTCTGGAAATTGAGAAAAATCCGCAGGATGCTTACGAGTATACAGCTAAAGGGAATTTAGTTGCTGTTATCTCAAATGGTACTGCTGTTCTTGGATTAGGTGATATTGGCGCTCTGGCCGGAAAGCCTGTAATGGAAGGCAAGGGGCTTTTGTTTAAGATTTTTGCTGATATTGATGTTTTTGATATCGAGGTAAATGAGAAGGATCCAACTAAATTTATTGAAGTTGTAAAGGCGATTGCCTGTACTTTTGGCGGGATCAATCTGGAAGATATTAAAGCACCCGAGTGTTTTGAGATCGAAGAGAAGCTTAAAGAGGTGCTTGATATCCCCATTATGCACGATGATCAGCACGGCACTGCTATCATTTCGGGGGCGGCTCTGATCAATGCCCTGGAATTGGTTGGCAAAAAAATTGAGGATGTCCGCATCGTTGTTAACGGAGCAGGAGCTTCTGCTACAGCATGTTCAAACCTTTATATCAGATTGGGCGCAAAACCCGAAAATCTGGTTATGGTAGACAGCAAAGGGGTGATCTCTGTCAGACGTACAGATCTTAACAGCCGGAAATTGCCTTTTGCAACCAAACTCCCATGCAACACCCTTCAGGAAGCAATTGCAGGAGCCGATGTATTTCTTGGTTTGTCAGTTGCTGGTATTGTAAACCAGGATATGGTTCGCAGTATGGCAGAAAACCCAATCGTATTCGCGCTGGCTAATCCTAATCCTGAAATCCCGTATGAGGAGGCTATCGCATCCCGTCCTGACATCATTTTTGCAACCGGACGTAGCGACCATCCTAACCAGGTAAACAACGTTCTTGGATTCCCTTATATTTTCCGCGGAGCACTTGATGTAAGGTCTACCGGAATTAATGAGGAGATGAAAGTGGCAGCTGCACTTGCTATTGCCGCGCTTGCCAAGGAAGCGGTTCCTGAAGTTGTTACCCTTGCCTATGATACCACAAGTCTTACTTTTGGCCGTCAATACATTATTCCTAAACCACTTGACCCCAGATTGCTTGTTACTGTTGCCCCTGCTGTCGCAAAAGCTGCCATTTCAAGTGGAATCGCCCGTAAACCTATCACAAATTGGGATGAATACGCTGAGACTCTTCGTCAAAGGATGGGGCTGGGCAATAAGCTGATCCATGGGTTAACTGAAAAGGCAAAAGAGAATCCAAAACGGGTGGTTTTTGCCGAAGCTAACCATATCAATATGTTGAAAGCAGCTCAGGTTGCCCGTGCCGAAGGAATTTGTATCCCTATCCTCCTGGGTAATGAAGAGCGGATTGAAAAAATTATCAAGGAGAACAATATTGAATTTGAGGGTGTTGAGATCATCAATCTTCGCCATGACCGTGAAGAGGCCACACGTATGAAATATGCCAAGATGCTCACTGAAAAGCGTGAGCGTGAAGGGATGACCTATAGTGAAGCTTACGAAAAAATGTTCGACAGGAACTATTTTGGAATGATGATGGTTGAGGCCGGAGATGCTGATGCATTTATCACCGGTGTTTATACCAAATATGCAGACGCGATAATTCCTGCTATCGAGATTGTAGGGATGCGTGAAGGACTTAAACATATTGCCGGTTTGAACATTGTGAATTCCAAACTTGGTACTTTCTTCTTCGCCGATACACTGGTCAATAATCACCCGTCCAAAGAGACCCTGATCGACGTTTCCAAATTAACGTATGAGGCAGCAAGGCTATTTAATGTAAACCCGGTAATGGCCATGCTTTCCTATTCAAATTTTGGAGAGCGTCAGGCGGGTAGTCCGGCAATGGTTCATGAAGCAATTGAATACCTGCATAAGAGTTATCCTGATATGTTGATTGACGGCGAAATGCAGGCCAATTTTGCACTGGATAAGGATCTTCGTCATGAGAAGTTCCCATTCTCAAAAATTGACGGATTAAATGTCAATACACTGATCTTCCCGAATCTTAGTTCCGCCAATATCTCCTACAAACTAATGCTTGAGATGGGCATGAGCGAAACCATAGGTCCAATCCAGATGGGGTTGAATAAACCAATCCATATTTTAAACGTCGAAAGTTCTGTTCGTGATATCCTGAACATGGTAACTATTGCAGTTATTGATGCACAGGTTGAAGAGCAAAAACTGAGACAGAAATTGATCTGAGAAATGTCCGGTTACCGAAATTAAAGGTAACTGATTGATTGATAAAAAAATCCTGCGAGTTTGATTTTGCGGGATTTTTTATTTATAAAATTTTATGTTTGTTCAGTTTACTACCTACTTTTGCTGAACCCTTTTGATTAAAGGGGTTAATTAAGTGCCCGGTGGCACTTAATATGGGTCGAGTGAGCGCAATTCTTAAAACATTTCGTCCCGGATAGGACGGGATTGTGCACTTTTATTTATTTCTCCCATATTTAATCCCTGACGGATTAAAAAGGTGAATTACCTAATCTATAAAACTGATCGTTTCTGCATTATAAATTAAAATGTTATGGCCGGAATTAAATTTAGCGTTATCGTTTTCATTCTTACCTTCCTGGGTTTAACTGCATCTGCATCAAAAGATCAAAACAGACAAACCTCTGTTTTAGTGATCGGAGGAACAACAGGCGGGACTTCAGCAGGGATCCAATCGGCAAGAATGAATGTTCCGACAATTATCGTTGAAGAAACCCCCTGGCTGGGAGGGATGATCACGGCTGCAGGAGTCAGTGCCACCGATGGGAATCATGAATTATATTCGGGAATATGGGAAGAGTTCCGTACAAAACTCAGGGCTCATTATGGTGGTGCTGCAGCACTTGCAACAGGCTGGGTTAGTTATACCCAGTTTGAACCTCATATAGGCGATCAAATATTTAAGACAATGGCAGGGGCAGAGAAACAGCTTTCGGTGATTTATGGGTATCATCTTACGGAAATACTTAAAAAGGGAAAGCAGGTTGCCGGAGCTATATTTGAAAATGAAAATAGGGACCGGCTAAAAATTCTGGCTAAAGTTGTGATAGATGCCACAGATCTTGGCGATGGACTTGCAATGGCAGGTGCGGCTTACGATCTTGGAATGGAGGCACGCACGGTGACAGGGGAGAAGTGTGCCCCCGAAAAGGCCAACGATATTATCCAGGACCTTACCTGGGCTGCTATCCTAAAAGACTATGGCAAAGGGGCTGACAAAACAATTGCAAAACCCCGAAATTATAATCCTGATTTGTACAAGGGGGCGTGTACTTCTGAAGATGATGCCATGTTGAACGATTGCCAAAAGATGTTGAATTATGGTCGGCTTCCGAATAACAAGTTCATGGTCAACTGGCCTATTAAAGGGAATGACATTTATCTGAATGTGGTGGAAATGGATTGGTCACAGCGGAAGGAAGCTCTTCAGCCAGCCAGGGATAAAACCCTTGGTTTCATTTATTACATCCAGACCGAGCTAGGTTTTAAACATATCGGGCCTGCAGATGATGAATTTCCTACAGCAGATCAACTGGCCCTCGTTCCATATCACCGCGAAGGGCGCCGTTTGCGGGGAATCACCCGTCTTACAATCACAGACATCATGAACAGGTATGATGGCCAACCACTTTATCGTGCTGGAATCTCGGTCGGGGACTATCCGGTAGATCACCATCATGGGTGTAATCCCAAGGCGCCGGAGATTCATTTTCCGGCAGTTCCATCCTTTAATATTCCTTTGGGAGCGTTGATTCCGGAGAAGATAGATGGTCTGATTGTGGCTGACAAGGCCATATCGGTTTCCAACATCATCAATGGGGCTACGCGCCTGCAGCCCTGCGTTTTACTCACAGGACAGGCAGCAGGGGTTATTGCCGCCCTGAGTGTGAAAAATAAACAGCAGGCCAGGGATATCAATATTCATGCTGTTCAGCAGGCGTTGCTGGATGCAAATGCTTACCTGATGCCATTGATTGATGTAAATCCGACCGATAAGGCGTTTCAGGCAATACAGCGGGTGACGGTATCGGGCATATTGAAAGTAAAAGGGGAATCTTTCCAGTGGGCAAACCGCTCCTGGTTTTATCCCGATTCGACAGTTACCGTAAAAGTGTTTTCAGAAGGACTAAAGACATTCGATACCAACGAAGAAGTAGAAAGCGACAATTCGGTATTGACTATTGGAAAGGCTGCAGATATGCTTTCGAAATTTTTGAAAAGGGATTTGAAATTGGAAATCCAAGGGGTTTGGAGCTCCCGGATGAATCGGAAATCAGATAAGAATCTTCCTTTAACCAGGAGAGAACTCAGTGTTTTAACGGATGAGCTGATTCGGCCATTCAAAATAAAGAGCGTTGGATTTGACGGGAATTGGAAATAAAGAAATTGGCTGGTTTTAAATAAATTTTAAATAAATTTGTAACTGGTTTAAATTATTTTAAAATCTGCTATGAGTCTCTCATTCCTGTTGGATAGTACCGAAGACCTTTCACTGTCGACGCTTAAATCAGTCAAGCTTAAAAAGAGTATCATTAAACGGTTGGCTTTAAATGGAGTTGCCACTATTGCCGAGCTGGGTAAAGAAACTGATTTCAGCATACCAACGGTTACCAAAATAATTTCAGAACTCATTGATGAAGGAATTGTTTTTGAAGAGGGAAAGGCGGGAACTGCCGGTGGAAGAAGACCTTCGCAGTACGGAATTAATCCAAATGCCTGTTATTATCTCGGAGTTGAGGTAAAACTGAATTCAATCAATATTGGACTTCAGGATTTCAACAACAGTTTTGTAAAACACACTGAAAATATTACCTATTCACTTGACAACACTAAAGAATCCCTGTTATCCCTTTGTTCAATTATTAATCAGTTTGTTGCCGATTCGGGCGTTCCACGGGAGAAAATAATTGGGGCGCGTATTAACCTTAGTGGCCGTATCAATTCCCGCATTGGATTTAGCTACAGTTATTTTTTCTTTGAAGAAAAACCTTTAAGCGAGATTATTGAATCACAAATACATATCAAGACATTTCTGGAAAATGACACCCGGGCGATGGCTTATGGCGAGTACAACTGTGGTATAGTTCAAAAAGAAAAGGATGTCATCTTTGTAAATGTAGGATGGGGTGTTGGAATCGGAATCATTTGTGATGGCCAGTTATATTATGGTAAATCGGGATATTCCGGTGAGTTTGGACACAGTCCCGTTTTTGACAATGAAATTATTTGTCACTGCGGGAAAAAAGGGTGTCTTGAAACTGAAATCTCAGGTAATGCTTTAGTCCGAAAGTTTAAATCGGCCCTCGAAAATGGCTCCATTTCGATACTATCCGGGAAAAAGGAGATTGATGAAATAACCGTTGATGATATCCTAATGGCAATTATCCAAAATGAAGATACTCTTGCCATTGAGATCATGGAAGAGATTGGAAGTGAATTGGGGCGGTTCCTCTCGATGCTGATTAATATTTTCAACCCTGAACTTGTAATTCTGGGGGGTGCCCTGGCTGAAACCGATATGTATTTAAGGCTTCCTGCCCGTACCGCCATTCACAAATACTCGCTGAGTCTGGTAAGTCTGGATATGGAATTGAAAATGTCGGCTCTTGGATCCAAGGCTGGTGTAATTGGAGCCTGCTATATTCTGCGCGATAAACTCTTTTATAGCGCCTAAACCTTTTCGGTCAAATTTTTCTACCTTTTTTTATGATCCATTAATTCATCTTTTAAACTGAAGATTAGTTTGTTATGCCCCTAATCAACGGAATAAACGGCCAGACAGCGGCAATTCCACATATTAAAAATCTCCCTAAATCCAGGTGAATTAATAAATAAATACATTAAATATCATTTGTAAATAAAAATATTTAATAAATATTGATAATTAATAAAAATAAATTAATTTTGGCTTATGGATTATTAATTCAATTTAGCCATATAGTGGATGAATTCAGAGGCAAAATATGAAACTGGTATAAGATTTTCCGGATCGACCCCCAGAGCGGGTGCGCTTGATGCCCTTCGCGGATATGCCATTCTGACGATGGTGTTTTCTGATACGGAAGCATTTGGTATTTTACCTTCATGGATGTATCACGCCCAGGTTCCTCCCCCCATTCATAAATTCGACCCTTCAATCTTCGGCATTACCTGGGTCGATCTGGTGTTCCCGTTCTTCCTTTTCGCCATGGGAGCCGCACTTCCATTTTCTATTGGAAAAAAATTGAACGCCAAGTCCGGTATTTTCAAAGCTATTTTAGGTGCACTTGGAAGAGGAGCCCAATTGGTATTTTTTGCGATTTATATCCAGCATATTTTTACAAGAGTGACCAGCAATTCCCATGACCTGAAATCCTGCCTGATCAGCTTGTTCGCTTTTGGGCTCATGTTTCCGATGTTTATGCGTTTACCGGAGAGCTTGTCCCTGAAAGTGCGCACTTTGATTAAGAGCTTAGCTTATCTGACTGGTTTCGTACTTTTATTCACTTTAAACTATCCCGGTAACCACTCTTTTAATTTGGAGAACAGCGATATCATTATCCTGCTTCTTGGAAATATGGCCGTCTTTGGATCATTGGCCTATATTTTAACCTTTAAGAATAAACTGGCACGAATGGCGATACTTCCGTTCATCATGGGCATTATGCTTGGAAGTACCAATGACAGTTCATGGACTCACTGGCTTTTCAATGCTACTCCGTTCCCCTGGATGTATAAGTTTACCTATTTAAAATATCTGTTCATTATTATTCCGGGTACTATAGCCGGTGAATATCTGATTGAATGGATGAAACCTGAACTGTCACCTAAAAAGGAGATGGTGGCTGAAAAAAGGGTTGCATGGATTATTGCAGGTCTTTCCATTCTATTGGTAATCATTAATTTATTTGGGTTGTTTTCGCGTCAGCTTATTCTTAATTTACTGTTGACTACCTCTCTTGTGGCTTTTGGAATTTATATTCTCCGAAAGGGGGAGGAAAGAAATGTGCTACTCTGGAAAAAGCTGTTTAAAGCAGGTGCCTATCTTTTAATGCTGGGTTTGTTTTTCGAAGCTTTTGAAGGTGGAATCCGGAAAGATTTCTCAACCTACAGCTATTATTTTGTCACATCAGGCTTAGCCTTTATCGCATTGACCTTTTTCTCGATTATATGTGATTTTTTGAAAGGGGACAAATACTGCCGGTTTCTGATACAAATCGGACAAAACCCGATGATTGCCTATGTATGCGCAGGAATGGTCATCATGCCAATTCTTGGAATCCTGGGGCTCTCATCTTTTTTAGTCCTCCTTGATTCAAATCCGTGGCTTGGATTTTTAAAGGGATTAATTATTACCACTTTAGTAACCTTGATTACCATGTTTTTCACACGGATTAAATGGTTTTGGAGGACCTGATGTGGCTTCAGAATTCAAAGGAAAGGGTTAACACGATTAATATCAGATCATAAATGTCAAAATATATAACATACTAAAATGAATGAACTGAAGAAATATGCAGGACAGTACAGGGACGAATTGCTTGATTCTGTTATCCCATTTTGGATGAACCATTCCGGGGATTCCGTTTCGGGTGGATATTTTACCTGTTTAAACCGTCGTGGCGAAGTTTTTGACACCGATAAGTTTATGTGGCTCCAGGGACGCGAGGTGTGGTTGTTCTCTATGCTTTACAATAAAGTTGAGCGGAAACAGGAATGGCTTGATATGGCTTTGCATGGAGCAGATTTTATGAAGAAATACGGGAGGGATTCCAAAGGGAACTGGTATTTTTCATTAACCCGCGAGGGAAAGCCGTTGGTTCAGCCTTACAACATTTTTTCAGACTGCTTTGCTGCCATGGCTTTCAGTGAACTTTACAAGGCCACAGGAGATCAGGAGCATAAACAGATCGCACTATCCACTTTCCAAAATATTCAGCAACGGCAGGATAACCCCAAAGGTAATTATAATAAGGCATATCCAGGTACAAGGCCCTTAAAAAGCTTTTCACTCCCCATGATTTTGTGCAATCTTTCACTGATTATGGAGGATATCCTGGGAACTGAACAGGTCAATAAAACCATTGAGCCGCTGATTAAGGAAGTTATGGAGGTTTTCTACAACGAATCTTTAGGATTGATCCTTGAAAGTGTTACTCCTGATGGTCATTTCAGCGATTCGTTTGAGGGAAGACTTGTGAACCCGGGCCACGCCAATGAATCAATGTGGTTTATGATGGACCTGGCAGTGCGGAATAATGATAAAGCTTTAATCGACCGGGCAGTTCAAATTCTGCTTAACAACACTGAATTTGGATGGGATAAAAAACACGGAGGGATCTTTTATTTCCTTGATGTGAAAGGGCACCCTACTCAGCAACTGGAATGGGATCAGAAGCTCTGGTGGGTGCATATCGAAACGTTGATTTCGATGGCCAAAGGTTACCGCCTTACGGGGAATAAGTCCTGCAAAAATTGGTTCGAAACACTGCACGAATACACCTGGAACCATTTCAAGGATCCTGAGTATCCTGAATGGTATGGCTACCTGAACCGTGCGGGCGATCCGCTCCTCGAACTTAAAGGGGGCAAATGGAAAGGTTGTTTTCATGTCCCGAGGGGAATGTACGAAATCTGGAAGATCCTGGAATAGAAAAGACAAGTGTATATACAGAGGGTAATACTTCATCAATTAATAACTTAATAAAAAATATATAAGATATTTTGTGCTATTTTCTAATTTAAAAATTTCATTTATGAAAAAAAAGTTAAGTGAATGTTTATTTAGGCTTTGGAGAACAGTGGTTTTGGTACTGTTTTTTGCCTGCACATGTATTGGT
>Ga0073936_10008333_pt1 | contig 13206 bp, 7 predicted proteins | sample AliMusrvi5mmetaG_FD_87041 | JGI IMG/M metagenome (GOLD analysis project Ga0073936, IMG submission 87041) | Freshwater lake bacterial and archeal communities from Alinen Mustajarvi, Finland, to study Microbial Dark Matter (Phase II) - Alinen... | ecosystem: Environmental > Aquatic > Freshwater >... | reverse complement strand
GTCGTCGCGCGCTGCCCGGTGTTCGGCGGCAAAGTCGCGAGCTTCGATCCGACCAAAGCGAAAGCCGTGCCGGGCGTGAAAACAGTGGTGCAGGTGCCGAGCGGCGTGGCCGTCATCGGGGAGAACACGTGGGCGGCGATGCAGGGCCGCAAGGCACTGGAGATTCGTTGGGACGAAGGCCCGGTGGCGAACGTCAACAGCGCGGGCATCAGCAAAATGTTCGCCGAGTACGCGGAGCAGCCGGGCGCGGTCGCGAAGAAATCCGGCGATTTCGAGCAGGCGTTCGCGGGCGCGGCGAAGAAGGTCAACGCGGTGTACGAGGCGCCGTACCAGTCGCACTCGCCCATGGAGCCGATGAACTGCACGGCCGTGGTGCGGGCGGACAGCTGCGAGATCTGGGCGCCGACGCAGATGCAGGCGGGCGGACGCTCGGCGGCGGCCCAACTCACCGGGCTGAAGCCGGAGCAGGTCAAACTGAACACGCTGTTCCTGGGCGGCGGCTTCGGACGTCGCAGTTCGGTGGACTATCTGTCGGAGGCCGTCGAGGTTGCGAAGACGATGCCGGGCACTCCCGTGAAGCTGACGTGGTCCCGCGAGGACGACATGCAGCACGATCTGTACCGGCCGGCTTCTTATGTGAAGTTCAGCGGCGCGGTGGACGCGGAAGGATGGCCCGTGGCGCTGAGCGCGAAGGTCGCCTGTCCCTCATTCTTCGGCGGCCGGCCGGGCGCGGTGGATTCCACGGCGGTGGAGGGCATCCACACGCTGGAGTACACGATTCCCAACATGTACGTGGACTGGCGCAAGGCCGATCCCGGGATTCCGACGACCTTCTGGCGCGCCGTGGGCTACACGCAGAACACGTTCTTCGCCGAGGCGTTTCTGGATGAACTGGCGGCGGCGGGCGGCAAGGATCCGGTGGAACTGCGCCGGAAACTGCTGGGCAATTCCCCGCGCCTGCTCGCGGTGCTGAACCGGGCGGCGGAGAAGGCGAACTGGGGCAAGCCGGCGGCGGGTCGCCATCAGGGCGTGGCCGTGGTGAACAACATCGGCAGCTTCACGGCGATGGTCGCTGAGGTTTCCGTGGACAAGGGTAAGCTGAAGGTTCATCGCGTGGTCTGCGCCGTCGATTGCGGGCACATCGTGAATCCGGCGATTATCACGCAGCAGATCGAGAGCGGTATTGTCTATGCGCTTTCGGCCTCGACGAAGGGCGCGATCACCATCGACAAGGGCCGCGTGCAGCAGGGAAATTTCAACAACTACGACGTGCTGCGGATCGATGAGATGCCGAAGATCGACGTGCACATCGTGGAGACGGAGAACACGCCGGGCGGAATCGGCGAGGCTTCGGTGCCGCCGCTCGCTCCGGCAGTCGCGAATGCGATTTTTGCGGCGACAGGGAAACGTTTGAGAAAGTTGCCGATCCGGCAGGAAGACCTGGTGTAAACGATGAACCTACTTCGAACAGCGATGGCGATGGTGGTGCTGGCGGCGTCCGCGTTGGGTGCGGACGTCAGCGGGACGTGGACGGCGAGTTTCGATACGCAGATCGGCGTGCAGAACTACACGTACGTTTTCAAGGCGGATGGCGCGCAGCTCACGGGCAAGGCGTCGAGCCAGAACGGCGAATCGGAAATCCAGGAAGGCAAAGTGGACGGCGACAAGATCTCGTTCACGGAGAATCTGGTGTTTCAGGGGATGACGATCCGGATCGAGTACACGGGGAAGCTGACGGGGGATGAGATCCGGTTCACGCGGAAGGTGGGGGATTTCGGGACGGAAGAACTGACGGCCAAACGGTCAAAATAACACACGAACAGCGAACAGGGTCAATCGGAGATTGACCCTGTCGTTGTTCTTAGGACGCTGTTTTTTTAATTGTTAACCGGAAGACTACCAGCGTTTGCGGTCGCCGCCGTAGCCGCCACCGCCGCCGCGATTTCCACCGCCGCCACTGCGTCCACCACCGCCGCCGCCCGCGGACTTCGGTTTGGCCTCATTCACATTGAGCGCCCTGCCGCCAAGTTCATGGCCATTGATGGCTGCGATGGCGCGTTCGCCTTCGCCGTCATCGCTCATCTCCACAAAGCCAAACCCTCTGGGCTGGCCCGATTCGCGGTCCGTAACGATGCTGACGCGGTCAACCCGGCCATATGTCTCAAAGAGCGCGCGGAGATCCTGCTCGGTGGAGCCGAAGCTCAGATTACCTACAAAAATATTCTTCATTAACTTTCCTTGTGATTTGAGAGCGGCCAATTCGGGTGGGCTGGAGAACGTCGTGCCTGAACTGCGGGACAGTCAAATGCTTTCTAAGAGTAACACTTCTGGCGCGCGCCGGCGCAATATGATAGCGTGCAGCCATGAAGAGATGGATTCTTTACAACGTGACGGTCGCCCTGATAGCGACGAGTCCGGCTTTTTGTCAGAGTGCGGCGCCCGCGGCGGCTCCCGCGGCTCCAGGTGTCGCGCCAGGCGCGGGAAGGGGTCCGCAGGGACCACAGGTGACGTCGCCCGAGGTGCTGGCGGACCATCGCGTGACGTTCCGCCTGCTGGCGCCGAAAGCGGAGACCGTGGGTCTTCGCGCAGGGGACATTCCCCAGTTGATGGGCGGCGGACGCGGTGCGCCTCCGGCTCCCGGCGCTTCCTTTACGAAGGGAGAGAACGGCGTCTGGGAAGCGACGGTCGGGCCGATCGATCCGGGCGCCTATCGCTACACGTTCACCGTGAACGGTGTCGCAGTGATGGATCCGCGCAATCCGGCGACGAGCGAATCGAATACGAACAGCTGGAGTCTGGTGGTGATTCCGGGTTCGGATTTCATGGACACGAAGAACGTTCCGCACGGCGCGGTGGCCGCGGTGACCTACTATTCGAACGCGCTGAGCAAGTTCCGGCGGATGCATATTTACACGCCGCCGGGTTATGAGGCCGGCGGATCGCAGAAGTATCCGGTGTTTTATCTGCTGCATGGCGCCGGCGACTGTGACGATTCCTGGACTTCCGTGGGGCGCGCGAATCTGATTTTCGATAATCTGATCGCGGCCAAAAAAGCGAAGCCGATGATCGTCGTGATGCCGGCGGGCCATACCAGCCAGATGCAGGGCGGTGGTGGCGGGCGGGGACCGGCGGCGCCCGGAGCGGCGGCGCCTCGCGATGAATTCCTGGAAGATTTCACCGGCGACGTGATGCCTTACGTGGAGAAGAACTACCGCACCATGACCGATCGCGCGCACCGGGCGATTGCCGGCCTTTCCATGGGCGGCAGCCAGACGATGAATATCGCGTTCAGCCACCTGGATAAGTTCTCTTCCATCGGCGTCTTCAGTTCGGGCATTCTGGGCGGCGGCGGAGCGGAAGTCTGGGAGAAAGCGCATCTCGCGAACCTGGATAATGCGGCGCTGAAGAAGGGCACGAAAGAAGTCTGGTTCAGCACCGGCGTGAACGACGGCCTGATCACGAACAGCAAAGCGACCGTGGAACTGCTGAAAAAGCACGGTTTCGACGCCACCTTCAAAGAAAGCCCCGGCGCCCATACCTGGATCAACTGGCGGAATTACCTGAACGAGTTTACGCCGACTCTGTTCCAATGAAGCTGGCGTTGTTGTTCCTGCCGGCGGTGCTGCCCTTAGTGGCGGCGCCGCCGACCAATCCGGACCGCCAGCGACTGATCGCTCATCTGGAGATGACGGAAAGCTGGCTGGTGGACGAAGTGGCGAATCTTTCCCCGGCGCAACTCCGGTTCCGCCCGAAACCAACGGCATGGAACATTCTCGACTGCGTGGAGCATCTGACCCTGGCCGAACCGCAGTACTGGGAGATCTTCAGGAAGACCATGGCTGCGAGACCGACGAAGAAGGACTCGCCATCGGACGATATCGATCGCCTGTGGTACGGCATCGACCGGACGGAACGCACCACCACCGTGCCGTCGGAAGTGCCGAAATCGCGCTTCACGGAGATGGCGTCGGCGCTGGCGGAGTTTCGGGAGTTGCGGTCGACCATTCTGAACTACGCGCGCGTGACCCAGGAGGACTGGCGGCACCATATGGTTGCGGAATGGGATCGCGATGCCTGGCAGTGGCTGCTGATGATATCCGCGCATTCGCAGCGGCACATCCTGCAGATTCGCGAGATCAAACATAGCCCGATTTCCCTCGAGACTGAACGGGCACTTCGATATACTTCCATTCGACGGAATGCCATCGAAACTGTGTGTGATGACAGCGCTGAGTGCGCTGGCAGTGACCGGAGTGCTGTGTGCCCAGCCTCCTGCTTCGACTCTGAACCTGCTCTATGTCCCGACCGGCAACGCGAACCCGGTATTTATCGGGGACAGCCGCAAGGGCGACAACCTGTACACTTCGTCGATTTTGGCTCTGAATCCCGATACCGGGAAGATGAAATGGTATTTCCAGGGTTCGACGCACGATACGCACGACTGGGATGCGACCGAGGTGCCGATTCTGTTCGACGGCACGGTGGAAGGCAAGCCGCGCAAACTGCTGGCCCAGGCGCATCGCAACGGCATGTTCTTCGTACTGGACCGCATTACCGGGAAGGCCGTGACGTCCACGCAGTTTTCCGAGACAGCGAACTGGTCGAAGGGCTTTAACGCGCAGGGACAGCCGATACCGAATCCGGAGAAGGAACCGCAGCGCGCGGGCGCTCTGGTGTCGCCGCCTTCGGGAGGCGCGACCAACTGGCCGGCGCTGAGTTTCAATCCGGATACCGGATTGTTCTATCTGCACGCCTCTTCCGGGTATGCGATGTTCTATCGGACGGACGCGCCCGGCGAAACAGTAGCGGCTTATGGCGGGTCTTCCGAACATCGCGTGGAAGGCTTCGGCGGCTCGCTGCGGGCGATCGATTATAAGACCGGAAAGACGAAGTGGATCCACGAGTATCCGGGCGGCGCGGGTGGCGCTGGCGACCTGCTGAGCACCGCGGGCAACTTACTTTTCGCGGGTGACGGCGCGCAGAACATTGTGGCGCAAGATCCGGTCACGGGCAAGATCCTGTGGCATGCGGGCCTGACGGCGGGCATCAGCAACGCGCCCGAGACTTACATGCTCGACGGTCATCAGTACCTGCTGGTGGGCGCGGGCGACAGTCTTTACGCGTTCTATCTGCAGTAACGGAACACGAGTGAACAGGCGCGAGTTCATGGCCGCCGCGGCCACCGGATATCTGCTGCCGGCGCATACCGCGGCGGCCGCGCCGTTTCCGCTGCACTTCGCCAAACGCTCCCCCTACGATGCGCTGCTTCGCTTCGTGGAACCGGGCACGGACGAGTTTGCGGGGGAGAAAGCGGCTGTTGAACTGGAGCGCCGGCTCGCGCAGGAGTTTGCCGGCGGCCGCTTCTTTGTCTTGCCCGATTCGCAGGTGCGGTTCGAGATCGCGCGCCCGGGCGAGTACCGGACCGGCATCTGGCAGATGCCCGAGCGGAAGGTTTTGCAGGAAGATGTCGTTACTTCGGCGCAGCCTTATTTTCGCGATGTGACCTCGCACGTGTTCGGGCGGGCGTACTCCTTTCAGAAGCAGTTGCTGCGCGGGAATCCATACTGGCGGACTCATCTCGATTCGGCCACGGGCATCGATACGGACGGGAATCAGGGCATCGCGGTCGGCGATATCGATAACGACGGTGTGGACGAGATTTATGTCTGCCAGTCCGGCGGCTTGCCGAATCGTCTGTATAAGATCGGGCCGGACGGCGTGGCGCAGGATATTACGGAGCGCGCCGGTGTGGGGATTCTGGATGAGACCACCTGCGCGCTGTTTATCGATTTTCGGAACTCCGGCCGGCAGGACCTGGTGGTGCTGCGTCGCTATGGTCCCACGCTGTTTCTGAATCAGGGTGACGGGACTTTTCGGGAACTGCCGGATGCCTTTCATTTCCTGAAGCCCGCCCAGGGCGTGTTCACGGGCATGGCAGCGGCGGATTACGACCGCGATGGCCGCGTCGACCTCTACCTGTGCACGTATGTGTATGTGCAGGGCGAAGATCAGTATCAGTATCCGACGCCTTATTTCGACGCCCGCAACGGCCCGCCGAATTACCTCTTTCACAATCGGCTGACGAAAGACGGCGGCCGGTTCGAAGACGTCACGGAAGCGGCGGGGATGAGCGAGAACAACGACCGGTTCAGTTTCGCGCCCGCCTGGTGCGATGTGGACGGCGATGGCTGGCCCGATCTCTACGTCGCGAACGATTTCGGGCGGAATAATTTTTATCGCAACCACGCCGGACATTTTCGCGATGAGGCGGCGCAGGCGGGCGTGGAAGATGTGGGCGCGGGAATGAGCGCGTCGTTCTTCGATTCCGACGGCGACGGCAGGCCCGACCTCTACGTGTCGAATATGTGGAGCGCGGCCGGGCAGCGCGTGGTGCGCGACCCGGCGTTTCAACCGGGCGTCGCGAATGGCGCGGAATACCGGCGTCATGCCAAAGGGAATTCGCTCTATCGCAACCGGGGCGACGGGACTTTCGCCGATGTCGGCGGCGCGGAAGGCGCGGAGATGGGCCGCTGGGCGTGGAGTTCGGGCGGCTTCGACTTCGATCTGGACGGCACGCCGGAGATTCTGATTGCCTCCGGCATGGTGACCAACAGGACGCAGTCCAGCGGCACCGATCTGGACAGTTTCTTCTGGCGGCAGGTGGTGGCCAAGTCTCCCGACTCGCTCGCCGTGGATCCGGAGTATGAGAACGGCTGGAATACCATCGGGCAGTTGTTTCGCGGCGATTGCGACTGGCGCGGGAATGAGCCGAATGTCTTCTATCGGCGCGAGAAGGGCCGGTATGTGGACGCCTCCGGAGTAAGCGGCCTGGACTTCGCGGACGATACGCGCGCCTTCGCCGTCACCGATTTCGATGGCGACGGGCGGCCGGACGTAATTCTGAAGAGCCGGCGGGGTCCGCAGATCCGCGCCATGCAGAATACGTGCGCGGGGGAAAGGCCGGCCATTGCGGTGCGGCTGGAAGGCACAAAGTCCAATCGCGATGCGATCGGCGCGCGGGTCGAATTAAACGGACAGGTGCAGTGGATAACGGGCGGCAGCGGATTTCTTTCGCAGCATTCGAAACGGCTCTGCTTCGGAATGGCGGGGCGGAAGCGCGCGGAGATTTCGATCGTCTGGCCCTCCGGCGTGAAGCAGACGCTGCGCGATCTGGAGGCGGGTTTTACTTACACGGTGCGGGAGGACGTGGCGACGCTGACCCGAGTGGCTCTCCGCGCGCGAAAGGCGCTTCCCGCCGGCCTGGTTGCGGCTGATAATTCCACGGCGTTCGCGGATACCTGGCTGCTGGAGCCGGTGCCGACCCCCGACAAGCGGCGGGGACCGGGCTTCGTTCTGCTGCAGGCCGGTGGCGCGGTTTCCCTGCCTGCCGGAGTTCCGGTGGAGAACATCGACCTGACCCACGAACCGGATCACGTTGCGGCGACGTGGTCGCTCTTCCATCGCTATCTGTTCGAATATCGCGCGGAATTCTCGTTGCCCCGGCTGGTTCTGATCGATGAGCAGAGCCGGGCGCGAAAGGTCTACGGGGCGATTCCCCGAGAGGCCGCGCTGCGTGCCGATCTGGCGGCCATCGGGAACTCGCATGACCGGGCGCTTCCCTTCCCCGGGCGCTATTGCATTCAGCCCCGGCGCAATTACTTCAAGCTGGGCGTGGCGTTTTACTGGGCGGGTTATGCGGACCGCGCGCTGCCTTATCTCGAAGAGGAACTGCGCCATCGTCCGGAGGCGTGGAGCGTGCTGCTGGCGCTCGGGCGGATTCATCAGGAACTGGGGCATCTGGATGCCGCGCTCGAGTCCTACCAGGGGGTGCAGAAGCTGAAGCCCGGTTATGCGCCGGCCATGGTGAGCACCGGGCTGGTACTGTTGCGGCAGAAGAATCCGGCGGCGGCGCGTGCGGCTTTTCTGCAGGCGTTTGAGGCCGATCCGAAGAGCGCGGAGGCCGCCAATGAGCTCGGGCTGCTGGCGGCGCAATCGAACGAACGCGATGCGGCGCGCGACTGGTTCCATCGGGCGATCGAAGCGGTTCCCGGCCATGCCGAGGCCACCAATAATCTCGGCGTCTTCTATGCGCAGATCCGGCAGTATGCGGATTCGGTGGCGGCCTTCCGGTATGGGATCGGGCACAACCCTGGCAATGAGGCGTTGCATCTGAATCTGGCCCGCGTGTACATGATGATCGGGCAGCGCGAGGAAGCCCGCGGCGTGCTGCAGGAACTGCTGGAGCGGCGTCCGGACAGCACGATGGCGCGGAAGCTTTTGGGCGAACTGGAGGGCCGGTGAACCGCCGGGAGTTCCTGCTGGCCGCGGCGGCGCCGGGCACCGCGCGCGGCGAAACCGCGCTGCCCGACATGCTGCTGGAATACTTCGCCGGACGGCTGGACCCTACCCGGAGCAAACGCCGCTGCGGGCGAAGACATTGAAGACAGCGGAACGCGCCGGCTATCGGATCGAGAACGTGATTTTCGAAAGCCGGCCGGATTTCTTCGTAAACGGAAATCTCTAGGTCCCGGCGGATTTATCCGCTCGCGTTCCGGGAATCGTGATGCAGCGCGGCCACTTCGACCCCGACCGCATGACCGGCGATTATCAGCAGATCTGCTTCGACCTGGTGAAGAGTGGTTGCGTGGTGCTGTCTTACGATCCGATCGGGCAGGGTGAGCGGCGGCAGAACTGGACGGCGAAAGACGCGGAATTCGATTCGTTGTTCTCGACCAGTTTGGAACATGCGCTGATCGGCAATCTGCTCACGCTGTTGGGGGAGAGTGCGGCGGGGCTGCAGGTGTGGGACGGGATGCGTACGGTGGACAATCGATGCGGAACAGATTTACGGAAAGGGCCGGTTCCGGCTCGAAATGTCGGGCGATATTGCGGAGCTGGCCGATTAATTCTGCTGTTTTCGTCCGATGTGGCGGCGAATATCCGGCCAGAACTCGACGAAGGTGTTGGAAATCGCCTGACCGAGAAAGCTGAGACCGACACGGCTGAAAGTCGCCTGCGCGGTCACCTGGCTATCCGGACGCCACGCATTGGAAATCGCGCTGGATGCCGGCGTCGCGATGAAGCGCGCGTAATTCGGAACCTCGCGGCCGTTGCGATCGTGCGCGATCACCACCATGCGAAGCGCGTTTCCGATGCGGGCGCCCACGGGCTTTCCCGGCACGCGGAAATAGCGCGGATCTTCGCCGAGATAAGCGCCGATGCCCGCTTCCATGGCGTTATTCGCCGCGTTGCCGCTGACACGGAGCCCGTTGCGTTTCGCAAATCCTTCCCAGTGCGGGCCATACTCCGGGGGCGAATTCTTCCAGGTCAGCAGGCCGGAACTGAAGACGCCGCCCAGCAAAGTCACGGGACCCGCCGTGGAATTGGCGAACCATTCCAGCCGCTGGGCGGCGGTTATAGGCCGGTAAGGCGCCGGGGTAACGACGTTCGTTTGTTGCGCCAGTGCGGTTGCGGCACCCGCGAGGAAGAGCGAAACTGCTGAGAACAATCTCATCGCTGTGATGCAGGCACGTAGGCATCCACTCAATGCGGGGGTCAGCGCGCAGGCGCGGTTTCCAGTTCCGGTTCCGGATGGGTAGCGGGCGCCGCTGCCGCAGCATCCGCCGGCGCGATGGACACGACTACGGTGTGGGTGCCCTCGCCGGAAAGACGAATCGCCGCGCCCTCGAAAGCCTGGCCATCCAGAACGAAGCGGGCGCGACCGGGCGCGGCATCCTTGTTGACCGTTATCGTGTAAGTCGCGGCCTGGTAGCGGAAACGGATTTCGAATTCCGGCCACGCCGCCGGAACCGCCGGCTGCAGCGTGAGCGTATCGCCGCGCAGTTTAAAACCCAGCACTTCTTCGATCCAGATCCGGTACATCCACGCGGCGGAACCCGTGTAGAAGGTCCAGCCCGCGCGGCCCACGCGACCCGGCGCGGTAGAAACGTCCGCGGCAACCGCGTACGGCTCAGCGCAGTAGCGCGCGACATCTTCGGGCGTGCGCGTATGTTCCACCGGACTCATCATGGTGAGCAGCCCGGCGGCGCGATCGCCTTCGCCCAAACGCGCCCAAGCCATCGCCATCCAGAGAGAGCCATGCGTGTACTGGCCGCCATTCTCACGCAGACCCGGCGGGTAACCCATGATGTAACCAGGATGCGGTTCGGACTTATCGAAAGGCGGCGTGAAGAGGCGTACCAGCTTGTTCTCGGTATCGGCGAGCAGGGCTTGCGCGGAATCCATGGCCTGCCTGCGGCGGGCGTGGTCGCCCAACCCGGAGATGACCGACCACGACTGCGGAAGCGAATCGATACGGGCTTCGGCATTGGCATGCGAACCGAGAGGTTCTCCGTTATCGAAGAAGGCCCGCAGATACCAGTCACCATCCCAGGCCGTGCGTTCCGTGGCCGCGGCCAGTTGTGAGGCACGCTGGCGCCAGTCTGCGGTCAGGCCCGGTCTTCCGTGGGGCACTGCCTCGCCATCCAGCACGTCGGCGAACGAATTCAGCACGGACGCGAGGAACCAGGCGAGCCAGACGCTCTCGCCCTTGCCCGCCGCGCCCACCTCGTTCATCCCATCGTTCCAGTCGCCATTCCCCATCAGCGGAAGTTCATGCACGCCCAGTTGCCAGGCGCGTTCCAGCGCGCGTTCGCAGTGTTCCCAAAGCGGCGCGGTGTCGTGCGTGACCGAAGGCACGGAGAGGCGTTCGTGCTCGCCGGGCGCAAGGGGCGGGGCTTCGAGAAACGCGATTTGCTCGTCGAGGATGCCCCGGTCGCCCGTGACTTCCACGTAGTGCGCGACCACGAAAGGCAGCCAGACCAGATCGTCGGAGCACTTCGTGCGCACGCCCATGCCGGTTTCGTTGTGCCACCAGTGCTGCACATCGCCTTCGGCAAACTGGCGTCCGGCGGCGAGAAGGATATGGTCGCGCGTAAGACGAGGCGCGGCGTAGAGGAACGCGAGAGAGTCCTGCAACTGATCGCGGAAGCCCATGGCGCCGCTCGATTGATAAAACGCCGAGCGCCCCCAGAAACGGCAGCTCAGAGACTGGTAAAGCAGCCAGCGGTTCAGCAGCAGGTCGGCGGAAAGCAGCGGGGTTTTGACCTGAATGGCGCCCAGCACGTGATCCCACCACGCGGTGGTCGCGCGAAGGGCGTTTTCCACCTGCTCGCGAGTCTGATAATTCTTCAGCAGCGCCCGGCATTCTTCCACGGACTCGGTCTGGCCCAGAAAAAACACGACCTCCGTTTCGGCGCCCTGTGCCAGCAGGACGCGGACCTGCAGGGCGGCGGCGGGATCCAGCGCGACGCCGGTGCGGTTGTCGAGTTTCGCCCGCTCCAGAGAAACGGGGCGAGCGACAGTCCTGTTGCGTCCCAGAAACGCCGTGCGATCTCCGGACCACGACGAAGGCGCGGGACTGGATGCCGCGAACGCCACATAACCCGCATAGGAACCATTCCAGTATTGCCGCGCGAGAATGGCCTGCGAAGGCTCATCGCGCGAGGTCTGGATATGCAACTGGCTGGCCTCGCGGGTACCGCCCAGCACCAGTTCGGCGAAATACGTGACCGATAAGCGGCGCTGGTGAGAAGAGTCATTGCGAAGACGCAGGCGGTAAATCTTGATCGGGTCGCCCGAGCCGTCTTCGCGCAAGGGAACGAACACGGTGAGTTCCTGCCCGATGGCGTGGCTGTTGTGTTCGAAAATCGTGTAGCCCTGGCCATGGCGGGCACGGTAGGCGTCGCTCTCGCGAATGGGTTGCGGCGTGGGACTCCAGCAGGCGCCGCTCTCTTCGTCGCGAAGATAAATCACCTCGGAAGGTTCATCGCTCACGGGATCGTTATTCCACGGCGTGAGGCGATTCATCTGGCTGTTGCCGCGCCATGTAAAGCCCAGCCCGCTCTCGCTCACCAGCGCGCCGAAATTCGCGTTCGCCATCACGTTCACCCAGGGGGCGGGCGTCGTGTCGCCAGGTTTTAAATAGACCGCGTACTCGCGGCCGTCTTTCGAAAATCCGCCCTGTCCGTTGAAGTAAGGAAGCTCCAGGAACGGCAGCGGCCGGGACGGCTCTTCGGCGTTCACCTCACCGATGAAGCGCGCGCCCGCGACGCCGGCTTCCGACATGCCAGCCATCTGCTGCTGCAGCGAGCCGCGACTGGCCGAGGTGACCACGCTGGAACAGGCCAGCAGAAGGTTCCGGAGATCTTCCGGCATGGGGTGCCAGTCCCGCAGAAAGACGCCGCCCGGTTTGTCCGTGCCGGTCTCCAGAGAGTGCGCCTCCACCAGCCGGAGCAGGTGCTGGCGCAGCGGCAGATCGTAACTCGGGCTTTCCTGATTCAGGATAACGAGATCCGCGCGCAGACCGCGCATCCGCCAGTAGGTGTGGGCCTGCAGCAGTTCGCGAACCAGGTTGATGTTGCGCTCGTCGGCGATGGTGACCGTGACGATCGGGAGATCGCCGGAGATGCCCAGTGCCCAGATGCCGGACTGGCCGAGGCGGTTCCTCAAAACGCGGTCGGTGGGACGGAGCCGGGGATTCGGATAAAGCAGGTAACTGGCGAGTTCCTGGAAGCGGTGGGCGCGGGATGGTCCGATGCCCAGGTAGCGGAACTGCAGTTGGGACCGGGTCCACATCAGCTCGAAGGCCTGCGAGACCGCGCCGGGACGGCGATACTTTTCCGCCAGAGCGATCAGGGCTTCCCTGGATGATGCGGCAAAGGTCACGAACGCGAGTTGCACGCGGTCGCGGGGCGCAAGAGTAACGCGGCAGCGAAGGCTGAAGACGGGGTCGATCACGGTGCCGGTAGCGCCGTTGAGATCGCGGCGCAGCGCGTCCGGCGAAGCGGTCGTGTTGCAGCGCCCGAGAAACGAGGCGCGGTCGGTCTCGTACTGGATGGCTCCCGCGAACCCCTGCAGCATGTGGCCGGCCCAGACCGGAGCGTCTTCGGGCGAACGTTGCCGGCGATAAGCCAGCAGAAGGCCGTCGCCCGCGTACTCCGTCTCGATGAACATTTTCGCGAAGGCGGGATGCGCGGCGTCCGCGGCATGCGGCGCGAGCACCAGTTCCGCGTAACTGGTCAGTTCGATCTCGCGCGTTCGCGTCGACCAGTTGGTGATCGTGAGACGGCGCAACTCGGCGTCGTCTTCGGCGGCTACCGTAACGGCCTGGAGCGTCTCGATGTCGAGGGCGCGCCGGTGGTACTC
>Ga0073936_10008331_pt1 | contig 13208 bp, 5 predicted proteins | sample AliMusrvi5mmetaG_FD_87041 | JGI IMG/M metagenome (GOLD analysis project Ga0073936, IMG submission 87041) | Freshwater lake bacterial and archeal communities from Alinen Mustajarvi, Finland, to study Microbial Dark Matter (Phase II) - Alinen... | ecosystem: Environmental > Aquatic > Freshwater >... | reverse complement strand
GCGTCTAGCAGCCCCATCGACCATCCGGCCGGGGCACTCCAAGGCGACGGCTTGCCGATGGAAGAGTTGTCCGTTGCCGGTTGTCGGTTGTCCGGTTTCCCATCGGTATGCCATACGCGCACTTTCCAGTAACAAAGCTGCTCCGATCCTAACTGTTTCCCTGCATACTCCACCTGAATGCTTTGGTCGGACACGACCTTGCCGCTGTCCCACAGGTCGCCCCGGTCTTTTGCTAACAACTCAGGTGACGACGCGACCAGTACCTGATAGGCGGATTGTTTCTGACCTCTATCCTTTGATTTGCCTTCGGCCATTCCAGTTAGGGCTTCGCTGGGTCTTTCCGAGTTCGCTAACGCTATCCCCGCGTTCTGACCTCCGGCCTCTATCTTCCACGACAACCGCGGCTTGGGCGTATCGATGCCGAGCGGGTTATCGAGATATTCGCAGCGCAGGCTAGCGACCTCAGCGGAGCGCGAGACCTGGATGCAGGAGAGCATGCCTGCGGCGGCCAGCAGGCAGGCAGTAAGGTGACGGGTGATGTGATGATTCATTTTCTCTCTATTTTATCTTACACGCAGAGGAAGAAGTATTCGCTTAGCGGATAGGGGGCGGAGTAGTTGGCGGGCGGGCCGTGGGTCGCAATCTCGGCTTCGGGGAACAACTGATGCGGGGTGAGCCGCTTGACCTGCGCCATGGCGTTGTCATCCGGAACACTTGGATCTATCAAACACCTGGTCCGCAGACGGCCTGTTTGAGGCGCAGCGGTGAGCGCGGGCGTCCCCAGATATAGGGTTACCAATACCGCCACCCTGTGATGGTGTTTTTGTTCATAAATTATTTTTCCCAATCATCCGTGCGGAAGGGAGAGGCCGGCAAACCTTCGATGTTGTAGAGATTGCAGTCATCGCCGGACATGGTATAGGCATACCGGACGGCGACGGGCTTGGGCACCTCGGGGCTGGAGACAACCACGGACTTGCCGTCGATGACGGCATTGGCCCAAGCCCATTTCTTGTCTTCTCCGGCGATGGCGAAATGCTTGAGTTTGCCCTGCGGTTCCTTGACCACGGGAGCAAAGCCTTTCTTGCTGGCCACGGTCAACCCGGAGCCAACACTGTCGAAAATGACGCGGATCTTGTTGCCTTCTATCTTTATCTCCTTGTACAACGGCCCGCTGTAAACCAGATCCTTCTTGCCATAATCCTTGGCCAAGGCCCACAGTGCTAAGCGTTCGCCGACATCGCGCTTGTTCTTGGGATGGATATCCCCAGGCTCCCTGACGTCGGCAAGGTCCATGGTCACCGCCATGCCCGTGTGCGGGATGGTTAGAGTTTTCAGTTGGGCCATGCGGATCTTCGCCCAGCCGTCACCGCCCGCAGGATCCTTGCCTGCTGGAGTGTAGTTCGAACTAAACCGGCCTGCCAACTGGACAATGTAGAAGGGGAAGTCGCCTTCACCCCACGCCGTGCGCCAGCCACCGATGAGGGCTCTCAGTTTCTGATAGTAGGTCTCGCCTTCGTCGCCGTTGGATTCACCCTGATACCAGATCGCTCCCTTGATCCCATAACGAATGAGTGGGTGAATTTTCCCGTTATAGAGGCAATGCCATGTCGAGGGATAACTGCCGTCGGACTTATACTCGGCGGGCAAACCGGTCACTGGAGGCAATTCTTTCACTGCTCCCAAGCCGGTCGGCGAGATCCAAGGTTCGATGCGTGTACCATTCCACGCCGTCTTGATCAGGCCGATGGGAATCCCGGTTTCCAATTGCAGCTTGCGGCCGAAATACAGCCCCACCGCCGTGAAGCGGTTGCCCGTGGTCGGCTTGCAGGGAAGCCAGGCGGCGCTTTCTTCCGACGTCCCATTGCCTCGATTCACTTTCACGTCCGTCTCAGGGTGCATCGATGGCTCGTTGACGAGATGGAACTGCCGCAGCAGAGGAACATCGAAATCCTTCTCATCGAAGGATTTTGGGTCAAGGGGGCTTTGATAGGCACCGGGCGTGAAATCCATGTTAGACTGACCACTGCAAATCCAAACATCACCCACCACCACATCCTTGAGGGTCAGCGAGTTTTTACCGGTCACGGTCATCGTAGCCGGATTGGCGTTGGCTTTCATAGCGGCGAGCTTGACGCACCAAGCCCCCTCTTTATCGGCACTCGCCGCCTGGGTCTGGCCCGCGAAAGCGACAGTGACTTTCTCGCCGGGAGCCGCCTTGCCATAGACAGCAACCGGAATGTCTCGCTGGAGAACCATGTGCTCGTCAAAAATCTTGCTGAGCGTGACATCCGCTCTAGCGGACACTGCGGCAAGTAAGAAAGCCGCCAAATGTAAAAATATCTTCATGCTGATTATTCTTTTCATTGTGATAATAGATGAGTTGCCGTCATTCTTTTACATACGCCAGACATCGAGTTCAAAGATGGACCACACTTGTTTTTTTGTCCCGGTCTGCTCAATCTTGATGTAGCGCCCTGTTTTTGTCGGGAACGTGGCCGTGGTGATTCCCCACCTGGCCCCGGTGCCGGTTGCCACCGGGGTTCCCCAGTTGGTATTGTCGTCGGACACATAGATGGCATATCCCGCCGGGCTGTCATAGATTGCCCAGACATTATCCATGACGATTTTGTTAAAACTCTGGCGTTGTTTCATATCAATGGCAAACCATTGTCCAGGAACTTGATCCGTCATCGTCCGCCATCCTGTCCAATGATCTTCGTCAAGTGCATTTGCCGCACTGGCATCCGCAGTCAGAATTACGTTGCCCTTGCCACCGTTCCATGGACCCGCCTCAAACGTTTGATGATCCACACTCGCTGATGCAGTCCATGATTTCTTGTTCAACTTCACGCCTGCTTTGGCGGTAACCGCAGGTTGTTTCGGCGATGTCATCTTGACGCTTCCCACACCGACGAACTTCCATGTTCCAGGCTTCACTTTGAATGTCACATACTTGGCATCCTCGCCGTTGAATGAAACTCCCTCGACCTTCCCCACGTATGAACCCTTCCAGATTGCCGCCCCATTGACCGTGATGGAATCCAGCTTCGTGAACGAACACTTAGGAATACCAACGATAGCCGTCGTATTTGTTGGAGATATCAAGGACAGACTGTAATTTGACGCGGTTTTCTTGATTGAAACCGCCACCTGCCCCTGCACCGTCGGGACTGTGGTATCGAGAGACGTCAGAAATGCCTCTTTCGGCAACACATGATAGAGCGACCAGCCCGGACTTTCGGGAGCCACTCCCGCGATGAATCTGGAGAGGATCGTATTGGGATTGTTCCAAGCGTGGTTCAGTGTCAAATAATTGGCGCAATCCGTGCCCGTCTTAATGTCAAATCCCCGCTCCATATACTCCCATAATGTCGTGAAAGTGGCGTCTATCTGCCCCCTGTATCGGTTGGCCATCCGGAGCAAGGCTTTCTCCTGGCAGCCCATCACACACAACGACTCCATGATCCAGCGTTCAAAATAGGGACCGCTGGTGCCTTCAATTCCAATGAGGTTGGAGATCACGGCATACTTCGAGCTGTCCGCCAGCCCTGAGCAAACCGCCATGGCGTTGGCCCGTTCGTCAAGAATCGTCCCGGACCTGTACCCGTCCTCTTTCCAGAATGTCCGGTCGAAGTTCTTCTTGATGCTCTCGAGCTTGGCGTCCATCGAGGGTATATCCTCCGTATGGCCGGTCGCCTGCGCCATCTTCTTGAGCGCGGATAACGCCCCGAAATACTCTGCAACCTGAAGCACGTTATAATCCTGTTTACCGGTACCCCAGTCATACCAATCATAAATATCGACAAGCTCGGTGTGTTTCAACCGGTAATCCGGGAGTCCGTTGGCCCCCATGTTATATAGATCAAGATACTTCTTGGTACAGGGATAGACCTGCTTAAGCGTTTCGAGATCGCCGGTGTATAGATAATAGTTCCAATCGCCGTATTCGCCGTGGGCGATGAGATTCTGCCCGGCAAGCTGGCCAATCTGCTGTGTAAGCATGAAATTCTTGGCTAACTTATGTGATGACAGATCCAAGGCGTAAAAGCACTCCTCCATTTCCAGAACCGCATCTCCCTGCCATTCGCCCCGCTCCCTGTCAGGGCAGCCCATGAAGCAATTGTTTCGCAAGCAGAGATACAATGTCCGCGTCGCCTTTTTCCAGAGGGTGTTATAGTCAGAGTCACTGCATGAAAATGAGCCTGCAAACTGGGTGTCATATCCTGTCTCCCGGAATTTTACGCCAAGGACCGTCACGCCGGCAGGAATAGTATAGATCGCGCCCTCGCCGGCCGTCCAGTCCGGCATTTCGTAGGCTTGTTCCCCTTCCACGGTCGTAAACTTCTGGACCGGGGTCGTGCAACGCATCAATGGGTTGGACGAATCAAATTCGATCACTTTGCCGGCCGCCTCTGCCTTGACCCGTATCCACATGGTGTATTGGGCATTGTACGGCAACTGGCAGACCAGCTTCCATGGCTTCGCTTCCGAATGCGGCAAATCTTTTGACGTATAGACATAGTCCTTCAGCCCATAATTATTCGTACCTTCAGGTCTATAGGTCGCTTTGATGATTGTTAGCGGCAAGTCAGCAGAACCTTTGATCTCAAGATTGCCCCCCTCGCGCACGGCCTTCTTGCCAACCTGATGTCCAAGGTTGAATTCGACAACGAGTTCCTTTACCCCCTGTATCTGTTGGCCACTAACGAAAGTGTTGTTATTAACCCCAATCGAAAGCACGTTATCCTTCACCGCCTCCCTGACCTTGGCCGTCACATCAGTCTCTGCGGCAACAGCGTTCGAGAACACCGTTAACAACGCTAACATAGCTAAGCCTATTCTTTTTATTCTTTTCATTGTTTCTATTTTGTTTGTTCTGTTGATCTATAAGCGTCGAACTGTCCTGCATAGGCACCGGGCAGGATGCCCGGACCACGTGGCGCGGGCATCCTGCCCGCAACCTGCTGCTGCACAGTGGCTGTGATGTGAACCTTCAGCCAGCCTCTCACGCGAATTCGAGTCTTGTGGTGATGATGTCCTTGGCTTTCATCGTTACTTCCTTGGCCAGCGTCAGTTCGACACGCTGGCCGGATTGGGTCGCTTTGATAGTGAGTTGCTGGGTGCCGACAGCCACCGTGGATGTTTTCAGGGTGGCACCTGGTGGCAGTTCGAGCGCCAGGGATTTGACATGCAGGCCGCCCCATTTCACCTCGATGTGGTTGATTTGGGACTTGCCCGTCCGGCTCTGGCTGAAACTGCCCCAACCATCCGCGCTGGTGAATGCCCCCTTGAACTTCTCGGGTGTTAGTTTTGGAGCAAAGCCGATGTGGCGTTTCGGTCCGTGGTATTCGAATCCGCATGCCGCGGTGAAAACCCCATAACTTGCCATGCTGCGCGAATAGTGGTCGCCGCATTCCACCTCATTCCACGGGTTGCGCTTGCTCGGGTGGTGACGATCATGCACCGCACGAGTGACGGCCATGCCCTGTTGGACCATACCTTCCCAAAGCATGTGGCCAGCAACTTGGTACTCGAATCCGTTCATGACCTCGTTGAATAGGTTGTAGGCCCCATCCATGTTGCCTTTGCCGCAGGCGTTCTCGAAGCTCCAGTCCTTGCGCGGGAACGTACACATCAGCATGCCCGCCTCGCCTGCAAGCGCAAAGAAGCGACCGCCCTTGTAGATCTTGCGATAAGCCCCGCAGTCGGGCATGAAGTTATAGCGCCACAGCGCCTGTAGCGCCAAGCGCGTCTCTTTCTGCGGGACCACCCGGTCAAGGCCGACTTGATAGGCCCAGCTTTGGCCGAACACCTGATCAATCTCGCAACCGGTGCCGGAATTGATGGCATCGGGGTGTTTGCTATCTAGCAGGTTGATGAAATACTCCTTGTCGAAAAGCTTCCTAATGCTTTCGCGGCCGGTGTCGGCGATCTTGCGGCACTCGGCGGCAAAGGTCTCGTCTCCCATATCGGTGGCCATTTCCGCAGATGCGCGCAGGCTGGCAAGATACAATCCGCTCAGCCAAGCGATCTGTCCGTACCAACCGGTATCGAGCGTGTTGTGTTGGTGGCCGTCGAGCAGGCCGTCGCCCCTGTCCATCTTGATGAGGCATTGCATGGCGAGCTTTATGTTAGGCCATAAGTCCTTGAGCCATGTGCCGTCGGCAGTCATCTGGTGCTCGCGGTAGGCGCGCAAGATACAACCCGCCTGGCCGTCCACTGCCAGGCCAAACCCTTCGCCGCGGTGGCGGATAGAGCCCGATGGCTTCTCGATGCCAGTGCCAAAATCGGTGCGCTTTCTGACATCGCGTTCGAGATCGGGAAATAAGCGGGCTACGGCGTGGGCATAGTGCCAGACGTGCGTGCAGGTGCCCTCGCAACAACCGACGCCTTCCCATCCCCAGAAACGAGAGGAGGCAAAGCGGTGCGAGGTAGCACTTGCCAAACACCCGGTGTTGAGCATCGTGCGGTCGAGGAACCAATAGGGCAGCGTGGAATCGTACCAAGTGTCGTGCCAGAGGCGCGTCTGGGTGTGGAGCGCGCTGAAATGCGCGGTCACATAACTGGCGACGGCTGCGGCCGAGGGAAACTTTGTAGCATAGTAACGGCCATTATCCTTCAACGTTTCCATGCGCTCAATCTTCCATTTCTGCATGTCCAAATACGGGAAATGCCAGGTAATGAGATAGGTGGCCGTGGCCTCCTTGCCAGGCTCTATCGACATCGTTCGGATGATCGATCCGATGAGCTTGCCCCCGGCCACTTGCGCGGCCTGATCGGCAGGCCCAGCGCCAAAGGCAGCCTCCGGAAAATTTCCGGCACCAACGGCCGCCGCTGCTCTATCAGATGCTTGAGGCTCCAGCAATGCGATAGCCATGGTCCCTATGTCCAATGGTTGCTTGAGATCCGCTTCGGACATGATATCAGGCTTCAAGACATTTTCCGCCAGGCCGTTTTCAACATCGCTTTGAATGAGTGTCATCCCATTTCCACGCTGAACGCGGTTGCGGCGCTTGGTCGCGTCGCCCGGGCCGGAAAAATGACAGACGGCGTTTTCGAGCCAACCCGCCAGGCGCACTTCCACTTTCGAGCTTCCGGTGTTCTTGACCGTGTAACGCATCACTGTGGCCGGAATGCTCGAGTCGTCGGTATTGAGCGGCACAAAGGGCGAAAACGCTTCTAGCGAAACGGTGACCGGCAGCTTGGGATCGCGATACTCGATGTTGGCCAACGGATATTCGCCGCAAAAGCTGATGTCAGAAAATCCCGCCTGCGTGAGCAGGTGGAGTTGTTTCTTGCCATCGACGCTTACCTCCAATGCGAATCCCTGCTCGAGCGGCGAGGCCGGAACCAGCGGATTCTGATAGGTTGAACCATCGGTCCTTCGCGGTTGGTTGAAGATATCCCAGTGCCAGAGCTTGCCGTCGCCGCCCAGATAGAGCTGGCCGGTACAGATGCCGCCAATGGGCATGCCGATTTTCTCGAGTTCCTTGCCGCGGTACACCGTGCGCTCCCCCCGCGCAAAGAGCGACTTCACCCACTCCGGCGTTAGCTTCTTGTCAGAGGGCACAATTGTGTCGAAATCCTCGCGCGTGAACGGCCCGGCCATCACCGGCATTCGAGAAATCGCGAAGCCAGCAGCCGCAAACGCGGAGGTCTTGAGGAAAAACCGGCGGTCGAGCGACGATAGGGCGGATTTAGCTGGTATTTGCGTGTTAGGTTGCATGTTGTGTTTGAGTATATACTGATAGATTGCGTTGTTCCGCTAGCCGATTATTCACCGTTCGCCGGGATGACTTGCAATTCTTGATAGACCGTGTTTTCCGAGTCATTGATCGGGAAGACCGCCCAGACAAGCCAGCGATACGAGCCCAGCGGCTTGCCATCGCTGGCGCGGATACTGGTGGCCTTCCACTCGGCATCTTGGCGGGCATCGACGGAGCCAACCGGGGTGAACAGCTTGGCGTCGGCGACGTTCCATCCGGGATCTGTGGCGGCGGCGCTGCCGTAGAGCACGAAGTTCTGGCGGCCACGCACCCCGCCGCGCGAATACGTATTGACCTGTGCAATGGGGGAGACTCTGGCCAGATCGAGTTTGTACATGCCAGTGACCACTCCGTTGTCAAACAGCGGACCCATACTATCGACGAGCTTGCCATCGACCAAGGATGTAACCGGATCGTTGTTCATCTTGGCAGCGTTGGCACTCACCTTGGCCAGCACCACGCCTGCCGCCGGTCTCAGCGGGAGAGTTCTAAACTCCGTGCCGCCAGAACTCTCGGTGACCACATATGTGTAGTTCTTGATCTCCAGGGTCGCCTTCTTCTGCTTGCGGAACACGAGCAGCGCAAGCTTCTGGCCGGCTGCCTTGTCCTGCAATTTACGCAGATCATACATGGATCTAACCGGTTGGCCGTTGCAGGCCACAATCACGTCTTCCTTCAAGAGGCCAGCCTTGGCCGCCGCGCTGGCGACAGGCACATCTAACAGTAGAACCCCGGATTCGTCGGGCAACCCGTAGGCAGAGCGGTCGCCCAGACCTTCGATGTCGCGCATCGCTGCTTGCCAAGCCAAATGAACTCGTTTGTCGGCCGGCTTCTGTCTAACCTGATTGTCGAGCTTGGGGATTTCCGGGGTGAGTGCGATGGCTTTCAACTCGGGTTTTTGCACACCAAACTGGTCCATGGGGAAATTGACGAAGCCGAGTTTGAGGGCCGGTGATCCATCCTTGACGCGGAAATCGCCCTTGGCTGGATCGATAAACAAGGCATTGCCGACCAAGGAATGCTCGTCACGGTTAGATTGGTCGGAGAGGGCGTCGGCATGTTGGAGATTGGCCAAACCCTCGCAATAGACGAGGTTATTATCGATTTCTTTGCCCCATGGTGTTGGTGGCATGCCGCCGGCCGGGAGGTAATGATCACTGCCCATGATATTGCGGCGTACGATGTCCTCGCTGTGCTTGTACCAGCAATGCGGATGGAAACCGTTGTTGACCATGATGTTGTTTTCCACCACGCGGAAAAACCCTTCGCGGTTTTTCAGACCGCCGCGCAAAAATAAGTTGTTATAGATATGATAATTGCTGGAGCCGTCATCGAGGTCAACGTCCCAGCCGTGGTCGCAGCGCCAGCGGTTGTTGCGGAGAGTGGTGGTCTTGACTGCGTCGAGGACCACGATGCTCTTGTTCGTCTCCCAGCTCGCGTCGTCGTTGAGATTCAGCCCGCCCAGTCCCCAATAACGGTCGCGGCCCCACGAGTTGAACGACCCGTGGTCGCCGGTTTCCTTGACGGTGTCAAACACATCGCAAAACTCAATGAGGTGGCCGCCCCAACAGCCGTCGCCGATGTTAATGCCCGAGCGCGGCATATCATAGATCGAGCAATGGCGGATGGTGATGCCCTGTGCGATATCCACCGAGACGCCCGCCGTCTGTTTTTCGATCTGGCCGATGTCATGGATCAGGCAGTCATCAATCAGGCAGTCCGCCGGATAATTATGGGTTTTTTGTCCGGGTGTTTTGTCGATGTTGGCGAGTTCATTTCCCTTGTCCCAGTTGACCGGATTAAAGCAAGCTGCGGGGTCGCCGATGACCAGCACGCCGCTGCCGCCAGCGCGGGCAATGTGACAACCGCGGAGCGTGACGCGGCGGTTGTAGTTATTCATGAATACGGCATTGCCGCCGACTTGGTCGATCTGGCAGTCCGCGATCACGCAGTCCTCTGAGCCGTTGATGAACAAGGCAGCGCCGCGATAAATCGTCCAGTCGGTGCGCAGCAGCGGCTCCTTGGTTTCCATGAACGTGCGTGCGGCGTGGCGGAAGGTCAACCCTTTGAAACTCACGAAGCGGACCGGGGACTGTTCCGTGCCGCGGAATTCTATCAGATGCTTCAGACGCACGCCCTCGATGGTGGCCTTGGTGAGATCGAGGCCCGCCGGCGGATAAAAATAGAGAGAGCTGTCTTTAGCATCGAGGAACCACTCGCCGGGGGCGTCGAGTTCCTCGAAGATATTTTCCACGAACTGGTGTTCCTTGTGCATGCCCATCGGCCGGTTGTTCTGCCAACCGCCCTCATAAGTGACCTTGTTGTCCGCTCCCTTGCCGGTGATGCGATAATGCATACCGCCCCACTCCGCGACATGCAGAGCGTGGATGAAACCACCGACGGGATCTTTCCAACGGGCCGCACGCTCCGGGCTGAAGGCGTCCGCCGCAGTGCCGTGGAAGAAGTGAGCCTTGGGATCCATGTTGGGATAGCGGGCCAGTGGCTGGCTTTCACCATTCACAAACAACTGGTCGGTGGTGAAGCCCGCCGGAAGTTTGGCTCGCATAATGCCATCCTTGTAAGGTGCCCACTTGATATTGCGCATTGGAATGCCGCCGCTGATGAGCGCTTGTTCCTTCTGATACGCCTGATAGACCACCGGCGAGGACTTGCTGCCTGAATCCGCCGCGCTGAGCACCAGGGGTTCGGGCAGAAAATACGTGCCGGCCCGCAGCATGACGTCCACAGCCTCGCGGCCAGCTACCTTGCGTGCCGCCTGCTGAGCACGCTGCAAGGTAGCAAAGGGTTTCTCCAACGTGCCCGGATTCGTGTCATTTCCGTTAGGTGCCACATACAGTTGCGCAGCTCGCGCTCCAGACGGAGTGTACGCGCCCAGTGCCATGGCCATGGTGATTGTGAATTGTAGAATGTTCTTCATGTTTTTTCCTAGATTTCTCATAAGTAGGCTCACCGATCAGACTTTTACTTTATTTCGCACTCGAATCTATCATCGTATGCCTCAATGAGGTTTGTCACCTGAGTTCTGATTTCTGGGTGGCAGTGGATAGGCGGTTTTGATAGCGTATTTGGCCGCCAAATAGCCGCCGACGGAGGCTTCCTCCTGGGCCGTTAGCACTCTGGAATAGCAGAGGATTTCTGCGAGGTCGAATTTGCACAGCCAATGGTCGCCATTGGTGCCGCTGAGCAGGTAATGGGTCGGCTGTGTATCCTGGTCATTGACGGTGATTTTGAGGATCATGAAGTCGGTGATCGTTCCGAGGTTGTATCCGCCTTTGGTCGATTTCTCCAACGCAATAGGGGCACCATTCTTTGAAACAGCAGCCGGGAATGAGTTCTCATTGAAGCCGCTGGTGCCGCTGCCATCGAGCAAGTAGCTAGAGGCGCTGCCTGATTCGCGCCCGATGAATGATCCCTGATTGCTCCAAGTAGGCGATGGGGAACGCACAACCAGGTATTGCTCCTTGATGAAAAGTTTTCCGCTCACGAGGGTGCGGCAGTCGCCGGTGAATCGGACCAGAGGTTTGGAAGCGATTCCGTTCTGCACCAGTGTCGGGAGGTTGTGTTCCTTGTGGACCGCGTGATGGCCGCTGCCGGAGCGGTCATTCCAAATGAGCACTTGCTGGTCCGGGTCCTTGTAGATGCCGAAGGAAGGATCCAACCAACAGACAAGTCCCGTTGTCACCGGCACCGTGTTGCCATCCACCGTGATGACTACCGCCGTGGATGTGCTGAGCGTGCCGCCGATCCCGCTGGACTTGGCAGTTAGGCGATACGTGCCTGCTGGCACGTTCTTCCATTCCATGGAAAACGGCGGAGTGGTCGAGGACCCGATGAGCGTGTCGCCCTGATAGAATGCCACTTTGGCCACCTTGCCTGCGATGTCCGAGGTACTGGCAGTTAGGGTGATCGTGGCTGGCGGGCCGAAGCTCGCGCCGTTGGACGGCGACGTCAGGATCACGCCCGTCATTGGATAGAGCAACTCCTGCGGTATGATTGAGCAAGCCTTGCGTGACGGCATATACCAATAGAGCCGGGCTGAGGCGGGGTTGGTGGCGTGATAATACTCCATCTTCAAGCTATATTTCTGTCCGGCCGTCAGGGTGATCTCAGTGCTGTCGTTCCATAGCTGGGTCGTGTGGTCATTCCAATCGTCGATGAGCTGAACGCCGTTGAGCCACAAGCGGACGCCGCCGCTGGTGCGCGTGGAAATCCGGTAGGTCCCGCTCTCTGGAGCGAGTATCTGGCCGACCCAGCGAACGCCGTAGGTGCCCGAGGCGAGCGATTTGGCGGGCGGGTCCGATCCCCAGTCAAAGTTGATGGACGGGTCCAACTGAGTGGCCTTGAGTGAGGATAATTCCTTGCTATCGTAATAATACCCCTTCAGCCCGGTACCAGCGCTGCCGACGAGCAGGTTCACCGCAGCGGGCGGCGAATCCGTGAGACTGTCGGTGGCTGTGAACGTGAAGCGGTCCATGCCCTGATAACCTTTTTCCGGGGCATAGGTCAGGTTGGGCACAGTTCCGGTTAGGGTGCCATGTGTCGGTTTTGCCGCAACCTTGTAGGTGAGCTTATCAGAGCGACACGAGGAACCTGATAGCGTAATTACCTTGGCGGTGTTGGGCGGGGTGACACCGATTTGCGGACTGGCCACGGGCAGTGCGTTGAGCAACTTCGGGGTGGTGGTGGCGGCTTGGATTGCGGCAATCGTGTTGATAATGATGGGGGCGTTGTTATCACCTGGCGGCCAAGCAGCCAAGTAGGTTTGCAATACCGGCAGGGCACGTCTGGCGTGCTCGCCATAACCCGGCAAGCTGCCAAGGGCACTTTTCCCTAACTGTCCCCAATAAGTGACATTGCCGAGGCTGATATCGATGCCCTCATCGATCTTGTGTTTTGAGAGGGCCATCATGGCGGCGCCGACCGGGCCTGAGGTGAACATGCGGTCACAAGGGCCCTCGGATTGGGCGTCGGCGAAGAGATCCGGGGCGAGGGCCACCACATCTGCGAGTGATAGTTGATCTTGGACGAAGCCGCTGAGGATATCGCGCCACATCCCGGCGGGATGTTTGATGCCCGCACGCAGCGCCGGATAAAGCAACTTCTTGTCAGACTTGATCGTTTCTCCTCCCAGATTTTTGAATAATGTTTCTGCCAGATAGCCATTGGCAATTTGCAATGGATCGCTCCAATTGAATCCTTTCTCGAATGGATAGGTTGGAGCGACATTTTTAACAAAGGCCGTCAACATATCTGGCACGGCTGCTACTGCATCGGTATGGATCTGCCCCAGCGCCTTGGCTGCCTTGGCGCGCACCCAGATATCGGTGTCGGAGAGGCGGCGGGTCAGGGCGGGCACTGCGGCAGCGGCTTTCAAGCAACCCAGGGCGGTGCAGGCCGCCTCGCGTTGGTTGGCATTGG
>Ga0073936_10008330_pt1 | contig 13208 bp, 14 predicted proteins | sample AliMusrvi5mmetaG_FD_87041 | JGI IMG/M metagenome (GOLD analysis project Ga0073936, IMG submission 87041) | Freshwater lake bacterial and archeal communities from Alinen Mustajarvi, Finland, to study Microbial Dark Matter (Phase II) - Alinen... | ecosystem: Environmental > Aquatic > Freshwater >... | reverse complement strand
TTACTTAATGTACATCCATGTCGGCAAAGGGATGCCGACCTACTGCGTAACAAGGGTCGTAGGGCGGCAACCCCTTGCCGCCAAAGATAAACAAAGTAATCAATCGACATTAAAAACGCTGTACGAACAGGCAAATTTTAGAATGAACGGGAGTAGGTGAATGGACCTTGGGAGATACTCAAACGGAAAAATTCAGCAACTCGACCCCCGGAAAATCCTCCAAGCCGACAATAGGCGGGACAGTATAATCGGCGAAGCTACGCGACGGTATGGTTTTATCGTTTCGCTCCACTTTGACAAGATCAAACAGCTTGTGTGCCGGAGCACAGCCGAGCATTGCCTGTTGCTTACGCTGGTTTTCATCGCTGTCGGTACCTACATGCTTGAAAACATAAAGGCCCCGCGTCGCCATTTCGCCCCGTGCGGCGGAACGATCATGATCGAACATTTGAGCGAGTGCCTGCCAGAGCAGTTTCAAGTCATCCTCGGAAAAGCCGGTCTGTTGGGCAAGGTGTGCCGAAATGAAACCGTGGGCGCGGTAAAGCCCATACGGCACGGTATGCTTGCGGCCCATCGTGCGGTTGTCACCACCTTGCTTTTCCGACTCGGCCTCAGTGGCAACCGCCATGCGGGTGATGGAATGCTCCAAGGCGATAATCGGGCTGACGGAGCGGGCAAAGGTGAGTTGCACCGGACCACGGACTTGACCGCAATTCGGCGCGGTTTTCAGCGACAACACGGCACCAAATGCGCGTATGTCGTAAAAGGTCTTACACATTTGCTCCCGCCCTTTTTCGGTTTCCTGCTGGTTTGGTTTACGGGTTTTAACTTCTTTCAATATTTTGGTTAAGAAATCTTTGATCGGTTTGGCTAATTCAGCATCTTTTAGCCACAGTTGAGCTTCCTTCTTGTCCAATATGGCGGACACTTTTAGTAAAGTCGCGCCATCCTCGGCACTTACAGTTTCCATGCCATCTGGCAAGTCTAGTTCTTCCACGTTTTCGACAATTTCTTTTGGCACAGGATAACTCGCTACTTCGCCCAACTTTATGTTAAGTTTATCAAATGCCTCGAAATGAGCACGACCTAGCACGGCTTTTTCTTTGATATAAATATCATAGGGTTCTTGTAGTCCCTTGGTAAGCCCGACAAAATTCCTAATCTTCCTCTTGATGCAAACATCCGTGACCAAACCGTCACCAGTTTCAGCATCCAGGCGGGGCAAGTTGCCAGCGTCCGGGTCGCCGTTGGGGTTGCCATCCTTTACCTCGAACAGCAAAACAAAATCGTAGCGGTTTTGAATGGGTTGGCTCATGGTTTTTCTCCTTGGTTTAAACTTTTGTAATAAAGAGGGTTATTTGGGCGTTTCTACCCATCAGGACAGATCATCCCAAGTGATAAACTGGATTCTTCCGCTAGCGGCATTAACCAAGTGGAGGTCATGTGTCCAAAATTCATCGCAGCCGAATTGCAAGGCTGCTGCAAGATGCAAGGCATCCGGAGTTTTGATCCTATGATGGACACGCAATGAAGTGGCTAGGTCGAATAGGGGACGATTGAATGGCACGAACTGGCAACGGTTGAAAAAGGCATCGTAACGTTCGAGATAGTCTTGGCGTTGCTCCCGTAACGCCTTGATACGGGATTCCAAGCGTAGCAATTCACTGCCCACCATCCATTTGCCCCGAATACCCGCCTTCAACCGATTCTGGCGGCTCGCTTCGCCCTCCACCAAGTCGATGAGCATACAAGCATCTAAGTAAATCCGGGTCACGCTTCGACACCCCAGCTGTCCCGTTCTTCTTGGACTTGATGTAATATGTCAGCGTGACTGCGCCCCGATGGGTTAAGTGGCAGAGTATCCAAAAAATCATCCATATTGCCTTTACTAGCTGGTTGCTTGTCCACTTCATACTGGACGATGACCCACGCCAATCCCAACTTGGCCTCTTGTGGCAATTTCAAATGTATCTCGCGACGATTATCGATGATGGTTTCAAGTTCTATAGTTTGCATGATAAAGACTCTAAAAAATCAGGTTGCAAGACTATGTTTGTTAGGGAAAAAAGCTTGGCGTTGTTGATAATAGCCGATGGCGAAGCGCCCTTGATTCTCTAGGCTTAGAACCGGGGGGAAGCCAATTTGACCATTAATGCCATCGTCCATGATTCTGCCAAGCAATTTGTCTCGTTCCACAAATAGCCCCGGCTTTTCCTTTCTCAAACTTGTTTGGTGGTGCTGGGAAAGCCTCAGCAAGGTGGGAAACACCGCCAAAGGAGTGCTGGAAGCCGCGCCATAATAACGATCCCGAATCGTCGCGTTGATCTTCTTCAGTCCGCCCCCGGCATCCTGTTGGATGATCTCAAGAGTAGCAAACAATCGCCCAAGGCGATAGCCAATATTGGTGTTACTTTCATCAAGTGCCATGGTCAACTCCTGTTTGTTGGGTAAATTTGAGAAGCGTATTTGCCGGTTGAGGAAAGCCTTGATTAACCCGGCCCGCTCATAAGTCACATTGACAAGGGGCTTGCCGGTTTTGTCTTTCCTGGCTTGTTCCGCCCTTATCCTACGGAGTGCCGCCTGTAATAAAGTCTGCGGATAGGGAGTCCCTGCGAGGATGCTTTTCATCAAGTCGCCCGCCAGATTGGGTGCTATTCTGTCCGGGTCGCCAAACGGGTGTTTACTGGTAGCCGGGGCGGTTGAATTGAGTAGCCGCCTTAATGGCAAATAGGGCTTTTCATACGATTCGTGAACTATCGCCAAATCATTAAAATGTTGCCTGATATTAGCCGCCAATTCTCCGACAGTGGCGACATGCCAAAAGCGCACACTGATGCGGGCAGCGTTGGGTGCCAAGCCCAGCACATAGAAGCGGGTGCCGTCGTCGTCGAAGGCCGTCGAACCCGTATAAGGCGACTGATATAGGCTTTCTACGGCAAGCGTGTTGCGGTCTGGATCATCCTTGGTGGAGGGCATCAAACTGTCAACAGCCGCTTCCAGCTTGCCTGAATCATCGGAGAAGAAATCAGCAAACGCATCTTCCAGTGCATTATTGCCCTTCTCCGCCCAAAACACCGTGGAGGCATCGCCGACTTGCAGGCGTTGCTTGGAATTCTTGGCAAGCAAATGATTCAGCGCGGTGGTGTAGGCGAAGGCGGCGCGTTTGCCTACCGGGGCGTTAAAATTTTGTTCTTTTCCATACGAATCGAACCCCATGTTCTTTTGAAAAGAAACCAGCTTAGCATTGCTTTTTGTGCCAAAAATGGGAGTCCTTGGATGTAAGCGGGCAATGTCCGATAGCTCTCCTGAAACCAAGCAAACCGTTTGAGTCGTCATGGCCTCGCTGCCATCTTCCTCTATCTCCTCAACCCCAGATATTCTTGATTGATATTCTTGAACACTCTGGTTTTGACATACTAACCCATGTAACCGATTTTTGATTTTGAAAGACAAGTTGCAACCGGGAATTTTCAGACAGTCCGCCCAATTCTTATGATTAAAAACAGCATCAAACTGATTTCCCAGAAGGAAACTGAGAACTGCCGCTATATCCGCATCCTGATAGTACGCTTGGCAAAGCTTGCTAACTTCCGCAACAAATGATTGATGCTGCTTTTTAGCCATTTCAACATCTTTAAAATTAGATGATTTAGGATGGCCCAGCACATATCCATAATGATCCCAAAGCAAATTCGTTGTTTGCCAAGCATTGCTTCCTGACCGTCCATTTTCTTTTGGCACTAAGTAATTTTTAGCCGTCAATTTTTTACCCGTTTGCTCACGGGTATCTTCCAAATCAAAAAACTTCCCTTCATCTGTTATCACAATCAGAAAAGGAATTTCTTTTCTTTCAAAACCTAATTGTGGCAAATCCTTTCCCTTACGCTGGTAATACTCATAAAGCGCTTGCAGAATCATTGCTCCACTCCGTATGAAAATCAGTCTCGCGGTGGATTGCTGAGGTAGCCTGCATGAAACGTAAGCGTTCACCACCCCCTGGGAGCGCAGGCGTCTCGCCTGCTGAAATGGCAGCCAAGATGGCCGCGCTCCCAGCAATAGGCAGGGGGGAGTGAACGCTTACCATGAAGCAAAGCGAAATGCGGGAACTCGCAACGCCATCACCCGGATTACGCTGCGCTCCATCCAGGCTACTTTTTGCGGTGCCTGCCAATCGCGCCACACGGTTTATAGCCATCATGAGCGGATACCCACGGTATCCCATGCAGGCACGTCAATAACGCCTTGCCGCAGTTCGGCGCGGAAAAATCTAGGCTGCATATCATTGGCAAAGTCGATGTCATGCAGCATCCAACCCAAGTCGCGTGTTTCGGCGATGGCGGGTTGTTGTAGGGCTTCCGCTTCAAGCTGAGTCACTAACTCGAAATGCGCGGCGAATTCGCGGCAACCGAAATAGGGCTGGTTGAAGCATTGCCCGATGGCGGCGCGGCGCTCGAACATGGCGCGGAATTTCTCCGGCGAGTCGCCCGACCCCGTTTGCCCGGTCATTTCAAAACGGGCATGGAGCCGGTAAGCCACATCGCGCAGGAACAACCCTGCGCGTTGTTGGCGCTCTTTTTCTATAAATAAGCCCAATTCGCCCCGGCCTGATTGCATCTCGGTTTGCGCGGTTCGCAACGAGGCCACTGCGCCAACTTCATTGCGGCGGACGGAAATCCAGCGGATGGGTTTCAATACTTCGATTTTCGTGACTTGCCAGCGGATAACAGGCTTCCACAGGATCGCCTCGAAAATGGCGCGGGCAGCGGATGGGGTTGGCACATCGTAACTCACCCGCTCGACTTTCATTTCCGGTCGGGTGAAGCAGGCATAGTCGCCGAAAACTTTGAGGCAAAACGAACGCATAGGTTTTCTCCTTGACGTTAAACGGCTTCTACGTCGCAATCTTTCATCGCGTTCCACTCAATTTCCGGCGTATCCACGATGTCCCCCAAAATTTCAAAGGTTCCTTTCATATAACCGAATAGGCTTTTCGGCGGTTCATCGGGTGGCATGAGTTTAGCTATAGGTTTGCCGCGCTTGGTTATGATGATAGGTTCGCGTGTCCGTGCGATTTCATCCATGATTTTCAAACACCGTGCTTTGAATTCAGTGGCTGTGATCTGCATAGAATACCCCTCTGTTAGATGACCATCAATTATAGTCATTTTATTAGATCAAAAAATCAAATCCAGCGGGTTCGTACCTTCCCCACCGATAAAACCGAAGCGTCGCTTGTCATAAAGGCCATCAACATTTTGCGCATAAATGCCGGGATAGATTTCAGCCACTTCATCGGTCGCCAGCAATTTTTGGAACAGGGATTTAGGGATACTGACGGTATAGCGTTGTAACTTGCGCATTAGCCAGCGCTCCGGCCCTTGCCTTTTTAGCATGACCAGCCATTTTTCTGACTCGCCATAGCGGACAATCACCGATTGCTGGGCTAGATCGTCGATGAGCTTGAATTTTTCGGCAGCCGTGCGGAATTGGATACGGCAAGTGCTTTGGTCTCTGGTCAACAGATCAAGAATGCCTTGCTTATCGAGCGAGTTGACCTTGCTGTAGTAGAGGGTGAAGTAGCGTTCGAATAGATCCGGTGTCAGCACTGCCATTGTTCCATCGTCCAGCAATTCCTTGGCGGTGGCCTCACCTTTGCGCAACAATCCGACGGGAGAGCATTTGGGTGGATTGAAAATAAAGACTTGGCCTAGCCCGGTCGGCAATTTCCCTTCCCGATTGCAGCGTCCGGCGGCTTGGGCGATGGAGTCCAACCCGGCAAAGGCACGAAACACCACGGGGAAATCCACATCAACCCCGGCCTCAATCAATTGGGTGCTGACCACGCATAATTCGCTGTCTTCTTTTAGCCGCAATTTAATGTCATGAATCAAGCTTGAACGGTGTTCGCCGCATAGGTTAGCAGACAAATGCACGGCTTGCGGCAGCAACTTGGCAAGCTCGCGGGCATCGCCACGGCGGTTGACGATGACGAGAACCTGCCTGTGCTGGCTGATTTTTTCTGCCACCGCAGGCCAGTCTTCGGGGGCTTTGAAATCATTGGGTAGGATGACTTCCACCCGATGCAAATTGCAGTAAAGTGCCGCAGGTTCGTCAATGATTTCCCGAACTTTGTCCAGTCCGTCGAACTTCCAGCCAAAACCCTGCCTAGGCTTGAACGCAGGCTGGGTAGCGGTGGACAGCACGAAACTGACGCCGTAATGGGTGGACAAGTCGCGGATGACCGACAAAATAGGTTCAAGAAACTCCGTCGGCAGCAATTGCGCTTCGTCCAGCACGACGACGCTGTTGACTAGATTGTGCAACTTGCGGCATTGAGAGGTTCGGGCGGCGAATAGGGATTCAAACAATTGGACGTTGGTGGTGACAATCAACGGCGCATCCCAGTTTTCAGTGGCTAGGCGAGATTTGGCAGTTTCTTGGTCGGGGTCTAGGTTGCTGTGATGTTCGATGACCGACTCGCCAAAGATGCCCCGGAATATTTCGGCTGTTTGCTCAATGATGCTGGTGTAGGGAATGGCGTAAATGATCCTGCGCTTGTTGTGTTGTTTGGCATGTTCCAGCGCGAACGCCAAGGAAGACAGGGTTTTGCCGCCACCCGTGGGGACGGTCAGGGAAAACAGCCCCGGCTGTTCTTGTGCCTTTGCCCGGCATTGCGCCAATACTTCGCTTCGAATACGGTTGACTGGTGTGTCCTCGGCTAGTGCGGTTTTCTCGGCCATGTGGGCATCAAAGCGTTCCAGCATGACAGACACTCCAGTCTCTTCCATTCCGCGCTGTTTGGTCTTGGCTGGTTCCATGAAGGCTTCGGTGTCGAGAAAATCCGCATCGACTAGACAAGAAAACAGTAACCGTATCCAACAATGCAATGCACCACCGGGTGGCCTGGATTTGGGGCGGGTGGCATAGAGAATCGCTCCGGGCGGATTATGCGATAGAACTTCTCGCAACCAGTCTTTGGCTTGCGCTTGATCCAAACGCTGGAATAGCGAGGAGTGGGGACCGTTCCAATCCGGCAAACCGGCATGATGCCCGGCAATCAGATAGGCGAGTATTCTTCCCTGCGGGCCTAGCTGTTCACAGGCATGGCTCGCACCAGTGGTAGAGTGGTCTACCCTGCCCTTGCCGCCTTCGATATGGGCTTCCGTGTCGTAGCCGGATTTTTTGCGTATATAGCCTTGAAACGCCGGTCGGTATTTGCCTAGATCGTGCCATAGCCCTACCAAAAATGCCCAATCCTCCGCGCCGAAACTTTGCGCGAAGCCGCCGGCCATTGCAGCCACATCTTGCAAATGGTCAACCAGGGGATGGATGTGCCACTCTCCTTGCTCGTCTAAGCGAACATGGGCAATTGAAACAGAAGAGTTTATTTCTGATTTTTCTAATTCTGTGGTCATTGAGTTTTTCCATGTTTAGCCATGTGACTCCAACCCAATCTTGGCAGCATAAGTTTTTGCAAGTTTAGATACTCCTAACAAATGCTCTTCAAGGGTTTGGGGCAGGCCATCCGAATCACGGCGATGGGCGATGAAACCTGGCTGTTCTTTGTCCGTGCTTGATACTTCAGCCACTCAAGTCTCCCGTATTTGCTCGTTCCCAAGCTCCCGCTTGAGGATGAGGTTTTTGAATCTCCGGCTTTTCGAAGAACGGCCAAGCAGGAGCTTGCAAGATAAGGGTTCCCAAGCCAGAGCTTGGGAACCAGCCAATTGTGCGTCATACCGGCAGGGTCAGCAATTCTTATTGTAACGGATCACTCCCCCCCTGAGAACGCGGCCATCTTGGCCGCCATTTAAGTGGGCGAGACGCCCGCGCTCCCAGGAAAAGGCAGGGGGAACTGAACGGTTACATTTACGGAACATCAATACAATGTAAACTCTTGGGGTTGACAACCTTCGTTTTCGGGTTATATTCAAACCTCAAAATCCTATCCCAACCCTCTTCAGGCTTGTCTTCTCCAAATGTCCATGTACATTGCTGAATGCCGTCGCCCTCACAAATCAACTGATGTATCGCATTATGCTTCTGTTCAAATGACAAAACCAAGTAGTCGGCAATGAAGTCGCCAACCGATACGTCGTTGTTAATAGTAGAGCCATCGCTCGCAGTGAACGTTCCGTTTACCTCACAATTTAGCGATTCCCGCGGGATTTCTGTTACAGATAATTGGGTAAGTGCCTTCAATACTTCACGACTGTTGTCATTGATGACAGGCTCGGAATCCATTGACCGATAGCTGACGATAAAGCCTAGCACAACACCTAAACCGAATATGCACATTATGCGGACGAGACGAAAGACTGTTTTCATGATATGTAACCTAAACTGTGTTTGCGCCTAATGAAATAGAACCGGAATGTCAGGTATGAAAATCACTCCACCCCCCTGGCATTCCAGTATTTCCCATGGGTTTGACGGTATGACTCGGGCGGGAATACCCCCGGTTCCACGATGATTGAACCAGAATTCGCCGAGTCCATTACTTTTGCATGGATTTCTTGGTAGCGTTTCAATACTTCGGGGCTGGGGAAATGGTAACGGTTGAGATAGCCGACAGGTATGAATACATAGGCGGGTTTCACGACGGCAAGGAAGTCTTGGCTGGATGAGGTCTTGCTGCCGTGATGGGGGGCGATTAGGATGTCGGTTTTGAGTGCTTCGCCATCCTGTTCGACCAGCAAGCGTTCCGCGCTTCGTTCTATGTCGCCCGTCAGCAGTGCCGAACCCTGCGGCGAACTGACTCTCAACACACAGGAATTGTTGTTTCCGTTGCCCAAGGTTCCAAACGGCGACAATATGTCGAACCGCACCCCGTCCCATTCCCAGCTTTGCCCACTGTGGCAAGGCTCGGTCGGCCTGGTTAGCATTTCCGGCACACTGCTGAGAATTTGCCCTACTGCGAAGTCCCGTAGGATTGAACCCGCGCCGCCAATATGGTCATTGTCGCCGTGACTGACCACTAGCATGTCAATGGCATTCAAGCCTTGTTGGCGCAGGAACGGTTCGACTACCGCTTCTCCGGCATCGAAGTTTTGGCCAAATTTTGCACCAGTGTCAAACACTAGCGTATGCCTGTGGGTTTGCAACACTAGCGAGAGTGCCTGCCCGACATCCAGCAGGGTCAGGCGGAAATGCCCTTCGTCCGGCGGTTGCGGGAATACTGTCAAGGCGGGGACGAGCAACACCAGCCCTAACCAGCGGGCGGGTATGCCCTTGGGTGTCAGCAACAGGACCGCACCGGTCAGCGCAAATGGCAGGGTCCACAATGGCGGGGCGGGATGTTGCCATTGCGCCCAAGGCAAATCGGACAACTTTTGCAAACACCACCAAATCCATTCGAGCAGGGTTGCCGACCAGCGCAACACAAATTCGCCGATTGGGGGGACAAGACCAAGCAAAAACGCACCGGCCAGACACACCGGGGTCATCACAAAGCCGATGGTCGGCACCGCCAACAAATTGGCCAACGGGGAAACCAGCGAGACCTGTTGAAAGAAAATAAGCAACAGCGGGGCAAGCCCCAGCGAGGTGGCCCAGTTGATTTTGCACAAATCCGTCCACCAACCGGCGGGGCGCAAGCGACCGGCAATGACTAACATTATCAATGCAACCGCGCCATAGGATAGCCAAAACCCTGCTGCCAACACCGCCGTAGGGTCGTACAAACCCACTGCCAGTAAGGCCAGCCCCAAAGTAGGCAGGGGCCGGACATTGCGTTGGATGATGACGGCGGCCATCACGACGAAAATCATCACCAGGGCCCTTTGCGTGGGGATTGCAAAATCTGCCAGGGCCGAATATAAAAAAGCTGCGATGAATGCCGCTGCGGCAGCGATACTTTGAGGCGGATGGCGCATGATGGCAAGTTGCGAGCAGGCCAATCGCACTAGCAGGAAAACCAGACCACTGATTAAACTAATGTGGGAGCCTGAAATGGCCACTAGATGGGCTGTGCCGGTGCGACGCAAAACTTCCCATTGTTCTTGGGAAATGGCGTTCTCTGTCCCCATGACCAGTGCAATGACAATGCCGGCCATGTCTCGTCCTGCCAGGGTTTCGGTTAGCAAATCGAATAGCGATTGCCTCAAGCCTTGCGGCGAAAGCGGTGAGGCATTGGTCAGTTTTTGGTTTTTCGCATCTTCGCGCACATAGCCGTTGGCCCCTATTCCTTGGGAGAACATCCAAAATTCATAATCCATGCCACCGGCATTCAAAAATCCATGAGGGCGTTTCAGGCGGACTCGCATGCGCCAATGTTCGCCAGACTTTAGCTGTACATTCTTGTCGTACCAGCTAATGCGCAACAGGTGCGGCAGTTTAGCCCCTTGCGGCTCTAGCACGGCATCGGCGCGAAAAATAAAGCGCAAGCCTTCATCGAACTTGGCTGGAAGGGCCATGACCGTCCCTTCGACCAAAACATCCCGCCTTTCCATTTCGGCGGACAAGCCATCGTGCAAGCGGAGCCAACCAAACCCCAACGCCCAGACCAAGCCAAACAGGTAGGCGGCGGGAACCCCCAGCCGAAACCACCCCATCAGCAAGGCTACCAATCCGGCCATTACCATGATTGAAATCCCAGGCAAAGACGTGAATTGTTGCGCGGAAATTATTCCCGCGACCAGCGCGAAAATCAGCCGTAGGGAAAAAGGATTGCGTGTGGTGAAAATTTCATTCAACTTTTAATATCCAAGCCGTAGAATAAGAGCCTGACACTCATATAAATGCATCCTGATTAGGAAGATTCTTCAGCTAAACCGACCTGTGCGTCATACCCGCAGGGATTGCCGGTATCCAGAACACAGGGAGGTGAAACTAGATTGCCCTCCATGGCGACTGGATTCCGGCAATCCCTGCCGGAATGACGAATACGGCTAGGTGTTACGAATTGGCTGAACAATATTGCTAATCAAGAAATGTATTGACACCCCTGACGATGAAAGGCAATCGAGGGGGTGAACGCTTACCATAGCCATAAGGAAAAATTCTGCCCATGTCCAAAAAACTGTTACTACGCTTCATCCCCGACCGGGAAAAAATAAAGGGAATTAAAGCGTTGGAATTTCTCGGTGAAAAGCTGCATCGGCCCAATCTATGGCATTTAAACCGCCGGTCTGTTTCTTTGGCGTTTGCCGTTGGTTTCTGGGCCATGTACACCCCTCCCCTGCCTTTTCAAATGGTGATTGCCGCAGTACTGGCAATTTATTTCAACGCCAACCTGCCAATTTCCGTGGCCTTAGTTTGGATTACCAATCCGGTGACATGGCTACCCATGTATTACACGGCCTACAAAGTAGGTGCGCTTACCTTGGGGCAGGGTTCTTTCGAATTTGACCAATTCTCGCAACTCTTTTCCATCGTGAAGGTTTTGGAGCTAGGTGCCCCGTTGCTTTTGGGCTGCTTCATTTTAATGAATGTGGGGGCTGTAGTGGGTTATTTCGGAGCCCAATTTCTTTGGCGCAGGGCAGTGCTTCATAAAATATTATTGCGCAAATACCGCAACATACCATTGGACACGCCGCTTATGGTCAGGGAAACTCACAGTAATTTCATGCGCATGTTGAAGCATCGCGGAGAAGATGGCAAGCAACCGTAGCGGTTATTCCGCCTATCCATTTCTATTTGCCCTCAGCGCAGCCATCTTGGCAATGGATTCCTCCACATTGCCAAGCAGCATGCCCTCGGTAAGTTCGAACCTCAGCCTTGCTGGATTGGCTCCCGTTTGCCCCAGCACTTGAGCCACCCGTTCCACAAAATCTGCGGAGTCAAACTGGCGGGCACTGACATTCATCGCCAATGTGAGTCCCTCGGTCGCCTCTTGGGCTGACCAATCGGCTAGCTGTCGGCAGACGGTTTCCAGCACCCAGTTCCCCAAAGGCAGGTTCAGCCCGGTTTTTTCGGCCAAGCTAATAAACTCACCTGGAGGCATCAGGCCATGGAGGGGGTGTTGCCAACGCACCAACGCTTCGGCACCGGTGAGGATACCCTCGCAATCCACTTGGGGTTGGTAGTACAGAATAAACTGATCTCTTCTCAAGCCTTCGCGTAGGCTTTCTTCAAGGGCCGAACGTGCTTCCGAGTCAGCCAACATGTTCACATTGAAGAAACACAAAGTATTGCGCCCGACCACTTTGGCTTGATACATGGCAAGGTCGGCCTGTTTCAACAAAACTTCAACACTGGACTTTCGTCCATCGAATAATGTGACACCGATGCTGGCCGAGCAATGGTGTTCAAATTCGCCAAGTGAGTAAGGACGGTTGAGCATGGACAGGATTTTTCTGCCAACCTTTTCCGCCTTGATGGCGGCCTCTTGGCGGTTCCCGCCCAGATTTTTCAGCAACACCACAAACTCATCCCCTCCCATGCGCGCCACCGTATCGCTCTCCCGCACACAACTAACCACCCGCTGAGCCACTTGTGTAAGCAGCAGATCGCCATGATCATGACCATGGTTATCGTTCAGTTCCTTAAAATTGTCCAAGTCCATGAATAACAGCGCCCCGTGGCCTTGGCTACGGGTGCTATCCGCCAGTGCGTGGCCTAGCCGGTCTAACAGTAGGCGGCGATTGGGCAAACCGGTTAACAAGTCGTAAAAGGCAGCAATTCTCATTTTGAACAAAACCGGGCGGGTTTGGAACCCGCCCCTACGAATCGACATTCCTCGTCCTGTTCATAATACATTGATAATTAAAAATTAAATTGCCTGCGTAGGGGCGGGTTCCAAACCCGCCCTTACAACCTTTGCCAAAATGAGAATTGCTGGGGTTTCGAATGCTTTGTTGACACGCAGAAAGATAAAATCTTGGGGCTGGCCTTGCTCGAACAGCATAAGGCAATAGGCAAACCCGTTGAGCATGTTGTCAAACAGGCTGCGATAATGCATTTCACTGTCTCTTAAGGCATGCTCGGCATCTAGCCTTTCCAACTCGGCACACGCCCGCACCGCGACAATTTTCAACACGGCTTCGGCCAATGTGGGGGTTTTCAAAGGGCTGCGTTTAATCAGCGCAATTAGCCCAATCGGTTGCCCGGCATGGTTCCATTTTCAGAAATCACCTTACACTAAACACCCGTCTTCCATATGCAGAACCCGATCCATGCGATTGGCTAGATGAGAGTCATGGGTGACGACAAGAAAACTGACGCTGTACTCCCGGTTCAATTCAAGCATCAATTCATAGACTTTCTCGGCG